>JAABUX010008531.1_pt1 | contig 11791 bp, 10 predicted proteins | sample 5561851 | NCBI WGS metagenome assembly JAABUX01 (sample SAMN10711883, study PRJNA513361) | rock metagenome | isolation source: Antarctica rocks | place: Antarctica: Victoria Land, Richard Nunatak red sandstone | collected 2016-01-03 | reverse complement strand
ATCCTGGTGCTCGACCACGGCGAAGTTGCCGAGTTTGATAGCCCGTCTGCCTTGGTGCAGAAGAAGGGTCTGTTCTTCGAGCTGGTCAAAGAAGCCGGATTGCTCGAAAGCGTTGAACAATCACAATTACTGTAAGCCCAATGAACGGTTGACAAGCCTTGTATTCTGTACAGAGCATGCATAGCCAGCGCACAGGTATCTTTGAGGCGCTCATGTTATACTCCCGTGCGTTCACTGATGAGATCGTTCATCTTTGTATGAAGCTTTGAGCTATGACGTGTGAATGTCGATGATTCGGTCAGATCTCTTTGAAACCCGGATTGACCTCTCTTGCGGTTGTGAGATTAAGGGTAGATCGGTATCCGCGCCGATTGCCTTTTGCAAACCTGGCGCTAGGAATATTCAGAGTGAGTGGGTGATTGGCTGTCTGGGTCCTTTGACTGGGAGATGGCTCGGGCACGTTGGTAGGCCGACGCTAGGACGACAGTATTCGAAGCTAAAGTCATGCAGCCGCATGGTTTGGGACATGACTGTGAATTGGCTGATCGTCTTTCGGCTAGATCCATTGGTTCATCTTCTCCTAAAGTATACCTAGGTACCTAGGTAGTAAGGTTTCAGTCTCGGCCTTGCATCTACTACCTTAAAGTACTTTACCTTAAAGTACTCTACCAAGGTAAAGTACAGAATACAGCCGAGGTAGGCTGGTACGGTACCACGGTACTCACCACGGTACGCCGTACTTTACTTGCCACTATCGTAAGGTTCGCCTATTGTACTTTATGACTTGCAGCACTCCCCTCGTGCATAAGTGCATCCGACTAAAGGGACGGCACGAATCTCGATCAAAGGTAAACTACTCTACGTGTCTACCTGGCTGAGCATCCGTCATCCACTTCGCGCCATCTTCCGTAGATGTGGAGACCATCCTCTCATCCGAGACGGGCCCACAAAACGAAAGCTGAAGCCTGCCTCATAAGGGTCTTGAGAAGGGATCTAAGCAACCCATGTCTGCATCAGACCCCCTTTCCCTTGCAAATGTCTCATTGGTCAATAATGGCTAGCTTGCAACTAGAACTTAAGGTAGCTTGCAATCAGCTTGAAAATATTCACTTGCGTGCTGAATGACGTTCCCCTCGACCTCTTCTGCACACAAATCTGCTGCCCATAGTACACGCTGAACCGGACCAGGATGGCGAGCTGAGATATGCAATGTCTTCGGGGAAGCAAGCACGCGTTCCGCATCCCTTAATTGCCGCAAGGAAAGGCAGCCCCTAAGGTGGTGTCTCGGGTGAACGAACGAGATGAAGAACCAATCTGCTCCAATGCAGGTTAGGCGATTGCTACATCTGGCAAGCTATATCAGGTATGCCCTTCGCAGATGTCTGGTCGAAGCAATCTCCCTTGACAACTTTATCCTCCTTAATACGAGACCACCCGATCAACCTCCCAAGCAGCACTCGGTCAGTCGTGCTTTTTGTTTGCTTGCCAAACATGCCTTCCATGGATGTGCGGATTGTGGGCGTGCTCTTATCCTAGGAGCTCAAACCCCCTGGCGGCTTCTCCAGCGGTGCTCACCATACTTCCAGTAGACACATCAATCAATCTTGGTATATTGCCAAGGAGAAGTCCTACAGCAAGTCATATCTTCCTTCCATCAGCGTTGGTTTGCCTACGACGTGTTGATGCGACTCCGGCAATCAAAACCACTACTCTATCTACACTGGGGCTTTCCTCCGTGTCTCTGATCTCTTTGCTTCTCCATTCGACTAAGAACATCTCCGGGAGATAACCGTGCATATGGTTGGGCCCAATACAACATCCATCGTATTCTGTCTTCCTGCTGACATATGCAGAATGGCTTCCCTCCATCAAGGACTCAACCTCGAATATACATACGCCAGTCATTGGCCTACGTGACTGTCGAATGGAGGGCTAGATCTGCAAGACGCGGGCAGATAAGCCTAACTACTGGAGTACGTAGTTCTTGAGCCGCTTTGTTGCTCGTTCTCGCCATCATGGTCCTGAGACCGATTCCGCGAGGAAGAGCACCGAGGGCAGCCGAACCCCCTTTAGGCGTGACCATCAAACCTTCTGGCAGTGCTACCAATATTAAGTCTTTCGGTGAATCCCAAGATCCTCGGTGCCAACAAGTAAGCCCGTATCCATTTCATCATGCCATGATGCTGCACTACCTCGCGGGTGACAAAAAAGACTACCTAATACTGACGTTGACGCTGTAGATGATTTCGCAGAGGCTGTTGGAGAACTTTGATGTCGTATTAGTCGATCGTGTTGACAGGAGGAAAGTCTATGTTGCCAGCCATACGGAGCCGCAGCCTAAGGAGGTCAATGTACACGAGTACTTTGACATCGCAAGAGGTTGGTGATTTCTTTCCTCGTTCACTGACGCTCCAGTGCCTTCATATGATCAGAAAACCATGCTCGCTCTGTTACTGAAGTCTCCCAGCACATATCACTCAATCTTCACCCATTGGATCTTCATCAAAAAAGAGGAGGGCTTCTCGCAGCTCGCCGCCGTGCAACAAACGACGAATGCCTCGCTCCAAGACACCCGAGACAGACGATTATGTGTCAGACGCAGAAGATGAATTGGACGGCGTGTTGAATGGTCGAGAAGGTGAAGAGTACGACTCGCAGCCCTTCAGAGTTTCCAACCTACAAGGGTATTACATTATCGCTCTCAAAATGCTTGGACAGCTAGCTTGCAAAGATATTGCAAAGGCCTGGATCAAGATGGGACACCCGAGAAAACAGACAACCAATCCCTACAACGGCGGCAACACCAAGGAAGAATCTTTGAGACTATATGGTTTCGAAGGTGCCCTGACGACACCCATCTACTGGCCTCCGTGGGAGGGATGGCGAGATTGTAAGGGATGCCGCCATCGGGAACCAGACCACATCAAGAAGCCAGGTCTGGCTGCTTCATGCTTTGAATTTTGTCACTGCTGACTTTCTTTGAAGAACGTCTGAACCTCTTATACCATCTCCTGCATTGTGGGCATCATAGATTCACCATCGAAAAGCTAGAACTGGCCACGGCGTGGATTGAGCGGGAAATTCCCAAGAATTTCACCGCCAAATCCATCAAGATACTGCGGCAGATCTACTATGCTAGGAGGGAGGAGATCAAATATGAGCAGGGTTTATCAGGTGGGCTTCAACCGATGCTTGAGACGATTGTCGCGCTCATTCTTGTCAGGTGCCGACACTACCATCAATCTTTACATACCGAAGCCCACTGCAAAGACCCCAAAGATACCCAAGACTATCACAGCAACACCGATCAAAGACGAGCCTTCACAGGGAGTAACAGACGGTCCAAGATCAGCCAAGGCCCCAACCGCGGACATGAAAATTGAGAAACTAATAGAGGAAGAAGATTCCATTGCTACTCATATGGAAGTAGATACAACAGACGAGACAAAGTCGACCGTTCCTGAATGCACGCCTGCTTCGACGGTCTCGTGTGTTGCATCAGATGGTCGCAGCTTACAGCCTAAACCAAAAGCTCCTCATCATAACGAAACTGGAGTACTGACGATAGAGTCTCCCTCTTGTCTATCCGTACAACGCCAACGGAGCGGCAAGTCGTCCCTTCCTTCAGAGGAAATTCCTTGGCGTTCGAGCACAGACCACTTGGGTGGCCTTCCACTCGAACGCATACGACATCCATCTCGAAAGCGAGAATCAGTTGCGCCCACGAGACCCTATTCTGATAAACCTACATTGATAGCAGGGGGCCTGGCAGCCTCTGTTCCTTATCAAGGTGAAAGTTCGACATGCTACACTCTAACAGAAAATCAACTTCGTAATGAGTATCTCCATCCAGGCGAGCATCGTCAGATGAATGTCGCTCATATCCCTGGTCAACAGCCTAGGACCCTGTCCCATCCATTCGTTCATCCTCTGAGTTCCTCACGTCGGCCGGTAGCACCCAAGTCAATGAGCTTCTCGGGCTCGTCATCAGGCTTCGCGGGATTACCTTCAGATTGTATATGGCAGAACACGAGCGAACATTCCAGCGCTCAGCAATATGGCATCAATGGCCCAATCTACACCGACGGCGCTGATCCAAACGCGCTTCTTCCTTCATATCCAGCGGATATTACCAGTTCTTTTGGCAGTGACTACTCGGATAACTCTCTTGGGAGCGGGCTGCAGATGAACGATCTGAGTGGTCCTACATACTCACAAGTCCAGGCGAATCAACGAGCTTTAGACGCAGACTTTCGACGCTACTATCCCACCTACTTGACATCAAACTTCAACGCTCTTTCCGTTGAGCCTGGTCCTTTGGATCACACGCCATTGTTCCCTACGGACTACTCCGTTGGCGCGGAGAGTAGGTTCAACACTTACAATCAGGAGCCTCGTTACGCACAACGGTGAAAGAGCACGTCTCTCGCCATGCAGCTTCAACGGGCGAGAATCTTCTCGCTACCCATCCCTCTATACATCCCTTCGTTTCTAATATTGATATTTCCGTCATCCTTCTTTGGTTCATGTGTTACGTTACTTTAGCGTCAAACGAGGTGATCATCAGATGTCAGATGTACGTCTTTTTGGAGCTATTGTACCACTTTCGTTGCTTGTCACCGATCAGACGCCCTCATATGTTTTGAATTGTGGTGGAAAAGCGAGTTTTTAGATTTGGCATTTCCTATGTTCTATTCACACCGGAGGCTACATCAATGATTGGAGATTCCTCCATTGACGCAATTTGTTGGTCTATGTGCGATGTCCTTTCCCTCTGTCGGATTTCCTTGGCACACTTCATCGAACCCGCGGTATTAGGTAGCCTCACGAGTAATGGTAATCAAGTTGTTCTCTACACATATTTTCGCGGCTGTGAGGACTATCTCCTGGCGTACACGGCGATTCGACTTCCATACCTCCGGATGTACCCCAGTATCTCGGCTATATGTGTACTACCTCTCGCACGAGGAGAGGAGGGGAAAACAAGCTGCATCGTCACGGCAGCTCGCACCCGCTTCCGATCGATGTGGCGTTCTTCTGCATCATGTACCGATGCACGGCTGCCGCGTGCATGAATGCAAGTGGACCTGTGAGGGTGGGAAGACCCCTGTCCCCCTTCTTTCCATCAACTTCCAAACATTTCGCCCTGCCGTCAACCGATTATCCATTGGCTGCAACCGATAAGGTGCGTGTCTGTTGACGAACTATCTCACCGCCATCCCCCTAGCGAATCAACCCGTCCCGCCCCGCGCCGCAGGGTGACTTCGAGGCTGATATCCTTTAGCAGCAAACGGAGTATGGCAGCGGGAGTCCGTGCAAGAGCATCCGTGAAACCTTCGAGTCCCCAGTCGTTGCATATCCGATCTCGATCGATCTCAACGTCGGCCCCACACCCCATCCTGCACTACCACCTGGAATTGTCCGGTCGGAGATCTAAAATAGATATTACACCTCCGATGCGCTGGCAACGGGTGGACACGATGCAAGGCCTTCTGAGATCCACCTTCGATATGCAAGGACGCCGGTAGGAAGTTTGAGCTTTTTGGAGAGAGTTGTGGAGATTTGATCTCATGCAGCTACAGGTATTCAGATAGCGGACTTGATGGTGGAAACTCAATCTACGACGATTTCATGTACGAAGCCGGATCACTTCGCTTCGGACGGGATGAGGGATTGCAGGACATACCTTAAGCGACGTAAGGTAGATAGGAGGGTTTTCACATCAGTGTGGGTGAGGTCGGTTACGGACCGGAGATCTTAGCGCGCCCTTGCTGCATTGCATGAGACAGCTGTCATGTTAGGGGTGGAGGATTGAAGGAGGGGGGGAATGATATGCACGAGATGCGGGTCGCTTCGAGTCCATATTTGCTTTTGCATCCTCTTACACAGTATGCTGCTAGTATCTATTGACTGACAAGCTAATAAATCAATGAGAAGGTTGTCACGAATCACTTCATTGAAAAACGCATGGCTTATGGTATCTCATGTGCTTTGCTGATGTGTTGTAGAAGAAGGCTGACGACGCTATAGTGCGTGAGGGGCTTTTGCACGCATGAATTTCATGGATTGGAACGTGGGAAAGACTCGACGGGGCGGGCACCCGCACCACGGTTTTGTGGTCTGGAATCAGGGCTAGGCTTTCATACGCAGTTGAATAGAGTAGAATAGGATGGATTTGTTTTTGAGTTGTGGATTCTGACTTGATGGGTTGATTAAGGTAGGATGTGGACGGTTGGATATCCTGCGCCGAGATGGGTATGGGTATGGGTTATGTGATTTATGTTTTTTTGTTGGGTTGGGCTGGGTTGGGAGTGAGTGTTTACTACGGCGTAGATGCAGTCTTGGGAGCTGGGACTGGGAGATTTCACCTACGGATAGGCCTAAACTAAAGACCCAGCAGGATTTGGGAGGCATGAAACTGCTGTAGTATAACGCTCATTGGTTATCCCTCAAGTTCTGATGCTATGCGTATATACTGCAATCATCGAACACTCACTGGGTTGGAACCATGTTCACTTGAGGGTATTGATTGTAAGTTGGCTCAGGCGAAATTTTGACGTCGACTGGTCCACCGTAGCTAGCGCTGTATAAAGCTTGGCATATCTTCTACCGCTTCCGGATGCATCTTGAGCTTCACTAATCAAAGGCAACCAGCTTCACGCCGCCTGAACGACCTTCAACACAATCATATCGTCGATGGAACTTACTTCCAACTACTTATCTTGATGTTCTCAATACAACAGAGGCGTGCGTACCTTCGGAACTGGCGAAATGTCAGCACCTCAAGGGCCACGCGCTAGCAACAATAGCAGAGGGCAATCCCAAACTCGCACACGACCCCGAACGGATGTCTTTTCCCGGGGTGGAGCTGTTAGAAGAAACTTCTCTCCGCCTTCGCAGGATATATCGATGGGAGATGCGCCCAGTGGCCAGCAGTCGTCGACAGAAAGACCTAGAGGGGAGAGGGGAGCGAGGCGACAGACATCTCCTAGAAGAACCAGGGGCGAGTCGCGAGGTGCTAGAGGAGCTGGGCGGTATGCATCATTAGGGCCTTCGAGAGGAGATCGGTCTCAACAGAACTTCAAGCCACCGCCATCTGAATATAAGATTCGTAACAAGAAATGGGTCAACCCGACCTCGCTCAACGCTTCGATTCAGAGCCATGCCGGCAAGATCGCAGATCCTCGAAAGGCGAGCTGGCGCAACCGCTCCTTTGACCCTGCATACAGAAAGCAGATTGACGACCTCTACCAAACGGTATGTATTTTCTTCCCAGCGTCTACTGACCGAAAGATATAAATAGTGACTGTGGGCCCCGGTCGTATCTACAGCTCAAAGAAGATCGAAGAAGAGAAAGGATAAAGGCGATCAAGGATGGGTTTCTTGCAGACCCAGCCAAGCCAACAACATTGGACTGTGCCATCACACCTGTTGGAACATGTCAGGATATGTGTCCCGAGTTTGAGCGTGTGGAGAGGATCATGCAAAATACGGTCGAAGGGACGGAAAAGGTATAGAGAGGACGCAAGAGAGAAAGTCTATGACTGACGTCTGTGCTAGGTCTTACCCTCTCCTGAGGCAAAAGAGAAGTTTCCCTTTGAAAATATCATGGTCAAAAAGTTCCGAAGATCTGCAGCGGGATATGAAGAACAACTTCCTTCCGATATAAGACCTCCACTAGTGTTACGGAAAACATTGGACTACCTCATCAATGATGTAGTTGGTGGGCCTGAACCATTGGCAACAGTGCATGGATTCGTGTGGGACCGAACGCGGAGCATCCGGAACGACTTTTCAATTCAACAGGTTACTAAGATCGACGATGTGAAGATTGCAATAGACTGTTTCGAGCGCATCGTACGCTTCCATATACTGTCCTTGCACCAGCTTTCTAGACCTGGGGAACACGGTGGAGAGTTCAATGCCCACCAGGAGCGTACACAGCTCAACAACGCCCTCCTGTCGTTGCACCACTACTATGAGGATAACCAGAATACATTCACTTCACCAAACGAAGCGGAATTCCGAGCGTATGCCATCATATTCGAGATCCAAGATTTGAGACCGGATGTTGAGGACAGGGTGCAGAATTTGCCAAAACATATTTTGAAGGATCCACGAGTACGGACGGCTTGGAGATTATATGCGGCCGCGGCGAATACCACAGATCAACAAGGACCCTTGCAGCCGCAGACAAGATTCATGACTGCGCAAGCCAACACCGGAGGCTTCTGGAGCATGGTGGAATCGAATTCTGTCTCCTACCTGATGGCTTGTATGACCGAGATATACTTCAACCACGTGCGGAGGACTCGTCTGAAAGCTATTTGGAAGGCCTACAAGGGGAAAAGAGCTGGTCCTACAAGGGAATGCGATAATTGGATACTGTGGGATTTGAGGACTGCGCTTGGCTTCGACGATGAAGAACAGACCAGAACGTTCTGCGAGCAGCAAGGTTTTACAATTACAATGCCCGAGAACGAGGATCCTTATATTGATCTTGGTTCAGCCGATGGTGGAAATTTTGCAGGTCAGTCGCTACCACTCAAACTTCCTGATACCTGCAAACTCTTCTTTAGATTCAAAATCACAATCGCAGCAAATTTTCTCAAAAGGCTTGGTCGAATCAAAGAGATTAGGCCGGACCTTGCCAGCAGTCATCAACGGCATGAGTGCTTCTCAAGCCCAAGCCCAAGGCTTTGTGGAGGAACTGACAGATGCAGAGACTATATCAATAGATAATGAAGAGTCGCTGTTCGTTGACGGTGGCTCCGGAGACGAGCATATGCAGTCGGGCTCGGAGTCAGAAGCCCCTCGTATCAAGCCAATCTTTGGCAATGGTCGAAAACTTGATGCGACGGCGTCACCTTTCAGCCCCTTTGGCTCGCCCGTCCTTGGGATCGTCCCAGGCTCTGGTCCCGTCACCGCTTCACAACTTGGGAGGTCAAGCAGTAACCCCCAGATCAAAATCTCTCCAGCGGAAACTTCGAACTCCTTGGCTTTCAACTCTGGATCATCGACACAAACCACGCCTGCTCCGATAGGCACCAAGGAAGCACCTAGATTCAACCCCTTTGCATCTGCTATAGTGAAGGAGAAAGAACATGCCAAGAAGTCCTCTGATCCTCTTCCAGGTAATGAACCTTCGAAATTCGATTTCGGTGCAGCAACGAAGGCTTCCCAAGTATCGAATACTAAAAACAGCCTCGGTTTTTCTTCGATCGCCAAACCCTCAGGCGCAACACCTAGCGTTCTCGATCAACCGTCTACGAAACCCTCTTTTCTTTTTCCAGCACAACAAGAGACTGTCTCTAATCATCCATCGGCAACACCTGTACTCAAAACTTCAGGATCCGCTACGAGTGTTTTCGACAAAGCACCCACCACATCTACTCCATCAGCGTTCTCGTTTGGGACGTCGCCCCTTTTTCAATCTTTTACACAAGATCAAAAACCAAAAACCCAGGACACTCAGCTGTTTCCACAGCAGAATGACAAAATGAGTAAACCGTCCCTTTTCTCTACGCCAGCAACCTCGGATAAGCCTGCAAACTTTTCATTCACCTCAAAGCCCACTGTAGAGCCAGCATCAGCATCACCAACCAAAGGCGCCTCTACGCCAGGTATCGTACCGACCCCATCTCCTTCCACAATGAAAGAAATCCCGGATTCGAAACCACCACAACCGACCTCGTTCGCCCCGAAACATACTACAGAAGGTTTCTTTCAGCCAAGTCTCTTTCAGCCTAGTCTTGGCTCGAAATCATCACAATCGCATCTCACCTCGGCCAAACAAGACTCAAATACGATGGATTTGTCACAGCCAAAAATGCCCGCAAGTTCAGAACTGCCTAGTCCTAGCTTATACACCTCAGCAGGTACGGCATCGACATGGTCAGGCTCTACCGCTGTTGGGACTATCTCAGGTGGCTATTTGCAAGATACCAAAACCTTACCAGCTGTCGTGCCCGATCCATGGTCATCCACACTAGATCAGCTGGCCGATGCCTTGATGCTAGGAGAAAAAGGACTACTGCAACAATTCGTCGAGTACACGGTGGGCCCTATCGTTGAGTCTTCGATCAAGCAATTAGAGGACGAAGACTCATGGGAGCAAGCGCGTCAGTCTCACTTCACCCTCCATCGATACTACTCAGGGATGCTGATTTGGAGTAGGGGAGTGTCGTGTAGTTTTGTTAAGCAAGAAATATTTTAGAAAATGGAGAGCTAATGCATGGAACATGAGTCTGATGCGCAAGGCCAGAGAACGGAGGAAGAAGTTTGCGCAGACAATCCAGGACTCCGCAAGAAGCACGCCTGATCGACAAGGCAGTTTGGTGGACTCTTTTCGATCGAGTATAGTTGGACAAGGGAGTGCATCTAGGAGACAAGACAGTGCAGCATCCATCATGCCACCACCTTCCACGCCGCCTCGGAAATGGCAGAGTCTCTTCACTGATTTCGACTACGACCCAGCTCAGTCAGAGTTGGGGAATGGAACTAAGCGGAAGCGAATTATTTCAAATGAAGGCCACGATCACCGAACGCCAAAGACTACCAAAATCAGTCATCGACGCTCACAAACTATTGGTAACTCGGTCATGTCTGCTCCCCCTCGTGGATTCTCGCACAGCCCTTACAAGTCGAGGATAGACATCTCAGCCGTGCCCAAAGGATCGATGCTGAACGACATTCTCATGAAGCAAGCACGGCGTTTAGCTCCCACTGCTAAATCAGACACGACGCACACGGACTACTTCCGGCTCAAGGCCCTCGGGATCGATCCAGATACACCAGTCGTACCAACCGGTAAGAAGCGAACCAGGGCTGAGTCGATGACGAATGGAGATAGCAGAATTATCGAAAAAGTGGGGCACGAAACCCAACCAGGAGGACAACTGGGGACGCAGGAGACGTCTCAGAGCCTTACCATCCCATCCAAAACACATCACACAACCAAAAACGACGACGACGACGAAGCCCTCTTCGCCCAAATCCGATCCGTCCGCGAAGCCCTCGCCGAATCGGAACAATGGATGCATTCCGAACGCCAAAGCATGGAGCGAAGCACACCCTCCAAGCAACCGCGACCCAGCATCTCACCACCGCACCTACCGTCGGAGGAAACACCGGCGCAGCGTCGACTCCGCGAGCTCAAAGAAAGGGGACATCAGCCGTCGAGAACGGAGGTCAGACTGAGAGCTTTGGGCGATGAAGCGCTGCTGCCCAAAGGTTTTTGGGACGGAGAGGGGATGGGGCTGAGTCTTGTGAAGGGGAGGGAAGAGGAGGGAGTTGAGTGGGGGATTAATGGTGTTATGCAGCAGCAGCAGCGGCAGTTGCCAAATGGTCCCATGGGGTTTGCGGCACTGCAGCGTGCGAAGTGGATCGGCCCTGACAGTCGGGGTTTTGCACCTGAGGCGGATATGGAGAAGGAGGGAGCGAGTGCGGACGATGCCATTCTCCTGTAAGGGATAGACAGGGTTGCTTTTTATCGCAAACGAGCAATGTATTCTTGCATGCGTGTTGGTGTGTTTGGGGCGGTGTATAACATAGCATAGCGCAGGTGTTTGGCCTTCTAGTAGCTAGGGTACGTGTAAGACAATACGATACAATACAATACGATTCCACGTTTTTGAAGATATTTGATTGTTGACCCTTTTTTTCCCCCTGGAATGGAATCGTTATCGATGGGGGTGTTGTTTGCAAAGTACAATCTTAGTGCAGGTTTTTTAACAACTCGCTTGCTTGTTTGTTTGTTTGTTTGTCCTTTCGAGTCTGTAATTAAGAAGGA
>JAABUX010008530.1_pt1 | contig 11792 bp, 11 predicted proteins | sample 5561851 | NCBI WGS metagenome assembly JAABUX01 (sample SAMN10711883, study PRJNA513361) | rock metagenome | isolation source: Antarctica rocks | place: Antarctica: Victoria Land, Richard Nunatak red sandstone | collected 2016-01-03 | reverse complement strand
AGCTGTCCCGGGAGGCCGGCGGCCCGATGCAGACGCTCTCGTCGGCGAGCCGCACATGCATGGAGTCCGCATCCGCGGTGGAATGCACCGCCACCGTGCGGATCCCGATCTCGCGGCAGGCACGCAGGATGCGCAGGGCGATCTCGCCGCGGTTGGCGATGAGTATCTTCTCGAACATGACAGGTGCTCGCGTCGCCGATGCTTCGGTCAATGCCGGTGCTTCAGTCAATGCCGGTGCCTCAGTCAATGATCGCCAGCACTTCGCCAAACTCGACGGGGGCGCCGGAGGTGACCAGCACGCGTGTGAGCATGCCGGAACGCGGCGCCTTGATCTGGTTGAAGGTCTTCATCGCCTCGATCAGCATCAGCGTCTGGCCGATGCTGACCTGCTGGCCCTCGACGACGAAAGCCATCGCGGCCGGCTCGGGCGAGAGATAGGCGATCCCGACCATCGGGCTCTTCACGGCGCCCGGATGCTTGGCGAGGTCGGTGACCGCCTCGGCCTCGGCCATGACGCTGACGGGCGTCATCGATGCCGGCGCCACCGCCTGCAGCACGGGAGGCGCCCGCACGACGCGGATCCGGCTGTCCTTCTCGGCGATCTCGATCTCGGTCAGGCCGGTATCGGTGAGGATATCGGCAAGGGCACGGATGACATCCGCGTCCACGAGCAGGCGGCTCATCTGTCGTCCTCGTCCATTAGGGTATCCGCCATCGCCGTCAGGGCCAGGGCGTAGCCACGCACCCCAAGCCCGCAAATCACGCCCAGCGCTGCCTGCGAGACGTAGGAGTGCCGGCGGAATTCCTCCCGGCGATGGATGTTCGACAGGTGCACCTCGATCACCGGGAGCTCCACCGCCAGCAGGGCGTCCAGCAGCGCGATCGAGGTATGGCTGTATCCACCCGGATTTATTACGATTCCATGTGCCCGACCCCGGCATTCCTGTACCCACGAGATGAGTTCACCCTCGCCATTGGTCTGGCGGAAATCTATGGCCACATCCAGCCGCTCGGCGGCCTGGATGCATACCTGCTCGACATCGTCCAGCGTGGCGCGGCCGTAGATGCCCGGTTGTCGCAACCCGAGCATGTTCAGGTTCGGTCCGTTCAGCACGGAGATCATCGGCGGGCCCATGCGGGGGGCGTTAGCATGACGACAACCGCTCTCCAAGCGGCGTTGCCCACCGTGGCCATCGGATCTTCCATTGCTGGCAGATTGATCACAGCAGGATGGGCGCCGCCGAACAGCTCCATCCAGGGTCGGAGGGGGAATGCCGGCCACAAGTGTGCAGTGCACAAATACTGCTCATTAAGCAGTCAATAACTTTCTGATATTACCCTGTGGACATGCTGAATTATCCTCCTCGCGTCCAGCATGAGGACGTGGATGACCCGGCTGTGCTGTTCTCTCCTGAAAACTGTAATGGTTCGGGCTTGATCTTCGCACCAGGATCGTCGTCTTATACTCGGCAACAGGTGGAGCGGCTTTGATCGTGACGTCCAGGACCAGCCCATCTCGCTCGCATCGTGCCCGGCATTCGTCTGTTCTTCCACGGTCTCTGCTTTACCTGTTGGCTTTTGCCGTCATGGGACCCGCTTCGGGCCGCGCCATCGCCGAGACAGCCGCCCCGGCGCCGCCGAGCATCCAGGCCTCGCCGCCGAGCGTTCAGGCCTCGCCGTCTGCCACGGCTTGGACCGCATCCGTGCATGCCACGCTAGCCCGCCAGGCTCATCACGTGGCCGAGACCGCGCGTCAGGTCTTCACGCAGAGCGGCGTCGCAAGCTGGTATGGTTACGAATTCGCCGGCAGGCGCACCTCCAGCGGGATCCGGTTCGACCCGATGCGGCTCACCTGCGCCCATCGCACCCTCCCGCTTGGCAGCCGCGTGCTGGTGACGTCCCAGGAGACCGGCCGCTCGGTGATGGTCACGGTCATCGATCGCGGACCCTATGCCGATCCCGACCGGATCATCGATCTGTCCCGTGCCGCCGCGGCCCGCCTCGGCATGGTGCAGAACGGCCTGAACGTCGTCACCGTGAAGCGTGTCGTCCCAGCCAGCGAGGCGGTCGAGGTGGCGCAGGCAGCCGATGCCGACACCAGCAGCCAGGCAATCGCCGCCTCCAAGGAGAGCGCTGGCGTCCGCTAGAGCATGATCACTTCGATCATGCTCTGCTTGACTGAGGAAAGAGCAGCTTTATCAGCTGCCTGGGATCGCGAAGCAATTCCAGTCAGACTGACGCTGCTCTAGACACTCGATCGCGTCACTCGTCGGCGACGTGATCGGCGACGTAGGCACCCCGGCTGCCTAGCGGCTGCGGGTCGCCGGTGGTGCTGTCCTGGGCGGTCTGCATCTCGAGCTCGGCGTTCAGCTCGGCACCGATCAGCACGACGTATGCCGTCACGAAGAACCACATCATGATGCCGATCACCGCGCCGAGCGGTCCATAGGTCGCGTCGTAGCTGGCGATATGGCCGACATAGTAGGAAAAACCGGCCGACGCGATCAGCCACAACAGGGTCGAGACCACCGCGCCCGGCGTGACCCAGTGCCAGCGCGCCTCCTGACGGGACGGCCCGAACCGGTAGAGCATCGAGAAGGCGGCGGCCACGAACAACACCATCAGCACCGGGCTGCCGATGCGGATGAGCAGCTGGGTCTGCTCCTCGATCACCTGAAGGCCGGCGAGATGTTCCGGCAGGAAGTCGAGCATCGCGGGCAGGAACACCAGTAGCGCTAGCGTCAGCGCGGCGCCCAGTATGCCGCCGAGGGTCATGCCGAGGGCAGTGCCCTGGAAGCGAAGGAAGGAACGGGTCTCCTTCTCGTCATAGGCCATGTTCAGGGCTGCCAGCATCGACTTGGTGCCGGCCGACGACGACCACATCGTCACCAGCACGCTGACGATCAGGCTGATGGTCAGGGTGCCTTGGTCCTTGCTGACCAGGGTGTGGATGCGGTCGGCGATCAGCGTGTAGGCCGGACCCGGCAGCAGGTGGTTCAGCACCTTCATCTGCGGCTCGACCGTCTGCGGATCGAACGCCAGCCCGTAGACCGAGACCAGCATGCTGATCGCCGGGAACAGCGCCAGGGTCGCGTAGAAGGCGCAGCCGGCCGCGGCCAGCCCGATCCGGTCCGAGATCATCTCGGAGAAGGTACGCTTGAGCACCTGCTTCCAGCCGCTCCAGGGGATCTGCGTCGGCACATGGGCGTGCCGGCCGATGCGCGCCTCATCCAGCTCCGAAGCACGCGCACCCGGGTTCTGCTGCCGGCTGATCACCCTGTTCCGCATCGCCCGATCTCTCCGTGCCTCGCCGTCCCGGCAGGCGGCTTGTCGCAACATGGTGGCCTGGGAATGGCCTTGAAGCCCGCGTGTGGATTTCCGGTTGCATCCACGACAGTCTGGCCTCATATCAGCCCCCACGCAGCAACGCACGTGCCACTGGCCCTCTGAGGTTACGCAACGACGTCAAGCGTTCTGGCAATCGGGTTCCCCGGCGGGAACCCAGTCTTGGTCGCTGGTCCGTTAGACCGTTTCGCAACGCATCCATCGCCTTTTCCAGGTGGATGACACAGATGGGAGCTAGGGCGCGATGACCCCTAAAATCGCCCGCTTTCTCGCCGATCACGTACCGAGCACGCCGTGTCTCGTGGTCGACGTCGATCGCGTCGAAGATCGCTACCGCGAGCTGCGCAAGGTACTGCCGCTCGCCAGCATCTACTATGCCGTGAAGGCCAACCCGGCGCAGCCGGTGCTGGAGCGGCTGGTGTCGCTCGGCTCGTCGTTCGACGCCGCCTCCTGGGAGGAGATCGGCCTGTGCCTGCAGGCCGGTGCGTCGCCCGCGTCGATTTCGTTCGGCAACACCATCAAAAAGGCCTCCGCGATCGCAAGCGCGCACGCGGCTGGTATCGCGATGTTCGCCTTCGACAGCGACGAGGAACTGGAGAAGCTCGCAGGGCACGCGCCGGGCAGCCGGGTCTATTGCCGCATCCTGGTCGAGAACGAAGGCGCCGACTGGCCGCTGTCGCGCAAGTTCGGCACCAGCATGGATCACGCCCGCGTCCTGATGCTGAAGGCCCGCAACCTGGGGCTGGACCCCTACGGCCTGTCGTTCCACGTCGGCAGCCAGCAGACCAGCCCGGATGCCTATGAGGCGGCGATCGGCCGGGTCGGCATGCTGTTCACCGACCTGGCCAGCCGCGGGCTGGACATCCGCATGGTCAACCTGGGTGGCGGCTTCCCCACCCGCTACCGCGAGGACGTGCCGGAGATCGAGCAGTTCGCGTCGGCGATCTCGCGTGCGATGACCCGCGCCTTCGGCAACGCGCTGCCGCAGATGGTGGTCGAGCCGGGCCGCTTCATCGTCGGCGATGCCGGCGTGGTGTCGTCCGAGGTGGTGCTGGTCAGCCGCCGCGGCATCGGCGACGACGTGTCCAGGGACGGCATGCCCAAGGAATGCATACGCTGGGTCTATCTCGACATCGGCCGCTTCGGGGGCTTGGCCGAGACCGAGGGCGAGGCGATCAAGTACCGGTTCCGCACGCCGCATGATGGCGGCCGTACCGGCCCGGTGGCGATCGCAGGTCCGACCTGCGACGGTGCCGACATCCTGTACGAACGCAGCAACTACCGCCTGCCGCTCGATCTCGCCTCCGGCGAACGGGTGGAACTGCTCTCCACCGGCGCCTATGTGTCGACCTACTGCTCGACCCGCTTCAACGGCTTCGCGCCGCTCGCCGAGCACTACATCTGAGGACCGCGGCTCGGTATGGGTGTTCACCGATGGCGATACTGCTCTAGAAGCGTTCTCTCACTGACCGCTGGATAATCGCATGACCAGGCGCTGCCTTCTTCTCGTTGCCGTCGCGGCGGGCGTCGTCATGGGGATGGCGGCGCCCGCGTCGGCGCACGCGATCCTGACCACCAGCACGCCGAAGCCGGACGGCACCCTGGTGGCGGGTCACCAGACGCTGCGCTTCGACTACAACTCGCGGATCGATCACAGGCGTTCCCGCCTGACCCTGACCGGACCGAGCGGCAAGCCGGTGGTGCTGCCGATCCTGCCCGCGAGTGCCGCCAACGCGCTGGACGCCGAGGCCGACCTGGTGCCGGGGTCGTATACCATACGCTGGCAGGCGCTGGCGCTGGACGGGCACATCACCCGTGGCGACGTGCCGTTCACGGTGAATAGCGGTTCCACCCGCTCCGGTGCTCCGGCCGCGCATCCCGGCGCATCAGCGTCGCGCTGAGGTCTGTCGCGTGTCTCTTCTCGTCGACCTGTTCGGCTATCTCAGCATCATCCTGCATGGCCTGACCATCGTCGCCCAGTCGATGACGCTGGGCGGCGTGCTGTTCCTGGTGTTCCTTGCCCGCCCCTTCGCCCCGAGGCTTGCGGGCGGCGCGGTGATCCTGCGTCGCGTCACCATCCTGACGCTGTGGAGCGCGGTGGCGCTGACCATCGTCGAGCTGCTCGGCAACGGGCTGCAGGTCTCGGTGCTGATGCAGACCGTGGATCTGTCCTTTCTCGACGTGATGGGAGCGAACTTCGCCGTTGCCGCCATCGTCAAGGTGGCCTGCGCGATGCTGATCGCGGCCCTGCTGGCGAGCCGGCGCGCGCCGGGCGCGATCCTGCTGGCGCTCGGCGCGGTCGAGCTGTCGGCGGCGACGCTGACCACGCATGCCGCGGCACGGCTCGATCCTAGCCCGCTGCTGCTGGCGGTCGAGTGGCTGCACCAGCTCGGCGCCGCGATCTGGATCGGCGGCATCCCGTGCTTCCTGATCACGCTCGGGCAGGTGCACGACGCACCCGGCTGGCGGCTGGTGGCGGCCCGCTTCTCGCGCATGTCGATGGCCGGCGTGGGCTGCATCCTGTTCTCGGGTGCGACCATGTTCATCATGTATGTCGGCTCGCTGCCGGCTTTCTACGGCACCGCATACGGCGTCATGGTCGGCGCCAAGATAACCATGTTCGGCATGCTGCTGGCGCTGGGGGCTGGCAATTTCCTGGTCACCGAGCGGCTGCGCTCGAACCCGCAGGCGCCGGTGGCGCGCATGAAGCGCTTTGCGGAGGTCGAGATCGGCATTGGCTTCTCGGTGTTCTTCGCCGCTGCCTCGCTGACCTCGGTGCCGCCGGCGGTCGACCTGACCCAGGACCGCGTTACCTGGCACGAGATCGTGCAGCGCAACCTGCCGGTGTGGCCGCGCATGGCCTCGCCCGACCACGACGTGCTGGCGATCCCCGCGTTGCAGGCGAAGCTCGACCAGGAAGCCGCCCACGCCCACCAGGCGGCGTCGCCCGCATCGATCCCGGGCGACGGCATCCTGCCGCCGCGCAATGCCGACGACATCGCCTGGTCCGAGTACAACCACCACTGGGCCGGCGTTTTCGTCGTCCTGATCGGCCTGCTCGCCATGCTGGACCATGCCAGCCTGCATCGCCCGCGCCTGCGCTGGGCGCGGCACTGGCCGCTGGTCTTCATCCTACTCGCCGTGTTCCTGCTGCTGCGATCGGATCCGGAGGTCTGGCCACTCGGCAGCGAGGACTTCATGGCCGCTACCCGCGACATCGAGGTGCTGCAGCACCGGCTGTTCGTGTCGCTGATCCTGGTGTTCGCGGTGTTCGAGTGGTCGGTGCGCACCGGGCACCTGCGCAGTCCGCGCGCGGCGCTGGTGTTCCCGCTGATGGTATCGGCCGGCGGCGCGCTGTTGCTGACCCACAGTCACGCGATCTCCAACGTCAAGGACGCCATGCTGATCGAGCTGACCCACATTCCGCTTGCCATCGGCGGCATCACCGCCGGATGGGCCAGGTGGCTCGAACTGCGGCTGCCCGGCAGGCCCGGACGGATCGCCGGCTGGGTCTGGCCGCTCTGCTTCGTCCTGATCGGCGTCATCCTGCTATGGTATCGCGAGGCCTGATCAGCCCTGGAACCTGGCAATGTCGAGCAGCACGGCCGCCTCCGTCTCCTTCTCGCTGAGGCGGTGGCGTATCAGGTCGCGTATGCTGATCATGCCGGCCAGCGCATCGTTCACCACCACCGGCAAGTGCCGTATCCGGCGGTCGTTCATGATCGTCATCACCGCGTGGAGCTGATCGCCCGGCTTGCAGGTGATCACCGGCGAGGTCATCACCTCCTTCACCCTGACCGCCAGGGCGTCGGCGCCGCGGCTGGCCAGCAGCTTGACCAGGTCTCGCTCCGAGAAGATGCCGACGATGCCGCCCCTGAGGTCCTCGACCACGACCGCGCCGATCCGGCGTTCCGCCAGCACGGACACGACGGTCGCGATGGTCGCGTCGGGGCGCACGGTGGCGCAGTTGCGCCCTTTCTGTTCCAGGATCTTCTCGATCAGCATCGACGGTCTCCTTGCAAGTGCAGGCTTCGGCCAGGATAGACGACGTCGGCAGCGGCGGGAAAGGCGGCAGGCGACATGGCAGCGCGACCTGGATACCTCGCCATCCGGTCGTGGCTACTCCACCGCGGCGCGCAGCCCGGCGCCGGCGGCGATCGGGCAGAGCGGCAGCCCGCCGGTCAGGAAGGCGCCGAGCAGCAGCAGGTCCGGCCCGTATGGCAGCCCGAACTGGGCCGCATCGACAGCGGCCGCCCCGAAGATCAGCGCCGGGGTCGCGAGCGGCAGCACCAGCAGCGGCAGCAGCACGCCACCGCGTCGCGCCCCGAGCACGATCGCCGCGGCCATGCCGCCGATCAGCGAGAGCACCAGCGTGCCGAGCCCGAGGCCCGCCAGCAGCACGGGCAGGGCGGCGGGGCGCATGCCCAGCATGATCGCCAGCGGCGCCGCGGCCAGCAGCAGCGGCAGTCCCGTGGTCAGCCAGTGCGCCGCCATCTTGGCCAGCGCGATGGCGGGTGCCGGCAGCCCGCAGAGCATCAACTGGTCGAGCGCGCCGTCCTCGAGTTCCGCGCCGAACAGCCGGTCGAGCGGCAGCAGGGTGGCGAGCAGGGCGCACACCCAGACGATGCCGGGCGCCATGCGCCGGAGCAGGTCAGGCGAGGGACCCAGGGCGAGCGGGAACAGGCTGCCGGCGAGCAGGAAGAACAGCACCGAGCCGAGCGTGTCGGAGCCGTGCCGGAGGGCCAGGCGCAGGTCACGCACGATCAGGGCCGCGAAGCGTCCGAACGGTCCGGTCATGCGCCGCGCCGCCGCCGGCTCATCCGCCGGGCGCTCCATCGAGCCGCAGGGTCTCGGCGCCGGCCAGCGGCAGCGGGACGTGCGTGGTCGCGATCACCAGGCCGCCCCCGGCGCGGTGGCGGGCGAGCAGTGCCCCGAGCAGCTCGATCGCGCCGGCATCGAGCCCGAGACTGGGCTCGTCGAGCAGCCAGAGCGGCGCCCGCAGCAGCAGCACCCGGGCGAGCGCCGCCCGGCGCTTCTGTCCTGCGGAGAGCAGCCGCGCCGGCAGGTCGCGCAGGTCCGCCAGCGCCACCGCCCGCAGCGCCGGATCGAGCGCGCCGCCGCCGGTGATGCTGGCCAGGCGCAGGTTCTCGGCCAGGGTGAGGCCGGGCTTGAGCGCGTCCTGATGCCCGAGATAGGCGGTGCGGCGGGCATGGGCGAGGGTGTCGTCGCGGATCGGCATGTCGTTCCACAGCAGGCTGCCGGCATCCGGCGCGCGCAGCCCCGCCAGGATGCGCAGCAGCGTGGACTTGCCGGCGCCGTTCGGTCCGGTCAGCAGGATGGCGCCGCCGTCCGCGCAGGAGAGGTCGATGCCGTCGAGCACCAGGCGCTCGCCGCGAAATACCGTGATGCCGCGCGCATCAAGCCGTGATGAGGCGATGGCAGGGATCTCCAGGGAGTGCTTGTTTGAGACACCGGCGAGGGTATGTTCTAGGGTGCTTTGGTTATCAAGCCGGTAGCGGTAATTCGCCCGCAAGCCATGCTCGCGAGCCCTCGGAGGGGAACAGGAATGAAGTCGGTCGGTCAGGACACCCTGCAGACGCGCAAGACGCTAGAAGTGGAGGGCAGGACCTACCACTACTTCTCCATCCCGAACGCCGAGAAGGCCATCGGCGACATCAGCCGCCTGCCGGTCAGCCTCAAGGTACTGCTGGAGAACGTGCTGCGCTTCGAGGATGGCCGTTCGTACAAGGTGAGCGACGCCTATGCGGTTGCCGAGTGGCTGAAGCAGGGCAGCAGCGTCCGCGAGGTGCCGTTCAAGCCGGCCCGTATCCTGATGCAGGACTTCACCGGCGTTCCCGCCGTCGCCGACCTGGCCGCCATGCGGGACGGCATCACCCGGCTGAAGGGCGACCCGCAGAAGGTCAACCCGCTGGTGCCGGTCAACCTGGTGATCGACCATTCGGTGATGGTGGACTACTCCGGTACCCCGGAGGCGCTGCAGCAGAACGTCACCACCGAGTTCGAGCGCAACGGTGAGCGCTACGCGTTCCTGCGCTGGGGCCAGGAAGCGTTCGAGAATTTCGGCGTGGTGCCGCCGGGTGCCGGCATCTGCCACCAGGTCAACCTGGAATACATCGCCCAGGCAGTCTGGACCGGGACCATCGCCGACGAGACATTCGCCTATCCCGACACGCTGTATGGGACCGACAGCCACACCACGATGGTGAACGGCATGGGCGTGCTCGGCTGGGGCGTCGGCGGCATCGAGGCCGAGGCCGCCATGCTCGGGCAGCCGATCGCCATGCTGATCCCGGACGTGATCGGCTTCAGGCTGACCGGCCGGATGCCGGAGGGCGCCACCGCCACCGACCTGGTGCTGACCGTCACCCAGATGCTGCGCCGTAAGGGCGTGGTCGGCAAGTTCGTGGAGTTCTACGGTGACGCGCTGGACCACCTGCCGGTCGCCGACCGCGCCACCATCGGCAACATGGCGCCGGAATACGGCGCGACCTGCGGCTTCTTCCCGGTCGACGACCTGACGCTGGAATACCTGACCCAGACCGGGCGCGATCCGCACCGCATCGCGCTGGTCGAGGCCTATCTCAAGGCGCAGGGCATGTTCCGCGACGCGGCCACGCCGGAGCCGGTATTCACCGATACGCTGGAGCTCGACCTCTCCACCATCGAGCCGTCGCTCGCCGGACCGAAGCGTCCGCAGGACCGCGTGGCGCTGAAGAACGCAGCCAGCGCGTTCAACACCGAGCTGACCCGGAGCCTGGGCGTGCCGGCCAACGACGTGGATCGCAAGATCGCCGTGCACGACAGCAACTTCGCGATCGGCCACGGCGACGTGGTGATCGCGGCGATCACCTCCTGCACCAACACCTCCAATCCGGCGGTGATGATCGCGGCCGGGTTGGTGGCGCGCAAGGCGCGGGCGCTCGGCCTGACGCCGAAGCCGTGGGTCAAGACCTCGCTGGCGCCGGGCTCGCAGGTGGTGACCGAGTATCTCGACCGCGCCGGCCTGAGCACGGACCTCGACGCGCTCGGCTTCAACACCGTGGGCTATGGCTGCACCACCTGCATCGGCAATTCCGGGCCGATCGCCGAGACGATCGTCGACGCCATCGAGGACAACAAGCTGGTCGCGGTGTCGGTGCTGTCCGGCAACCGCAACTTCGAGGGCCGCATCAGTCCGAACGTGCGCGCCAACTACCTGGCCAGCCCGCCGCTCGTGGTGGCCTACGCCCTGCTCGGCACCATCCGCGAGGACATCACCACCGCCCCGCTCGGCACCGGTGCCGACGGCCAGCCGGTGTTCCTGAAGGATGTCTGGCCGACCAACAAGGAGATCGCCGAGCTGATGGCGACCTCGATCTCGCGCGAGCAGTTCATCGAGCGCTACGGCCAGGTCGGACGCGGCACCAAGGAGTGGCAGGCGCTGCAGGTCGCCACCGGTTCCGAGACCTACCGCTGGGACGACGGTTCCACCTACGTGCAGAACCCGCCCTATTTCGAGGGCATCACGCAGGAGCCGGTCTCCAAGGGCGACATCCACGGCGCGCGCGTGCTCGCGTTGCTGGGCGACAACATCACTACCGACCACATCTCGCCCGCCGGCTCGATCAAGAAGAGCTCGGCCGCCGGCACCTACCTCACCGAGCATCAGGTGCAGCAGCAGGACTTCAACTCCTACGGCTCGCGACGCGGCAACCACCAGGTCATGATGCGCGGCACCTTCGCCAACATCCGCATCAAGAATGAGATGGTGCCGGGCGTGGAAGGCGGCGTGTCGAAGCACTACCCCTCAGGCGAGCAGGGTGCGATCTACGACGTCGCCATGCGCTACAAGCAGGAGGGCGTGCCGCTGATCGTGTTCGGCGGCAAGGAGTACGGCATGGGCTCATCGCGCGACTGGGCGGCGAAGGGCACCCTCCTGCTCGGCATACGCGCCGTCGTCGCCGAGAGCTTCGAGCGCATCCACCGCTCCAACCTGGTCGGCATGGGCGTGCTGCCGTTGCTGTTCCAGGAGGGCACCACGCGCGAGACGCTGGAACTGAAGGGGGACGAGACCATCGACATCGAGGGTCTCGACGCCATCACCCCGCGCATGATCCTGAACATGTCGATCACCCGTGCCGACGGCAGCACCCAGGTGGTGCCGCTGATCTGCCGCGTCGACACCCTCGACGAGGTCGAGTACTACCGTCACGGCGGCATCCTGCAGTACGTGCTGCGCGGCATGGCCCAGGCAGCCTGACGACAGGGAACGCCGGCCCGGGAATGGGCCGGCTGTTCACGCCATGACAATAACATATTAGGCTCCTCGCTATTCGGTGTGGGTAGGCTACTCGTGCAGGTTGAGCACCACGAGCCGAGGTAAGGCTACGGCCTGCTCCCGCAAGCCCGTCATCGGACTGGCCAACGCCGCGTGAGCCGCTCGTCGG
>JAABUX010008529.1_pt1 | contig 11793 bp, 12 predicted proteins | sample 5561851 | NCBI WGS metagenome assembly JAABUX01 (sample SAMN10711883, study PRJNA513361) | rock metagenome | isolation source: Antarctica rocks | place: Antarctica: Victoria Land, Richard Nunatak red sandstone | collected 2016-01-03 | reverse complement strand
CTCGCCACCCGCCCGGACGGCCACCGGCCGCTCAACTCTCCAGAAACGCTCCCGGCTCCGGCGCCGAAAACGCTGAACCGCGTCTAACGCTAAACGTATAAATCCGCGCCGTTACTAACGAAGGGCCTCCCGCAAGAAGACAGCGGCGAGCCTCTCACAGGGCCCTGAGCGGCCCGCCCCACCGCCATAGCCTTTAGATAACCGCAGCAGGCCGCTCCGGCTGCTACCGGCTCTTACGATCGCTCAGAGAAAGACCGACGAGGCGCCGGTCTAGGGCCCGGCGCGCCGCGCCGCACCCCAGGCCTCAGCGCCGGCGCCGCTGACGGCGTGATCCCGGCCGTTCGCGCTCGGGTGACCGCTGGCGCTGAGCGCCTGGCGGACCAGCTCGTTCTGCTCCGCCGCCTCCCGCAGGCTCAGCCCGCGCAGAGCTGCCGGGCGCTCGCCCGGGCACTTGCGCCGCTCGAGCACCCGCTCAGTCGGCGCCGATGGGCGCCGCCGCGGCGCGATCCGAAACACCGGGATCCCGGTGTTCGCCCACCGCCCCCGCACCGACCACTTCTCCGCCCCGTGATAGCGCAAGTCCGCCCCATACAACTGACCCAACGCCGCGCGCACGCACGCCGCCGCCCGCGCCTGACGGCCCCGCAGCCCTAACGTGTAGCGCAGCGGCGCGCCCAGGTAGAACTGGATCGCATCGTCATACCCATCCCGATGCGACGCCTGCAGATAGGCATACAAACGCTGGCCCACCGGACGCAGATGCGCCCACACCCGAAAATCGATCAACGTCGGACGGCCATTCGCGATCTCGTTTCTGACCCACTCAGCCAGATAGATCCGGATCGTCGCCTCGTCGACGCCGACATCGACGTCAACGTCGGCCTGCGCGGTGACGATCGCCTCCTCGCCCGACAGCTCCGCCAAGGCCTCCGCATACTCGCCCTGGCCTACCCACCGTCCGTCTGGCAGCCGGCGCTCCACCCGGTCGATCGGGCCACCCGGGATCTCAAGCTCCTTACGCGGCAGCCCCTCCGGAGGCGGCTTGACGCTCGCGAAGAGCTCCTCAAGGCCCTCAAGCTCGGCCAGCCACCGGTGCACATCGCGAACATCCTTACCCCCCAGCCGCCGCCGGCCCGTGAGCAGCTGCGCCAGCTCCCCCGCAGTAGTCGCCGCATACACGTGCGCCTCACGGTTGCGTGAATGCCAGATCCCGCCGGCGGCCGCCACTAACCCCAGATGCGCCGCGCGCAGCGTCGCCGAGCACGCCACCCGCCCGTACACGTCCTCGCCATCGTTGGGCCCGGACCGGTGCGTGTCCGCCGAGGTCGGCAGCCGCTTGGCCAACGCCCGCGGCAGCTTACCCCGCAGCTGCTCAAGCCGGACCGTCCGACGCTGCCCATGCGCGCGATCCGCCCGCGGCCGCGCCGCGGCCGGCCGGCCGTACCCGACCTCTCGAAGGATGTCCAGCGCCCGCAACACGCTCTCTCCGCCAGCATCCCCGCCATACAGCGCCGCTAGCTCCGCGCGCTCCTCCTCACTCAGCGACGCCGGCGATAGACCCCCCAGCCGCGACGGCAGCAACTTGCTCGCCAAGAACCGGACCGTCCAATCTCCACCTGCCAGCTGATCCACCCGCTGCGCCAGATCAGCCGGACACACGCCCCCCCGGCGGCCGCGGAACGGCACCACCCGCCACCGGTCCACCCCGCAGCACGCCTTCGCCTTCTTCCCCGACCCGCACGGGCACGGATCTTGGGGGAACGGTGCAGATCCCGGGGCATCCGGATTGATATGACAAAAGTTCGCCATCTACTCGTGCGGGAGCGTCCGGCAATCCTTCTGGGTCCACAAGGGTGGAATCGCGCTCGCGCTGCTCAATGAGAGTGGAAATCCGCTCGCGCCCAACATGCAGCTCAGGGATGCCAAGAGGGTGGAAGATCGCTCGCGTTCAAGAGTGGAAGGGCGCTCGCGCAAGGGCGAAGTCAATCCAGCCTCTATGAACGACGCCGGCAGCGATCCACAGGGAAGAAGTCGGCTCCCGTTTGAGGGTGGAAGCCTGCTCGCGTTTGAGGGTGGCAGCCTGCTCGTCCCCAAGGGTGGAAGTTCGCTCGCGTCCAAGAGTGGAAGCCTGCTCGCGCAGTTCTCAGCGCTGAGGGCGGAGCGATGCTCGCAGCCGGTCCGACCGCTCCCATCCGTACCTTTCTCGGCGTGACGAGTCCGCGCGTGGGCTACCTGGATCCCGACGTCGCGGCCGGCGTCGGCCAATTCGGCGCCGGACCTTCGGGTCGAGTCCGGCTTAACGGGCGGGAGATCCTTGCTTCTACGACTCGTGTCGTTGGCGCTACGTGGGGTGAGGCGCACCGAAACGTTCTAATCGCGCTGACGATGATGTACGTCGATGGCGGCCAGGACGGCATTGCGGGGGCTTCGCTCACAAAGCTCGCGCGCCTGATTTACGGCAACGGCGCCGCTGGAGGCGACGCGTACAAGATGATCGCCCACGCCGCGCATGACCTCTTTCGGGGTGAGTTGACAATTGAAGGCTTCGACGTCACGACGGGCCAGCCAGTCGCGGGCGTTTACTCGCGGACGCGTCTCCTCATTGATCTCGTTTGGCATGAGGACCTCGAGAGGGCGTTGGCCGGCACACTGAAGGGGCGGGAAACGGTTGGTCGGCGGATCGGCGCAACACGGGGGCAAGACACCATTCGCTGGCGCTTTCATCCCGCTTACGCCGAGCGCATCCACTCCGCCGAGGTCATCTCGCTCGACTGGGATCGGCTCCGTGCTCTGCGGGGGGTCGCGCAGAGCCTGTGGATTCAGCTCAGTGCGCCCCGCTTTCAATTCGGATCCCTTCTTGAGCGCCCCGGCTTTGAGCGACTCGAGTTGCTTCTAGACGAGCCGGCCTACCAGGCGTTCGGCGTGCACGCTAGCCAGGACCGCGACCGTAGACGGACCTTAAATCAAGCCGGTCAACGGATCATGGACATTGATCCGTCCTACGAAGCTTTTGAAGCTCACGGCGGTAGAACGACCCCGAGCCGCCTGGTTGTTGTCCGCGCGACCGGCGCCGGCAGCCGGAAGACTGAGCTCTCAGAGCAGCTGCAACTCGCAGCGTAGCCAGACGCAGCTGACGCCCCGGGGCTGTCTCGCAGGAGCCGAGGACGACCGCTAGCACGAGCGCGATCTCAACACGCGGTCGGCTCAACTGCGGTTGGGTCAGGTGGTCATCCCGGTGGGTGGCGGCGGGACGATGTCGATCGTCATCGCGTTCAGCGGGACGCATCCAGGCGGCGGCCACGCCCCGGCGATGAACACGCACATCACCAGCGAGCCGGGCCGAGCGGCGCTGGGCGCGACCAAGCCTGCCCAGCCTTCGTGCCAGAGCTGCTCGCCCACTCGTTGAAACGCCGGCCAGGTGCGACGGCTTGGTCGCGGCTCGCCGAGCCCGACCGCCTCGAGGCGCTCGCGAGTGCTGAGATCGGCCAGCTCAAGCCCGAGCCGCCAGCGATGATGCTCAAAGGGCACGTAGTCCTGGGGAGAGAACCCTCGCTCGGCTAAGGACCGATACCACTCCGCCGTCGCTGTCTGAGCCGAGTCGGCGAGATAGAGCGCCGAGACGATCGCGCCAGACTGCCAGCGACCGTCCGCCGGCGGGTTCGCGCGTCCCAGCAGTTCGGCGTCGTGAGGCGCGTGACGGATCCAGATGCCGCTGACCGCGCGAGCTACGACCGGCGTGGCCACCGAGAGCTACGAGACGCCGGGATACTCGATCTCAGCGATCAGCCTCGCGACGCGCAAATATTCGCCGCGCGCGATCAGCTCGATCGGCTTCTCATCATCTAGCGCGATGATCGGCCGGTTCAACCACACCGAAATAGCGTCTTGCCGCACGACATGACCGAGGCGGCGGGTCATTTCCGATAGCTCGATCAAACGCTCTGCACGGCTGCCCGTGGGTTCGCTGCGGCCAGACAGCCAGCCACGAACCGTGCTGGGCTTAGCACCGGTCGCCGCGGCGATCATTCGATCCGACAGGCCAGCGCCGCTATGAACGCGTTGAGCCTCTTCAAGCAAGGCCGACATGACACCCTTAGGCTACTGCATCATCACGATTACGTCTCATAACCGTCGCGATATTAACGCGCGATAATAGATCTTATGACTTCTTTCCTGGATTCAAACACTTTTGCGGACACTTATGAGGGATCACCAGCGAGCAGGACACGCAGCTCGCGGACGAGCTCGCGCGCCTCCGCCGTCGTCTTAGGCCCCGCAAGCTCAACGACAGCGTTGCTCCAGCTCGCAAGAGTTGGGCGTCCGGGCCCTGCGGCGTGGCGAAGCTCGGCGACGACAGCGCGCTGGCGCTCCCACAGAGCCTCGAAGAACCGCACCCCGCGGGATTCCTTGCGCAGACCGAAGTAGGGACCGTCCTCGTCGGCCTCAAGACGTACCCAGCGCCGTAAGAGTTGCCCAGCTGCCTCGCGCTCGACGGGCGCACGGAAGTGAAACACCGCAAACAGCCACCGCGTGACCGTGGCATCGCGCACTCCCTGGGCGTATAGCTCGGCGCACTGCTCCTCGATTCGCTCCCACTGCGGCACGTAGAGCGATACGGCGACCTGGTGGGGGCGGCCGCCTCGCGCGTACGGGTTCACGAGCCACTCCGGGTCACCCGGGGCTTGTGGACTAGCTGCCGCCGGCGCCGAGACTTGGGCGACGCTCGGCTGGCGCTTGGATCGGGCCAGACGTTGACCCCTCGCTTGCGTGGACGGCGGCAGAGAATTTGTCGGGCCGGCTCCCAGTACCGCCGGAAGACCCGGCTCCGGTATCTTGCTGCTCGAGCGGCGGGGGTCGTCGAGTCGATGTGCCTCCACTGGCTTGATCGGGACTGCCTTCAGCGCCATCACGCCACCTTCGCAAGCGCCGGAACGAGCTCACCGACGAGCGCCACAAACGCCTGGGCTCCGTGATGGCGGGGCTCACGCAAGACGATCGGACGCCCTTCAGTGACCGCGTTGGCAATCGCCTCCGTCTTGGGGATCTCCGTCACGAGAGCAGGCAAGCTGAGCGCCGCGAGCTGCTCGCGGGCGGCCTGCACGGTGAGCAGTCGGTCATCGACTGCCACGCGGAGGATCTCGGGGATCGGCACGTCGAAGCCGACCTCTCGCAGCTCTACGACCGAGCGGACCAGCTCGTTAAGACCCTTCACGGCGTTGCGGTCGGTCATTCGTACCGGCGCGATCACGCGATCGGCGGCGACCAAAGCGTTCGTGGTGAGCTGCCCGAGACCGGGCGGGCAGTCGAGGATCACGTGCGCATACTCATCTACCTGGCCGTCGAGCATCCGGCTGAGCCAGCGTTCGCGGGCAGGCACACGGACGAGCCCCTGCTCCACACCTGATAGGCGAGACTCCTCGCCAGCCGGGACGAGATCTACACCTACGGCGACGTCAACGATGCGGGCCTCCCCCACGTTGACTTGTCCCTCGAAGACCTCGCAAAGACTGGGATAGCCGGCGACGTCCGCCCCCAGCATGTCCCCGGCGTTGCCTTGAGGATCGAGATCGCACATCAGCGTACGCCGGCCGCCTTGGCCCAGCAGGACGGCGAGGTTCACGGCCACCGTGCTCTTCCCCACTCCACCCTTCTGGTTCGCGATCGCCCACACGCTCGGCATCACGCTTCCTTTCGCCATTGCTTGCTCTGTTTCCTGCACACGGACAGACCCGTAGTGTCGCATGCATGCCAGCCATCAAGTTAGCTAGTTAGAAAGTAAGTGATAAAGCGAGTGATAAAGAGCGCGTGGAGGTTTGATCCTCGTGCGTCTGGAGGTTTGATCCGACACCCGCAAAGCGGGAGCCGACGAGACCATTGGGAGATTGACGGAAGAGACCCAAGGGTTCCGACCGAGCGCTTGGGCAACCCAAAGGGGCCCCGGGGAGGGGACAGCCGGCAAGGAAGCCCCTCGGCGGGGAGAAACCCGATGGTCCGCGTGCCGGGAACGCGATGGCGCCCTGGACGCCGAGCATCGCGTGCAGGCCGCAGAGCACCCCGGCGAGCGAGCCGAGTAGCGCGCGCAACCCGCCCTCGATCGCGCCCACCGCGTTGAGCAACAGCGGGCAGCGAATGCACCAAGCGCGAGCCAGCAGGGGGACGCTCGTCAGGCCGCCGCGCTGGAGAACAGTCGCGCGCAAGCGGCGCTCAGAGCCGATCAGCGCCTCCGGGTCCAGCTCGAACAGGACCTCGCCACCCGCGCAGGAGCGCCTACAAGCCGCCGAGAAGGCGCGCGACAGCGATCGCAACCCTTGAGTAGGCCGTCACGCGCGGCACCGGCACACGCCGCAAACCGTGAGCGGTAAAGCGGCTCGCTGATCCCCACGCCATTCCGTAAGAGGATCCCGTTACGGGTACGCGTTGCGTTTGTCGTTGGCTCTGCAGGGGGCTGGAGTTCAGCTGGTGTGGAGGGCGTGTCGGACGGCGGTGAGGACGTGGTCGGGGTCGGCGAGTGGGTTGGCGGCGACGGAGCGAAACCAGGTTTCGCCGGCGATCTCGGCGAGGCTGACCCAGGCGTCGCGCAGCCGGGAGCGGACGCTGGCGGGGTCCTGTCCGTGGGGGCGCCAGTTCACGACGCCTGTGACCGGTGCCGCCCACAGCTCAAACTCGGCCGCGTCGGTGATCAGGTCAGCGAGTCGTGCCGCGAGGGCCATGTCGGCCTCGATGCGGCTGGCGAGGCCGGCACGGCCCCAGGCCAGCAGGGTGGCGGCGAGCGGCAGCGCGGCGTTGGCGTGGGAGCCCAGCAGCCCGACATTCGGTGCAGCGAGGTAGCCGCTGGCGGAGCTGACCGCGTCGTGCGCGGGGTCGGGATCGCGGAACAGCACCAGTCCGCTCTCCTTGGGCTGATAGAGCCACTTGTGCGCCGAGACCGCGACCGAGTCCGCGGCCTCTATCCCATCCAGCAACTGAGCGTGGCCAGAGAGCCTCAGCGGGCCGGCCCACGCGGCGTCGACATGCCGCCAGGCAACGCCGGGGGCCGCGTCGAGCGGGTCGATCGCACCGGTGGTCACGGTTCCCGCGGTCAACACCAGCACCGCGTCGCCCAGGTCGTCGGGCAACCGGTCGCCGCGCAGCCGCTGGCGCTCATCGACAGGCACCTCTATCAGTTCCAGCCCGAGGATCCTCGCGGCCTTGGCGATACTGAGATGAGCGGCGCTGGAGGCGATCACGCGCCGGGCGCCGGTCAGCTCCCGGGCCGCCCACAGCGCGGTCAGGTTAGCCACCGTTGAGCCTGGCACGAGATGCCCTCCGCCCATCCCGAAGGCCGGCGCCAGCCAGCCGATCACCAGCGCTTCGAGTGATCGGGCGGTCGGCGCGGTGTCGGGGTGCAACAGGTTCTGATTCACCGCCGCGGCCCACGCCGTCGCTGCCCACGTCATCCACGGGGTCGGAGGATCCATGTGAGCCAGAAAGCCGGGATGATCCAGCCGGCTGGCCTGGCTCAGTGCCGGACCGGCCAGCTGCTCCAGCGCCGCGCGACCACCGACCCCGATGTCGGGCAGCGCCACGGGCAGGTCCAGCGCAGCCTCGGGATCGACGTGCGGGCTGCCGGGCGCCCCGCGCAGCTCGACCAGCCGACGCATCGCCTCCATCAACCCTTCGGCATCAGGAGCGAAGTCTTCTTCATACGGCAGGTTGAACAGCGGACCGCTCACGACCTCGTCCTCGCGGTTCGGGCGCTGGGCGCCACCCGGCCCGGGGTCAGGTTGGCGGCCGGCTCGGGATCGCCATAGGCGTCGCGTACCGGTATCACGCCGGCCCACCAGGGCCCGTTGAGGTCTTCGGGCTTATCAACCGGATCGCCGGCGCGGCACTTTGCCGACACCTCGAGCAGGTCGACGGACAGCACGCTGGTCGCTCGCAGCTCCTTGGCGTTCGGCCTCCGGCAGGCTTCAGACCGGCGGGGCCAGACGTGATCGACCACGGCTTCGAGGGCCGCCGAGCGCTCGGCGTCGTCGGCGACAAGGCGGGCGGTGCCGTGCAGGACGACGCTGCGGTAGTTCATCGAGTGCTGAAACGCCGACCGGGCCAGCACCAGCCCGTCGACCACGGTGGCGGCAACACAGACGGCGAGACCGCTGCTGGCCGCTGCGCGGGAGACTGCCGCTCCCTTTGAGCCGTGCAGGTAGAGCCGCTCGCCGATCCGGGCGTGGATCGTGGGTATCAACACCGGCCGGCCGACGTGGACGTAGCCGAGATGGCAGACCAGGGCCTCGTCGAGCACCGCGTGCACGGTCGGGCGGTCATAACGTGCCCGCTCTGCGTGCCGGGTGGGTGTGGTCCGTGCGGTGGCGGGGTACGCGGCGGCGTCCATCGAGCCTCCAGTCTGTACTAGTGCATAATGTGCTTCATGCCAGTACATTACGCTTCGCGGGGGTCGACCGCTAGGGAGATCGCCGCCAGCGTGGAGCAGGCAGTCGCCGCCGGCGTGCTCGAGCCGGGCGCCACGGTAGAGCCGATCCGCCGCCTTGCCGCCGAGCTCGGGGTGAATCCCAACACGGTGGCCGCCGCCTACCGGATGCTGCGCGAACGAGGAGTTGTGCAGACCGCTGGACGGCGCGGCACGCGGGTACGCTCGCGGCCGGCTACCGTTCCGCTGGACCGCACGCCGCTCGAGGTTCCCGCCGGCGTGCGCGACCTGGCCGACGGTCGTCCGGCCGCTTCACTGCTCCCGCGGCTGGCCGAGCCGCTACGCCGCGGAGCGACCGCCGCCGCTGGCCGTGGGTACGGCGACGACGACATCGCCGCCGCGCTCGCGGCCGGCGCCCGCGCGACGCTTGGCGCTGACGGTGTTCCGGCACAGCACCTCGCCGTGGCGCATAGCACCCTGGACGCGGTGGAGCGAGTTCTGCAGGTGCACCTGCGACCCGGCGACCGGGTCGCGATCGAGGACCCCGCCTGGGCTAACCTCGTCGACCTGCTCGCCGCGCTGGGACTGGTGGTCGAGCCGGTCTGCCTCGACGATGACGGAATGCGAGCCGACCGGCTGCAAGCGGCGCTGGCCCGAGGGGCGCGTGCGGTGATCGTGACATCGCGCGCCCAGGTGCCCACCGGCGCGGCCATCTCCCCCGATCGGGCCGGCGCCCTGCGCCACGTACTGTCACACCACCGAGATGTGCTGCTGATCGAGGACGACCACGCCGCCGAGATAGCCGGCGTCAATCTCGCGCCCCTCGCCGGCGCCACCGGATCCTGGGCTCACGTCCGCTCGGTCTCCAAGGCCTGGGGGCCCGACCTACGCCTAGCCGTACTCGCCGGCGACCCCACCACGATCGACCGCCTGCGCGCCCGCCAGCGCCTCGGGCCGGGCTGGGTCAGCCACGCCGTCCAAGAGGCCGTCGCCGTCCTGTGGCACAGCCAGCCCGCGCAGACACTCGTGCGCAACGCCGAACGCGAATACACCAAGCTTCGGACCGCGCTACTGGCCGCGCTCAGCCAGCGCGGCGTACCCGCCCACGGCCGCTCAGGCCTCAACATCTGGGTTCCCGTACGCGACGAGACCACAGCCGTCACATCACTGCTCGGGAACGGATGGGCCGTCGCCGCCGGCTCAAGATTCCGGCTCGCCAGCAGCCCAGGACTACGGATCACGATCGCAACACTCCGCGCCTCCGAAGTGCTCCCCCTAGCCGACGCGACCGCGCGGGCAGCATCGAGCGTCTCCTCCCGCGGCGTCTGACCGCGACCGCGATGCCGTGGACTCCGAGCGCGTAACAACCGCCGCGAAAGCAGCGCAGCATCACGGGATTGTCTTGCGAAATCCCCGCCGCGCCACGTTCCCGCAAGCCGATCGCTGGAATCTGGCGGTGATCGCAACACGAGTGGTCCAGTGCGCAGGCACCGCGTCAGGTCCCGGCGCGGCGCACCGCACGACCGCCCATACAGAGGTAGCGCCATCATCCGCTCGAAATCCAACGCTTAGTGTTTGTCGCCACCCATTCGAGCTTCGTGGCGACTAAGAGCTGATCCAGCCGCTGGCTTGGCGAGTCCGACGGGGAATGATGCGGCGCAGCCGCGCTGCGCAGGCGTGGGTCGATGGACGGCTAGTGCAACCTACTGGTTGCGCTATTGTCGGACGGATGAGCGATCTCACGTTCGGCATCACGCTGCGCGGCTCTGACTCACTCGGAAGCTTCCGAGAGCTCGTCAGGCGCGCAGACGCGCTCGGCTGCGACGTCATCGCCGCCCCTGATCACCTAGGAGCGCCGGATCCGTTCGCGACGCTGACCGCTGCAGCGGCCATCAGCGCGCGAATGCGCCTGCGCACCTACGTGCTGAACGTCGGATTCTGGAACCCAGCGCTGCTCGCCCGCGTCGTCGCTACCGTCGACCTGCTCACAGACGGCCGAGTGGAGCTCGGACTCGGCGCCGGGCACATGCGCAGCGAGCACGAGGAAGCCAAGCTCCCGTGGCTCGCGCACCGCGCCCGCGTCGAGCAACTGGAGGCCACCCTCACCGAGGTCCGCCAGCGTCTTGCGCAGCCGGACCATCGTCCCCGCCCTGTTCAGGCGCCGATCCCCATCGCGGTGGGAGCAATGACGTCTCCCGGACTCCAGGTCGCCGCAAAGCACGCCGACATTGTCGCCTTCGCCGGCCTGCTGCAGGCGCCTCGGGCACCGGCGGGCACGTTCACCATCGCCTCTGCCGCGGAAACCGATGCCCGGGTCACTGAAGTGCGCAGCCTTGCCGCTGGGCGCGCCTACCGCACCGACGCGCTGCTGCAGGCCATCGTGATCGGCGAAGACCCGGCAACGGCAGCCGCGCGCTTGGCTGAGGAATTTGAAACAGTGTCTGCTGAACAGCTGCTCGACACGCCCTTCGTGCTACTCGCCCGCGACCCCGCACACGCGGCAGACATCATCGCCGAGCGCCACGAGCGTTACGGCTTTCACGGCCTTATCACCCACGAGCCGTACCTTGATGCCCTCGGACAGCTGATCGTCGCGCACCGCAAGTGACTGGGCATCACAGGAGTGGCGACAAACACTAAGCGTTGGATTTCGCGCGGATGATGGCGCTACCCCGTGAGCGCGCAGCCGATCGAGGTGCAGGACGCCGCTCCACACCTCGTCGTGGCGATCAGCGCCCCATGAGTGCCGGCGCTCGAGCATCTCGGCGACCGGTCCTGCGGAGGACGAGCCGAGGATCAGCGCGCGCACGGGCCCCAGCGTATTTGCCGCGCCTCCTCTGCGCTCGGCCGCAGCCGGCGACGAGGCAGTTCGCGAAGGGTGCCGCGCTGCGAGGCATCCCCGACGTCATACCTGTCCCGACAATCCTGCGGCGGACCGCCGCAGCCTTAGCATCCCGGCCAATGGTGTTGTTGCGAGTCGTCGACGTGCAGCCGTTGGAGGGCTACCGACTGCGGATCACCTTCAACGATGGCGCGGTGCGCGAGGTCGACTTCAGCGACGACCTGGAGCGGGCGGCGGAGGGCACGCTGGCGGAGCCGCTGCGCGATCCGGACTACTTCCGTCAGGTCCGCGTCGACGAGCAGCTGCGCACGATCGTCTGGCCCAACGGCCTCGATGCCGACCCCGACGTGCTCCACGGCGACGGCACGCCGGTGGAGCCGGGCTCGCTGGCGACCGCCAGACGTGCGGCGTAGAGAGGGGGGGTTGGGGCAGGGAGGACGGCGGTGGATGGGCGGGTCGGTCAAGATCTGACCGGTGGGGTATGAGCGCATCAAGACCGAGCACGCGGGCGCCAAGAACGGTGGCGGCGCCTGGATGACCCGCG
>JAABUX010008526.1_pt1 | contig 11794 bp, 7 predicted proteins | sample 5561851 | NCBI WGS metagenome assembly JAABUX01 (sample SAMN10711883, study PRJNA513361) | rock metagenome | isolation source: Antarctica rocks | place: Antarctica: Victoria Land, Richard Nunatak red sandstone | collected 2016-01-03 | reverse complement strand
CCGGCTCAACCACGTCGGCCAACTTCCCGACCACGCCCGACGCCTACGCCGCCACGAACAGCGGCGGCGCCGACGCCTTCGTGACCAAGCTCGACGCGGCCGGCCATGGGCTGCTCTACAGCACGTACCTCGGCGGCGGCAGCGACGACACGGGCTACGGTATCGCCGCCAACAGCACGGGCGCGTACGTCACCGGGCAAACCTACTCCACGAACTTCCCGACGACGGCCGGCGCGGCGGACGGCGCCAACAGCGGCTCCTCCAGCGCCTTCGTCGCCCAGATCACCGGCACGATGAGCGCCACGGGCGGCGGACCGACAGGGACACCGGCCCCGACCTGCACACCGGTCCCGCCGACGGGCACGGCTACGCCACCCCCGCCGACGGCCACGCCGGCCCCCGCCAGCGAAAAGGGACGCTACACCTTCGACGACCAGACGGCCAACGACTCCTCGGGCAACGGCCACAACGGCACGCTCAAAGGCGGCGCCACGATCACGGCGGGGGGCGCTCCGACAGCGGGCGGCGGCAACGATCCCTACGCCCTCAGCGTCAACGGCTCCAGTGGCTTCGTGGACATTCCGGGACCGTTGGTGAACACCGCGCAGAGCTACTCGGTAGCGGCCTGGGTCAACCTGGCCAACACCAACGGCTTCCAGACCTTCGTCAGCGTCGACGGGACGAACGCCACGGGCGACAACAGTATCAGCGGCTTCTTCCTGCAGCTGCGCGGGGACAACCACCTGTTCGCCATCGCCCAGATCAACACCGACGCGCCCGGCCCCGCCACGCATGCCGACTCGACGATCGTGCCGAGCGCCAATACGTGGTATCAGGTGACGGGCGTCTACGACGGGGCGGCGCGCCAGCTCCGGCTGTACGTGAACGGCCAGTTGCAGGGGACCACCGCGTATAACGGCGGCTTCACGGCCACGGGAGACACGATCATCGGCCGCGGCAAATACGGTGGTAATCCGACCGACTACACCAACGGCAAGATCGATGAAGTGCATTTCTACAGCGGTGTGCTGACCGACGCGCAGATCGCGGCGCTGGCCGGCGTCCCGGTTCCCACCGCGACGAACACGGCCATACCAACGGCGACGCCGACCACGACGGCGACCTCCGGGCCGGTCTCGACGCCGGCCACACCCGCCACGGCCATGGGCGCCTTGCAGGGCAGCCAGGACGCCGCCCCCGCCTCGGTCAACCTGACGACCGAGGGGACGACGGACTGGATCGAGTGGGGCGACACGGCGGCCGCCAACAACGATTACACCACGGACTACAACCGCAAGGCCAACGTGGTTCCGCAGATCAGCACGTTCAACCCCGTCGGCTACGGCACGGAGAGCCTGTCCGGCGGCGGCGGCACGGTCCTGACCTGGAGCGACGGCACGCCCACGCAGAGTGGTACGAACAACGGGCTGGGCGTCTACGTGTCCGGCAATGGCAATAACCAGCCCAGTTCCGGCAGCGGCTTCCAGTTCAAGGTACCCGCCGGCGCCTCGACGCGGGAGTTGCGTGTCTACGTCAACGTCTACAAGGCGATGGGGCGGCTGACCGCCTCGTTGAGCGACAACAGCGGGCCGGTCTACAGCGACGACTCGTTGAGCAACCAGAGCGCGACGACGGCCGGCGTCTACACGCTCTACTACCGCGCCGCCTCGCCCGGTCAGACGCTGACCGTGGACTGGGAGACGTCGGTTGACTACGGCGGCGGTGGCGTGACGCTGCAGGCGGCGACGCTGCAGGCGGCCACGTCGATCCCGCCGACGGCGACGGCCACGCCGATCCCGCCGACGGCCACGCCGGTCCCGCTGGCGCTGGATGCGTTCTACAAGTTCGATGAGGGTCGTGGAACCACGGCCCACGACTCCTCGGGCCACGGCCACACGGGCACGCTGCAGGGCGCCGCCGGCTATGCCGCGCCGGGCCAGGACAACAGCCCCTACACCCTGATCCTGACCAACACGAACGGCATAACCGGGGACGTGGACGTGCCGGAGGCCGTGATCAACACCGCCGAGAGCTACTCGGTGGGAGCCTGGGTCAATCTCAACGACACCGGCGGCTTCCACACGGCGGTCAGCATCGACGGCCAGCATATCAGCGCCTTCTTCCTGCAGTACTGCGGCCAGTGCGGCACGTTCGCCTTCTCCGCTCCCGGCAGCGACGCGCTCAACCCGGCGTCGATCCGCGCCCAGGCCACCATCGGGACGCCCAAGACCGGGACGTGGTACTACCTCACGGGGGTCTACGACGCCGCCAACCAGGTAATCAAGCTGTACGTCGACGGCGTCCTGCAAGACACGCAGCCGTACTTCGGCGCCTTCCAGGCGACAGGGCACACCGCGATTGGCCGCGGCAAGTTCAACGACAACCCGGTGGACTTCTTCCCTGGCCGGATCGATGAAGTGCGCCTCTATCAGGGTGTCCTGAGCGATGCGCAGATTGCGGCGCTGGCCGGTACGGCCACGGGCACGACGACTCCGACGAGTGTGGCCACGGGCACGACCACCGCCGTCCCGTCCGTGACGGGCACGACCACCGCCGTCCCGTCCGTGACGGGCACGACCACCGCCGTCCCGTCCGTGACGGGCACGACCACCGCCGTCCCGTCCGTGACGGGCACGACCACCGCCGTCCCGTCCGTGACCAGTACAGGGACGACGGCACCCACGGCCACAAGCACACAGACAGCGGCGCCGACGAGCACGACTGTCCCGCCGACAGCGACGGGCACGGCCGTCCCGCCGACCGCCACAAATACCGCTGTTCCGCCGACCATGACCAGTACCGCTACCGCTATGCCGGCCACGGCGACCAATACCGCTGTCCCGCCGACGAGCACGAGCACGCCGACGGCCCTGCCGGTGTGCCAACTCTTCGCGCTGCCCGCCTTCGCCACGGTCCCGCGCGGCGGCGAGCAGGCCCTGCTCGTGGACGCCGCGCCCAACTCCGCTATGACGCTCACCATCAAGGCCGGCTACCCGGCTCAGGCCACGCTCTACACCGATAGCAGCCTGGGATCGTCTGGCGGCTTTGGGGTGACTCTCACGGGCGCGCGCGTTTCCGGCGGCTACCGCTACACCTTCCACGTCGAGGCGTCGGGCCTGGCGCTGCTGACCTTCGCCATCCCTCACACCGCGCGCCAGGGCACGGTCGTGATACAGGTCGCGGCCCAGGAGCCCTGTGGCCTGTTCCAGACGGTCACGACCTTCCAGGTGCGCGGCCGGGTGACGGGAGCGGGCGCGAGCGCGCCGCGCGCCACGGCGGGGGCGGTGACGCTGGCGATCCCGCTGCCGCGTGGTGACGCGCCCCCGGCGAACGCGGGCCAGTTGGCGCGACGGGGCCTGCTCCAGGTGACGACGCGGGGACGTGGCGCCAGCGCCCAACGCGTCCTACACGTCACCTACCACGCGCACGCCCGCCCGGCGTCCACCCCAACGGCGGGCGCGGCGCACACGCGGACGCGGCCCCACACGCTGTTCGGGGTCGCGGTCGGAGCGGGGACATAGGCCGCGTCGTCGTAGCAGAAAATTGAACATCCATCCTGCGCCAGGCGTGTCCCCGCGCTTGGCGTAGGATGGATGTTGATTGATGGATGTCGGAGGAGACACGCCGTGGGCGCGTCATGCGGCGCGTAGGTCTTCAAGTAGGAGTATCGCGTAGGTCTTCAAGTAGGAGTATGAGGATCAGCTATGAACGTGAGAGAAAAGATTTTCCGCGCATGCGGGCTACTGATCATCATGGCGTCGCTGACCGTGACGAGTTCCGGCGGCCCCCTGATGTCCCAGGCGTCCACCAACCCGCGCACTGCCCGGCCCACCGCTGCCCAGCCCGGTGCGTACCACAACCCGGTGATCCCGGGGAACGCCGCAGATCCGTCGGTCATCCGCGCGCTCGACGGCTACTACTACCTCTTCGCGACGAGCAGCCGCTTCAGCGGCAGCGCGACGTTGCACATCTTTCCGATCTGGCGCTCGACGGACCTCGTCAACTGGACGTATCAGGGGGATGCGTTCGCTCAGGCGCCCGACTGGGTGCAGTCCGCCGATGCGCTGTGGGCGCCCGATGTCCACTACTTCGACGGCGCGTACTATCTGTACTACACAGCGGACAAAGTCAAGGGGCTGCCCCCTTATGGCGCGTCGGGCCAAGGCTGGCCGGATGGCGTGTCCGCGATCGGGGTGGCGACCGCGCCGACGCCCCTCGGGCCGTGGACGGACGCTGGTCCGTCGGCCGGAGGCGGCTTCCAACACGGCCCGATCGTACCGCCAAGCTGGGGCTGGTGCACCGACCCGACGAAGGCTGGATGCTACAACTGGACGTTCGACTCCTTCGTCTACACCGGCCCCGACGGGCGGCGCTGGCTGTATGAGGGCAGTTACTTCGGCGGCAATCGACTGCACCAGTTGAGCCCGGACGGGTTGAGCCTCGCACCGGGTGTCGCCGCCGTGCAGTTCGGACACAACATCCGCGGCGAGGCCAACTACGTTGTGCCACATGAGGTCAACGGCCAGCGATACTACTATATGTTGAACTCGGAATCCGACTGCTGTGCCGGGGCAAACAGCCCGTACAGCGTTATCGCGAACCGCTCCACGACGCCAAACGGCCCCTTCAGTGACCAGAATGGCGCGCCGATGGAGTGGTCATACGGGCCGGTACACCAGTACAAACCGGGTGATTCTCCGACCGACAGCCCGATCTGGTGGAATCTCGCCGATGAAGGCGGCGGGTATCCGGTACTCAAGCAGAATGGCGACGGTATCGTCGGGGCCGGTGGACAGGCGGTCATCAAGGATGTGACTGGCCAGGATTGGCTGGTTTACCACGGCATCGACGAGCACAACCCATGGCTGAACAACGGGCCGGCCGGGGATACCAGCCCGCTGCGCCAGTTATTTATCGACCAGTTGGACTGGACGCCGGATGGCTGGCCAACCGTGAACGACGGCAACGGCCCCAGCGTGGAAAGCTCTGCCCCAACGACTGTGCCCCTGGTCGGTGATAACTTCAACATGGGAGCCTGGGGGGCGCCGAACTATAGCGGCGACACGCGCGCCCCCTGGCATGTGGTCGATGGCGATTGGCAGCAGGGCGCCGCTGACCCCGCCACGGGCGGTTATCTGCGTCAGGCGGACACCACCGGCACCGCTCTGACCATCGCCGACAACGGCGCGGACACTAGTCAGTCGGGCTACTACGCGCAGTGTGACCTGCGTGCGGAGAACGACGCCGCGCGGGGCAGCTACGGATGCGCCACGTCGGTTACGGCAGGGAGTAGCGGCGCTCAAGCAAGCTACATCGCCGCCACCGTCGACGCCGCCCATAGCCAACTCATCCTCGCGTCCTATGAGAATGGCCAGGTCTCCGGCACGGTGGTAACCGCGACGCTGCCGATGAGCTTCACCGCATCCTCCTGGCATCACCTGGCCGTCAAGCTCGACCCATCCGCCACCGGTGGCCCAACTGTCACCGCGACGTTGGAGAACGAGGACGGCAATCCCCTGGCCGAGGCGCATTTGCCTGTCTCCGCGGGACTCGCCACCACCCCCGGCGGGATCGCGCTGCTCACCGAGGGCATGGCGGCCGACTTCGACAACGTCACCCTGGCGGGGCGTTCCGCCACGACGGCCCAGCCCGCGACGGCGCCGGCCACGGGTCCGTTGGATACCACCCGGTCGGATGACTTCGGCGCCCACCTGGGCGCGCAGTGGACCTGGCTGCGGGAGGATCCGACGCTGCACAGCTTCGCGCCCGACGGCGCGTTGAGCCTGACCAGCAACGGCAACCTGGACGAATGGCAGCGGCTCAACGCCAACGCGACCAACCCTCCGGACCTGCCGCCCACGAAGAACATCCTCTTGCAAGCGGCGCCCGCAGGCGACTACACGATCGAAACGAAAATGCATTTCGACCCCCAGACGCCCAACCTGGAAGCGGGCCTGCTCGTCTACAGCGATGACGACACCAATGTAGCGAACGCCGTCGCCTGGAATGCGATGCTGACTCAGGTCGTTTCGATCCGGAACATGTTGAGCGCCTTGCCGAGCACGGTCCAATCCTGCCCGCTGTCGCATCCGATGACCGGCGCGAACGTGGCGGTCACGCAGTATAGCCACGAACTGTGCCCGCCGCTCGCGGAGCACACGTCCCAGGAGTATCCGGCCAGTTTGAAGTGCTGCTGGGCCGGCAACGCACAGGGACCGAACGGCTCGTACCTCGGCGGCAACCTCGACCCGTCGCACATCACAGTCTGGCTGCGCATCTATCGCCACGGTGACGTCTACACGCCGTGGTTCAGCCTCGATGACAAGACCTGGACACGCGAGAACGCCTGGACGCTCACATCGAGCTCATCGGAGTTTCCGCTGAAAATCGGGCTTTTCGCGCAGAACAATCAACAGGTTGACGCGACCGGCGCCCAGGCCTGGTTCGACTACTTCCACGTCTACGCGCAAGACTCTGGCGCCGGGACCCCGACGGCCGGCGCGACGGGCACGACGACCGTAACGCCCGCTAGTACCGCCACGGCGACTGTGAGTAATACGGCTACATCGGCGCCGACGGGCACTGGTACGCCGGCAGCGGCGCCAACAGGGACAAACACGGCGACGGCTGTCTCTACCGAAACGAGCACGGCAACAAGCGATCCAACGGGGACTGGCGCGGCAACAGCCGTTCCAACCGAAACGGGGACTGCGACAGGCGTCCCGACGGGGACAAGCACGGCCACGAGTACCCCCGTGGCCGCCACGAGCACAAGCACGGCCGTCCCACCGACGAGCACAAGCACGGCCGTCCCACCGACGAGCACGCCGACAGTCCCGCCGGTGTGCCAACTCTTCGTGCTGCCCGCCTTCGCCACGGTCCCGCGCGGCGGTCACCAGGCCCTGCTCGTGGACGCCGCGCCCAACTCCGCTATGACGCTCACCGTCAAGGCCGGCTACCCGGCTCAGGCGACGCTCTACACTGATAGTAGCCTGGGATCGTCTGACGGCTTCGGGGTGACCCTCACGGGCGCGCGTGCCTCCGGCGGCTACCGCTACACCTTCCACGTCGAGGCGTCGGGCCTGGCGCTGCTGACTTTTGCGATCCCCCGCGCCGCGCGGATGGGCACGGTCGTGACGCAGGTGACGGCCCAGGAGCCTTGCGGCCTGTTCAAGACGGTCACGACCTTCCAGGTGCGCGGCCGGGTAACGGGAGCGGGCGCGGCGACGCGTTCCGCTGGACGCACCGTGACGCTCGCGATCACGCTGCCACACGGGGCCGCGCTGCCGGCGAACGCCGCCCAGCTGGCGCGGCGGGGCGTCCTGCGCGTGACGACGCAGGGGCGCGGTGCCACGGCGCGGCGCGTCCTGCGGATCACCTACCACCCGCACCCGCGCCCGGCACCCGTCAAGGCCGGCGCGGCGCACCCGCGGCCCCACACACTGTTTGGGGTCGCGATCGGGACGGGGACAGAGTCCGCGTCGTCGTAGGATGTAGCTGCGTCGGGCGCGGGGATGCACTCCTCGCGCAAGTATACCTGCTACCACGTAGGGCTACTCGCCTCATCCGACCTTTTACAACGGTCGGATGAGGCGAGTAGCCCCGGATAGACGTTTTTGAGAGCTGCCGGGGGCTGTCCTGGTCGTCACGCACCGAGCGCGAACGTCCCCACCACGTCGGTCACGTTGGCGTCCACGTCGATCCCGTACGTCCCCAACCACGCGTTGCCGAACGCCTCGGCCGCCGCGGCGGTGTCCCCATCGTCGAGCGCGTCGAGCGCGTCGATGAGCCCCTCGTTCGCCCCGTCGATATGCTGTGGCCCGACGTTGCGGGGTCGCGCCCGGTCCTCGTTGTACACCAGCACCATCACCCGGCACGGCGCCACGTCCAGCCCCTGCGCCATGACCCGCTCCCGGAACGCCCGCGCGTTCGCGGCCCGCTGCTGCTCAGTGGCGATCCCCTGCACGCTGATCCGCAGCCCCGGCGTCGAGCGGGCCACGCTGCGCGCCTCCCCGCCCTCCTTCTGCCATCGCTGCACCGTCCGTACGGAGATACCGAGTTGGCCGGCCAGTTGCTTGTTGCCCTCGGCGACCTGGCTCCGCCCCTCGCCGCCGCCGAGTTCCCGCACGACAGCGCGGATCGCCGCCGGCGTCAACTCCACGTCGGCCGCCGCCACCCGCGCCTCGTAGGCGCGCGCCAGGTCCGCGCCCAGGTCAGACACGTTACATCGCCCCCTGCACAGCCGTACGCTCGCGTAGCGGCTTCAAGAGCTTGAGCAGCGTCCCCAGGCCGCCGCGCGTCCCGTCGAACGCCGGCAGCACCCTATCCAGGGGGATCGCCGCGTCCTGCACCTTGAAATGCCCCAGGCCCGTCCCCAGCGTCACCGACGGCGGGCACGCCGCCACCGGGTCGGGCTCGTCCGAGAGCAGGTACACGGCGTCCTTGTGGACGGCGACGGGCGTGTAGCCAGCCATGTCCATCTTATGCAGGGCGCGCGAGAGGTTGGCGTTCGCCTGCGCGATGACGAGATGCCGCCAGTCGGGCCGGTAGAGCGGGCTCCGCTTCTCCTTGTGCCACGCGCTGTTGAAGCCGCTGATCGTGAGCGCGTAGGTATACTTGAGCGCGCCCAGGGCCAGGCGTCCCGCCGGCGTCGTGTCGTCGTAGAGCGCCGTCCGCGCCGTGCGCAGCCGCTCGTACCACGTCTCCATCGCCCGCGAGTGCTTGGTCCAGACGTACGCCTCGGTGATCGCCACGGCTTGGCCGCGTTCCAGCGCCCACGCCACCGTCGGCGTGCAGGCCCACCGCTCCTCCGCGCCGGCGATCCGCGCCAGCCAGTAGCCCGGCAGTTTCTTGTCGAAGGGCAGCTTGCCGCTCGGATCACGCCGCTCCTCGATGCCGGACAGGCCCAGCTCCACGACGCCGGCCGCGCTCAACCACTGCGCGTTCTTGTCGTAGGAGTGGAGGTACACTTTGCTCCGCTCGGCCGGAGACAGCGTGCGCAGCCAACTCAACTCTGTCACCGTATCGGCCTGCCCCGCCGGCGCCGGCAGCCGCTCGGGGTACTCCCGCTGAGAGCCGGCCCCGCGCTTACCCACCTCCTGCAGCAGGTCCAGCCCCGTGCGGCCCGGCGAGCGGTAGTAGGGCGCGCCCACCGCTTGAGCGTAGGCCACGAGTGCCCCCAACAGCGTCGCGCCGTCGGTGTCAAGGCCCCACACGGCGTGCTCGTCGTAGAGCGGGAACACGATGGACACACCCGATCCCGCCTCGCCCTTCTTGCGCAGGTCGAGCCAGGGCGTGAGCGCCATGGGGAAGGCGTGCAGGTCCTCCAGGCCATCGCTCACGAACTCGTGGCGCAGCTCGCGGAACTGCCCCGCCACGGCGAGCGTGTCGGGCAACTCCGTCGCGCGCACCCAGGCGTCGGTCAACCAGAGTTGAGTCAGCCCATGTCGGCGCGCGCCGTTATACAGGTCGCCGACGTGCCGGATCGCGCCCCGGATGGGGACGAGTGGCCGATCGGGCAGGTGCAGGCCGTCCACGTCGAGCACGCCGATCGTGGGCGTCATGAGGTCTTTTGTTGCCATCGGTCAGCGCTCCCTTGTCCCAATCCCTATCATTGGACCTGCCCTGGGCGTTCCATGTTGTGCGCGGGGCAGTCCCACCCATAGCGGTCGCGCGACCCCCACCCCTCGGACGCATACCACTTGCCATCTAACCCTTTGTGCAGGCGGCATGTCGCCTGGCAGCGCCGCTTTCCCATGCGACACGGAACGACGAGTGCCGCCATCTCCTCATCTGTCGCCACAGGGATGCTCGCTACCCACTCACGGTCGTCCATTCAATGACTCCTCTCATACCCAGGGGGCTCCCATCATACCGCACATCGCGGGTGTCGATAGGGGAGGCGTGGACGCGGCGCGGCGACGATGACGCTGGCCTCTGCACCGCGATCATGGCATCATCCTCCCGGCCGCCCGTTCCCGCGCCCGCCGTTCCTTACGGGGGCAGCGACAGGGCGCGAAGAGACAGTGGCCGCAGCGTGCGATGGGCGCGGGCGAGGCTCTGGATACAGGGACGGTGGGACGCGGGACAACGGGCGGCCCCGTCGCCACCGGCGCATCCCTCTCCGCACAAGTGCAGTCCGCCTTACGCCGGCCGCACCCCGCGCACTCGATCAAGTGCCCATACTTCCCGCCGAAGTAGTCGATGGGGGCGGTCGGCTCCTCCTCGGGTAGCCGTTCCCGCCGGATCTTGTCCAACTCGACGCGCACTGTGTTGATGGTGATGGTGCGGAAGTCAGCCGCGCCGCGCAGGGCCTCGATGAGCAAATCCTCGCCGACAGTGGGATCGACGGCGAGCGTGTGAAGCTGCTTGTTCAGCCGATCGGCCGGCTCCGCGCCCATCAGCTCGCGATAGACGGCTCGCCAGTGACGATCCTCGGCGGCCATGTCTTCGCGGTCGATCACGGTCATGACCGGCGCCGCCCCCTTCTGCGCCGCGCGCCGACGCATCTGCGGCGTCCCCACGTCGTAGCTATTGGGCAATCCCCGCCCCTGAGACGTGACGCGCAGATAACCGGCCTCCTCCAGCTCACGCAGGTAGTTATAGGCGCTCTTGTAGCACGCGCCGACATAGCTGGCGATTCGCACCACCGTGCGGATGCAGCGGCCCTGCCGGTTACTGTGGTGCGCCACCATGACGTAGGCCCGCTTCGCCCCCTGGCTCAGGTCGGGATCACAGAGCACAGCGTTCGGGACCGTCGCGTAGCCGGTCTCGTCGTCCCGCGCCGGCGCGGCGGCGAAGTGGTAGATGTTGGCATGGCCGCGGCCACCCCGCGTCACCGTGATAAGCGCGGCCCGGCGCAAGTCGGCTGTCCGCCGCTTCACCGTGCGCGTCGAGCAGCCCAACTCCACGGCGAGGTCGCCCTGGTACGGGTGGCACGCATCGTCGTCCCAGGCATAGGAGATGAGCAGCACATGGGCGAGCCGGTCGTTGTCCAGCGGTGCGGCGTCGAGGAACGGACGTGGTATCTGCGTCCATCCCGTGCGCGGCGTCGGGGCGGGCGTGGTGACGGGCGGCTCCACCAATGTCGTGCGCACGCTCACCCGACCGCTCCCGTCCGCAGGGACCGCAGCCGCCAGTAGCGGTATTCGTACCACTCCTGAGGGGAGGCTGCGGCCAGAGCGCGCAGGCGGCCCTCGTCGCGCCGCGCACGCATGCCCTCGTCGCGGCGGTTGCCGGCCAAGTCCGCACGCGCGCGATCGAGCACGCGGGCCAGGAGCGTGTCCTGGGGCAGGGCGGCCGCGATCCGCGCGCGACTGTTGAGGGCCGTGGTGTGGTCGGCGCGGCCTAACGCCTGGGCCGTCGCCATGTTCGTCAGGTGGTAGTCCTCGGCGAGCAGGTAAGCGCAGAGGTGCCGCGCCTGCGCGACGTGGGTCGCGCGACTCGGCCCCAGGATCGCCTCGGGAGTCACGTCAGCCACGAGGTCGTAGGCGTCGTTATAGGCGTGGGCCACGGCGGCAATGAGGGACTGCGTATCGACCGTCCCGACCGTCCCGGTGCGTGTCCACACAGGGGAGGGCGCATCCTGTTGACAGGCGCGTGCGTCCGCGCTATCCTGTCGGGAGAGCATGGGGGTGCTTTGAAGCATAAAAACCTCCTGTGCAGGCCCGGGTACCACCCCACTAAAGCGTGGAGGAGGGGCGCTCGTGACAGGAACGGGTCGCATGCGGCATGCTGACGCTAGCCGTGTCTCGCTCACACGGCCAGGAGCCTACACCACATGGACCCGCATAGC
>JAABUX010008523.1_pt1 | contig 11796 bp, 23 predicted proteins | sample 5561851 | NCBI WGS metagenome assembly JAABUX01 (sample SAMN10711883, study PRJNA513361) | rock metagenome | isolation source: Antarctica rocks | place: Antarctica: Victoria Land, Richard Nunatak red sandstone | collected 2016-01-03 | reverse complement strand
AGCCGCACTTCCCAGCGGTCAGCGCCGTCGAGCAGCTCCGGCACCGCGGCCTCGGCGGCCGGCAAGTATCGGTCCAGCAGGTCCCAGCGTCCCAGCCGCCACGCCGCCGCCACGCCCAGCGCTGCAAGCTGGTGCTTGACCGGCTCTGCACCGGTCAGACTTAGGGTCAGGGATAGAGTTGGAGTTGGGGTCAGAACTAGGGTAACAGTAGGGTGACGATGAGGGTCACAGACAACCAAAGAGGCGTGTTGATGATGCATGCCGCGCAAGAGCTGTCTTGACCGCATCCGGCTGCCGAGCAGGATTTTCTGACTTAGCAAGCCTAAGTGTTGTCTGGGAGAGCGCTGCAAGCAAGTTCAACTGCATCAGAACAGCCCGTGCACCAGTAGCCAGTGGCGGATGAGGGGCCGCAGAGACCCACCTGCAGCTGACTGCGCGAAACCGTCGACCTGCGTCAGCATACCCTGCAGGTGGCCCATCTGCAGCTGGCAGTGCAGGTAGCCCCTGCGGGCCGGGCTCAGCGCGGGCAACGGCGGAGCACCCTCCGCTGCCGACCCGAAGTTCGCCTCTTCCTGCAAAACCTACGTGGCACAACAGCTGCACCTTCACCTGTCGGCTTCCAATGTGCAGCGGCAGGCAGGCTTGACCGCTACAACGTGGTCAACCACCTCGATGGCAGGGATACTGCTTGCTGTGCTGAGATAGCAGCACACAAGCCCTGGGCTTTGCCAAGAGTTTGACACGCCTAGCCTGCAACGTCAGCAAATGTGCCAATCTGCTTTAAGGCATTGCCCACACCTGCTCGTGCAGACCCAGCGCCTCGCTCCACGAGCCGGCCTTCTCTGCCGCGAGCACCTGGTCCGACAGTTTCATGCCGCGGGAGCGCAGTTTCGCAAGGCCCGCGAGCCCGTCTGGCTCTTCCAGCTTTCCATACACTTCCTGCACAGTCACGGAGCGCAGAACCTTACGATTGGCTGAGGAAAGCTGAAAATGGAGGGACTCCTCAGAACGGCATGTCAAGAAGATGTTTAAGACCCTTTTACGCGCATGGGAAGGTCCCAGGAGGGATGTGACAGACAAGAGAGGCTCAGACAAAGCGGGTGCACGAGCAGCAACCAGCCGCCATTGCTCCGGAATGTCCAGATTTGGTGCATGCCCAGCAGATGCTCTCAATTACGTGCATACCTGCAGAAAGGAGACTTCGTCGTCCTTGTAGACGGTGCTCTTCAGTGCGGCGGGGTTGAAGCCGCCGCCGTGAGCCGCCCGCACATGCGTCTCGAAGTGCATCAGTGCACGGGCGTGAGCCCCGCAATCTGCTGCCGCCTGAGCGAGCAAGTCCTGTGCAGCGTAGACGAGGCTTCGAGGCCACGCTCAAATCGTGTCTGCAACAGCAGACGCCGCAGCACGTTGCGAGGGCAGCACATGCATTGCGCACCGAAGGCTGTCCGGCGTTGCTGATTGAGTATGGCTTTGGTCAGGTAAATGTTAAACGTAGGCCACACAACTGCTGAAGTAAGCGCAGACATGTCCGGGTCGATACCCTCATTCATAGCATGCAGGTGGCCGTCTCACCTGCGGGATGCTGTCCACGAGATCCTGTACGTGCTTTACTGTGGGTATCGCAGCCACCGCAGCCTCATACGTCATGGCTGTGCCGTCCGTCTGGCCCGAGTCTACACCGACCGAATGCAGTGTCACCAAGATGTTGTCAGTTGCAGACGACCATGTGTTACGACGCGCAGGCTCAACGACGGCGACAAAGGCCTGGGAAGCCTGCGTGCCGGATGCAGCTGCTGGCGCACTTGTGGAGCTGCCCGGATTGGCGAGGAGCGCGGGACGCGTGTCCTCCAGCCACAGCCGCAGGGTGTCCAGCAGGGAGAAAACCGCCTGCACGCAGAGCTCGCCCTCCCGGCTGCTGCGCCCTCCGCGCAGCACCGCCTCCATCTGTGTAGCGGTCTCAAGCTGTCGCAGGCAGCTTGCACAGTGTACCTTAGCAGTAGGTGCGCCAATCAAACCTCAACAATTCCGATGCACGGCATCAACACATGATGAAAGGTCTGCACGAAGGGTAACGCCGGTGAAACTCACAGATGTAGGCCTGGCGAGCTGTCCACTGCACTGCGCAGCGGTTCCACGGCTTAGACTTGCAAGAGCATACCGAGCCATACCTCCATCTGCACGCCGTGCCGAGCCTCGTCAGAGCCGTTGGAGACGACGTTCTGGACCACGTACGGCAGCAGGTGCAGCGCCAGCTGCATGTCGAAGCGGCACGCGCCGACGCACGCCTGGAACAGCTTCGTGCGGGATCCTGGCCAAGGCGATACGCAGGCACGGCTCAGGCATATTGGTCACAAGGCCGTCAAGGATCCCCTACACGACATCAGAACATTGAAACCGGACAGCCACTGCTGTGAACGTTCACCGTGCTTGCAAGGACGGGAAAGTCAGGACGATGTAAGCGGCCTGTACCTGACGCCTGCGACACGAGGACCTTCATCCACAGGTACAGCCACCGGCGGAAGGTGCTACCGCTGCGCGCGTGGGGCGCCGAGCCGAAGGTGACGCCGGCGCGCTGGCTGCGCGCGTTGTCCACAACCTCGAACTTCGAGTTCAGGTACGGCCTGAGCACCGCCTGCAAAGCGCGTGATGATGTTTCGAGCTATAGCCGCGTTCCCAGCGCTCATACACATTGAATACGGATGGCACGTCCGCTTATGCGCGGGCAGGACCTGCTTCAGACCGCCGAATGTGGAGTTGAGGCGGAAGATGTGACGTGCACAGAGAAAGGGACCATGGGCAAGTATTTGAAGTTTGTTGATGTCTGCACGCTCAAGAGCCACATGTAGCGGTGTGTGTCTGCTTGCCTGCGACTCCTCCGGAAGCAAAGCCAGCAAGGCATTCACATCCGGTGACCCGCTCGCATTGCGGCTGCCGGCCGAGACCGGAGCGTTGGCTTGCAGGGACTCTGGCACCGGCCCCAGAGCCGCGGCAGTCCCGTAGTGCTTTAGGAGCTCCTGTTTACGGCAGGCACTGTGAGCCGCATGATACACTTCGGGAAAGGAATGCATTCGAGGGTTTTCTCTCTGTGTATTGCATATCCTCTCGGGCAGGTGTCAACCAAACACGGGGTGGCAACTATGTACACGACAGCGTGGTCATTGCAGGGTTGATATGGTCAGGATTAGCTCTAGGCTCAGGGTCAGGTCCAGGGTCACATGATGATCAAGGGTAGTCACAACAGATGGTCGCAACAGGTGATTAGTGAGCACCTGGATTGCGAAAGTGGTAAAGTCCAGCATCTGCAGGTGCGGCGCGACGCGCAGCATGCGGACCAGGTGGCCCGTCAGCACGCCCTTCAGGAGCTCGGCCTCGGTGGCGACCATCCGTGGCGGCGGCTCCAGATCCACCTGTAGAGACATCGCAGGCTGTCGCCAGGATTGAGCGGGCAGCATCAGCACTGTATCAGGGGCAGGACCCACAAACGAGATACAGCGGCATGTCAAGGGCATGTCACTAAATTGGCACCATCTAGCCCAATCACTTGAGGTAGTAAATACTAAAACGCCCGACAGAGTGACAGCAAGGCATTACTACTGCATGTGGTGCCCGCAGCATGCATCACCTTCACACGCGCCGGATCAATGGCGCCCAGCATGCCCAGGCACTCCGCACACATCTGCTGAGCCTGGCGGCTGATCGGCAGGCTCGCCTGCACAGAGTACAGCCGAGTGAGAAAGCTCTGTGCAGCGATATGGCATTTTGACGCTGTTCTGCCAGGTGCGGAAGGCACAGCTCTGTGCGGGTAGCTATTTGCTGTAATGCCCAATACAGCCTAACCTCGGCCGCACCTCCGTATCACAGCACTTGAGCAGGGCACTGACGACGCGCGACAGCAGCTCGTTGGACTTCTCGGATGCAGCAGCGTTGACCGACGCCAGACCGCCCGTCTGTATGCTCGCCAGCCATGAGCGCTGCTTGCCGAGGCACGTGCGCAGCTCCTGCCAGCACAAGCAGGTGAATTTAGGCCATGCTCACAGCCTCTAGACAGCACTCAGCTTTGAGCTCGCGGTGACTTGCACAATGCCGTCAAGTGAACGCAGTCAAACTAGCGGCAAGTATCGACGTGAGACGGAACACTGGCTTGGAAACAGTAGCCTGCGCATGGATGCCATGAGGTACCATTCATCGACTCACTTGGAGCGCCATGCTCCGCACGCCCAACGACTGGCTCTGCAGCGGTTCGAGCAGCAGCTCGATCTGCTGTTCCGAACACAGCCTGCCACGAGCTGATGCCAGCACGCTGTTTGCCTGCGCGAGAGCCGGCGTCGCCGGCAGTGGTGGCAGGCTCCTAAGCTTCTCCTACAAATAGACACAATCGATATGGGCTGCCGCGGACGATCATGGGACACTTGACAAGCTTTCATCATGTGAGATGGAGTCCGGATGCTCAGCTAATGTGGGCGGCTCTACTCCTCACGATTTGGATCACAGTCACCCCCATAGCGTTGCTGCACACGGAGCTATGGGGCAACGCCTCCCTTTGGTCATCTCTGCAATTTTGAACGTCCTGACGGAGTGCGCACCTGGAAGGTTCTGCTGACATTGGACGCGGCAGCTCCTGAGCAGAGCCCCGTGCACAGGGATATGATCTCCTCCACCACCCCAGCAGCGGAGGCCATCACCGAGGCATCGGATCCCGCGCGGTTGCCAGTCTGAACCGGCTCCAGCAGTGTCACGAGGACCTGCACCGTACCATGTACAGGATGGTGAATGTTATGATGTACGCTTCATTGTGCGTACGCTGATCATGTGAGCAATTAGCCATTCAGAACGATCTGGTTGGGAATTCAATCCCTGAATAGACGGAGTCAGCAGACACCCATTGTAAGGAAAAGCGGTTGTAATGCGCACAGGCCCAGGCGTACAGCACAGCCGTGACCTAATTGGATTCTGGCTGTGTATCGAACAATTGCACATCTTCGCTTGCATGAGCTCACCTGGCTCAGGATGCCTGCACACTGCAGGGGCGCCGCAGTGATCAGTGCCCTGATTAGGACCGACCAGCCCTCGAGCGCCTGGAGGCGCAGCTCTGCAGGCCGCTCTGCCCGCAATGCGCTGGTCAGCAGGACCATGATCTGCACCGGCCCGGGTGTGACGTGAAACCATGCTCGGTGGGTCCAGGATCATGCCTTGTGAGGTGCATGCGGTGAGGTATGGTAGCTTGTGAGCAGCTCAAATGCAGCATGCTGTTACAGTCTCCTACGGGTTGTTGCGAAGGTCACATATGGCTATGGCATCCAGATACGGCCGCACTACACGGAGGCTACGAACATTTATCAGCGAAGCCGCGCCTGAGGGACGTATCGGTCAACATATTGGCCCATCAGCCGAGTGAGCAGGATGACACCGCGCACGATCACGCGCTTGCGAGCGGCCCCTGACGCTGATGCCGCCTTGAGTCCCGTCTCCAGCTCGTCGCCGTAGGTCTTCAGCACCTTCGTTATGTGGTCCTGCTCTGCGGCCACAGATGACTCCCAGTCAGGAAAATATGTCACTCTGACTTAGATCCTCGTAACGCTGTGCAGGAACAGCCTATGACATTGACGCGCAATCCAACCTCAGCTGGATACTTGGAGAGCTGGTGTTTGTTGAGCGGCTCGCCATAGACAGGGTCACTGTCTGTCTGCGCATACATGAGAGCGTCAGGATGCACGCTCGCCTGGTGTGTGCTGGATATGTGACAAGGAGTCGAGGCTGGGCACCTGCCAGACAGTCGGCGACGTCGCCATCGGCGCCTTGGCACTCAAACAGCGTCTTCAGCATGCTCTGGGTGCGCACAAACGCAGGCTCCGGCAGCTGCGTGCCGCTCCACTCCGTGGACTTGCTGGCAATGCTGATGACCTCCATCACCACCTGCCGACAGGCAGAAGATTGCAGTTGCTTTCAGAGTCCTTCTGTGAATGTGCAACACTTTACTCAGAATGAACCTGAATCAGGATCTCCTTGGAAAGTTATCGGATCGCTGTTGTACAAGGTCGCTCGCGGTTAGGCAAGCAAAAACATTGCCCACAAGCCAACAGTGGCGACACGAGCCGAGCATGAGCATGTGCACTTGGTATTGCTCGTGAGTGCCTGCAATGGCGCTCTGGAAGACGCATCAAAGCGGAGTTGTCGGCGGCACAGCCAGGTTCATACTGTCTCACCACACCTTGTCGAGCTGCGCCTTCAAAAAGCTGATGAAGTCCTCATCCACGAGGGTCTCTACGCACTTCATGAAGCCCGCAAAGTCGCTGCCGCCTAGCAGCGCGGCTGGCACCCGTCGGCTCCATGCATATCACCTTGGTGCTAATGTTTAGGTGTCATATCGTTGCCTAGCCATGCGGGTTGTGTACAAGAGACAGCTTGCGAACCTGACACATCAGCCATAACTTCACAAAGTGGCGGCTGAGCTGCCCGGCAGAAAGCCGCATGGCACTAAGGGACAGCACCCTCCGTACTGCGCACCTTCGAAGATGTGTTTGGCCACGGCGTGGTGGCCATAGTGCTGCAGCAGGGTCGGCAGTGGCATCCCCGCCTGGCGCGCCAGATGCAGCAATGCAGCGCGGTCCTGCTGGTCGATGAACACGGGCAGCGCGGCGGGCACCAGATGCCGCGCCAGCGTCGTGGGGTGCATCTCCAGCAGGTCGGCGAGGCCGCCTGCCGTCAGATGCGCGCTCATGATCTCAGAGTTTGGCTCAGGGTCAGGGTTACAACCAGGGTAGCGGTAGGGTCAGCGTCAGGGTTAGTTTCAACATTGATTTTTGAATTTGATGCAGCAATGAGATGGCATACAGAACAGATGTTACATGACGTTGTTGATATGCAAGCATGCTTGTTGACACTTCCAGGCATCGCCATGAGGCCCGGCACGCTTGGCTTTTGCGACGCACTGATGGACTCTCCCTTTGCGATGAAGCTGCGGGCGACCCACTCCAGGAGCATCGGCGTGTTCAGGAGCAGGTCCGACAGGCTGATCTCCTTCGAGTAGGCATAGCCTGCACAGTAGCAGCGCTGAGCCTATTGACCAGGCAGCAGAGCAACACAGTTGGCTCTAGAGCGGAACATTGCGATGTACACCTTGAGCAACTGTAAGTGCAGTGAACCCGAGAGATCCATTTCCCAATCGGCTCAGAGGCTACAAGGGTTGCAGGGACGATGATTGCTGTAGGGCATCAGGGCAAAGCCCTAGCAGGACAGCCCTGGATTCGCACCGAGCGAAGGAGCGCACTCTCGATCAGCTCGCTGGCGACGGCTCGCACGGTCGCATCCGGGTCGGCCATCGCCCCGAGGAGCACGGCCAGCAGCAACAGCTGCGCGTTGGCGCTGCTGGTGGCCGCGCCGGCGACGGTGATGGTCATCAGCAGGGTCTCCCGTACATCCGGAGATGAGGTCGCATCATCAAGGAGGGTCTTGAACGACTGTGCCCCAGAACAGCGTCCAGTCAGAATCTGCTGTTCATTTCGCATTGAGTATTGATATGCAGGAGCGCCTGCTCAACGATTGACTTCCTGTGCTATGCAGTGCGAATGGGCGGGAAGAGTCGAGGCAGGCCCACATTTGCAGACCGGCAGCAATGTTGCGTCGGACTCGTCACCGGGCTGAGGCACAGTTAGCTTATGTCACGGCCCATACCTGCAGCATCTGGCACTCTTGCCGCGCGACCTCCTCCGAACTCGACAACGAAGCAGCGCCCGAGCCTGACCGGGGATATGTGGCTCGCAGGAACTCAGGCCGCGCAAAGATGTGGGCTGAGCCGGCCAGCAGCGTCCTGACAGGGCGCGGCGTCGCGCCGCCACCCAGGGCCAGCACACGATGCACTACCTCCCGGGCTGACCGCAGGGCGGAGGCGGAAGCCAGGCGGAAGCAGTCCAGCATCGTCGTCAGCATCTCCGCCTAGGCGTCACGCCGAGACCACTGAGCATATGTGTCACGCAGTCTCTCCCACAAAAGTCGACGCAGCCTGCGTGTGCATGCCGGGACCTTTGGACTGACGCGCTGTGAACTACTTTGTGCAGAGCCTCACCTGCACTGCCGAGTCCTGCTCCTGCAGCAGCAAAGCCTCGCAGAACGGCTGTATGCTGGCGAAGTCCACCCGCGTCGTCATTAGCTTTGGCAACTCCGTGCCAGCCGTGTCTTCGGCCCAGCCATTCCATTGCGCATCTCCTGTCGGCGAACAGACCGTGGCGCCTGAGGCTCAGCGCTGCGACGGTTGCCACAGAAGACAGCCGTGAGTGGTCATAGACGAGAGTATTACGTACGGGAGTGTTATTGCCATGATGGAGCAGTGCAAAGCACGCTGGGCCTCGGCATGGCACGCATGCACTTGCAGTGGTGACTCGGTTGCAGGCTACGACACAGAACGCACCCGCTGAAAGCCGGATGCACGCCTGCTGCAGCGCAGCCAGGTCACCACCGCAGAGGGTGTCGAAGTACAGCAGCTCTCGGACTGCCGCGGCAGTTGCTTGCCGGACCTATATTCGGAGTTCCTATATCTCGAGACGGATCACTGACAACTGCCTTGCATGGCGGGCAAACGAGTGCAGATGCCGCAACAATCAGTCGCGGGATAGCCATGATGGAGAAGTCGAAAGAAGCCTCTGCTTCGGATTAATGACGTCAGTTCGTGGTCGAGGCTTGGCATCAGCACCTGAGGAGCAGGGTCTGCCACGCCGGCTCTGAGCTTGTCCACTGCTTCCTGCACGAGGTCTGCGCACACGGAGCGAGGCACCTGCAAACATGCGGCAACAAGTGTTCAAAACGGCGCCTGACGTCTACAAATACGCTGCGTAAGCAAAGCATTGCCTGCAACAGCTAGGTGCTGGCAAAGGGTCAGCGCACTTGTGACAGGCCATTGCAGATGCTGCGGGAGATGCTCGCCATCGAAGCCGCTGCCGCTCCCAGTGCCGCAGCGCGCAAGTCGGCCTCCGTGCTGCTCAACGCAGCCGAGAGCAGCTGTCGCATCGTAGCCGTGCCGGGTCGGCTGCCGTCACCGCCCAGCCAGGACGCTGTGAGGGCCACCCGCAGCAACGCAAGCAAGACATGGCCGCCATCACCGGGTCTCGACGCGAAACCCTGCGTAGCCTGCAAAGCAACTTCATGTCGCCAGCCTGCTGTGAAAGGCCCAATCCCACCTGCACATGAATGACAGTCCGCAGTGTCTCGCAAAATCTGGACAAAAATTCACAGAGGTAGGAAGCAGCTACCACCATCACCTTTGCTACCGCAGTGTTCAGCAGCATTTCGTCCAGGCTTAGCAGCCCCCACGCCTTCGCGGCTGCTAGGCGAGCACTGGCAGCTGGCTCAGTCAGTCCCAGTCGCAAACAGGCGGCGGCATATGCGTCCAGTACCCCTGCGAATGATTCACAACTTCACCTTTATAGCACAAACCAGCGCAACTTGCAAGATACACGAGAACAATTGATTGAGTGGCAACACAGTGCGGCCGAACCCAGCATGTGATGCGCACCCAACAGCCCCACGACATCGGTTTCGTGGGGTGGTTGCAGACGCGTAATCAGCAGTTTTGCGATGCGGCGTACAGCTGGCGCCAGCTGCTTCAGAGCGGATGCTGCATGCTCAGCAGGCAGCCCAGCGAGGATGACACGGAGGATGGCGGTGCAGTGGGCCTGCGCTATGTCGTCGCCGACACTGCCTGCGTGTGTGGTGGACAGCCATTAGTAGGGGACCTCCACACAACAACTGCTGCACAAGCAGTGTGCCATTGTAGATGGCGCTGATGCCACCTCATCTGCTATGCAGCGGGCAGGACCGATGCCGACACGCATGCAGCGTCACATGCAGGCGTTGCGCGCCACGTTGGTACTGATCGTCGCCACCACCAGAGCTTGCCTGCTAAAACATCCACCATGGCCGACAGGCTGGCGCCACTGACGCTGCGCATTGATGATGCCTCCGGCGAGAGCGCAACCGGCGGCAAGCGGTGTGCCGGCGGCTGCACCGGTCGCTCAACGCGCGGCACTGGCACCTCGAACCTGCGCCGCTTGGGTCTCGAGGCTTCATCGCTCGGGTCCAGCCGTGCTGCAGCCTGCGCCTGCAGGAAACAGGAGCGCATAGGAACGCGGCAAGAAGTGACGCAGCAAAAACACTGTGCTGAAGCCCGTCGCTGGCACAGAGGTGCGACAATCCTGCATAGCCATACCTACAGGTTCTGCCGGGGTATGGAAAGGCAAGCAGAAGAACGGGTACCTGGCCGCCGGACGTCTCATGGTGAAGACCAGCGAGCGCAGCATGCAACGCCTCCGCAGACATGTGCGCCAGATAGGCTCGCATGCAGCGGGCTGCAGCTGGCACGGCGTCGTCGCTGGAAGTCAAGTCAATGAGCAGGGACGCCCGCGCATCGCAGATGGCAGGGCAGGCGGTCACAACATCCCCGATCAGCGCGGCGACTCCAGCGATGCTCGTGCTGACCTGCGGCAGCAATGATGTTGACGCAGGCACGTACCATACGTACGCTTCAACACATGTTCTGCATCACACGGACAGGCCGTGACTTGGCGACGACATGAGGCTTGTCGACGCTGCACTCCAGGGCATGTAGTCGTAAACATAGCTTCATGGTGCGCCTTCATATAGGGATGTTTTGATCACGCGGCGATTGCCAGCGGACCTGGTCTTTATCTGGTAGAGCGGCGAGCGACAGCGCGGTGCTGCAGAGCAATGCGGTGGCGGGCTCGGCAACGGCATCCAGCGTCCCCGCCTCCGACAGCGCTGTGAGGACGTCACCCAGCAGCTGTATGCTGTCCTGGAGCCATCCCTCCGTCTGAGGCGAGGCTGTTGCAGTTGCGTCAGTGCCAGCGGCAGAGCTCAGCGACCGCGCTCGTGCGTCCAGCATGGCCAGCGCAGCGAACGCCAGCACATGCAGAGGCAGGGCGTCATGATGCGCGGCCGACAGCAGCGCGGACGCCGCTGAGACTGCCTGGTCCTGCAAGGCACATGACAGGCACCGTCCGCACACAAAACAGGTGAAATTGCTCTAGTGGCACTGAAATTGTGGTGAGGGGATCAACCTGGATAAGTACCACAGACACTACCAACGCACGCGTGAAGCAGGGCGGCGCAGGGGAGCACACAACATGAAGGTGGCGCTGGGCCAGCCAGACAGGGTGCAGCACCTGCGCATACTCGTCGCCGTGCTGCATAAACTCCGCGACGACGCAGCCCAGGAGCTCAGCCTCCTCTCCTGCAGCCGGTGCTGCACCCGAATGCAGCCGCAGGCCCCGCGCGAGCACCGCCAGCGACAGCGCGGCGACGGCCAGGCAGTGCTGCGCGGTCGCGACTTCGACGACGCAGCGCGCCGGCGTCGGCGGCACCGGATGCTGCGTGGGCTGCAGTTCCAGCACGGCAGCGGCCCCGCGGGCGTCGTCCCGGGGTCCGGCACGGGATGAGGACGCGTCCTGGTCGTCCTCGGTGGCAGCCGCAGGCTGAAACGCCGCCTCGAAGCAGGCGATGGCCACCAAGACGCCCGGAGGCAGCGCGCCCGGAGTGCAGACCAGCCGCAGCGCATCCCGCGCGTCTGTGGGCCGAGGCACAGCGAAACGTCAGGCAAGCATGACGATTGGCCGGCACCGATGCTGTGTCACCGCAAAGCTGCTGGCTGAGGAACAACTGCTGCTGATCATCTACCGTAGTGTTTTCTCGTGTGGTACCATGGGCCAGGTTGGGCAGCAGCTGCGCCTCCTCTGGAATGAGTGACCTAAACTTTGAACTACGAGCGGCGCACCAAGCAGGAGGTGAAGA
>JAABUX010008522.1_pt1 | contig 11797 bp, 13 predicted proteins | sample 5561851 | NCBI WGS metagenome assembly JAABUX01 (sample SAMN10711883, study PRJNA513361) | rock metagenome | isolation source: Antarctica rocks | place: Antarctica: Victoria Land, Richard Nunatak red sandstone | collected 2016-01-03 | reverse complement strand
CCACGACCTTGCCGGTGTGGGGTGCTGGTGTCGGTGTCATCGGTGGTCTCCGTTCGGATGGTCACTACAGTCAACCGGACGGCTGTCCGATACGGTCGACCCTAGGTGGACAGGTGTCCGGACGTGGTGGGAGCGGAGGACATGGCCGAAGTGCGGCAGACCCGGTCCGACGCGACCCGCAACCGGTCGAAGATCCTCGACGCCGCCCGCACCGCGCTCGCGGTGTCCGGGGAGGCGTCCACCCAGTCGATCGCCCGGGCCGCCGGGGTCGGGCAGGGCACGCTCTACCGGCATTTCCCGACCCGTGACGCCCTGGTCCTGGAGGTGCACCGCCGTGACGTGGCCGCCCTTGTCGACGCCGCCCCGGTCCTACTCCAGACGCTGTCCGCAGCCGGGGCGCTGCGGGTCTGGTGTGAACAGCTCGCCGACTACGGCCAGGTCAAACACGGCCTGCTCGAGGCGGTCTACGCCGACCTGCACCACCGCCTCGGCGACGAGGGCTCCGGACCCGTGGTCACCGCCCTCGCCCTGCTCCTCGACGCCGGACGGGCCGACGGCACCCTGACCGGCGCCTTCACCGGTGAACTCGGCGCCGGCGACGTCCTGGACCTGCTCGGCTTCCTCTGGCGGACCGACCCCACCGGCGCCGGCCGCGCCCGATCCACCCGCCTGCTCGACTTCGTCCTCACCGCGCTGACCACATCCCCCGACCAGCCCGCCGACGCCCGGCACACCTGACACCCACCAGTACAGGCCGCCGTGGCAGCCCCGTTGCCACGAGTGGCAGGACCAGACGGCCATCGCGTCGGCGGTGCGTCGTCTCCCGGTCGGCGCGATGCCTGTCGATGAAGAAGGCGGCCGGGCGTTGGTTGCACCGGATCTGCCGGCGGTCCAGCCGCGGTTACGGTGCCGTCCGTGCGAGCAATCGAGTTCACCGAGTACGGCTCGTCCACGGTCATGCACGTGGCCGATGTCCCCGAGCCTCATGCCGGGCCCGGCCACATCCGGATCGCCGTGAAGGCGTCGGGGGTCGCGCCGGGGGAGATCCGTCTCCGTACGGGGGCGATGCGGGCGGTGCGTCCGGTGACGTTCCCGTTCCGCACGGGATTCGACGCCGCCGGGGTGGTCGATGAGATCGGCGAGGGGGTCTCCGACGTACAGGCGGGCGCCGAGGTGTTCGGCTGGTCCGACTTCTCGGTACGCGGGACCAACGCCGAATTCGCCGTCCTCGCCGCGTGGGCCCCGAAGCCGCACCGCTGGAGCTGGGAAGAGGCCGGCGGCGCCGGCGGGGCGGTCGAGACGTCCACGCGGGTGCTCGACCGGCTCGCGGTCACGACCGGGGACACCGTGCTCGTCCACGGCGCAGCCGGTGGGACGGGTGCCGTCACCGTCCAGTTCGCCGTAGCTCGAGGCGCGACCGTCATCGGCACGGCCAGTGAAGCCAACCATGACTTCCTGCGCTCGCTGGGGGTCACACCGACGACCTACGGGCCGGGTCTGGTGGGACGGGTCCGCGCCCTGGCGCCGGTCGGGGTGAACTCGGTGATCGACTGCGCCGGGGGCTCGCTGTCCGATCTCGTCGAGATCGCCGGCGACCCCTCACGCGTGGTGACGATCGCCGACATGACCGCTGCCGCGCACGGGGTTCACCTCTCGAGCGGCGTGACCGATGCGCTGGCCGTCCAGGGTCTCACCGCAGCCGTCGCTCTCGTGGAGGAGGACCGGCTCCGCATACCCGTCGCGGCGGCCTTCCCGTTCACCGAGATCGTCGCCGCGCACGACCTCATCGAGACCCGCCACGCCCGCGGCAAGGTCGTGCTGGTCAACTGACCAGTGAACCGCGCCTGGTGGAACCGATACGGCCGGAGGTCAAGGAACATCAGACGGATCGTCGACTGTCGGCGTCACCGGAGGGTTGTAGCGCAGCGCAGCTCGTGGTCGATGAGGGTGACCATCCAGGTGAAGGCGTGATCGACGTCGGTGTCGAGGGTGGAGCGTCTGGCCGCTTCGAGGGTGACGGATCCGTGCAGACGGCTGCGCAGCGTCCCGAGCGCGTGGATTTCCTGGCTGGGGTTGAGCAGTCGGTTGTCGCCGCGTCACGGTCGGGATCGGGTGGATGACCGGGTCTGCGGTTCGATGAAGGAAGCGAGCAGTGCGAGCTTCTCGGCGCTCTCGCTGCCGCCGTCTGCGTAGTACAGCACCAGGAGGAGCCCGCCGACCAGGAGCTTGTCGCGGTGCAGGTGCAGCTCTCCGACCACTGGATGGTTCACCGTCGTCGTGTCACCCTCCAGCATCCGCACGTCGTGCCGGGCCCACAGCTCGCGGAAGCGGCCGCTGCCCAACGAGAGCTCCCCGACGAGCTCGACGAACCGCGGATCGTCGATGTCGTCGCCGATCTGCTCACGGAACGCGGCGATGAACCCCGCCGATGATAACGTCCAGTTCTGCTGGAAAGCCTGCTCCTCAGGGTCCAGCAGCAGTGACCGCAGCCGGTTCTCCCCGGGCTGTAACCGCGGCGACAAGACCGTCGCGAGGGCGTTCGCGGCGAGGACGTCGAACGCCCGCCCCTCGATGAACGCGGGCACGCCGACCGCGGCGAGCAGCTGATGCAGCCGCGCCGGCACCCGGTCGGGGAGCCGGCGACGGGGTCGGGGTCGTGGAAGGGATGCGCCGAGTCGGTGCAGATGGTCACGTTCGACGTCGTCGAGGTGCAGGACCCGCGCGAGAGCGTCGAGGACCTGCCCGGAGCGGTGCCCGTCGCGGCCGCGCTCCAGACGCAGGTAGTAGTCGGAGCTGATGCCCGCGAGCATCGCGACCTCCTCGCGGCGCAGACCGGGAACCCGGCGGCCCCGCCGGCCGGGATGCCCGCCTGCTCCGGTGAGACCAGCCCGCGCCGGGCCCGCAGGTAGGTCCCGAGCCGGTTCCCCTCCGCGTCCTCGGTCACCGGATCGACGTCAGCCCGGTGACCGGCCGGGGAGCATCGCGAGGGCCCCGGAGCGTTGCGCCACGAGATCGTCGTAGGTGCCGTCCCGTTCGGCCCAGCGGTGCATGAGCACGGCCTGGACGAGGACCTCGCGGGGCGTCGGGTCCTGCGCGAGCAGGTCCATCACCTCCGCGCCGTAGGCCTGCAGGTCCAGGGCGTGCGGGTTGGTCCCCCCGACCCTGGTCGCCACAGCCGGCGGGACGAGCTCGGCGACCTCGACGCCGGTGCCGGCCAGCTGCGCGCGCAGCGCCTCGGTGTAGGCGTGGACCGCGGCCTTCGACGCGGCGTAGGTGGGCATGACCGGGAACGGGAGGAACCCGATCCCGGAGCTGACGGTGATGACGGTGCCGGCGCCGCGGGCGAGCAGGTGCGGGGTGAACGCGTCGACCACCCGGATGGTCCCGAGGAAGTTGACGGCGATCGTTGTCTCCGCATCAGCGAAGTGGGCGGGGTCGCGGAGGTCCTCGGGCACGCCGGTGCCCGCCATGGTGACCACGGTGTCGAGGTCCGGGTGGGCCTGCAGCACCTCCTGACATGCGCGGCTCACCGAGTCCGGGTCGGTGACGTCGATCTCGACGGTCCCGAGGCCCTCCGCGGCGAGCTGCGTCAGCAGGTCGGTGCTCCGCCCGCCCACGACGACGGTGCTGCCCGCGGCGTGGAACCGGCGCGCCAGCTCCAGGCCGATACCCGAGGTCCCGCCGACCATGAGAACGCAACGGGCGGTGATGTCCATGCCTTGACCGTAGGTCGGTTTCTCGTGGTCTCAGGAGGCCCTGACGGACCCCCGGCTGGCCGCACCCGGTCAGCCGCCAGCAACAGCGCCGGCAGCGGAGGTGCACACCGGCGCCGTGTCCGGGCGGGACCACAGCGCGGGAGGTGCACCCAGGACAGCCGTAGGCGTTCGGAGCTCACCTCGGGATCGTCGACGTCGGACCGGCGATCCGGGTGGGAGCACACTCGGCGTGCGGGCTGGGCCCGTCCGACAGCACCTCCGGTGTCGGCGAGCCGTGGACCAGCGGCAGCAGCTCCGTGGCGCTGTCCGTTCCCGCCTGTCGCCTCGTCTGCAACGAGGTACCGGACCCATCGATGGTCGGACGGTGCTCCGAGCCCGGAGGACCGGTCCCGCAGACGCAGGAGGCGTGGATGGCGACGTGGTTCATCACCGGCGCGGCCCGCGGGCTCGGCCACCAGATCGCTGTCCACGCCCTCGGCGCCGGCGCTGACGTGGTCGCGGCGGCGCGGAGCCGAGACCAGGTGAAGGCGGCGTTCGCCGGTGTCCCCGGCTCGGTCGAACGGCTCCTCCCGGTGGCCCTCGACGTGACCGACGAGGGCCAGGCGGCCGAGGCGGTCGAGGCTGCTGTCGCGCGGTTCGGGTCCATCGACGTCCTGGTCAACAACGCCGGGCGGGGGCTGCTCGGCGCCGTCGAGGAGGCGACCGCCGCGGAGGTCGAGACCGTCTTCGCGACAAATGTCTTCGGGCTGCTGAACGTGACCCGCGCGGTCCTCCCGGGGATGCGGGCAGCGGGCTCCGGGCACGTCGTGAACATCACCTCGATGGGCGGGTTCGCGCAGGTGGCCGGGTGGGGTGTGTACGGGGCCACGAAGTTCGCCGTCGAGGGTCTCAGTGAGGCGCTGCACGCGGAGCTGTCGCCTCTTGGGATCAGCGTGACCATCATCGAGCCCGGCAGTTTCCGCACCGACTTCCTCGACGCGGGCTCGCTCCACACGACCGCGAACCAGATCCTCGACTACGCCCCGACTGCCGGTCGGGTCCGCGACGCCGTCGCCGCCAGCAGCGGACGCCAGCCCAACGACCCGGTCCGGGGTGCGGCCGCGATCTACGCCGCGGTGACGGCGGCGAAACCACCCCTGCGGTTCCAGGTCGGCCCGGACGCCATCGCGATGGTCGAGGCGAAGCTCAACCACGTCCGCGACGAGCTCGAGACCTGGCGGACCCTCGGATTGGCCACCGTCTTCGCCGCCGCCGACACCGCGGATCCGGGATCGGCGTAGGTGGCGGCGGAGGGCACGGCGTCGAGGAGATCGCGGTCGGGACGCTGTACCGGCACGTCGACACCCGCGAAGCGGTGATCGAGGAGGTCTTCCGGCACGAACCCGACAACCTCTGCACGTCGGCGTACGACGGCGACCTGCACGCGTTGCTCATCGGACTCGTCCGGTACTCCACGCGGAGCAAGGGCTTGGCCGCGGCGTTGGAAGCCGTCATGGCCACCGCCTCACCGGTCTTCGACGAAGCCCGACGGCGGATGGAGGAGACCCTCGATGACCTCCTCGCACGGAGTGTGGCCGCGGGGACCGTCCGTGCTGACGTGGCCGGCCACACAGTGCTGCGTGCACTCGGGCGCGTCTGTTCACCGCGCGCCGGCGAAGTGGAGTTGCTGCAGATCGCGGAACTCTTCTTCGGCGGGCCCCGCTACGGCGCCCCCACCACCGGCGGCGTCCACGGCGACGCCGTCGAAGCTGCGACCGGGGCGCCGTGACACCGGCGGCGATGAAAGAGACGCCGACGACCCCGTCGGTACCGCTTGATGACTCGGTTACCGAACAGTGCCTACTTTGGTGATAGTCAACACTGGGCGGCGCACGAGCCCGCCTGTTCGAGGCGTCAGCGACTGCGCGTCACCTAACGTCCCTCACCTACCTACGAGGAAGGCACCAGATGTCCCAAGTCACCGTCGTCGGCGGTACCGGCTACGCCGGATCAGCTATCGCCGCGGAGGCCGCCACTCGCGGTCACGACGTCACCGTGCTGAGCCGCTCGCTCCCCGAGCCACCCGTCCCCGGTGTGACCTACGTCCAGGGCGACGCGACCGACGAAGCGGTGCTGTCGTCCGTCATCGAGGGCGCAGACGTGGTGGTGGCCGCGCTGTCTCCGCGGGGTGCGCTCGCCGACAGCTTCCGTCAGGTGTACCGAACCATCGCGCGCCTGGCCGACGCTGCGGGTGCACGGCTGTTCGTCGTAGGCGGCTACTCATCGCTGCGACCGGCGGCCGGGGCTGACCGTTTCGTCAGCGACCTCACCGACATCCCCGAGCCGCTCCACCCCGAGATTCTCGCCGGAGCAGCGCTCATCACCGAGGATCTTCCCGACACACCAACGACGCTCGACTGGACGTTCGTCAGCCCCGCGCTCGGCTTCGGGTCCTGGGTCCCCGGCGAACGACTCGGCCGCTACCGGCTGGGCGACGACGTTGCAATCCAGCCCGGGGACGGCGGCGCGATCTCCGCCGCCGACTATGCTCTCGGACTCGTCGACCTCATCGAGCGCGGCGACCACCACCGGGCGCAGGTCAATCTCGCCCACTGACAACTTCAGGGTCCGCACGAGGCCGGTTCTCGACGAGTCGCGCGTGATCGTGAAGGTGGTCACTGGGCATCCGCAGCAGTTTTAGAACAGACAAGACGCCAGGACTGCAGCGGAGGCGGTGGCTTTCCTACTGGACGGTCAGCGCCCGGAGTAGAAGGCGAGCGCGCTGCCCAGAGGGTGGTGGGGTTGAGGTGGTCGGGGTGTCGTTCGACCATCGGGGTCGAAGAACGCGACCGGATCAGCCCGCTCGCGGTGGAGCTCCTCGACGTCGTCGAGGTAGTGGCGAGTATCGGTGATCGGGCGGGTGGGGTCGTCGTCGCGGGCTGGGTCCTTGTGGCCGACCACGGAGCGGCGTGGTTCGAACGTGGCGACGGTGTCCGGGCTCGGTCGTCTGGGCTCGGTGGGGGTTGTGGTGATCGCGGGTGTTGGTAGGTTCGCCGCGTTCGCTGGCGGGCGGTCGACTGTGCCGTGCCGTGGTGTCGCTCGATGAGGAACAGCTGATGCGCAAGGTGTCCCGACGGGTCGGATCGTCCAGCACCACCGGCGGCCGGAGCCGCGGGCGGCGGCGGGCAGCAGCGGCGGCGTGTTCGACGTTGCTGACCGCGGGTCTCGTGCCGCTGCTCGCGGGGAGCGCGCAAGGCGCGGCGGCGACGTCCGCGGCACCCGCTTCAGCGCACGTCGGACCAGCGGTGATCGGGCCCCGCCACGACGTGGTCGCGAACCTGTTCGAGTGGAACTGGCCGTCGGTGGCGAAGGAGTGCAGTCCGGGTTCCGGGTGGACGCGGCCAAGCACATCGGGCAGGCCGACCTGGCCGCGATCGAGGCGCGGCTGCACCGCACCGTGGACGGGACCCGCCCGTACATCGCCCTCGAGGTGAGCCCCGGTGGTCCCGGGCGGCTCGCGCCGCAGGCCTTCGAAGGAGTCGGGAACCTGCTCGGGTTCGACTTCGCCGCGCAGATCGAGGCGGCGTTCAAGAGCTACACCACCCCCGCCGGGGGCAACATCACCGACCTCAAGGTGTTCGGCGCCGAGTCCGGGCTGCTCCCGAGCGCGAAGTCCCTGGCATTCGTCGAGAACCACGACACCGAACGCAACGGCAGCACGCTGAGCTACAAAGACGGTGCGACCGACACCATCGCGACGGAGTTCATGCTCGCCTGGGGGTACGGCACCCCCGAGGTGTACTCCAGCTTCACCTTCACCACCCCGGACGACTCACCGCCCGCCGACCCGAGCGGACACATCACGAACACCGTGTGCGGGCCGCGGTGGACGTGCCTCGACCGCAACACGGGGATCGCCGGGATGGTCGGCTGGCACAACGCCACCGCCGGGGCCCCGGTGAGCAACTGGTGGGACGACCAGACCAACCTCATCGCCTTCAGCCGCGGGGCGAGGGGCTGGGTCGCGATCAACAACGCCACCACCGCGAAGACCCACACCTTCGCCACCGGCCTGCCCCGGGGCACCTACTGCGACATCGTCCACGGGTTCACCCGCAACGGCTCCTGCTCCGGACCGACCGTCCTCGTCAACACACACGGCCGGGCCACCGTCACCGTGCCCGCCAAGGACGCCGTCGCCTTCGACCGAGCCGACCTCATCAGCTGACCGCTCAAGCCATGCCACGCCGAGCCGGGCCGCTGGGCCAAACCCCACCGCTGCGGCGAGCCGCCGGCAAGCGGGCCCCCGTCGTTCCAGCTGCCTGTTGAGTCGGAACCTCAGATGGCGCCGGCGATCACGAAGGTCTGCGCTGGGTCGGCGGTGTTGATCAGGTCCAGGGTCAGGATCGGTGCGGGGTAACCAGGCGGTGCGGGGTGAGCGCCGACAACACGGGCGTACTTGCCGTCCCCGGCGTAGTCGGCCGGTTCGAGTCGGTATTGATGAGCTGATGCGTTGACCGGCAACATAACCCATTCGTCCCAGCTTGGATTGGGAGCCGGTGATGAGCAGCTCTGCTGACGGACGTTGAACCGGTAGTTGTGAGCGCATTCCTTGCTGGCAGCGTTGATGAGGGTGTAAGTGCCGGGGTGCCCGGCCACCGGGGTGAAGGTGAACCGCTGCTCGGCGGCCCCGCTGCAGGTTTTCCCGACCAGGTTGGTGTTGATGTCGGTGGTGCCACCGGGCACGTCCACGCAGGACTTGATCGCTGCGGAGTAGATCGTGCTGGTGAAGCTGCTGGCCGCTGCTGCGGCCGCGGGGGTGACCACCCCGGCGCCCAGCAGACCAGCCATCCCCAGCCCGGCCGCTCCCAGACCAGCCAGCCGTCCGCGTCGCGTCACGTGTGCTCCCTCTCCGGTGCTGGTCCGAGGCTCAGGCCCCGCTGCGACCAGCACACCACCCGATACTCTGAGCAACCTCTCAAACCAACCCGCCCGCGCCGGGCTGGGCGGGGTCGTCGCCGGCGGGAGGTGTCGGCTCGAGGGTGCGTGGGTCAGGCCGCGGGCTGGTCGGCTGGGTGTTCGGTGAAGTCTCGGATGGTGGTGAGCAGCGCGTGGGGGTTCTCGATCTGGGGGAGGTGCCCGGCGTGGGGGATCAGCTCGAAACGGGCGCCGGGGATCGCCGCGGCGAACGCCCGGCCGTAGTCGACGTCCCCGATCCGGTCGGCCTCACCCCAGACCACGAGGGTGGGCACCGCCGCCGCGGCCAGCCGGCTGAGCAGCGTCGGGTCGGCCATCGCAGTTCCGCCGTAGACGGCGAGCGCCGCCCGGTTGCCGGGCAGGGTCGCCTGCACGGCGGGCGGGAGGGTGGCCGGGTCCACCATCGTCGACGGGTCGTACCAGGACCTCTGTGCCACCTCCGCGGGGGTGAGGGCGAAGAAGCCCGGCACGGGGTGGCCTGAGACTTCGATGCCGACAGCGTCGATGAGGACGACCGCGGACACCCGCGGTGACCCCAGCAGCGCGAGCTCCGCGGCGACCCAGCCGCCGAGGGAGTTCCCGATGACGCAGACGGCGGTCAGGTCGAGCTCCGTGAGCAGCTCGGCGTAGCGGGCGGCCAGCGCAGCGGGACTGTCCAGGTCCGCCGGCCGGTCGGTCCCGCCGAACCCGGGATGGGTGGGGGTCACCACCCGGGCGTCACCGGCGAGCAGCGCGGCGAAACCGGCGACGCTGAGCGGGCCACCGCCGCCGTGGAGGAGCAGGTGCGGCCGGCCGTGGCCGACGTCGGTTCGGGTGAGGTCCATCCTCCGACCTTAGACAAGCATGTTGAGATACACCGGCTGATCTAAGCTCCCTGTGTGGGTACCTCGCTGCAGGACACCGGTCTGCGGGTCAAGCGGCTGCAGATGCAGCACCAGCGGGCCGCGAACCGGGCCCTGCAGGACGTGGGCCTGACGATCGTCCAGTGGGATGCGCTGCGACACCTGCAGGCCAACCCTGACGCGTCGCTGCATGACCTCGCGCTGCTGACGTTCCAGACCGACCAGTCGATGGGCTCCCTGGCCGGGCGGCTCATCGACCGCGGCCTGATCGAACGGGTCCCGGGCCCCGGCCGCGCCGTGCACCACGCACTCACTGATCGGGGGACTGCACTGCGAGATGCCGGCGCCACCGTCCTGGACCAGGTCCTGTCCACCTCCTTCGCACCTCTCAGCGCCGCTGAGCTCGCCACCCTCGACGACCTCCTCCGTCGCCTCGTCCACCTCTCCAGTCAGCTGCAGTAGGAAGACCCGGTGCTGGCGTGCGCTCGCGGTGTCCACGGCCGCGACGACCTGGCCGCCGCTGCGGATGGTGCAGCTGCGCGGCCACCCTGCGGGTCCAGCAAGGGCCAGGGACGCTCCAGCAGGGGGGACGGTCGTCGTCCCAAAGCGACTTCGGGCCCAACCGTTGACAGGGCCGGCACCGACACCTAGCCTCAGACAAACGTTTCGCCGTACCTGGAGCTTCTGGTGTTTGGCGCCCTGACCACGCGTCGCCGGCAAGCCCGTGACTGACGAGCACGGGCAGTCGCCCGTGACGCTGCATCAACGAGAGAAGCAGGACACCGATGTCAACTCGACTCGCGCCGCGCCGTCCGCTGCTTGGCATGAGTGCCGTAGCCGCCATGTCTGCCAGCCTGATCCTGTCCGGCTGCGGCAGCAGCGGTAGCGGTTCCGCCGCGGCCAGCGCCACCAACTCCAGCCCCGCCTCAGCGACCTCGGCGGGTCCGTCCAGCGCCAGCAGTGCCGGTTCGTCGGCGGCCACCGCCACCGCCACCGCCACGGGCGGATCATCGAGTGCGAACGCCGCGGACGCACCGGCTTCGATCTCGTTGTCGATGCAGGAGGCGGACGTCCAGCACAACGACCCGGTGACGTGGTCGATCGTGCAGACGTTCATGAAGATGCACCCTCAGATCAAGGTGACCGTCTCGGGTCAGCCGGTGGCGGTCCACGACCAGATGATCGCCGTGGCTGCGCAGAGCCACACCCTTCCGACGATCTTCTGGGTGAACAACGCCGATGTCGACGCCAAGCTCGCGAAGGCGGGGGCTCTGCTCGACCTTGCGCCCATGGTCAAACAGCTGGACTTGGGCTCCAAGATCGCTCCCAACGTCCTGAGTGACTTCCGGGTGGGTGACAAGCAGGTCGGTGTACCGCAGTCTGGTCTCGTCACCGGCTTCTAATACAACAAGAAGATCCTGACCGCCAACGGGCTCACCGTGCCGACGACCTTCGCCGACCTCCTGCATGTGGCGACCATCCTGCACGCCAAGGGTATTACGACGATCTCCGATGGCGCCAACCAGTCGGCGTTCAGCGTCTGGGCCTTCCTCACCTGCCTCGACAGGTTCGGGTACGACAATCAGATCCAGGCGATCAGGACGGGATCGGCGAGTTTCAACAATCCCAACTTCCTGAAGTTCTACACCCACCTTCAGGAGCTTCAGAAGGCCGGCGCCTTCAGCTCCAACGTCACGACCCAGACCTACGACCAAGCCGTCGCCGATTTCTCGGCCGGCAAGGCGGCGTTCCTCGACTCCGGTCTGTGGTCCTCCAGTGCACTGCAGCAGCTGCCCTTTGCCGCGGACATCGGGTTCTGGAATGGACCTACGTTCGCTGACGGCGTCGGCAATCAGAACATCGCCATGAACGTGGTCGGCGCCCCGCTGTCCGTGAGTGGGTCGGTGAAGCCCGGCTCGAGTACCTACGACGCTGTCGAGAAGTTCCTGGCGTACTACTACAGCAGCGCGGCACAGCAGACGTTCGTGACGGACGGGCAGGCGCCGGTGACGAACTTCGTCGGCAACGTTCCTGCCAGCAACGCCATCTTCCGCTCGGCTCTGGGCACGATCCGCGGCAAGACGGCGCCGAACAGGCAGCCCGACCAGTACCTGACCAGTGCGGCGCAAAACGCCCTGTATGACAGCATCTACGGTGTCATCGAAGGCCAGCTCTCCCCGCAGGACGCCGTCAAGACAGCCGCGACCGCCATCGACGGGAGCTCCAAGTAGCTCACCGAGGACATCAGGGTCGTGAGGCGCTCGTCGTCGACGGGCGCCTCAC
>JAABUX010008520.1_pt1 | contig 11798 bp, 4 predicted proteins | sample 5561851 | NCBI WGS metagenome assembly JAABUX01 (sample SAMN10711883, study PRJNA513361) | rock metagenome | isolation source: Antarctica rocks | place: Antarctica: Victoria Land, Richard Nunatak red sandstone | collected 2016-01-03 | reverse complement strand
AGCGCGCCGTTTCGCCGTTTGGCGTCAGCCGCAGTTCGTACCGCCCGTCGTCCGCCCGCACCGCTTCGATGCCGAGCAGGTGGTGCTGCAACAGTTCGCGCATCACCGCCTTCGTGCGCGCGGGCGAGAAGCGCAACGCCGCGCCGAAACCGAACGGCTCCACCCCCGCCCCGCCGAGCAGCATTGTCCGGTCGGCGTGCGCGAGACCAGGCGCAGACTCGGCGGTCGCGGTGTCACAGAACTGTTCGAGGTATCGCTGGCTGTCCGCGCGCATCGTTGCTCCTTTCCGTTGTCAAGTATGCGGTATGCAGTACGCAGTGAAATGCATTGAATTCCCGCTGCATACTGCGTACTGCATACCGCATACTGCATACTTCCCCTAGTGCCGCACGGGCTGTGGCAGCGGCGTCGGGGTGGGTGGTGGGGGCGTGGGCGCGGTCATGTGCGGCGGGGGCGTCGGGTTGGGGATCGCCGCCACCGTTGCGACGAGGGGATGGCCACCCGCGCCCGGTTGGGTCAGCGGCGCGCTCACGTTTAGGGTGTACATCTGGCTTGTCGTGGTCATCGCGCTATCGGTCGCGGTGATCGTGAAGGTATAGCTGCCTGCCTGCGTCGGCATTCCCGTGAACGCGCCCGTGCTCATGTTCAGGGTGAGGCCGGGGGGCAGGCTGCCGCTCGTCACGGCGTAGGTGTACGGGCCGGTGCCGCCACTCGCCGCCACGCGCCCATTGTAGGGGCTGTTGAGGCCCGCATCGGGCAGCGTGGTCGGGCCGAGCGCCAGCGGCGTGATCGCCTCGTACGCGCCCACGGTGCAGCGGCTGCCGGAGCGGGCAAGGCCGCGCTGGTCCACCCCGCCCGCGCCGCCGGGGTAGCCGGTGCTGGTGTTGCCTGCTGGGTTGTAGACGGCGGCGGTGCAGGCGGCAATGGCGCCGCCGTTGGTAGTGATCGCCGCGCTGCCCGCGCCCACGGCAATGGTTTGCGTCGGGCCGCCGTTGTTCGCCAGCGCGCCGAGCTTCGGGTCGCCGGTGATGCTTGCCGAGCAGGTGTTCGCGGGGTTGTACTCCAGGCCGGAGTAATCGTACGCATACTGGCAGTTCGCCGTGGTCATGTCGTCGGCGGTGTTGCTTGCGATGAGATCGGCCTCGAGGTAGCCCGCGCCGTACGGTTCGCCGCCCGGTTGGCCGATGCCACCGGCGATCCCCGTGCCTGCTGCGACGTTCGTGCCCGCCGCGCCGACGGTGTGCCCGGTGCAGGGTGCGCCGCCCGCGCCGCCGTTGCTCGCCGCGCCGCCCGCCGCGTGGTTGGCGGTGATCGTGAGAAACTCAAAGGATTTGTAGGTCTGATAGTTGTTGAAGGCGATGGCGCCGCCGTAGCCGCGCGCGCTGGCGTGGCCGTTATAGCCCGCGCTGCCGCCCGCGCCGCCGTTGGCGGTGCAGCCGGGGCTGATGTTGCTGTTGCCGCCGTTGCCCCCGGCCCCCGCCGCGCCGCCCGTGGCGGTGTCCGTGGTGAGGGTGCTGTTGACGACCACGGTGGGGCCATAGAGACGCAGTGCACCGCCGTACGCTTCGCCACCGTAGCCGCCGTAGCCGCCGGGGCCACCTTGGCCGCTGAAGCCGCCCGTGCCGCCCGCCGCGCCGCCGTCGCCGCCGTAACCGCCCGCGCCGCCCGCGCCGCCCGCGGCAGTGTTGCCCGCAAAGGTGTCCGCGTTGATCGTGGTAGTGACGCCACTGAAGACCGCGCCGCCCTGCGCGTTGCCTGCGTTGCCGCCTCCTGCGGGACCGGCGTTATAGAGCGACCCGCCGCCACTGCCGCCGTTGCCCGCGCCGTTAGGCGCGCCCGTGCCGCCCTGGCTCTTGTCGCCGGTGCGCCCGCCCGCGCCGCCCACCGCCGTATTGGTGGAAAAGGTGCTGTGCGTCACGGTGAGCGCGCCGTTCGTGTAGATCGCGCCGCCGATGCCGCTGGTCGGGTCGTTCGCGGCGGGGTAGCCGTTGCCGCCCCCGCCCGCGTCATACACCCCGCCGCCACTCGCGCCGAAGTCATTGCCGGAGGAGGCGGTGCCGCCAAAGCCGGTATCGCCGCCGCGCCCACCACTGTTGCCGCGCGCCGCGTTGCCCGTGAAGACCACGCTGTCCGCCGTCACCGTGCCCGGGCTTGCGCCGCTGACGAAGCCGTTGGCAATCGCGCCGCCATAGCCGTAGTTGCTCGTGCCGCCGCCGCCGCCGCTGTTGCCGACACCACCGTCGTTGCCGTACAGTTGAGGTCCCTGGCTCTTTTGCGCGCTGCCACCGCCGTTGCCGCCGTCGCCGCCGCGTCCGCCCGCGCCGCCCGCGCCGCTCACCGCCGTGTTGTTGGCAAAGGTCACGACGCGCAGCGTCAGCGCACCGGTGTTCAGGATCGCCCCGCCACCGCCCGCGCCGCCGTTGCCGCCCGTCGCGCCCTGCCCACCGCCGCCGCCGTTGCCGCCGGGGTTGCCGCCGTTGCCGCTGCCGCCCGGCCCACCGTCGCCGCCCTTGCCCCCGTTGCCACCGAGGGCCCCATTGCCAAAGAGCATGCTCCCCGCCAGCGTCAGCGTGCCGTTGTTCAGGATCGCACCGCCCACCGCGTCCGCGCCGTTGCCGCCGTTTGCACCGGGGTTGCCATTAGCGCCGGGGCTGCCTGCGGCGCCGCCCATGCCGTTCGCGCCTGCCGCGCCGCTCGCGCCCGCCGCCCGCCCATTCGAGAGCGTCAGCCCGTTCACCACTACCGTCGCGCCGCTGTTGATCGTCAGCAACCGGAAGGCCAGGATGCCGTTCGCCCCGCTGCGCGTCAGCGTCGCGCCGTTGCCGTTGATCGTCAGGGTGTGCGCCCCACCGATGGCGGGCAGGCCGTTGCCGATGCCATCCGCCCCCGTGTTGTTCGCGGCGGTGAGTGTGTAGGTGCCACCATTCGCCAAGTTGATCGTGTTGTCCTGCCCGTTACCGTTCGACGTGGTAATCGCGTTCACCAGCCCCGCCACGTCGCCGTTGGCGAGCGTGAAGGTCTGCGCGTCCGCCAGCCCCGGCGTGAAGGCCGAGAGGGCGAGGGCGAGCAGCATTGCCGCCACCGTTACCGCCCGGCACCATGCCCGCCGTACTTGCCGTGCCCCCATTGCTCGCCACATCCGCGTGTCCATCTCCGTGCCCTCCTTAAAGAACTTGGCTACTCAGCTACTCAGCTACTCGGCCACTCAGCTACGTTTCCTAATGTCGCCCCGGCTGCGGCAAGGGGGTTGCCCCGGATGGCGTGGGCACGACGGGGTGACTGGCGGGACGAGGGGCGGGCGGACCACCAACGGCTGTCGCTGCGGCGGGATGCGTGGCGGCAAGGGGCGCAGGGGCGACGTTCGTTTCGGTGAAGCTACTGGGGGAAGGGATTCCCCCTCCACCGGCATAAATGGTGAAGCTACCCCCCGTGCCGTTCGCCGTGAAGGTGGGGCTGGTGGCCACGCCCCCCGCGCCAATCGCGCACACTGCCTGGGTGCTGCTCGTCACGATGCAGTTGGGGTTGCTCCCGAATGCCGCGCTCGCGCCGCCGCTGCCGGGGGTGATCGTGAAGGTAACGAATCCCCCGACCACCGGCTCGCCCGTTGCGCTCGTCACGGTCAAGCCCACCGGGGACCGGAAGGCCGCGCCCGTCGGCGTCGTCTGCCCGTTGCCGGTAAGATTGATCGCGCTAAAGCGACGTGACTCGAAGCTGCCCGCGGCGCAGCCCAACCCTTGCGGCCTGCTCACGCCGCGCGCATCAACGTTGAGCAGGCCGCCGGTGAGCGGGTCGAGCGGGCAGAGGGCGATATCAATGGCAACGGAGCCGGGCAGCAGCGCAACCGTCTGCACCGGGCCGCCGTAACTGCCGAGGGGCGCGAGCAGGGGGTTGAGGGGCGCGGCGGCGGTGCCCGCCTGGTCGTGATTGACGCCATTGGTGATGCCGCTGCTACCGTCGGCAATGCCGAGCACGTTGCCGAAATTGTCCGTGGTCACGGGGCCGGCGATGTCGGGGCCGCTGCCGGTCGCGGTGTTACCCGCCACAATCGAGAACGCCAGGGTGAACGCGGTCGCGCCGCCGCTGGCATTGGTGCCGCCCGCGCTGTTGCCGGTGAACGTGCTGCCCGTGATGGTCAGCCTGGCGCCGGGGCCAACGTTGTAGAGCGCGCCGCCACCACCGTTGGTCAAGCCGCCCGCGCTGTTCCCGACAAAGGTGCCGTTCGTGATCGTCACTGCGCCACTCTGGTTCAAGATCGCGCCGCCGGGGTTGCCGGTTGCACTGTTGCCGAAGAAGGTACTCCCCGTGATGTTGACCCCGCCGCCGTTATCAATCGCGGCGCCGAAGCCGGTGTTGTTGTAAAAGGCGCTCCCCGTGATGTTGAGCGTGCCGTTGCTGACGGCCACGCTGCTGCCGTTGTTGGCGGCGTTGCCGACAAAGGTGCAGGCGGTGATGTTGAATACCGTACTGCCGGGGTTGTAGATCGCGGTATTGAAGTTCGTCAGAGTCAGGCCCGTCAGCCCAATTGTGAAGTTACCGTTCGGGTAGAAGCCCGCGGCGACGCCGTTCCCGTTGATCGTCACGGCATGTGGCGGGTTTGAGGCTGTCGCGTCAATCGTCACGTTTTTGAACAAGTTAATCGTTCCGCTGAGCACGATCGCGTTCGCGCCCGTGCAGTTCTGGGCGAAGGTGATCGTGTCGCCCGCCGCCGCTCCCAGGATAACCTTCTGGAAGCTGCCTGCCGAGCCGTCGTCCTGGCAGGTCGTCACCACGTCGGTCGCCGCCCGCGCCACGCCCTCCGGGGGCGCGAGGGCGAGAGCCGCCATGAGCAACGTGAACACCATGACCACCGTAAAGTATGCCGACCACCGCCGCCTGAAACCTGTGTACCGCATCCCGTGCTCCCTTCCTCCGCGCGCCGCAACCCTGCGTCCATGTGGCGCGGGTGTTCGTCTGGGTTCAGCATAGCGACGCGACGCGCGGGGGTAAGGGGTGGCACCCCTACATTTTTGCCGCAGGCACCCCTACATTTTTCCTGCAAGATTGACGCAGGTACAGGTTGGCGCGGAGATGAAGGAGGGTGAGGTCAGCGAATCGGCCTACCCCCCGGCCCCCTCCCAGCACGGGGAGGGGGAGTAAGATGGGGCGAGATTACTGTGTTCGGGGAACGTCGAAGCATTGCAGCGAGTCACCCCCTCCCCACGGGGAGGGGGCCGGGGGTGGGAAATCCCCTTCCCCGCATTACCCCCGGAAGGTCTCACCGGCAGGGGCGGGGGACGCGGGTGCGACGAGACCTTGTGCCTGTACCCAGCGCAGGAGGTCGGCGCGGGAGTGCAGGCCGAGCTTGCGCAGGGTGCGGGTAATGTGCGCCTCCACCGTTTTTTCGCTGACAAACAACGCCGCCGCCACCGCGCGGTTAGTCGCCCCGCCGCCAATGAGCGCCGCCACCTCGCGCTCGCGGGGGGTGAGCGCCTCCGTCTGCCGCTTCGGGCCGCGCCGGGGCGCGAGGCGGTAGGCCGGGGGCACGAGCGCGAGCGCGCCGCGCGTGAAGCTGGCACGCAGGCGGGGATCCGGTACCCCAGCCGCGAGGGTCGCGATCACCGCCTGCGCCTCGGCAAAGGCGACCCCTGCGGCGGTAGCGTCGCCGAGCGCGTCATGCGCCGCGCCGAGGGCTGCGGCAATTGACCAGACAGACGGGCGTTCGCCACGCTTGCGCGCGGTGGCGTGGCCTGCATGGAGCGTGGCGGCGGCTTCGTCGGTTCGCCCCAGCGCGAGGAGTGCCCGCCCCCGCGTGAGGGCGAAGCGAGGCACGGCACCGGGGCCACGCGCGGCGTCGTGGGGCGTATGTGCAAGCACGCGGTCAATGGCAGCGAGCGCACCGGCGCCGTCGCCTGTGGCGAGCGCGAGATCGGCGGCGCACAGTCCCAGATGCCGCAGCACGTAGGTATCAAGCGGCCCATCGGGGGGGAGCATCTCGGCGAGCAGCCCAGCGGCCTCGGCGTGCTTGCCCACGTCGGTGAGCGCGGTGACGGTGAACGCCGCGTCGTTGCGGATCGGCTGCAGCGCGCGGAACTGCTGTGACACCGCATACGCCCGCGTGGCGTGGCGCAGCGCCTGCGGAAAGGCGAACAGATCGTGCAGGTACCCAAAAGACAGCACTTCCGCCTTGGGCACGAGCTGCGGGAAGTCAATCTCCCGCATCATCGCCCCCGCCCGCGCGATGTAGCTCGCCGTTGCGCCGTAGTCCCCCACGGCACGGGCGGCGAGGCCGAGGTTTAGCAGTGTTTCTGCTTCCGTAACGAGGTAGCCGCTCTCGCGCCCGATGCGCCACGCGCGTTCGGCGTGGGCGATGCTCGGCGCGTACGTCTCGTGCGCCATCACGCCCCACACGCCGAGCGCGCTTTCCAATGCCACGGTCTTTTCCACGAATGTCTTATCCACCGCGTTACCTGCGGCGGCGAAACCCGGGAGCGCCGTTTCCGCTTCCGCGACCGCCGCCACGAGATCGCCCGTGCAGTAGTGCAGCGTGGCGGCGATGACGTGCGTTTGCGCCACCTCCAGCGTGTTGCCTTCCGCTTCCGCCTGCGCCCGCGCCTGCCGCACGTACGGCCACGCCGCCAGTGGCTGGTCATTGAGGATGAGTGCGTAGGCGATGCGCGTGAGCGTGCGCGCGGTCGTGACCGTATCTCCTATCGCGCGGGCGAGGGCGAGGGCGTCTTCGTAGTAAGCCCGCCCACGCGGCAAATCCGCGCCCGCCCACATTACCCCCAGCGCTACCAGCGCACGCAGCAGGGTAGCATCGTCGTCGCCGTCGCGCGCCGCATCTGCCGCGCGGGTGAGGTCGGCGTCGGCACGCGCCCGCTTGCCCTGCATCCGTAGCGCCTCGCCGCGCACGTACCACAATGCGGGCACGGTGACGCCGAGCGCGGAGGCTGCATCCAGCGCGCGCGTGGCGTGGGTGACGGCGGGGGTAGTGGCAGCGAGTGCCAGCGCTTCCTCGCCCGCCTCCCGACACCAGCGCATCGCCGGTTCCCACGCCCGCGCCGCGTGGTAGTGGTAGCCCAGTTCCGCCGCCGACACCGACTCCCCCGCCGCCGTGGCTGCCGCCAGTGCATGCGCCACCTGCCCGTGCCACCGCCGCCGCTCCACCGCCAGCAACCGCGCGTACACCGCCTCCCGCGTCAGCGCGTGCCGAAAGGCAAAGGCATCGTCCGCCCCCTCGGTGACGAGGTACGCCGCCACCAACGCCCGCAACGCCGGGGCGAGCGACGCCGGTGTGGCTTCCATCACCGCCGCGAGGGTGCCGAGGGCGAACTGCTGCCCGATGGCGGCGGCCGCTTCCGCCACGGCGCGCGTCGGCGCGTCCAGCGCGTCGAGGTGGTGCGTCACGGCGTCACGCACACTGGCGGGGATGGGCGGCGGGGCGGCGTCGCGCGTGTCCGTGTTTGCTTCGGCCCAGGCCCGCAGCAATTCCTCGATAAAAAACGGGTTGCCTTCTCCCTGCGCGTGGATCGCCGCCACCGCTGTGGGGGACGGCGGGCGGGGGGTGGAGGCGATCAGGCGGTCCACGTCGCCCGGTGCGAGGGGCGCGAGGTCGAGCGTGTGCAGCAAGCCCGCCCGCGTCAGGCCCGCGCGCCAGTGGGGCACGGCGCTGCCCGGTTCGTCGGTGCGCGCCGTGCCGAGCACGAGCACGCGGGCCTCCGCGAGGCGGCGGGGCAGTAGCGCGAGCAGGTCGAGGGTCGCTTCGTCGGCCCAGTGCAGGTCTTCGAGCACGACGAGCAGGGGCGCGGTGGCGGCGCGGCGGGCGAACACGCGAACAAAGGCCTCAAAGAGCCGCCGCTTCTCCGCTTCCGGGGGCAGGGGGGGCAGGGGCGGGAGCGGGGCCGCACCCGGCAGCGCGAGTTCGGGCAGCAGGCGCGCGAAGGGGGCGGCATCGGGGCCGAACAAGGCTTCCACTCCGTCCGTCACCGGCGCGCGACGCAACTGCTGCCGGAACGCATCGAGCAGCGGCGCGAAAGGATAGGCACGGTCATGCTCCCCGCACAGCCCGCGCAGGAGCCGAAAGCCGCGCGCCGTCGCCAGCTCGCTCAGGGCGCAAGTGAGGCGGCTCTTGCCGATCCCCGCTTCCCCGGCAACCAGCGCCAGCGTGCCATGACCGGCAAGGGCGTTTGTCAGCCACGCCGCGCCCGCCACGAGTTCGGCGTCGCGCCCGACCATCACCGGGGGCATGACTGGATAGCTGTGTGCTGCGAACCGCGCCATTGACGTCCCCCGCGTGCATCGAAAGATTGAACCACAGAGGCACAGAGAACACGGAGAAATGATAAACGTTTTCTGTTCTTTGTGCCCTCGGCGCTGCGGTGGGCGGCACGGGGGGTGCGTTCTCACCCCGCCCCCTTCACGGTGAGGGTAAGCGGGGGCGCGCGTCGGTACCGGAGTGCGTCCCGCCGGCGTTCATGGCGAGGTTGCCGCCGTCTATCGCGATCACGCTGCCCGTGACAAACGACGACGCATCCGAGGCGAGAAACAGGGCCGGCCCGCGGATGTCGTCCGGCACGCCCAGCCGGCCGATGGGGATGCCGGTGAGGAAGTTCTCGCGCAGGCCGGGTGTCGCCGCCATGCGCGCATCGAAGGCGGGGTTGGTGATCTGCGCGGGGGCAATCGCATTGACGCGCACGCCCCGACCCGACCACTCGGTGCTCAACTCGCGCGTCATCTGCACCACTCCCGCCATCGCCACGCTGTAGGCGAAGTTGCCGCGCCCCAGCGCGCTGATGCCGCCGATGGACGCCATGTTGATGATGCTCCCCTTGCCCGCGCGCAACATCCGTCGTCCGCCCTCCTGACAGGCGCAGAACTTGCCGATCAGCGCCCCTTGCAGCGCCGTCTGAAACTGCTCCAGGGTGATGTCTTCCGGGTGCGCGAGATGGTTGCTGCCGGGGATGTTGGCGAGAATGTCTATCCGGCCGAACTCCGCGTCGAGCCGGGCAAACATCGCGCGGATCTGCTCCGCATCGGAGACATCGCAGACCACGGGCACGGCACGCCGCCCCAATTGGGCGATTTCACCCGCCGTGCGCTCGACCGCGTCCGCGTGCCAGTCGCACACCAGCACATCCGCCCCGGCTTCCGCGAAGGCGAGCGCGGTGGCCCGCCCCATATTCTGCCCCGCCCCGGACACCAGGGCGACCCGCCCCGTCAGATCAAACAACGCGTGAACCATGTGTGCTTCCCTCCCCCTTCATGCGATCCGTACGCAGTGTGCAGTGTGCAGTATGCGGTATGCAGTCAATACATTCATCCTCGCTGCATCCGGTACACGGCGCACCGCCAACCGCACGATCTCGCCCCCAATCCCCCTCCCCTCTCCCGCCGCCGCAAGGCGAGGGGGAGGGGTGCATTCAGCCCTTGCCCCGGCCCTTGCGAGGACGCGCCGCGCATGATACATTGGCGTCAGTGCGGGAGTAACTCAGTTGGTAGAGTGTCTGCCTTCCAAGCAGAATGTCGAGGGTTCGAGCCCCTTCTCCCGCTCCACTTTTCGCTTATTCCAATGCGATATACGCAAGCCGCCCCGTGGCGGCATGGTTGTTTGTGGACGGCTTGTTCACGGGGGTTCTCGTGGGTTCTCGCCTGGCAGGCTCCCGATCGTTACGGCGGCGGATTCCCCGCACGCATCCTGCCCCCGTTTTTTCTGTACCACCGCTTGCGGGGTGGTCACGGTTTCACTTACAATCGCCATGCGCTATGGGAGGACACCGGGAAATGAGGGAGTGGCATGGGCGATCGCGCGAATGACCCGACTGTCACGGACGAGCCACGGGTGCGGTTCAATCGCTTCCGCATCGAAGAGGTGCTCGGCTCCGATGGCATGGGCACGGTGGAAAAAGCCTTTGATACCGTGCTGCGCGTCACGGTGGCCCTCAAAACGATTCGCCCCGACCTCGCGCAATCCAACCCCGCCGAGTACGCCGAACTGCGCGAGCGGTTCCGCCGCGAGGCCATCGCCGGGGCGCAACTGCGCGGCGAGCCGCACCTCGTCAATGTGTATGAACTGAGCGCCGCCGCCGACACGCTCTACCTCGTGCAGGAGTACGTCGCGGGCGGCGATCTGCGCCCACTGATCAAGCGGCGGGGCCGGTTGCCCGTCGGGCGCGCGCTGGAGATCGCGGCGGACGCGGCGATGGGGCTGGGGGCGATGCACAACCACGGCCTCGTGCATCGCGATGTCAAGCCCGGCAACATCTTTCTCACCCTGGACGGCACCGCCAAAGTCGGCGACTTCGGCATCGTCCAGGACGGCATGACCCAGCGCGCCGGGGGGAGCCTGCACGGGCATCCGTACACGGGGGCGTACGCCAGCCCGGAGCAGATGACGAGCACGGGCTACCTGACCCCGGCCTCGGACCAGTGCAGCCTCGGCCTCGTGCTCTTTGAAATGCTCACCGGGCGGCGCTACCGCGATTTCTCGCCCGAAGGGGCGCGGCAACTGCTCGCCGCCGTGCCGCCCGGCGTGGTGGCGATCTTCAACCGCATGATCCAGGACGACCCCGACAACCGCTACCCGGACATGCAGGCCGTCAATGACGCGATGAACAACGCGGAGAGCGGCACGCCCTCGCAGCCCACCACGCCGCTTTCCCCCGTCGCCACGCTGCCCCCCGTCCCGTTCGCGAACGATCCCCTGACGCGCCCGCTCCCCTCCGGCCCGCCGGGGGCGCCCCCGACGCCGACGCCGCAGCCCTGGCAGCCGCAACCGGAACCGCTTCCACAGACGCCAATGCCGCCCCCACGGCCGCCGGTCGCGGAAACGCACTCGCGGCGCGGTGTACTCATCGGCGGGGCGGTGGTGCTGCTCGGCGCGGTCGGTGGCGGCACGGCCTATGCCCGCAGCAAAAACGGCGGTGGCGGCACGACCGTGACCGTGGTGCCCACGCCCGCCCCGCCCACGGCGGGCGCCCCCACCCTGGCCGTCGCCGTCCTGCCGACGCTCGTGCCTTCGCCTGCACCGACCGCCGTGCCCCCGACGCCGCTGCCGCCGACCGCCTTGCCACCCACGCCCGTGCCGCCCACCGCCGTACCACCGACGCCGCTGCCGCCGACGATGCCGCCACCGCCGACACCCGTACCGCCGACCGCCGTGCCCCCGACGCCACTACCGCCGCCCCCGCCGACCGCGACCAGCGCGCCACCCCCACCCCCGCCCCCTCCGATGGCGCGCACCATCACCGCCATGCCCCTCAGTGGCAGCCTCGTGACCAAGAATGCCGCCATCGCGTATGAGAAGGTAGGCGTGATGACCCGGGACGCCACGATCGGCGCGACCTTTCGCAACCCGCCGGGCAACAAACAATGGTCGTACGGGCTTGAGTTCCGCGAAACGGACAAGGTGCTTTCCCGTTTGTTCCTCACCTCGTCCGGCGCTTGGCGAAAACAGTTTGTCTCGACAGACGCGAGCGGCAAGTTCATCCGTGATAGCCGCAGGGAGCAAGGTGGCAGCGCCGAACCGCTCAACCTGAACGCGAACGAGACGAACGACGTGCAAATCGTGCTGACTAACCGGGTGGGCGAACTGTTCGTGAATAAAACGCGCGTCACCTCCTTCAACTTCGGTGAAAATCTCGAACCGGGCGATGTGTACGTTGCCACCGGGTTCTTTAGCGATGACGCGGTCGGGCTGACCGTGCCGTACAGCAACCTCACCGTGGCTAACCCGCCCCCTGCCCCCTCCGCGAAGGCGCAGCAGGCCGACCTGGCCCTCTATGGCCCGGCGAGCGGCGTGCTCCGCTTCAACCCTTCCGCCT
>JAABUX010008519.1_pt1 | contig 11801 bp, 10 predicted proteins | sample 5561851 | NCBI WGS metagenome assembly JAABUX01 (sample SAMN10711883, study PRJNA513361) | rock metagenome | isolation source: Antarctica rocks | place: Antarctica: Victoria Land, Richard Nunatak red sandstone | collected 2016-01-03 | reverse complement strand
CACGTGGAGTGTTGCCGATCTTTGCACGGCCGGCTCGCCGTGACGTGCGGAGAGCGGCGAGGCCGGTGGGCGATGATCAGCGGATGGAGGATGCCCGCACGCTCGCCGCGTTCGCGGCCACCGCCGACGCCATCGCCGCCACCCCCTCCAAGCGCGCCAAGGTCACGCTGCTCGCCGCGCACCTTGTCGCCCTGGACCCGGACAGGCTGCTGCTCGCAGCACGCTACTTCGCGGGTCGCGTGTTCGCACCCGGCGAGGCGCGCACCCTGAACATCGGAGGGGCGGCGCTGTTCAAGGTCCTCCGCGAGGTCACCGGTGTCGACGATGCCCCCCTCAGCGCGGCGTACCGGCGCCACGGTGACGCGGGTGACAGCACCGCGGACGTGCTCGCCGCAGCCCACCCGGGCATGCAGTACCAGGGCGTGGACCTGCTCGACGTGGACGCAGCTTTTGCGGCGGTCGCCACCGCGCAGCGACCAGCCGGGCGGGAGGAGGCCTTCGCCGCGCTGCTGCGGCGCTGCTCCCCGAGCGAGGGCAGGTACGCGGTCAAGCTGGTCACCGGCGACATGCGCATCGGGCTGCGCGAGGGCCTCGTGGAGGAGGCGATCGGCATCGCCTACGGCCGCCCGGCGAGAGAGGTGGCGCGCGCCACCATGCTTCTCAGCGACCTGGGGGCGGTGGCCTGCCTGCTGGCGCGGGGGGAGACCGTTGATCGCCCCCGCGCATTCGCGCCACTGCGCTTCATGCTGGCGTCGCCCGTCGCGGACGCACAGGAGGCGGTGCGCCGCATGGGTTCCGAGGTGTGGGTTGAGGACAAGTACGACGGCATCCGCTGCCAGCTTCACCACGCCGGCGACCGTGTCGCTCTGTACAGCCGCGACCTCAACGACATCACCGACCAGTTTCCCGAGGTTGCCGAGGCGGCGGCGCACGTGCCCGACCTCATCCTCGACGGGGAGATCCTCGCTTTCCGCGACGAGCGGGTGCTCCCCTTCCACGACCTGCAGACCCGGCTGGGGCGGCGCCATCCGCCGGCGTCGATGCGCGCCAGCGTCCCGGTGGTCTACGTGGCCTGGGACGTGCTGCTCCACGGCGAGGAGTCGCTGCTCGACACGCCACTCCGCGACCGCCGCCGCCGGCTCGAGGAGCTGTGCCTCGGTGACGGGTTCGCGCTGGCCCATCTCGAGCCCGCCGTCGGCGCCGACGCGGTTGACGAGCGCTTCGCCGCGGCACGGGCGCGGCGCAACGAGGGGCTCATGCTCAAGGACCCCGACTCCTCGTACACCCCGGGACGGCGTGGCCTGGCGTGGCTGAAGCTGAAGCGGCCCCTCGACACCCTCGACGTCGTCGTGGTCGGCGCCGAGTGGGGCCACGGCAAGCGGCGTGGGGTGCTCAGCGACGTCACCTTCGCCGTGCGCGCCGGCGACGGCGAGCTGGTCACCGTGGGCAAGGCGTACACGGGGTTGACGGACATGGAGATCGCCGAGATGACCGTGCTCCTCCACGACATCACCATCGAGGACAGCGGCCACTACCGCACCGTGCGACCGGTCATCGTGCTCGAGGTCGCCTTCGACGCCGTGCAGCGCTCGATGCGACACCGCTCAGGCTATGCGCTGCGCTTCCCGCGCATCGCGCGCTGGCGCCACGACAAGCCGGTGGAGGAGATCGACACGCTGGCGCGGGTCGCCGCCATCGCGGAGAGCCGAGCAGGGGAGCGCGAGCAGATGGTCGACCCCGCCGGCTGAGCCGTCAGCCGCGCGGCAGGATGGATGCGAACAGGTCGGCGCTGTCCATGGCCGGGTCACCGACCTGCTCGAAGGTGGTGAACCGCTCCCGGAGGGCGGCGTACTGCGCAGCCAGCGCGGGGTCGCCGTAGGCCTCGATGGGATCCCAGGGGTGGAGGTAGCGCACCTCCTCGATGCCCGCCTGGAGCATCTCCTTGAGGCAGCCGAAGCACGGCTGCGTGGTCGACGTGAGCGAGGCGCCCAGGGTCTGCTGTCCGAACCGCGCCGCGGTGAGGATCCCGTTCTGCTCGGCGTGCACGCACACGCAGATGTCGTACGCGCCCCCGCGCAGCGCTGTGTTGACGCCCCGCTGCGAGCAGCGATGACAGCCGCCCTCGCTGCAGTTGGCCATCCCGAAGGGCGTGCCGTTGTAGCCGGTGCTGACCACCCGGCCCTCGCGGGTGATCACCGCGCCCACGCGGCGGCCGAGACAGTCGGCACGGCTTCGTGCCGCCAGGGCGATCAACAGGAAGTACAGGTTCTTGTCTGGCCGCGGCGTCCTCGGGGGGGCGGCTGCCTCATCACTCACCCGGGCACCGTAGCGCCTCGGCGCCTGCTCCCGGTGGGCGCGGGCGTAGGCTGTGCCGGCGGGGGCGGGTAGCTCAGCCGGTTAGAGCACGGGGCTCATAACCCCAGGGTCGCAGGTTCGAATCCTGCCCCGCCCACGGTTTGTCCCGCCTACTCTTCTTCTCGACATCGCCACGTAGCTACGGGACGAGTACCAGCGCTTGACTGATCGCGTTGACCGCGTCACCATACAGTTCGCCCTGGAGATTCCAGTGGGTCAGAAGCACCGGCGACGCGTTTCGGCGCCGGTCAGAACAGAGGGGGGACGGATGCCTCGACGTAGACTGCTTGCGCTCGCTGCACTGCCGGCGGCGCTGATCGTGATCAACCCACAGGGCGGCGCGCTTCATCCGACGGTGGTCCATGCCTTCGACCCGTCGCGCGCGCCGAAGATCCAAAATCGTCTCCTCGACGCGGTCGGCCATTTTGAGTTCGGCAGCACCGGCGCGACCGGAGGCCGCCGGATCGCCAGCTACAGGCCGACCAGTGATTCGGGCTGCTCACAGAAGCTGGCCGACGGCAATGTCAAGGTCAATCAGAACTGCCTCAACATCACCGACGCCGACCTTCAGGGCCGCGCCCAGGCGGAGAACGAGACCTCCATTGCCGCGGACCCAGGTCACCCAGGTCACCTGATCGCCAGCTACAACGACTATCGCCGAGGCGATGGAAACTGCTATACCGCGTCCTCGTTCGACGGCGGCAGTAGCTGGACTGACAGCACCCCGCCGATGAGCTTCACCCGAGGCACCGGGTACGGCAGTGGTGTGCAGCGGCAGTACTGGCAGGCCGGGGGTGACACCTCCGTGGCCTACGACACCAAGGGTAATGCATACCTGAGCTGTCAGATGTTCCAGCGCGGAACCCCGGTGACCAACAATCCTGATCTTTCATCCGGGCTCTTCCTGTTCCGATCGACAGGCAACAACGGCGCGTCGTGGAACTTTCCCGCGCGGCCGGTGATCGAGGCTCCCAACCCCACCGGTACCAACGCAAACGTGCCGTTCTTGGACAAGCAGCTGATGACCGTCGACAACCATGTCGGCAGCCCCTTCCAGGACCGCATCTACGTCACATGGACCAGCTTCACCTCGGATGGCACCGCGTACATCTATGGTGCGTACTCGAACAACTACGGTGAGAGCTTCAGCAGCCCGGTGCTGATCAGCCGTTCCAGTACGGCATGCAAGTTCACGTACGGCGTCCCCACCCCCCGCGGCACCTGCAACGAAAACCAGTTCTCCCAGCCCTTCACCGCCGCCGATGGATCCCTCTACGTGACCTGGGCAAACTTCAACAATGAGCAGGCGGGCGACGCGCTCGCAGGTGGGAAGGACAATCGCAACCAGATGCTGCTGAGCAGGTCGACTGACGGCGGGCGGAGCTTCAGTTCGCCCGTGCGGGTCGGCTACTACTACGACCTGCCCGACTGCGCCACCTACCAGGGTGGACAGAACCTGGGCCGCTCCTGCGTCCCGGAGAAGGGCAAGACCAGCAACTCCGTCTTCCGTGCCACCAACCTGCCATCGGGGGCCGTCAACCCGACCAATACGAACCAGGTGGTCATCACCTACGGTTCGTACGTCAACCCGTCCTCGAATGAGACCAATGGATGCACGCCAAACGGCGTCTCGACACTTGGCACGGACCTTTACACGGGCGTGAAGACATCGGGAGCGTGCAACAACGACATCCTCTACAGCGTCTCCAATGATGGCGGCCGCACCTTCAGTGGCACGGACGTCAATCCGCGCAGCGCGCAGGATCTGACCGCCGGAGGCCCGCAGCGCACCACCGATCAGTGGTGGCAGTGGGCGGCCTTCACCGACGACGGCAGGCTCGCCGTCTCGTACTTCGATCGCCAGTACGGCAGCGACGAGACCACCGGGTACAGCGACTTCAGTCTGACCGGTTCGCAACACCTCAACGCCTTCCCCAATGTCCGCGTGACGGGATCGTCCATGCCGCCGCCCACCGAGTTCAGTGGGCTGTTCTTCGGTGACTACACCGGCATCACCACGATCGGCAATATCGCCCACCCGCTCTGGATGGACACCCGCAACCGGGACCTGTTCCTCTGCCCCGGGACGGGAACGCCGGGCCACGCGCCGGCTCTGTGCAGCGGCACGGAGAGCAACGGACTGACCGCAAACGACGAGGACGTCTTCACCGCCGCGGTAGCTGTACCGGCGGGATGAGCAATCGTCGGCGTCGTCGGCTGACAGCCTGACAATGACGGCCTCCGCGGGCATCCGCGGGGGCCGTCTCTGCAGCCGCCTGCGGCCAGTGACAAAGGGAGACGCTCGATCTCGTCAGGTTGGAGCCGTCGGACAGCAGGCACCAGCAGCGTAGGAACGAGGGAGGGGACGGTCATACGGGCGGCCCGTCACTCCTGCAGGTTCAGCGGCGCGGTGTGCGGCGCCTCAGCCTGCGGTGAACCGACATGTACGTGGTGCCCCGATAGCGGCTGTCAGGGCGAGGCCGAGTGGGCGGCTGGCCGACCGCCCACCAGAGCAGGACAGCGATGCCCGCGGTGAGGCACAGCAGGATGATGAGCCCGATCATCCGGGCCGGCGCGGCTGTGAGGGTTGGGGGGACCACCCTTCGATGGAGGCCGCGGCGTGCGCAAACGATTGAATCGCTGCAATCGTTTGACAAAGTCCGGGACGGACGTTCATGATTGGTGCCAGGCTCCGCGGGCAGACCTCGAGCCAGTCGTTCACAGGGCCCGCATCGTTCGCGCGGCACAGGCAGGGGGGATCATGTCTCGGTCGGCTTTCACGATCGCCGGCTCCTTCGCGGGGGTCATCGCCGCGTGTGCTCTGGCGGGCTGCGGCTCCAGCGCCAACGCGCCCATCGTGGGGGTCCCCGCGGCGGCTCCCTCCGCGTTCGCTACCCCTGGAGGAGGGCAGGCAACCGCCTTCCAGCAGGCCCAGAGCCGGCAGCTGGACCAGGCCATCGGCAGCGTGCACGCCTCGCCGCGCGTCAAGCAGGTCCGGACCAAGGCGCCGCACCTCAAGCTGCCTCACTAGCCGGAGCGACGGGCGCGGCTCACTGGGTCGTGCCGTTGCGCTTGTGGGGAGACCTCGGCGGCGCCGCATCGGTCGGGCAGGCACGATCGGGATGCTCAGGGCCCAGCCCCTGCAGCGCCACCATCGCGTGCCATGGGATCTCTGGGAGCGGCGCGTGCTCGTGGTGCCGGGACTCGTACCTGCCGATGAACTCGATGATCATGTTGCGCATGCCGCAGAGCTCGCGGGCCCACGCGCCGAGCTCACAGTCCCCGGCGTCGGTGATCTCGTAGAGCCGCCGCCGGGGCCCCTCGGCTGAACGCTCCCACGTCGAGCGCACCAGGCCGTCGTCCTCCATGGTGTTGAGGGTTCGGTAGACGGTCCCGGGATCCCAATGACTGGGTGACAGCTCGCCCAGCTTCTCGCGCACCTCGTAGCCGTAGGTCGGCTCCTCGGCGAGGAGGAGCAGGAGACACGGGCGCAGGTAGTTTCGGGGTTGAACGGGAAGGCGGGGGTCGTCACCGCCTCCGTTCAACGGGTTCACGCCAGTCATGACCTTGCCTCCTAGCCGGAACGCATACGGAGGATGGTGGGGGGGGCCCCGAAACGCAACCGCCACGTACGAGTCTAGGTGGACGTCGCACTTATTGACGGCCCCCGCCGTGGCTCCGTAGCCTGCGAACCTGCGCGAACCGAGACGCGACATGGCAGGCTGTCCACAGTTCAGGGAGGTGCCGCACATGGTGACCGAGGCAGCGCCTTACGGGCGCAAGACCCAGAAGGAGCCTCCCGTCAAGGACGTCCACATCGTGTGGATCACCGCCGGGTTGAGCTGCGACGGTGACACGATATCGATCACCGCCGCCACCCAGCCCAGCATCGAGGACGTGCTGCTCGGCTCGATCCCGGGGCTGCCCACGGTGCACCTCTACAACCCGGTGCTCGCGTTCGACAACGGCGGTGACTTCCTCGAGCCCTGGTTCGCCGCCGCACGCGGCGAGCTCGACCCGTTCGTGCTCGTGGTCGAGGGCTCGATCCCCAACGAGAAGCTCAACGCCGACAACGGCGGCTACTGGGCAGCGGTGGGGACCGACCTCGCCACCGGGCAGCCGATCACCACCAACGAGTGGATCGACCGGCTCGCCCCCAAGGCCTTGGCCGTGGTCGCTGCCGGCACCTGCGCCACCTACGGCGGCATCCACGCCATGCAGGGCAACCCTACCGGGGCGATGGGGCTCGCCGACTACCTGGGCTGGGACTTCAAGACCTACGCCGGCCTGCCGATCATCAACGTCCCCGGGTGCCCGGTGCAGCCGGACAACTTCATGGAGGTGGTCCTGTACCTCCTCTACCAGGTGGCCGGCCTGGCCCCGGTGATCCCGCTCGACGAGCAGCTGCGCCCGACGTGGCTGTTCGGGGCGACGGTCCACGACGGCTGCGACCGCGGCTCGCACTACGAGCAGGGTGAGTTCGCCAAGGTCTACGGCTCGCCACTGTGCCTGGTCAAGCTCGGCTGCTGGGGGCCGGTGGTCAACTGCAACGTCCCCAAGCGCGGCTGGATGGCAGGCATCGGCGGATGCCCCAACGTCGGCGGCATCTGCATCGGCTGCACCATGCCGGGCTTCCCCGACAAGTTCATGCCGTTCATGGACGAGCCCCCGGGGGCCAAGGTGTCGTCGAAGATCATCGGCAGCACCTACGGCAAGGCCATCCGCGGCTTGCGCACATTGACCAACATCACGGTCAACAAGGAGCCCAAGTGGCGCCACAACCGGCCCGAGCTGACCACAGGCTACATCCCGCAGACGGGCGGCGTCGCCAAGACATTCACCCGCCCGTCGTAGGATCGAGGAGAACGGACACATGACGACCCTGATGGAAAAGGGGACACCGAAGGCGGGAACGCTGACGGAGGTCTCCTGGGACCCGATCACCCGCATCGTCGGCAGCCTCGGCATCTTCACCAAGATCGACTTCGCCAACCGGATCGTCGCCGACTGCCGCAGCACCTCATCGATCTTCCGCGGCTACAGCATCTTCATGAAGGGCAAGGACCCTCGCGACGCGCACTTCATCACCAGCCGCATCTGCGGCATCTGCGGTGACAACCACGCCACCTGCGCCACCTATGCGCAGAACATGGCCTTCGGCATCCGCCCGCCGGCGATCGCGGAGTGGATCGTGAACCTCGGCGAGGCGGCCGAGTACATGTTCGACCACAACATCTTCCAGGACAACCTGTTGATGGTCGACTTCTGCGAGCAGATGGTGAAGGAGACCAACCCCAGCGTGCTCGCCAAGGCGGAGAACACGTCGGCGCCCCATGCCGGCGACCACGGCTACCGCACCATCGCCGACATCATGCGCGCGCTCAACCCATTCACCGGGGAGTTCTACCGGGAGACCCTCCACGTCAGCCGCTACACGCGTGAGATGTTCTGCCTCATGGAGGGGCGGCACGTTCACCCGTCCACCCTGTACCCGGGTGGCGTCGGCACCGTCCCCACCCAGCAGCTGTTCACCGACTACCTCGTCCGCCTGATGAAGTACGTGGAGTTCATGAAGCGGGTCGTGCCCCTGCACGACGACATCTTCGACTTCTTCTACGAGGCCCTCCCGGGGTACGAGGAGGTCGGACGCCGGCGGATGGACACGGTGTGCTGGGGCTCGTTCAACGACCCAGCCGTCTGCGACTACACCTACCGCAACATGGGCCAGTGGGGCAGGGGGATGTTCGTCACCCCCGGGTGCGTGGTCGACGGCAAGCTGATCACCACCGACCTCGTCGACATCAACCTCAACATCCGCATCCTCCTCGGCCACTCGTACTACGACGACTGGGAGGAGTCGGAGACCTTCGTCAGCCGCGACCCGCTCGGCAACCCCGTCGACAAGCGCCACCCGTGGAACCAGACCACCCTGCCGAAGCCGCAGAAGCGCGACTTCGACGGCAACTACAGCTGGGTGATGTGCCCGCGCTGGCTCCACAACGGCGAGCACCTCGCCATGGACACCGGCGGGGGCCCCTTCGCGCGCCTGCTGGCGACATCGCTGGCCGGGCTGGTCGACATCGGCTACGTCAAGGCCACCGGCCACAGCACCAAGATCTACCTGCCCAAGACCCAGACCAAGCCCGAGGTCGAGTTCGAGTGGCACGTGCCCAAGTGGAGCAACGCCATCGAGCGGGACCGGGCGCGCACCTACTTCCAGGCCTACGCGGCGGCCGCCGCCCTGCACTTCATCGAGAAGGCGTTCGAGGAGCTGCACGCCGGGCGCACAGACACCTTCACCCCGTTCGACGTGCCCGACGAGGCGATCGGTTGCGGCTTCCACGAGGCCGTCCGCGGGGTGCTGTCCCACCACATGGTCATCCGCGAGGGCAAGATCGCCAACTACCACCCCTACCCGCCGACTCCCTGGAACGCGACGCCGCGTGATAGCTACGGCACGCCCGGACCGTACGAAGACGCGGTGCAGAACACGCCGATCTTCGAGGAGAACGGCCCCGACAACTTCAAGGGCATCGACATCATGCGCACGGTGCGCAGCTTCGATCCCTGTCTGCCGTGCGGGGTGCACATGTACCTCGGCGACGGCAAGGTGCTGGAGCGCAAGCACTCTCCGAACTTTGGTGGCACCCACTGACAGCCGCCACCCAGAGCCCGACGCCCGGCAGCCCTGAGGCAGGGCTGCCGGGACGGATGGCGCGCATCGACGAGCTCGTCGGGGAGCTGACCCAGCTCCCCGACGGCGTCGTGCGTGCCCAGGTCGAGGAGCTGGTCGGGGCCGTCCTCGAGTTGCACGGCGATGCGCTGCGCCGTGTCCTCGACCTGGTGTCCGACCAACCCGACGGCGGCGCTCTTCTCTTCGAGGGGCTCGCTGCCGACGAGATCGTGCGCGGCGTCCTGCTCATCCACGATCTTCACCCGGTGTCGCTTGCCGCCCGGGTCGAGCAGGCCTTGGAGTCGGTGCGGCCGATCATGCACGGCCACAAGGGCGACGTCGAGCTTCTCGGCATCGAGGACGACGTCGTCCGGCTGAAGCTGATCGGCAGCTGCGAAGGCTGCCCGTCGTCCGAGCTCACCATGAAGGCGGCTGTCGAGAAGGCCCTCTACGAGGCGGCGCCGGAGATCGCCGGCATCGAGGTGGAGGGGATGAGCCCGGCGCCGGCGGGTCCACCGGCCATCGAGTGCCTGGTGCCCCTCCCCATGGCGTCGCCCCGTGCCGGCGCCGGGTCACGGTGAGCGACGGTGGGCCCAGACAGCGAGCCGTCGCTGGACTCTCTCCGGCGCTTCGTCAGGGAGCGTGAGCCGGCCGAGCGCTGCGAGCTGTGCTCGGCCGGGATCGCCCCGCACCCACATCACGAGCACCTGCTCGAACCTGACAAGCGCCAGCTCCTCTGCAGTTGCACGCCGTGTGCCCTGCTCTTCCCCAACGAGGCGCAGAAGCGGTTCCGCCGCGTCCCGCGCCGCCTCTGGTACCTCACCGACTTCGCCATGAGCAACGCGGCGTGGGACTCGCTGGCCGTGCCGGTGAACATGGCCTTCCTGCTCACCAGCGCGCAGGGGGAGCTGCACGCCTACTACCCCAGCCCGGCGGGGGCCACGGAGTCGCTGCTCACACTCGAAGGTTGGACGGAGCTCGGGAGCGCCAACCCGGTGCTGTCGTCGTTGCTCCCCGACGTCGAGGCGCTGCTCATCAACCGGGTCGGTGACCGCCGTGACCACTTCATCGCGCCGATCGATCGCTGCTACGAGCTCGTCGGCCTGCTCCGCGTGCACTGGCGCGGGCTGTCGGGCGGCACCGAGGTGTGGGAGCAGCTGGGCAGGTTCTTCGACGGTCTTCGCTCCTCGGCGCGGGAGCGGCCGGCGCGGGAGATGGCGCGTGCCTGACCTCGACTTCACCATCGAGTCGGTGGCGGCGGTCAGCGCCTCGCTGACGCCGGTGCTCGAGTTCACCATGCAGATCGACGAGGCGGACGGGCGAGACGTCGACACCATCGCCCTGAGCTGCCAGATCATGATCGAGGCGGTGCGGCGTCCCTACGCGCCTCGCGAGCAGGAGGCGTTGCTCGACCTCTTCGGGATACCTGAGAGGTGGGGAACCACGCTCAAGACGATGCTCTGGACGCACACCAGCACCGTGGTTCCGGGCTTCGAGGGACGGACCCGCGCCAAGCTGACCGTGCCCACGAGCTTCGACCTCAGCCTGGCCCCGACCAAGTACTTCTTCGCGCTCGAGGACGGCGAGGTGCCGCTGACCTTCCAGTTCAGCGGCACGGTGTTCTACCGGGACGCGCAGGCGGCGTTGATGACCGAGAGGATCCCCTGGACCAAGGAGGCCCGCTACCGGCTGCCGGTGGCCCTGTGGCACGACCTGATCCAGGTGCACTATCCCGACGGGGCGTGGCTCTGCCTTCGCCGTGACGTCTTCGACCGCCTCTACCGCTACAAGGCGCACCGCTCCGCCCCCACCTGGGAGACGATCATCGACGAGCTGCTGGAGCGCTCCAACGCCGAGGTGGTGCCGTGAGCCGCGACGCCGTGGAGCGCATCGTCGCCGCGACGCTGTACGAGGGCTACATCCTCTACCCCTACCGGCCGAGCTCGGTGAAGAACCAGGTGCGCTGGACGTTCGGCGGGGTGTACCCGCGCGAGTACAGCGAGGCGGTGGGAGGCGCCGAGCCCTGGGTGGCCACCACCGAGTGCCTGCTGCGCGGCGGGGACGACGCCTCCGTGGCGATCACCGTGCGCTTCCTCCAGGTGGTCCAGCGCACGGCAGCGCGGCTCGATGCCCCCCTGCCCGATCCGCCCGCCACCGGCACGGCATCGCTCCAGCCCGTCGACAGCTTCTCCCTCGACGGCAGCATCCACCGCACCTGGGAAGAGGCCGCCGAACGCGAGCTCGACGCCGGGGTGCGCACGGTGGCGTCGCTTTTGGATGAGCCGGTGGAGCTGACCCTGCGGGTGGAGCCGGGCGAGGAGGTGGAATGGCTGCGCGGTGCGGATGGCCTGGTGGCCGGCGCGCTGCTGCGCCGGCACCGGCCACTCGCGGTTCGCATGGAGCTCGTCGCCAACAGGCTGGCCCCCGACATCGTCTCGATCCGGGTGTCGGTCAGCAACGTCACCGCGGTGACCTCGGCCGACGTGGCGGACCGGGCGGCGGCGCTGGCCCACGCGCTGGTGTCGACCCACGTCGTGCTCCGGGCGCGCGACGCCGCCTGGCTGTCGCTCGCGGATCCCCCCGAGGACGCCGTGGAGCTCGCGGCATCCTGCGTCAACACTGGGCTGTGGCCGGTGCTGGTCGGCCCGGAGGGTTCTGCGGACACCATCCTGGCGTCGCCGATCATCCTCGAGGACCATCCGCAGGTCGCCGCGGAGTCTGCGGGTGAGCTCTTCGACTCGACCGAGATCGACGAGATCCTCTCGCTGCGCAT
>JAABUX010008517.1_pt1 | contig 11804 bp, 10 predicted proteins | sample 5561851 | NCBI WGS metagenome assembly JAABUX01 (sample SAMN10711883, study PRJNA513361) | rock metagenome | isolation source: Antarctica rocks | place: Antarctica: Victoria Land, Richard Nunatak red sandstone | collected 2016-01-03 | reverse complement strand
AGTGGAGGGTCCCAAGCCGCAACCGGATTACTCTGTTGGATTCAGGCGATCCGCATTTACCGACGAGCAGCTCAAAAAGCTCGATCCGCTCATCGGCAGCGTTTATGAGACCTCCTTTCTCGTTGCAACCTATCGGATGTACTTTCCCTTCCTCACCTGCGAGATCAAGTGCGGCGCGGCAGCGCTGGACGTCGCCGACCGCCAGAACGCGCACAGCATGACCGTCGCCGTAAGAGCTCTTGTCGAACTTTTTAGATCGGTAAAGCGCGAGAAAGAGCTTGACCGGGAGATCCTCGCCTTTTCCATCTCGCACGACCACAGGTCGGTGAGGATCTACGGCCATTACCCCGTGATCGAAGGAGACAAGACTACATTCTATCGCCATCCAATTCACGAATTCAGCTTCACGGCCCTAGATGGCAAGGAAAAATGGACCGCCTACAAATTTACCAAGAACGTGTACGATACTTGGATGCCGATTCAGCACAAAAGGATCTGCTCGGCCATTGATGATTTGCCAGCCGATATCAATTTTGATCTTTCTCAGTCTGCTTCTTTCTCCCAATCTACACCCCAGAGTTCGCAGCAATCAAATGCCGAATCTATACAGGGCGAAGATGATGGCCAGTCGAGCTTTCTGGCCTCGCAAGAAGTTACGCCAACCACTTCCTTTACCCAAACGACCGAGCCAGCATCTAAAAAACCAAGGAATCAGCGGGCTGCCGGGCAGCAACGTTGAAACGTCAGAAGCAAGGATTACGTTTTTGAATGTCATCGGATGAGTTAGGTCACTTGAACGTGGATGGAAGGGCAAACGTATATACATCAGAGGTAATCAGCCAAGCTGAGTAGCCAATTTGTTTCTTCGATGCTTCCTGGGAACTTGTACCAAATATCTGGTAAGTATTTTCACCGGTTTAGCTTAGTCCCACAGGTGCCTATTCAAAACCCTCTTTACCTAAGCTTGACACCTGGATGAAAAGCAGGTCAAGCTCTTCACTGGACGCACATGGTTCTAAAGTCAGTAACACACTATATCAACGTACTTCGCTCGTATCATTACTCTTAGGCGACTCTCCATCTATATACGTGACTCGAAACTGAGAAGCGGCTCGTTCGGAGGTTTTGACCGAGTAATCGACATGAGTACTGGCACGATTTATGCCGGTGAGGAATTTCACGAAAGTTTGTGGGAAATGGGCCAGGAGCGCAGGAGGTTACAGAAGGTAGATAATATCCCTCATCAATACGATACTCCAATTTTACAGTTCGAATTTGTGACGCTGCTTCTATACCTTGAACAAATAGTCCTAAATCAAACCTTTTCCTTTCTTCTTCTTTTTGCCACTTGAAGCTGTGCCTCTCGCCTCCACATCTTCGGACGTTTTTTCGTCTCGATTGTCAAGTGTGCCCAATGAGTCGTGAATATGATACTTGTCGGCATTCTTGTCAAAGTCTGCCGCTTCCTCCTCGTTGAGTCTGAATGGCAGTCGCTTCATGTTGGTCAGAAGGACATCAGCTAGAAACTCAATGGGAAAGGACAGAATGTCCTCGTTCAACATTTCAGGCTCAACGTTGTAGGCAAAAATATCGGCAAGCAGCTTCCTCAAAGGCGAATGCTCTGGAGTCCTTTGATATGCGTATTGGACGGCGCTCACAGTAGCGGGAGGCGGAGATTTTGCGACGGATTTCCCAAGGCTTGGATTTGTCATCGTTGCATTCTCTTGTGACCAGCCGAAAAATGGTCGTTGAGCAGACCCGAAAAGGCCTTGTGGTGTATTTCGAGTTAGCGAAGAGATACGTTGTTCTTCGGCTCGATCACGAATCGCATCGAGTGTAGCATTTTGAAGGGTTGAGCTCCGAATTTTATCTGCGAAACAGAACACCTTCATCAAGAGAAGGCTCGGGTTATCAGAGTCTTTAGGATAATTGAATTTCTCCGTATAGAGCCATTCCTCGAACAACTTGAATTCATCAACGCTGTCTTCCTCCATGTACATGCTCCCAGTGGTTGCCTCCTGGAAGGAGCCATGAAATGCTTTTTCAAAGAAGGATGAATGCTGACAAAGCCGGCCTTTATGGAAGTAAAATGGATACTTTTCTGGGCTGACGTAGACAGTCACAATGGAGCGGTGAAGAGCACTGTATGGTGTTAGCTCTCTGCTGCCCCTTTGATTGCGGCGGACGAACTGTAGGGATGTTTCCTCGTTTTTCAACCCTGACGACATCTTTGCTGGAAGAATTCAAACTAGTAGGGCCTGAGTAAGAATGCCATGCAAGCCAATCTAGGAATACACTCACTCAGGTCTTATCCCTAACCCGCCTACCATAGTGTGGAGCCAGTGAGGAAACAGGAAAATAGGGGGATATTTGGATTATAAGGGCAGAATGATGCGGGCAGACGTCAGCCTTACCGAAGCGGGAATCATCTGCGTGGTGAGCGCTCACTAAAGATCACGACTTTGTAGGGAACAGCTTATGACTGGTCATACTGGTGCTCCCTGGCAGACTGCGACCAATCAACACTCGCCACCTGGCGAACAATCTCAATGACCAGTTACTCGCTTGTCTCCACGTATCGCAGCGCTCGGGATGATTTTTGCAGTTACTGGCTTCGGATAAGTCAACTTGCAGACTCAGACGCCTTCAAGGTCTTACTCGCTGGAAATCCCCCTTCAGACTTGGTCCTGCTAATTTGATTTAAAACGCTGACGAAGCAAGTAGCTGTGAAAGCGCAAATTACGCATCTAAGGTATGACGTGGACACTCGTTTGAAGGGCAATGTTGATCGGCCATTTCGCAGATGTGTGTCTGGGCGCGGGTTTTCTGTGCTGGAAAGGGACAAAGATGCCAAACCATGCTGCGGGAATATCGGGAGACCAACTGTGGTCAATCGCACGACTCGAACTCGGCGCAGCGCTGGAGTGTTTATCGCAGAGACCTGTGCCCTTCATGTCGATATCCCACACCACCGAGTGATTAGAAACTGGGAAGCCTTGATCTCCGTATGAATGGAGGAAGCTAGGGGTGACAATCCTTTGCTGGGAGACGTTTGCTCGAAGCCTAGAGTAAGACAGTGTTCGTCCGCTTCTATCTACCTGAACAGAAAGCTTTGTTAGCCAGTAAGACGGCCATAGCATCGTGAGCCATGATTTGCACCTCGGGGATACTTTAAGGGCCTTTAGTAAGGTGCAGGCGTCAGGAGTAGCGCTAAAGGGTTGTTGCCGCCAGCTGCCAAGAACTCTCAACACCTTTAAAGTTCTTCAAAATCACGACGTGCTGCAACTTGCGGCCATCCAAGGTCTTCCCATATGACTGCCCTGCCCGTGAGTGTCATCCGCTCACTCGCGCTTATACTTGTGATTAATCTAATATAGAGCGTCGATGAGATGCTTCGATTCAAACAGCCCACGAGGGTCACCATCCTTGTTCGGAAAAGAAGTCCGTTATGGCAACCGGCGCTGGTCTCGTCGGGCACGATTATTGAGGAAGCCTTGTCAGCTCTTCACGTGAAGCCAAGTGAGGCTCAGCACAAGTTCCTTGTCAATGAGAAATGGCCGTTTCTCAACATATTTGTCTTTGACCTCTACCATAAGAGTTATCGGTCAGCCTCTGCACATATTCCGGAACAATTACCGGTCTTAACTGTGGACTGTCGTGACAAGGGCATCGCCGTCTCAATTGCAGGAAGCTTCCGACGCCACGAAGTCAACGCTCGAGTTGCGCAGCATCATAACCTCAACGGATGGGAGGGCGAGCCGCCCTTTTTCGCCGACTACACTTTGTCTACACCGGTCTCCTATTTGGACCCGCGAGAAAGCTCTTTCTTGAAGCCTTCATGAGCCTCTGGCGGAGGGAGAAATTGGCAAATATGAACTCGGCAAGAAGAAGAGTATACGTTTTGTGGATGGGTGGAAAGATCGGCTGGGACAAAGGTCAATTTCTTTGGAGCTATACGGCACAAGGGGGTTTCTCTTGGGATGCAGAGGAACCATTGATGTTCTCCCCAGGTCTTAGGTCGTCTAGCGAGCGATGCTCTTTTGGCCGCAGCTTTCAAGATGGCTTCATTTGCTGGAGACCAGTTGCCATCCTGTAATCGATCGTGGGATCTTGGTGATGGCTGGTTGAAAGCTGCAACCTAGTTCTGAGGCTCAACAACAGCACCTTCACCCGATGTAGCACTTGCAAAAGTCGCGCTTTACTGGCCGCTCCCCTCAGTATATAAGTAGCGCGGGTCCGATGCTCTGATCGCATAATCTCAATAATGATCGATTGATCTTATCTGAAGCTAGAGGCCCATTATTGCTTTGGAAGGAACTTGGCTCCATGACCTCGAAACCAAAGTCTACTGAGACGAGGGGGGTGCTCGTAGAAGCAGCATGAGTTTTGTATATGCCCTCGACTGGCGTTGGTGCGCAATCAGAGTTCTGTGCTATGTGCGTCGCTCTTAGAGATTCAAGCTCAGAGCATACATGTTGTCCCATGGGATTGGTCTGTTGAAAGACTTCACATTAGGCGTTACGATGATTGCTGAAATTTACAGGCACATGACGCGCTAAAGGCCCTCTTTATCCGCCACAACCGTTTTGTGCCTCACCGTGGCTAAAATGCTCACGTGAAACTGACCCGCTTCATTGTGCGCACGTCATCAAATACCGCCACTGTCCCTCATTGCGATACTGTAATCAGCAACACAAACGCCTCGTAGCCGTGGAACTCCAAAGGTGTGATCTCCGAACTACTGTCGGTAGGCATGACTGACATGGTCTGAAACTAGTCGCTCTACCTTGGCACCCGGGGTCCACAGCCCCACTATGTCTTCTCATCCAGAGGTCATGCGTGTATGCAACAGCATCGATATTGATTCCGATTTGATAAACGCAGCGAAGAGCGAATGCGAGGGTCTGGATCTCAATACTACGGCTTCATTCAAGAGATTTCCGCCGGGAGAGAAATGTGTGAAGGTTATCGATTCCTTGAAGAAACAGGTGTGTCTGTACTAAAGATAGCAAGGAGCGTCAATGCACTCGAAGCTTACAGAACGATAGATTTCACGAAAAGCCACTGGGCGTATTGTCTTAGTACTTCTTCCTGGTGCTACCACCCAATACGTGGAGTCAACCTGTATCGCGGTCCCAATCAAGAAGGAGGGTTTACCTGCCAATATGATAACCCGAACCGGACAGAGTGTTGCTATAAATTGGGACGAGGGAAAAGCTTGGGAAATACTTCAAGATGTTAAACCAGCGGCGGTGGACACAACGGGAGGGACTTTGCTACTCTTGCATCTAGAGTGACTGGACTTGCTTGATGTATCGGAAAGACAGAACGTGTAGTGACGTGCTTTTAAATTTTCAGGATACCAACCACGTAGCATAAGCTCTCATAAGCCAAGCTAAATATTGGTTTCGAAGCCTTGGACGTAGTTGGCAGCGCCTGCCGTAGAACCAGGAGCTTCAGACCCCAGCGGATCGTTAAGATCAGGAAACCAAGGGATGCAGCTGCCAGCATCTGCCGTCCCCAGCGTACTGTCAAAGTCGGGAAACCAAGGGATGCAGCTGCCAGAGTCTGCCGTAGGCTCAGTACGTGAGTACATACCAGGAGCTTCAGGCTCCAGCGTAATGTCAAGATTGGGAAACCAAGGGATACAGCTGCCATCATTCGCCGTGTGCCCCGAATCAGAGCCTGGATCATAGAGTCTAATTGCAGATGCGTTGGCAGATTGTGGATTTCTTTCTCCTTCCCCCGAGATAGGTGGAATTCTCAACTGATTACTGTACTGCAGGTCTTGACTTAAAATGGATCCCGGAGCTCCTTGCGTGAGGTTGCTTTGCAAGAAGGACACTTGGCTGAAGGTCTGGTGAGTGGTGTCGTTCGTTGTTCTTCCACTCGTACTATTTGTATTTGTGCCATCACATCCACCGGAGCTGACCTTGTAACCAAAGGAGTGTGGAGGACTTGTATGTATGAGGATGTGTTTCAATGAGGGATCGCGTGATGCTGAAGATTGCTGACTCTGCTCGGGTGGATGATATTGGGTCTCCTGGGACGTAGCATGCGTTGCAGCTGAGGTCGGTGGTATTGACGGAGGCGTCATGATGCCGTTCTCCAGATATGTTCTCCTTCGTTTTAAGGTCCTTTGGCCTGGCGCGGAAGTTTCGTTCATTCGCTTCACTGCATACCAAATTCAACATGTCAGTTACGCCACCGTCTATCGGCGATTGCTAGAAGAAGGGCTTGCCTGGTTTTCCCGCTTGCCTTTGACGCACAGCAGCCAACACAACGTCGGAAAACTGGGAAGCGATTCCACGCACGCCAGATTTTTCCCATGATTCGGAAAATGTCTTAAAGTTTTTGCTTATGGTCAGGGTCCTGGTGAAGAGATCAGCACGTTCACATCAATGAACCACAGACCGTACTCTGCTGACGTCAACATAGGAGCAACCAGAGCGACGAGTCCTGCGCAGAGTGTACACAACTTGTCGATAATTGCACCCTGTTGCAAGTAGAAGTCGAAACGCCGGCGGTTCGTCGCTTGGAGATTGCTACCATTGCCACGGAATAACGGTGACTCTTGCATCATGTCCTCTTTGTACTGTTTCTTGTATTGTGGGCTAGTGTGCCCGAGAAGGGCACCTTGTGTAATCCTCTCGTTCAGATTTCGATGCAGACTCAGTTTATGAAAGACCCTTCGAACCGGGTCATTCTCCTCCGAATCGACTAGTGAATCGAAAGCCCATTGTGCAGGTGTCAGGTAGTCAATCTTCTCCCACAAGGTTTGAATCCGTGTACGGGTACGCTCATTATGATCGTCCTCATACGGTTTGACAGACATTTCAATCTTTTCGATGAGCCCGTAGATCTTGACATGATCTGCATCATTAGCAGCTTTGTCTACATGGTCGTGCCCACGGTCACCCTTGCCGTTACGATTTTGATCACTTTGGACCTTTTGGGTGTCAATGCCGCCGCTATTCGTACTCCTTTGATCTTGCGAGCGGTCTTTATCAGAGTTATCCGAGTCATTAGCACCACTGTTCTGCTGACCTGAAGAGGCAGAATCACTGCCTTTGTCGTTGGCGCGAGCTTCGTTAGTATCTTTACCAGCCTCTATGTCACCCTCGTCGGCGCCGTCTTCAGCGATGGGCCTCTTATTGTTGCCGTCACGACTGTCTCTCCGCCGTGAGACATCACTACGGCGGAAGACGGCTAATTGATTATGCTCAAGTGGACGTAATCCAGTGAAAGCCCACGTAGACTGTGTTTGCTGCGATTGGAACTTCTGGACAATGGAGGGTTTGGAAGGATGATGTCGCACATAGAGATGAAGGCGGCCAAAGTCCTTTGAAAATCAGCAAATGGTCAATTTAGCATGGCTGGAAGAAGCCTTACATCGTTCCATTCAAGCAATTGTCCTGAGTTTTCAACGACGACATGAACCAGATCCATCAGATACTTTGAAAACTTGGAAGAGAACGGAAGAGGAATGTTAACCCAGAGTCCATCTGCTGGTTAGCTCCGGGTTGTGCTTCCCCGTCATATCGCGGATCGGCCTCCTGCATTGACTATTTCATTTGTAGCTAGCTTATGGAGATATATCTCGATGAGCTAACCGAAGCCAGCCAAGCGCTAGCCGTGCATGTTAACGTATACAGCTCCACGCGCTTACGAACAACGGGAAAAGAGAGACCGCCACTATCTTGTTCATGTACAGCTGCTATATAGAACCCATGGATCTTGCAGCCTCGTCGTGGACAATGTCCTGCACATTGCCACGTTTGCCTTCTTCGTCCTGTTTGTTAGGCACCGCTTTGTCTCCTGCAGTCTTACCTGCACGCTTATATTCCCTGTTGTTTTTATTATGGGAAGAATCTCACCGAAAGCTCATCTAAGCGTTCTTATTTGTGTCCTTATCGCTGATCTTGCGGCACTTCCTCTCCTGCGTTGGCAGCTTATCCGTTTGGGTTCGAAGTCTGAGCTATTCCGTCAACCACAGATATGGATCATGATATTGAAATGCGCATTGGACTCCGCTCTGGTCAGTCTACTGGCGCTGGACACCTCAAAGGGGATTGACGACGGTAAGCAAGGACTTGTTCGAATAGTACGGTATGTTATAGCGACTGATTGATTGGTTTAGGAGAACATTTTAGCCTTGCTGTTGAACTACTTCTTCGCTTCTCCATCACATGTGTATCAATCTCAGAGGTATGTCTTCTATCAGAGGAATACATCATGCGAATGCTAATGTTCAATCATAGCTCTTATCTACGCGACAGATTTTCCCGGGCGTGAACTTACGCCACTTTGGATGGTGGTGGCGTAAATTTGGTCCCGTTGCTATCCTCACTCTTACGCTCTTGAAGTTTCTGCCTTTCATCGGGTACAGTCATGCCAGCATCGTGGAACTCGCATATGCTAATCCGAAGTGCAGTTTGCATAAAGATGCCTTACATTTCTGGACTGTTTTCAGCGCAAGCTTTCTGGAGTTTTTGCTCTTCAGTTGTATGTACTGGTGGACCCTCATCAGCTCCAAGGATCATCGAAAATGGAGATCTGGTCTTGCTGGAAGTTCCATACTTTGTTCTGCAGTTGTTCTCGCGGTATTGATCTCTTCGGCGACGGGATGGAAGCTGCCATGGATTCGACTTCTACTTCTCGAGGTGATGGAGAAAGAAATCTCACGACTGAAAGAGAGCACTAACGAAAAACACAGATCTTGCTAATGCTCATCTCGATACAGTTTTCGCTACGTTGCGTTTACATCGAGAACAGCCTCACCGCTCAAGCTCCCACCAAGAGTCGTGGAAGAATACCGGACGAAGCATCAAACGAATCAGTGCGTATCCTCAATCATGGTACTGGCTGTAGAAGAACATCTACATCAACATCAAGGAAACCATTGAGCCGCGATACAGATAACCCTATAGAGCTTTACGCGTGGAGCGTATCACAGATCCAAGTGGCAAAGGAGCCAGGAATGCTAGAAGGGAAGATGATTCACCCCGATTCTGGTCGATGGGAGGGGGTCAGCACCCATTCCCGTGAGACTGAAGCATTGAAGAGAAAAAGGAGCGACCAAACGGCGCCAAGTATCGCCGACCAAGATACAACGCCACGTGATCTGGACTTGGATATGCTTCGTGATCTCTGCTCCAGTTACAAACAGCAACGTGCAGAGAGGACGAGAAGACAACTTGAGGAAGGAGTCATTAGCCGCGTTGAAGCGCAGTGGTGTTGTCGTTGCAAGATGATGACAGACTTCGTTGAAGAGAAGTGCATCAAGCAGTACTGCGAACATAGGCGTTGTTACTATTGCCGTGACTTCAACAATTAGGGGAGGCAGGTACAGGCCAGAGGACGAGATGAGGTGACTGAGGTGAGATAACTTACACCGTAAATTAAATCTTTTTCATATCAGCGGATCAATATCCTTCCAGAGTTTTGCGCCCGGTTATACAACAGCCGCGGAGTTTGAAACCGGGTCATCAGTAGAAATCTTACTCACCGATGGTCAATCGTGACGTCTGAAAAAACCTAGAAGAATTTTTCTTTAGTCAAAATGGTAAGGGTTTTAAAGCAACGTGGTATCGCAAAGCGGCAATGAGCTTGGAATATGAGGACCTTCAGTGACAAATCGTTTGCGTGTTGGTTGAATCTTTCGTCAAGCGTGAATGGAAGGTTGTCCCTGGAAAACGGTACTTTTGGTGTGGATTGGGTCCGTTCGGTTCGACATCCGCTACAACGGATGCATGGGCCACTCGACTGTTCGTCAACTACGTATAAGATGGAGCACCTCTGTCTATGTTGTTCTCGATGCAATATTTTACGACCCGGAAAGGACAGAGTCCATCTTTCCGACTAGATATCGAGGGCAGAATGAGCCATTTGGCATGTCCTGAAGGTCGATATGCTCGGTTTGAGAACACACGACGGCTTCCAAGCTACCACGCAGGTTCCATCAAGTCAGAACATGGAACGTCATCTCAGTCGATGAAGGGCATAACGACTTTCTCCTCCCAAAGGCGTGGCAACTACGAGTCTAGTGATGCGTGTGTCAACAATGCATCCGATTACGCGCAACCAACGCAGTTTTTACTTCACTCGGCGCCAGGTCCTCAGTTTCCATCTGCACACCAGACGGCTCAATCTCTACCCTCATGCCGGACATCGGGACTTTCGACTTGGAACCAGGTGCCTCAGCTTTTCTATCCTCCCATCGCAAAACCTTCCGAATCTCGAGTTCTATACATAGAGGAAACGTCGCGTCCATTGGAGGAAACGCCTTTTTATGTCAACGCCAGACAATACGAACGGATATTGAAACGGCGCGTTGCGAGACAACGACTTGAAGCACGGTTTGGATGTGCACCAGGGAACCGCCGACCGTATCGCCACGAGAGTAGACACAGGCACGCAATGAAGAGGCCAAGAGGACCTGGAGGCAGATTCTTGAACAAAGATGAGTTGGAAAGGCAACGAAGAAAGGTGCAAAAATGCCTTACGGACAGCGCTCAAACCCTTGAAACAGGGACCGGCCCGAACACAGACCGTATGGATGTAGGAAGGACTGATTCGCTGGCTGCTTTACCAAGAAATCACTGGGGAAAACCGAGAGAAGTGGTTCGCAACGGCAGTCAGGATAACGAGACCGACAAACTTGAAGCCCGGCAAAGCTCGAATACCCATAGCGAACCCCAGCTCTATACGAAAGGTTCCAATCACATCAGCAGAGCGATGACGTCTTCCTTCTATGGAGCTGAGGAGCTGGAAGATTTGCACAAACGGTTTGAGATTGGGACGGCAGTCGATGTTTAACGAAGCATCGTTGTCAACAATAAGGGTGGTGGTACGAATATTTTACATTTCGGGACGTAGAGACCTTCTGAAGGACCTGGCTTTCAGTTGCGGAGGAGAGATCGCTTTAAAAATCGAAGGCCAAAAACGAACTGTCATGGTAATAAATTGCTACGCTGTTCATGGAGACATTCAGCCAGTAGTCGACTCTTTCCAATTTACCAATATGTTTCAACACTCAGCAGGCAGAAGCAATGAAGGCTGAGGTAGATCTTACCGCTATTTCTTTCGTCGACCTTCATGACATAGACTGATGACAGACGCAGTCTCAACGGACGGCTCTGAGATCCTGGTAATCATTGTAAATGTCTAAATTAGATGACCTGGAGTCTTCGGTTCAGCTTGCGCCCTGTAGATCAACTTCATTATAAAGCGTCGCCTTGTCCCTCCTTTCATATTCCAACTGTCAATGCAAACCCCCGCATACAGGGCATAGAAATGGTAATGGTGCCGGTGATCCAGCCCCGTCTCTCCGTTACCACGACCTTTGGCGACCCCTATTCGTTTCTTTGCATCACCTTATCAGTTTTTCTGTACTTCCCTTCCGGATGGGACGGTCGATTTGCCTCCCTCCATACGCATACTTTCTCTGCCACCGTGGAGGGCGGTGGAGACCGAGCCGCCGTGCCCGGCATTCAGCTTTCTCAGACCAGTGTTTCCACGCCAAGATGGGAAGCCTGTCGGACGATTCAAGTCGTCTCTGAGCGAATCCTACCCAAACTCACCCTGAGCTTTTGGAGTCACTCAAGAAGGGGAGGTACCAAAGGAGTCAGGATTGGCGTGAAGGAGGCGATATTCTGTGGGATACCAAGGGTTAGTCGATAGACCTTGCTTTGCTGCAATTGGGATTGATTGGGCATAGGCCCCCTATCCTACTCATGCGAAGGACTTCTCAAGACAAAACCGATGGCCTAAAGGCACCATCAGCTCCCAGGGGCGAGAGCCGA
>JAABUX010008516.1_pt1 | contig 11804 bp, 11 predicted proteins | sample 5561851 | NCBI WGS metagenome assembly JAABUX01 (sample SAMN10711883, study PRJNA513361) | rock metagenome | isolation source: Antarctica rocks | place: Antarctica: Victoria Land, Richard Nunatak red sandstone | collected 2016-01-03 | reverse complement strand
AGCGGCCGGTGGACCCCGCGACGCTGCGCAGCGTCCTGGAGGCGGCGCGCTGGGCGCCCTCCGCCAATAACCGGCAGCCGTGGCGCTTCATCGTGGCCACCAAGGACGACCCCGAGGCCTATGCGCGCCTGCTCGGCGTCCTGAACGAGAGGAACGCCGCCTGGGCGCGGCAGGCCCCCGTGCTGATGCTGGTGGTGGCCCAACTTTACCAGGGGCCGGACGGCCAGCCCAGCATGCGCTCACTTTACGACGTCGGCCTTGCCGTGGGCAACCTGACCACCCAGGCCACGGCGCACGGCCTCGCCGCGCATCAGATGGGCGGGTTTGACGGCGCCAAGGCCCGCGCCGACCTGGGCATCCCGGAAGGGTACGAGCCGGTTGCCGCTATCGCCCTGGGCTACGCCGGCGACCCCACGACCCTCCCCGCCGACCTGCGCGAGCGCGAGTCCGCGCCGCGCGCCCGCAATCCCCTCCAGGACATCGTCTTCGAGGGTGAGTGGGACCGGCCGCTGCCCCAGCTACACGATCGGCGATAGTCTTCGACATCGCTCCGCATGTCAAGGGCGGGGCCATCCACCAATGGTGGATGGCCCCGCCCTTTTCTATTGGCTATCGCAACGACCGCAAGCTCATTCCAACCCGCGAAGGATGTGTACCACAACAACGGGGAAAAAATTGTGTGCTATGAACTCTCTTGCGCAGTTGTCATGTCAGGCAAACACCTTGATGTGGTGGTCTTCGAGCAGGCGGGCCACCGCATCGCGCTCGGGAATGTCGTCGAGGTTGACGCCCAGGTGTACATTGAGCAGTTCGATGCCAATGGGCTGGTCATCGGCGCCGTAGTCGATGTTCCGGTCATCGTCCAGGATTTTCCCGTAGGCGTAGGGCGCAGCACCCAATTCGATGTACAACGCGTTGACGCTCTCGTCGTCGTCGAGTCTCATGTGCTTTATTCTACATCAATCGCGCTCTTGGATTGCATGGCGTTTGACCGTGATCTCCCGGTCTTTTTGTGACGTCAACATCTCGGCTTGCGCTTGCTCCAGCGGGGTGACGCCGGTGATGACGATATCCGACGGCGATTGCAGCGGGAGGGCCGTCTGACCGGCCGGGTCGCGTGGGCTGCGGTGACGTGGGCGGGCGGCCAGCACGGCGGCCACGGACATTTCGCTCATGTGCTGGCGCGGGCCGGACCAGGGCGCGGGCACGGCCACGAAGTAGTCGGCCAGATCGTAACAGACCGCCTCGTAGTTGACCCGCCAGCCGCGGAAGTCCGGCCAGGCTTCCTCGGCCGAGCGCTCCAGCGGAAAGCCGAGTCTCTCCAGGGTGGCCACGGCCTCGGCAAACGCCTGGTACGTCAGCACAAGCGGCCCGTCAGGACGTGGGTCCTCGTCATACCGTCCCCCAGTGATGCGCGAGATCGCGCGCAGCGCCATGAAGCCGCCGCGCAGGCATTGCCGCGCCTCCGCTGGCGCGCGCGAGGGCGTCAGAGCCAGGTACAGCGCGGCCGAGTCCAGCACGGCCAGCAGGCTGACGATCCACGAGCGCATCGGGTTGGGCGAGCGGAAGGACATCAGCCACGGGTAGCTGGAGTGGCTCTCGGCGACGTCGGCCGACCAGCCCTCCCAGGCCGCGTAGAGGGCGGGCAGGGTACCCAGCCCGTCAGCGAGGTGGTGCCGAGCCAGGATCTCCGGTCCCCACACGGGCACATTGGGCGCGCCAGCGCGGTGGGCCAGGACCGTCACCAGCGACTCGCGCCGGTTGTAGGCGCTGTAGATGGTAGGCAGGTACCCGATCTCCAGCGCCACGATCACAAGGCCCGTCGCCGCGGCCATGACCTCCAGCACCGTCGGCACAGCGCGCGTGTCCGAGGCGATGCCGAGGGTAACGATCGATGATCCGCTCAGGCGCAGGGCGTCGCCCAGGTTGCCGTCGCTGAACGGCCAGAACAGCAGCGCGTAGCCCAGCAGGGCCATTAGCAGCCAGTTGCCCAGCAACAGCAGCAGCGAGACCGGCCCCAGCAGGGCCAGCACGCGGTCTTTGCTCTCGTAGTCCGGCCGCCTGGCCGCGGCGGCCATGAACGCGCGATGCACCGCTTGCCAGGTTAGATAGCTGATCTTGGAGGGCAGCAGGCGCGGGACGACCAGGGTGGTGACGATGCTGCTGACGACGGCGCCGACGGTGACGACCCCGGCCACGAAGCCGATCCACCTCACCACGCTTATCACATCCAAGCGATTCCTCCCATTCCATGTATCTCCGTGTATCTCGTATCTCCGTGAATCTCCGTGAACTCTGCCTCGTCAGTAACCCGGCGCCGTCCCCTGTATCGCCTCAAGATACCCTAGCATCCATCCTTTGCCATGCCATGTGGGTTCGGCGAACCGGTGGTCCCGCGGCCCTAATGAGACGCTGTGCTTGACGCACGCGCCCGCGTACCGAATACTATAGCCGTCCCTTGCGTTGTCGCGGCCCGTGCTGGCCTCGCTCACGCGGGTAGGATGACCCCGTCGACCCGGTTGCCGGAGTGTACCGGATACCGAGGCGAGCGGCCGGCCGGCCCGGCGTCCCATGACGCTGTGAGCCGGCATACACGCACCGTCACGACGCATGAAGGCGGTGCAAGATAAGATGCGATAGCAGCGGTGCAAGATTAAGAGGGAGTGAAAAGACTGATGGTGACAGAGGAGACAACCCGCCGGCTGACAGCGATGATCCGCGACGTGCCGGACTTCCCGCAGCCGGGCATCCTGTTCAAGGACATCGCGCCGATCTTACAAAACCCTGATGGGCTGCGCGAAGCGATCGACGCCATGGCCGCGCCGTTCCGCGACGCGGAGATCGACGTGATCGTCGGCCTGGAGTCGCGCGGTTTCCTGTTTGGCGCGCCCATCGCCTACAACATGGGCCTTGGCTTTGTCATCGTGCGCAAGCCGGGGAAGCTCCCGGCGGAGAAGCTGTCCATCGAGTACGAGTTGGAGTACGGCAGCAACGTGCTGGAGATTCACCGCGACGCTATCACTCCGGGGCAGCGCTGCCTGGTCGTCGACGACTTGCTGGCCACCGGCGGGACGGCCCGCGCCGCCGTCTCGTTGGTCGAGCAGTTGGGCGGGAAGGTCATCGGCCTGAGCTTCCTGATTGAACTCGGCTTCCTTCATGGTCGCGACCGATTGCAAGGGCACGACATCCACACCGTGATCAGCGCCTGACGGCGCGGACCCACTGCGGGCGAGGCGCCGCGGGCGGGTAGGAAGGCGGTCGCCCCGCGGCTCTCACGGCGTTAGCGGACGCGCCAGGTGATACGGCCGCGGGTCAGGTCGTAGGGCGAGAGTTCGACGCGCACGGTGTCTCCCAACACCACGCGCACGTAGCGCTGGCGCATCTTACCGGCGAGGTGAGCCAGCACCTCGTGGTTGTTCTCCAGCTTCACTTTGAAAGTGGTGTTGGGAAGGGCCTCGACGACGGTCCCCTCCAGTTCGATAACGTCATCGCGTTTGCTATTTCTTGGTGCGTTTGACAATGATCACCTCTCGGTTGGTATGAATTGGGTAGCCCCGGACGTATCGCGTCGCGAAAGGTGGACGCGGATACAATGTTTCTCCTTAAAGTATATCACCCCGCTGTCCGGCAATGCTCCCGTCCTACCCCACTCGTCACTCGTCACTCGCCACTCGTCACTCGTCACTGCCTGCTCGCCCCCTCCGTTCCAGCCATAGAGGCCGTGGAGTTGACCATCGACTGGATGATCGGCAGGCCATCGGCCGGGCTGGCCCAGTGCGGCTGCGAGTAGTCGTCGATCATCACCGGCTTGTAGCGCACCGCGACCAGGCGCGTGCCGTAGAAGGTGTAGACGCCGACCACCCCCTGGCGCGTCTCCAGCGACCACATCTGGTCGAAGATAAAGTTGCCGTGCGCGTAGGTGATCAGGTGGCCGTGGTACAACTCGACCCCCTGTACGTGGTGGGGATGGTTGCCGATTACCAGGTCGGCGCCGCTGTCGATGATCCAGTGGCCCACCTGGCGCGGATCGTCGTCGGCGATGCCCGGCGCGGTCTCGGGGACGGACACGTACTCCTTGCCCCAATGCACCGAGACGATGACCACGTCGGCGCTGTGCCGCGCGGCCTGGATATCGCGGCGCGCCTGGGCGTAGTCGAAGCGCTGCCCGACGGTGTTGTAGGCCAGGAAGGCGAAGCGCAGCCCGCGCACGACCTTGGTGTCCACGGCGTCCCAGCCGCACCAGCCAATCCCGACGGCGCGCAGGTGCTGGCGCGTCTCGTCGATGCCCTGAAAGCCGTAGTTGCCGGCGTGGTTGTTGGCCATGCAGGCGGTGGAGACGCCGGCGTACTGTAGGCCCTGTACCGCGCGGGGATCGCCGCAGAAGGTCATGCCCTCGGTGGTGACGGGGCACCCGTCGATCAGGGGCGCTTCCAGGTTGATCAGCCGGATGTCGCCCGTGGTACGCAAGAAGTCCGCGGTGCGCCGCCAGGGATAGAGGAAGTCGCCGTAGGTGACCATCTTGTAGTTCACGCTGCGCGCGGGGATCACGTCTCCAGTGGCGACGAGGGTGCGGATGTTGCGCTGGTCGTAGCCCGCCAGCGACGGCGGCTGAGCGGCAAAGATGGAGGCCAGCGCCAGGGGCGGCGGGTCATGCGGTTGCACCCATGTGATGCCTGCCGGCGTGGCGCCGGTCCTTGCCGTCCGGCTGTGCGGTGCGCCAGGGTTTGGGTGCGTCCGTGTGATGCCGGCAGGCGCAATGGGGGTGTGTCGTCTCCCCGCGGGCGCTGTCGTCGTGGAGGCCGCGCGCGTCGTGGCGGCATCCTGCCGCCGTGACCCGACGACCCGCCGCGCGGGGGCAGGCGCGATGGCTCCGCCGCGCCAGGATAACACCGGCGGCGCGGTGGTCAGCGTCGAGACGTTGGCCAGGACGCTCGTGGCGCGTAGCGCGCTTGTCGTGTTCCCATTGCTGGAGGCGGCGGCGCCCGCCAGGCTTTGCGCGCGGGTTAGCGATCGATTGGCGGCGTTCGGGGATGCCCACAGGGCGGTCCCAAGCAGCAAGAGAGCGAGCAACGCGGCGACGGCGACGGGACGGGCGTGGCGCATGACGATCCTCCTACAGCCATTGGTAATGAACCATGGGCTTATGATGGCCCCACGTGATAGGCATTGGCAAGCCGGGTCGGCACTGTCCCTTCATAGTACTGTATCGTGCTGTGCCATGGCTCCACGCGTCATTTTGACCCTCCTTGACTCTCCCTCTTGGGGAGGCCGTACGCTATACCTATGAACCTTGCGGGAACACAGCTGCTGTCCATCGGCCACGTCGCGCGCGTCACGCTGCTCTCGGTGAAGGCGCTGCGGCTCTACGATCAACTCGGCGTCCTGACGCCGGCCTATACGGACCCCGACTCGGGGTACCGCTACTACCACGCCGACCAGCTGCGCGACGCGCGCCTGATCCGCACGATGCGCCAGATCGGCATGCCGCTGGCCACCATTCGCCGGGTGCTCGCGGCCTTGCCTGCGGAGGCCGAAGCGCTGCTGGACGACTACCTGCGCGCGATGGAAGCGCGGGTGGCGCAGGCGCGCCGCACGGTTCCGGAGCTTGTATCCGCTTTACAGAAGGAGGAAAACTGTATGTCGCTACAACCAGAACAACCAGAGGTGTTCGTGCGCACGGAGGAGAGCCAGCCGATCGTCAGCGTGACCCACTGCGTGCGGGTAGGCGAGCTCGATCGACGTATCCGCGAGAGCCTGGCTACCCTCCGCGGCTTTGTCGCGGATCAGGGCGGAACCGTGACCGGCGCGCCGTTCGGCCTCTACCACGGTCCGATCAACGCGGAGGAGGACGGCCCAATAGAGGTGTGCGTGCCCGTGGAACGGGCGCTACCCACCGGCGGCGAGGTTGCGTCGCGGGTGTTGCCGGGCGGTCAGGTGGCCTACACTGTCCTGAGCGGAGATGAGTGCGTGTTCCCGGAGGTGCTCAAGGGCTACGACGCGGTGTACGACTGGATCGCCGGCAATGGCTACGAGGCGGATGACGCGCCGCGCGAGGTCTGGCGCTCGGGGCCGGAGGACCGGCAGGCCGAGATAGAGGTGTCCTGGCGGTTCCACACGCCCGCCGACGCCTGAGGAAGGCGCCTGTGTATGCGCCAATGGACGTGAGAAGGTGGACGATCCGGTCGTGACGCCGTGGTCGTGGACGGCAGCGTTGGACGATCCGATCTTGTATCTGGCGAGGGGGACACCGTACGAGCCCGCGGCGCGGACAACGCCGATTGAGGGGTGGACGACGTCAAGCGAACGGAGGCCGGCGTCCCTCGATGAGGTCCAGCACCTCACGCGTGGCCTCCTCGGCCAGGGCGCCCAGCGCGGGGTCGAGGCCCGCCGCCAGCGCGGCCATCAGGTCGTCGCGGTCGAGCACCCCAGTGCGCCCATCGGGCAGCAGCAGGACATCGAGCAGCAGGTCGCGGAAGGTGATGGCGCCGTCGCCGAACTCCGCCGGCGTGGAGATGTTGCAGTACCAGCACTTAAGCCGGTCCTCGTCGGGCGAGAGCACCTGCCACAGGCCGTAGGGCTTGCCGTCGTCGTAGTGCTCGTAGAAGACATCGCCCGGCTCGAACGTGACGCCCTCGGCGATGCGCGCCGCGCCCGGCCCATTCCACACTGCCCGCAGCACCACGGACGCCCCGTCGCAGCCGCTCGCCCACACCTCGCCCTGCCACGAGTAGACGACCTCGCCGCGCCAGTTCAGCTTTGTCACCGTCACCATCAGGAGTTGCCAGTTGCCAGTTGCCAGTTGTCAGTAGGACGAGGAGTGCGACAGGCTTTTCCACGAGCAACGATGGTTCCAGGCGCTTTCTGGCAACTGGCAACTGACCACTGGCAACTCATTGCCGCTCCATCGTCGCGGTCAGGCCGAAGCTGATGAGGCGCTCGCAGTAGAACTCGGCCAACTCCTTGGGGCACACGATCACCAGGGCCACGCCGCGCAGGTGCGCCAGCAGCATGATCTTTTGCGCGTCGCGCCTGGTCAGCTTGGGCACCGCTTTGAGCAGGGACTGCACGACGTACAGCATGTCGTTGTGGTCGTCGTTGTGCAGCAAGACGCGGTAGGGCGGCAGTAGGCGCGTCAGCGCCTCGGTATCGGTCTCCTCGTGCGGTCGCGTCTTTGTCTCGGGCGTGATGGTCTCGGGTGGCCGCGTCTCCGTCTCGGTCGGCATAGCTCCTCGCTCCTCCTCCCCTTGTCGCACTCGACTCTAGGCTATCGGCAGGCTACCGTACACGACTGCACACGACTGCGCGCCCTTTCACGAGAGTAGTGTACCATTGGCCCAGTGGCAATTGCCCTGACGAGGGGCCGGTTGCGAGGCGCAGCCCTGAGATTGCGAGAGTGCGCATCATAACAAACAGAGTTGCAATGTATTGTCAAGTGTATGTTGCGGGTGAACGGACAGAGAGCGCGGCTCCTCACAGCGAGGGGCCGCGCTCCTAATGAGTTGCTCTCCTTGCCGGTGCGGGTGCGCTCAATCGAGGCCGTGACGGCGCGATCAGACTTCACCTGCAGGCCGAAGCGGCCCTCGGGCAGGCTCAGGTTGGCCGTGGGGATGCGCTGCTCCGAGACGCCGTTGACCGTGACGATGCGCGTAAAGGCGGCGCGGTTGGCGAGGTAGAAGGTCAACTGCGCGCGGCGGGATGTTCATATCGTGTGCGAGGAGGTCGCGCCGCTGGCGGTGCGCGGCGACGCCAGGCGTCTGCAGCAGGCGCTGCTCATCCTGCTGGACAACGCGGTGACGTATAACCGCGCGGGCGGCGTGGTCGAGGTCACGGTCCGCCGTGAGGGTGGTCAGGCCGCCCTCGCGGCGCGCGACACCGGACCCGGCATCCCCGCCGACGAGTTGCCCCGCCTGTTCGACCGCTTCCACCATGGCCGAGCGACCGCGTCGAGCGCGCCGGGCCATGGTTTGGGTCTGGCCATCGCCCGCGGGATCGCGGCGGCCCACTGCGGTCGCCTGCGCGTCGAGAGCACGCCGGGCGCGGGCGCGACGTTTACACTCCTCTTATTACCATTGGCCTCGCGCCGAGATAATCGTCCCGATCGTCCTGCCGAGTCGCAACGGGCCTCGGCGGGAGCGACCCGCGACGAGGGCATCGGACACGGCCAACACGAGTAGCCCGTCACGCACATTGTCGCGATAATCGTGCGATGCAGTGATGTGGACCTTCGCGACCGTGGCCGGCGATTACGCTAGAATGGGAGAGAACACCGGAGAGATAGCGAGATGATGAAAGCACTGGAGGGATAGCGAGATGATGAAAGCACTCGGACGATACATCGTCGCTGATACGACGATTTGCCATGGAAAGCCCACGTTCGTGGGGACACGCATCCTCGTCGCCGATATCCTGGAGCAGGTCGCCAACGGCACAGACTGGGAGGTGATCGTCGACGATTGGCGGGGTGATGTTAGCAAAGAGGCTATCGCCGAGGCTGTGCGCCTGGCCCGCGAGGCCTGGATGACGCATGAACCCACGCTCGTTGCGGGATGAATCTCCTCGACGAGAACATCCCTGAGCATCAGCGACAACTCCTGCGTAGCTGGCGGATACCGGTGCGCCAGATCGGTCTCGATGTGGGACATAAAGGGCTTTCCGACGACGCTATCCTCGTGCTGCTCCATCGTCTGCCACGTCTACAACGAAACGTGACCCGCCGTCGAGGCGCTACAGCGTTACGCGGCCTGCTCGGCGCCCTCGCGCTCGATGCGCGGGGCAGGGGCGGAACGGCGCTGCTGACGCAGCCAGAAGCGCAGGTAGGAGAGCAACTCATGCGTGCGGTAGTCGCGCGCTCCGGCCTCTGTCTGCCCTAGCGTAATGGCGGTACGCAGGTCGGCCGCGCCACGGCCAGGGAAGCGGGTGTAGCCCTTACCGACGGCCGCGAGGATGTGCCCGTCCGAGTTGCCCAGCGCGGGCAGCCGGCCCGTCGTGGCGTTATAGTTCATAGCGCGGCGGTTGGCCGCGGAGAGGAACGGCGTGGCGTTGATCACTTCGATGGCGTCGAGCTTTAGCTCCCGGACCATGATGCCCAGGCCGACCATGGTGATGGGGCGCCCCTCGCCCTGGTAGGCGCGGAAAAAGGGATGCGGGGCAAAGGCTAGCCCGCCCTGGGCGTGGATCTCCTCGATGCTGCGCGCCGCGCTGAGGCCCGGCCGCACGCGCTCGCGCAGGAACAGGCCCACCAGGTGCCCGTCGCGCGTCGAGACTTCCTCGCCCACGATCAGCTCGAAGGGGTATGGCTGCTGGCGCATGATGTCCCGCGCCTCCAACGCCCCCTGAATGGTATCGTGGTCGGTGATGGCGATCACGTCGAGGCGCGTGTGCGCGGCGACGTGGTCGAGCAGGGCGCGCACACTCGGGGCGCCGTCCGAATGGTGGGTGTGCATGTGCAGGTCGGCGCGACCCGCTCTCGGGAGATCGGTGCGGCGGTCGGTCATGGTATGCTTCTTCACCTCCATATAGCTCCTCATAGCTCCTCCGGCTCCAACTCTCGTGCCCGTATCCATCTGTCGGTGTCCTGGTACGTCCCGTGGCGCTCCCGTGTGCGGCCGCTACAACGTCCCATACTTTTTACTCCTACTCCTTTACCGTACGTATCACGTGTTAAGTCCGTTTTAAAGAAGGGTTAAAGATGCTTTAAAAACCGTTGATAAGTTCCCATGCTCAGAATCTTAACGTCGATTTAACATGGAATTAACGACTCTTTAACGGTTGAGCTAATAAATAGTGACATATTCATGCTACGTTGAAGGGGGATGGACCATTCTGTTACACAGCGAGGACAACCAAGAACAGGGGTAGCACAGATCATGACTCGCCCGACCCATCGACGCGCCCTGACCGTTTGCGCTCTGATCGCCGTCACGGCCGCGATGCCCTTCGTGGGCGCCGCGCGCTCCCTCGACCTGGCAGGCCCGGCCTCGCCCACGGGCCAATACGACAACGGCGCCGTGCTGCCCGATGGGCGGTTGGTCACGCCCGCCGGCAGGACGTTCGACGTGGGCGACTTCCCGCTCGGCGTGGCCGTCTCGCCCGATGGGCGGTTGGCCGTGGCCATCAACAGCGGGCAGGGCTCCGGCCTCAACAGCGGCTACGACAGCTACTGCACCTCGTTCGGCCAGGACAGGCCGTGCCCCTACAAGAACCCCGCCGCCACGGCGGTGCTGACCGCGACCGCCGGCGTGTCCACCACGCGCGCGGCCGACGAGTCGCTCAGCGTGATCGACCTGCGCACCGGCGGCGTGCGCGAGGTCACGGCTGTGCCCACCTCGTACGACCCCGCGCGCCCGCGCTTCAACTTCTTCTACGTGGGCGTCACCTTCTCGCCCGACGGGCAGCACCTCTACGCCGCCGGCGGCGGCAACGACGCGGTCTACGACTTCCCGGTGCGCCGCGACGTGGTAGCGTCCGCGCCCATCCGCACCGTGACGCTGCCATCGAGCGTAGGCAGCGCCAACAACAGTACCGCGGGGACTGGCTACACCAAAGGCATCGCCGTGACGCCCGACGGCCGCTACCTGCTGGTGGCGCACGAACTCAACGACACGCTCGACGTGGTCGACACGCGCACCTACGCGGTGCAACAGCTCTCGTTCGGGCCACCTTCCGAAGCAGGCGACTACCCCTACGGCGTCGCGGTCAGCCCCGACGGCGCGACCGCCTACGTCTCGCTGCAGGGCGTTGGCCAGGTGGCGCGGGTGCTGATCGCGGGCGGGACGCCCGTCCTGGCGGGCACGATCGCCGTGGGCGACCACCCCACAGGCATCGCCATGTCGCCCGACGGCTCACAGGTCTACGTGGCCAACGCCGACAGCGATACGCTCAGCATCATCAGCACGGCCGGGGCAACCGGCCCGACCGTGGCCGCGACCGTCACCCTGCACGCCTTCCCGGGCGAACAATTGGGCAGCGCGCCCAACGCCGTGGCCGTCTCCCCGGATGGCCAGCGCGTCTACGTGGCCCTGGCCGGAGACGACGCGGTGGCCGAACTGGGAACCGCCGCGAGCTTCGGCAGCGCCGCGACGGGCGCGGGGCCGCGCCGGGCCAGTCCCGCGCCGACGAGCCTGGTAGTCGGCGGCTTGATCCCCACCGGCTGGTACCCGGCCGGCGTGGCCGTCAGCCCCGATGGTAAGCAGGTCTACATCGTCTCGGCCAAGGGGCTGGGCTCGCGCTATCCGGGGACAAACCTGGGCGCCGCCATCACCAGCAGCTTCTACTACGACGCCAACAATATGCCCGGCATCCTGCAGTCCGTGCCGGCGCCCACCGGCCAGGCGCTGCTCGCCGGCGTGGCCACGGCGCAGGCCAACCTGCGCTTCGCCACGGACGCCGACGCCGGGCGCAGCCCCAACAACCCCATCCCGCCAGCCTCGATCACCGGAACGACGCCCATGACCTCTCCCATCAAGTACGTGATCGAGATCGTGCGCGAGAACCGTACCTTCGACCAGGAGTTGGGAGACATCGCGGTCGACGAGGGCCGCATCGCTCCCGCGACCTATACCGTCAACGCCGACCCCAACGACACGATCTTTGGCCGCGACGTCACGCCCAACGCGCACGCGCTGGTAGGCGACGTGGCCCCCACGACCACTGTTACGGCGACCTCGCCGTTGAGCGAGCCGGCCTACGCCACGTCGGACAACTTCTACTCCGATGGCGAGGCCAGCATCCAGGGCCACTGGTGGACCGCCGCGGCCACCGTCAACGACTACGTCGAGAAGTCCTGGCGCGACTACTCCTCCTCG
>JAABUX010008515.1_pt1 | contig 11805 bp, 8 predicted proteins | sample 5561851 | NCBI WGS metagenome assembly JAABUX01 (sample SAMN10711883, study PRJNA513361) | rock metagenome | isolation source: Antarctica rocks | place: Antarctica: Victoria Land, Richard Nunatak red sandstone | collected 2016-01-03 | reverse complement strand
TCTCGTCAATCACCACGTAGATCCCTATAATATGCTCGGCGGTCATCGTCCTCTCCCTCTTTCACTGTGTGTGTCTCAACTACAGTGAAACGGGTCGCGGCGATGATCGCCAACTAGCAATCAAGGTTTCCTATGTATTGGACGTCACATCACTAGACGGTGGATGTCACTACCACTATCTCATCTTACGGTCCGGTCCCTGTTATGAAAGAAGGCTGCTCCCGCCGCGACGCCGACGCCTATTTTCATCGGCGGGGGCGCCCCGCAGGGACATCGAGGTCTGTCATGGTCTTTCAAGGCCAGACCCGTTGGTCCCACCCGGCGCGCCGTGCACCGTCTACGGCTGGCGGCGCCTGGTGGGCCACACCACGACGACACCGCCCAGACCCGGGTGCGTCGTGCTAGCGTAGTCGTAGGGGCCGGTCTTTCTGAACGTATAGCTGAACGATTGGCCGGGCTGCAGGGTGCCGGAGTCCCAGGCGCCCGTTTCGGATGTGACGGTGTTGACGGTCGATGTGTCGTTGGTCCAGGTGACCGTCGTGCCCGGTGCGATCGGCAGCCGCATCGGTACGAACCCGTCGCTGGTTAGAGCCACACGGGCGGTCTTGCCCTGTCCCGATGGGTAGGATGGCCCGATATTGGACGGCGCCGGCGGTGCCGAGGCCGGCCCCATCGTACCTTTGAGCGAAAACACCCAGAGCGTGTCACCGCGCGGATAATCGAGTTGATAGTTGCCGCCCGACGCCACCGCGACGAACTGCTCGCCGCCGACCTCGTAGGTGATGGGCGGCGCGTTCACCCCGGCCCCCGTCTGGAACTGCCAGAGCCGCCGGCCGGTCTTCGCGTCGGACGCGTCAAGGTTTCCGTTGCCCTCCCCGGCGAAGACCAGCCCGCCGGCGGTGGCGAGCGATCCGCCGATGCACATTTGCGACCATCGTTGCTGCCAGGCGATCCGATTCGTCCGCGCGTCGATGGCGGTCAGCGTGCCCCAAGTCTTGCCCGTTGGCGCGCGCAGCCAGATGCTGCCTAGCCGTAGGCTGCCCGGCTTTTGTTTCTCGGGGTGGGAGCTAAAGACCTGCGGCTCGTGGATGCCGCAGACGTAGAGGTTGTTAGTTCGGGGACTATACGAGATGGGCGACCACTCCGACCCGCCGTTGGCGCTGGGGCAGAGTTGCATCGCGCCCCCCCGCGCCACCGGAGTGAAAAGGTCGCCGAGCGGATAGACGCCGATGTGTTGGGGGCAGCGTTGTGGCACGAAGGCGTCGCCTAGCACATACGGTTGCGTGGCCGCCGTATGCTGTTGGGTATTCTGTGGAACCGGCTTCTCGACGATCGGCGTCAGCGGCCGGCCTGTCGTGCGGTCCAGCAGATAGACCCAGCCCGTCTTGCCGGCCTCGGCCAGGCCCCGCACCCGCTTGCCGCCGATCGTCGTGTCGAACAGCAAGTTCGGGCTGGACGGGTCCAGGTCCCAGATGTCGTGGTGGAGCGCCTGGAAGTGCCAGCGGCGCAGGCCGGTCTTCAGGTCCAGGGCCACGACCGACCCCGTGAACAGGTTGTCGCCCGCGCGCACGCTGCCGTCCAGGTCGGGGCTGGGGTTGCCCACCAGGATGTAGAGGAGCCCCAGCGCGGGATCAAGGGCCGGGGTCATCCACACCCCCCCGCCGCCGCGCCGCCAAATGTTGCCCTCGGCCGGCCATGTGTTGTGGCCGAACTTGCCGGGCGCGGGGATCGTGTAGAAGCGCCATAACTGGTGGCCGGTCGCGGCCGCGTAGGCCGTGACGTAGCCGCGCACCTCGTACTCGCCGCCGGCCACACCGATATAGACGCGGCCATCGTGATACAGCGGGGCCGCCGTTTCGGAGTAGCCCTGGCGCGGGTCGCCCACCTGGATGCTCCAGGCGACCGCGCCGGTCCGCTGATTCAGCGCCGTCAGCTTGCCGTCGAGCTGGCCCACGAACACCTTGCCGTCGCCGACCGCGACGCCCCGGTTGACCTGCCCGCAGCAGAGCGGAAGCGTGTTGAGGTCGTCGTACAGTGGCGTGTATTGCCACAAACTCTTGCCGGTCCTGGCGTCCAGCGCGAAAACTTGGCTGTGCGGCCCGGTCAGGTACATCACCCCGTCGACGACGACAGGCGAGCTTTCGAACGAGGTGCTCTTGCCGAATGTTCCCGTGTGGAACGTCCAGGTCGCCTTGAGGGTCGCGACGTTGCCCGTCGTGATGCGCGCGAGCGACGAGTAGCGCTGGTTGGCCAGGTTCCCGCCGTACGTCATCCAATTGGCGGACGCCGGGATGCCTGCGGGTATGGCTGTCCGGCCGGCGACGGCGCCGCCGCGCGCGATCGTACCGCCGGTCACGGTCAGGGCCAGTAGAGCCACGATGAGCGTGACCAGCCCCCGGACCCGCGAGCGATTGATGCGTTGCATAGACGTTCTCCTCCTCACCGGCCTGTCATGGACCGACCACAACGCGACGTTACGGTTTCGGTAAGGTGATCGGTTTGATTGGGTTCGGGACCTGCGGCGTGACGGGCATCTTGTCCGTGAAGGCCAGGGCCGGGCAGTCGATCACGATGCCCGCTGGCGCGAGCGGCGTGCCGCCGGGCGACGTCACAAGTCCGCGGATGGCCAGGCGCCGGATCACGTTCGCGTCGGTCTGCGCCACGTTGAGCTTGTGGGCGACGGCGAACGGGCTCCACACGCCGATCTGCAGGTCCCACAGGGGACTGTAGCGCGCGGCCAGGGCGGGGTCGCGCAACGTGGGGAAGACGCTGAACACGTTGTGCGCGTCGCCGCCCCGGCGCAGCGCCTCCTGCGCGGCGGTATTCCGCAGGCTCTCGTCCTCGGTGTTGTGCCCGTCGACGATGACGTGGGTGAGGCCCTGCGCCGGCGGGCTGCTCACGCCGGTTCGCGCGTTGGTGAAGGTGAAGATTTCGGCGCGCGCCGAGCCCGGCAGTCCCTCGCCATTGGCGAAGGGCGACAGGCTCAGGCCAGGGGTGAAGTCGCTGCGCTCGATCACGGCGGAGAGCACGTCGGAGTCGGCGAAGCTGAGGTAGAGGATGGGCTGGCCGTTGCCGAAGCCCCGCACAAAGAGCAGATCTACGGTCATCCGCTTGGTGTCGATGCCGAGGACGCGGTCCTGCGTGTTGGTGTGATGCGTCACGTCGAAGGGGCCGTTGCCCGTGGCCACGATGGGGGCGTTGTAGACGACGGGGGAGCCCTGAAGGCGGACGAAGGGGCTGTAGTGGAGGTCGCCCATCGCACCCGGTGCGGCACCCAGCGGCGGGAAGGCGGTGGGGCCGGGGATGAGTACGCGCGCGGGGCTGAAGTCGGGCATACCCTGGAATGTGATCGCGCCGCCGCGTCCGAGCGAGGTGTGCGGCGTCGCGGCCGTGACCTTTTGCGCGCAGCCGGGGCAGCCGTTCGTGATGTTGGCCAGCGGCGGCGCGAAGTTGAGCCCGAGTTGGCGCGCGACGCCTGCGTCGGACGCGTCGGTGATGACGTACCAAACGGTTGTACCGCCGGCGACGCCCCTGTGCAGGGGCAGGGTGGCGAAATTGCGCGTCAGGTTCACGCGCAGCGCGCTCTTGATCGTGATCTTGCCTGCCGGCAGGAACTGGTCGCCGTTCTGGGCGACACCGTTGGCCAGGGTGTGTTTGGGAACGGCGATGGGGAAGGCCAGCGCGAGCGCGACCGCCCCCGCCGCCAATGCGCGTGTCCGATAGGGTTTGCCGCGTGTCATCGATCAACTCCTGCGCTCGACTATCTTCGCCCCCCCGGCTCCGCGTTGAATTCGCCCGGACGATCCATGATGGGGCTACTGTCGAGCATAGCCGTGCGCTCCTTACACAGCCGTGACGAAGATTACGGAAGCATTACGTTTTCTCGCCGCCATCCGGCTGTAATACTTCCGTAATCTTCGTCACCGGCCTGTAAGACGGTGTCGCTATGCTCGAACGTGGACGCTATTCACGTATCGCGGTGCGTGGCGTTAGCCCGGATCGGGTCTACGGTTCATTCGCGGGAAGCGGGAAGAGAGAACGAAACGATGGCACGGACAACGGCGGACATCCTGGTTGAGCGGCTCATCGACTGGGGCGTCGACACGATCTTCGGGTTCCCCGGCGACGGCATCAACGGCATCTTCGAGGCCCTGCGCACCCACCAGGACGGACTGCGCTACATCCAGGTGCGTCACGAGGAGGCCGCCGCCTTCGCCGCCTGTGGCTACGCCAAGTATACCGGTCGCCTCGGCGTCTGCCTGGCCACCTCGGGACCCGGCGGCATCCATTTGCTCAACGGCCTGTACGACGCCAAGTGTGACGGTGTGCCCGTGTTAGCTATCACGGGGCACACGTTCCACGATCTCATCGGCACGCACTATTAGCAGGACGTCGACCTTGACAAACTGTTCATGGACGTGGCGGTCTACAACCAACGGGTGATGGGGCCGGAGCACGTTGTCAACGTGGTGGACGAGGCGGTCAAGACGGCCCTCTCCCGGCGTGGCGTGTCCCATATCACCATCCCCAAGGACATCCAGGAGTGGACGACCTCGGATACGCAGCGCTCCCCGGCCAACATCGCCAAGCACAGTGCCGACCTGTACGCGCCCGCCTGGCCCATGCCGCCGCGGGACAAGCTACAGCAGGCCGCCGATCTGATCAACGCCGGCTCCAAGGTGGCCATCCTGGCCGGAAGCGGCTGCCTTAAGTCCCGTGAGGAGGTGCTGCAACTCGCCGAGAAGGTGGCCGGTCCCATCATCAAGCCGCTGCTCGGTAAGGCCGTGGTCCCCGACGACAGCCCCTATACCACCGGCGGCATCGGTCTACTCGGCACAGCGCCCTCGCAGGACGCCCTGCAGGAGTGCGATACCCTGATCATCGCCGGCAGCGGCTTCCCTTACATGGAGTTCCTGCCGAAGCCCGGCCAGGCTACATGCGTGCAAATCGACATCAACCCGGAGCGCATCGGGTTGCGCCATCCGGCTGATGTCGGCCTTGTCGGCGACTGTACGGCCGTCCTGACCGCGCTGCTGCCCCTCATTCACCGCAAGGAGAGCCAGAGCTTCCTGCGGAAGGCCCAGGAACGCATGAAGGAGTGGAACAACCTGATGCGGGAGCGGGGCACGCGCACCGACGCGCCTATGAAACCGCAGGTCGTTACCTATCACCTCAATAAGCTCCTCGACCGCAACGCCATCGTTTCGTCTGACAGCGGCACGATTGCCACATGGACCGCGCGCTACATCGAGATGCGTGACGGGATGCAGTTCTCCCTATCGGGCTCCCTGGCGACCATGGCCAACGGCCTGCCGTACAGCGTCGGGGCGGCTGTTGCCTACCCTGGACGGCAGGTGGTCTGCATCGTGGGTGATGGCGGCTTCACCATGCTGATGGGTGAGGTCGCCACGCTGGTCAAGTACAACCTACCGGTGAAAGTGATCATCATCAAGAACAACACCCTGGGTCAGATCAAGTGGGAGCAGATAGCGCAGGACGGCAACCCAGAGTTCGGGGTCGATTTGCAACCCATCGACTTCGCGGGCTACGCGAAGAGTTGTGGCGCGGCCGGCTACTGCGTCGAGGACCCGGCGCAGGTCGAGGCGGTGCTGCGCGAGGCGCTCGCTCACCCCGGTCCGGCCATCATTGAGGCGGTCGTGGACGCCAATGAGCCGCCTATGCCAGGCAAGATCACGACGAAACAGGCGCTGAAGTTCGCTGAGGCGCTGATGCACGGTGACCAGAATCGGTGGGACATCATCAAGACCGTCATAGCCGACAAGGTGCGGGAAGTCGTCTAACGACGGCATAGGGGCTACATGCGTTCATCTCGTCCCTATCTCCTAACCCGCGCCCCTTATCTCAGGCCAATGGAGGCGATCATGGAACGTGCAAAGACCGCGGAGGCGCCGCGCGTGGCGAGGGTCCGGCGCCTCGTCCCGCACGGCAAGATTGACGATACACAAGGACAACGAGAGTGGCTCTGACGTTTGTCTGGCGCCTGACCGACGCCCTGGACGATGCGCCCCTGCGGGGCGTGCCCCCCGCCATGCCCGGCAGGAGCCTACGTCGCCTGCTACCGGCATCGCTGATCCATGAGGGCGTGGTGATTGACCAGCACATTCGCGAGGGCCGCTTCCAGCGCAGCCTCTCGCTGGTCGCGGGCGTGTCGGGGCTGCTGGCCGGCCTCGAGGTCGCCTATCAACACTACCGCGGCAGCTACAGCCAGCGCGTCATGTATAGCCCGCTGATCGTGAGCGTGGCCTTGTTCGTGGCGGGCCTGTGGGGCGCGTGCAGCCGGCGCGCGGCGCGCACGGCGCTGCCCGTCGTGTCGCTGCTGACCATGGCCGACGGAATCGTCGGCTTCGTCTTCCATGTGCGCGGCGTGGCGCGCAAGCCGGGCGGGTGGCGCTTCCCGGTCTTCAACCTGATCATGGGGCCGCCGGTCTTCGCCCCCTTGCTCTTCGCGGTCTGCGGCTACCTCGGTCTGATCGCCGCGCTGCTACGGCGCGAGGACGCCCCGCGGGGATCTCAGGAGTGGCCGTCGCAAGCGGGCGCGCGCGGGCGACAGATACGGGAGGGGCGTTTCCAGCGTCAACTCGCCGTCGCCGCGGCCCTCTCGGCGCTCTTCAGCGGTATCGAGGCTCTCTATGCGCACTACAAAGACAACTTCACGTACGGGGTGCAGTGGACCCCCGTCGTGCTCACCCCCCTGCTCGTTGTCGCCGGCGTCGGCACGATCTGGAGCCGCCGCATTGCTCACACCCTGCTGCCGGTGGTGTCCGTCCTGGCCCTGCTCGACGGCGCGGTCGGCACATTCTACCATGCGCGTGGCATCCTGCGCCGGCCCGGCGGGTTGAAGCTGCCCCTCTACAACCTGCTCTATGGGCCACCGATCTTCGCCCCGCTGCTGTTCGCCGCCAGCGGCTTCATGGGCCTGCTGGCTAGCCTGCTGCGGCGGGAGGAATAATGGCGCATCGACATCCCGACCGCCTGCCCATCGACCCGACAACAGGGCGGCCCCTGCTCCCGCAGGCGCAGCCCGGCTACTACCCCGGCTTCAGCACGTTGAGCCAGCAGGACGCCTGGGACGAGGCGACGCGCGCCGTGGTGCTCACCCGCGTCGAACGCGTCCCCCCGATCCGCTTCTTCACGCCGGAAGAGGAGACCCTGATGCGGGCCGTGCTCGACCGCGTCCTGCCGCAGGACGACCGCGACGAGGCGCACACGATCCCGCTCGTCAACTATATCGACGAGCGCCTGTACCACGGCCGCATCGACGGCTACCGCTACGCGGACATGCCGCCCGACGGCGAGGCGCATCGCCTGGGGCTACGGGCGATCGACGCTATCGCGCGTCATCTGCACGACGCGCCGTTCGTCGCGCTCGGTCCGTGGGAGCAGGACGCGGTCCTGCGGACGCTGCACGATGGCGCGCCGCCCGCGGGCGAGGATATGTGGCGCCGCATGTCCGTCGCCCGCTACTGGTTACTGCTGGTGCAGGACGCCGCGGGGGCCTACTACGCGCATCCCTATGCGTGGGATGAGATCGGCTTCGGCGGCCCGGCGTATCCCCGTGGATACATGCGCCTGGAGGACGGGCAGCCGGAACCCTGGGAGGCGCCGGAACGCCGCTACGCCTGGGCCCCGCCGCCCACCGCGCTCTCTGGTGAGGATAGGCCGCTGGGCGCGCCACCCAGCCGAGCGATGGGCGGCCAGGAAGGGACGCACTAATGGGCCCGCTCCGAAATAAACTATGCAATCCTATCGGTTCGATAGGGCTGATCGCTCAGAAATGATGACTACTTTATTTAGGAGCGCCTACTAAGTGGTGCATCCGGCAAGTCCACACACGTTTTCTAGAAGGCTACGGACACGTTCTATGAGCGTGATACGGGAGGAACGACGCCTGGTTGATCGGCACATGGGCCGTCAGAAATGTGCCTCTCACTTGCCGGATGGACCACTAAGTGAGTGTTGTTGCAGCCGAGGAAAAGGAGGTAGTAACATGAAAACACCGTTGTTCGGGGGTGTAAAGAGGCCGAAGCCCGGCGCGCATATGCTCGGGCCGATCCAGACGGTCGACGCCCCGATGCGCCGGTATCCCTCCGACGAGGAGGTCGACGTCTGCATCGTCGGCGTGGGCTCGGCCGGCGGTGTGCTGCTGCAGCGGCTGGCCAGGGCCGGGTTCAGCGTGGTCGGGATCGAGGCCGGCCCGTTTTGGGACACCGAGCGCGACTGGGTCAGCGACGAGGCTGGGTCGCACGCGCTCTACTGGAACAGCCTGCGCATCACCGGCGGCGCGGACCCGTTGGCCCTGGGCGCCAACAACAGTGGCCGCGGCGTTGGCGGCGGCTCCGTCCACTGGGCCGGCTTCGCGCCGCGCTTCCACCCGTCGGACTTTCGTGTCTACACGGAGGACGGCGTCGGGGCCGACTGGCCCATCTCGTACCAGGACCTCAAGCCCTACTACGAGTTGCTGGAGAAGGAGATGCCGGTCTCGGGGCCGGCCTACTTCCCCTGGGGTGACCCGCACGGCTACTCCTACGGCCCACATCCCATGACCGCAGTCGGCGACGCGCTGATCACGGGGTGCGCTACCCTCGGCCTGCGCGTTTCGGTCGGCGGCCCCGTGGCCATCAACGCCGGCTCGCACGGCGACCGCCCGCACTGCATCTACCGCGGCTTCTGCATCCAGGGCTGCAAGGTGGGCGCCAAGCAGAGCACGCTCATCAGTCACGTCCCCGACGCGATCCGCCACGGCGCGGAGATCCGCGATAACTGTATGGTCGCGCGCATCACGATGGGACCCGATGGGCTCGCCAGGGGCGTGACCTACTTTGACCGTGACAAGAACGAGCGCGCGCTGCGGGCGAAGCTGGTCATCGTCTGCGGCTACGCCATCGAAACGCCGCGCCTGCTGCTCAACTCGGCCTGCCCCGGCTTCGAGGAGGGGCTCGCCAACTCCAGCGGGACCGTCGGCAAGTACCTGATGGCGCAGGCCGGCAACGTGATCATGGGGCGCTTCCCCGAACTGGTCCGCATGTACAAGGGGCCACCGGCCCACGCGCTGACGGAAGAGTTCTACGAAACAGACCCCGCGCGCGGCTTCGCGCGCGGCTTCGCGGTGCAGACGGTGGGGCCGTTGCCGATCGCCTTTGCCAAGCAGATGGCGGTCGCCAAGGGCGCCTGGGGCTGGGGCCTGCGCCGCGTGATGATGGACTACAACCACTGGACGGCCCTGGGCCTGCTCGGCGAGTTGCTGCCCTGGGAGGACAACCGGGTCGAGTTGGCCGACGAGCGCGATGAGTACGGCCTGCCCGTGGCCAGGGTCACGTTCAACCTGCGTGACAACGACAAGCGGCTGATCGCGTTCGGCCAGGACAAGGTCGAGGAGATCATGTGGGCGGCCGGGGCCGAGGAGGTCGTGCAGGAGGCGCGCTTCGCCCATTTGGTGGGCGGGGCGCGCATGGGCGCCGACCCCCGCGCCTCCGTCGTCGACGGCTTCGGTCAATCGCACGACATCGCCAACCTGTTTGTCTGCGACGGCAGCATCCTGCCCACGCAGGGCTCCGCCAACCCCGGTCTGACCATCCAGGCGCTGGCCGCGCGCACGGCCGATTATCTCATCACCGAGAAGGACAACGTGCTGGCCGGGCGGCGCGGGTCCGGCCGGACGATGCCGATCCGGCGCGAGCTTTCACCGCACGGTACAGCGGGGCGCGGCGTGCCGCGCTTCAAGGGCGCGTCCGGGGAGGCCCGCGTATGACACTCGGTGTCGAGCGCATCGCACGCCTCAAAGCGGCGCTACACGAGGCTAACCTGGACGCGCTGGTGTGCGCCCTCCCCACGAACGTGCTATTGCTCTCCGGCTACTGGCCGGTTGTAGGCGCCTCCCTGGCCGTCGTGGCGCGCGATGGGCGCGTCGCCGTTCTAGCCCCGGACGACGAACGCGAGCTCGCCGAACGCGGATGGGCGCCCGACGTGCGCACGTTCCAGCCGGGCTCGTTGACGCGCCTCACGCGCCTCGTCGAGGTCGTGCGCGAGCCACTGGCCGTCCTCGCGGAGAGCATGGGGATCGCGGCGGGTCGCGTCGGGTACGAGGCCGGCGCGTTGGATGAGCCGGCCTCGTACGCGTCGATGGCCGCGTACGGGGCCGCCCTCCTTCCGTTGCTGGGCGAGGCGTTGCCGTGGGCGACGCCTACCCCCGCGGCCAACACCCTGGCGCGCCTCCGATCGACGCTGACCGGGGATGAGATCGACAAGGTGCGCGCGGCGTGTATCGTCGCGCGGTCGGCGTTCGCGCGCGGCGCGCACGGGCTGAGGGTTGGGCTCCGCGAACCCGAGGCGGCGGCCCTGTTCCAGGCGCCGCTGGCCGTGGAGGGGCTCGCCCGCGCGGGAGTCGCGCGGGCGGGAGGCTTCGTCTATTGCATGTCGGGTCCCCATTCCGCGCTGGCTGGCGCCGCCTACGCGCGCACGCGGTCCCGGGCGCTCGACGCGGGCGACCTCGTGCTCGTGCATTGCAACTCCTTCGTCGACGGCTACTGGACCGACATCACGCGGACCTACTGCCTCGGGGCGCCGGACACGCGGCAACGGGAGATGTACGAGGCCGTGCTCGCGGCGCGGGCCGCCGCGCTTGATGCCGTCCGTCCGGGCACCCGCGCCGCCGACGTCGACGCGGCGGCCCGCGCCATCCTCGTGGAGCGCGGCTTTGGGCCAAATTTCACGCACGCGACAGGGCACGGCGTCGGCTTCTCCGCCATCAACGGCAACGCCCTGCCGCGCCTCCACCCTGCCTCGGACGACCAACTCGCGGCCGGCATGGTCTTCAACGTCGAGCCGGCGATCTACGTCGAGGGCTATGGCGGGGTGCGGCACTGCGACGTGGTGGTCGTCACCGCGCGCGGCGCGGAGGTCCTGACGCCGTTTCAAGCGGGTATTGAGTATATGACGATTGCCGGGAGCGCACAGTTCAAGGGAAGGTAACATGACCATCACCACCACACCTCCGTATCACTTCGGCGTCAGCGAGTTCACGACCTGGCCGTGGAGCTTCGAGCAGGATGTCGAGACCTACGCGCGGCTGGGGGTTGAGACGATCGAGGTCTGCGAGTTCAAGCTGGACGAGGACGAGGGGCGCGCGGCGGAGCAACTGGCGCTCGTCGGCGCGCACGGCCTGGCGATCAGTTCGGTGCAGCCCGCCGTCCGCACCCTCTACCCCAGCCAGACACAGCCCAACCCCAGGGATGTGCGGGCACGCGTGGCGCACTTCCGGGCCACGATTGAGCAGGTCGCCCCGTTCGCGCCCGCCGCCCCATTCGTCTGCAACACCGGCATTCCGCCGCACGGGAACATCCAGGAGGTCTACGACGCGTCCGTGGGCGAGTACCGCGCGTTAGCGGAGTTTGCACAGGAGCACGGAGTGCGCGTGGCGCTGGAGCCGCTCAACGCCGCGATCATGAACGTGGAGTCGGCGATTTGGACCCTGGCGCAGGCCATGCGGATCGTCGTGGCGGTCGACCACGACGCCTTCGGCATCTGTCTCGACGTGTGGAACATCTGGCAGAACGCGAACATCCTCGGTGAGATCGAGGCGTGCGGCGACCGCATCTTCATGGTACAACTCAGCGATTGGCGCACGCCGCGCTCGTTCGACGACCGCCTCATCGTGGGGTAGGGCGAGATTCCACTGTCGCCGCTCCTGCGTGCCATTCACACGGGCGGCTATCGCGGCGCCTACTCCGTGGAGATCTTTTCGCGCGATGTGCCCGACGCGCTCTGGGACGCCGACCTCTCGTGGGT
>JAABUX010008514.1_pt1 | contig 11806 bp, 11 predicted proteins | sample 5561851 | NCBI WGS metagenome assembly JAABUX01 (sample SAMN10711883, study PRJNA513361) | rock metagenome | isolation source: Antarctica rocks | place: Antarctica: Victoria Land, Richard Nunatak red sandstone | collected 2016-01-03 | reverse complement strand
GTCGGCAGGGGCGACACCGGAACAGCCGATACCCCAACGCTGTGACCCACTCCACCGCCTGTGTTGCGTCCCCCTGGCAGTAGGGGCAGCCCATCGTCCCCTCCTCCATGCACCCCTATAAAAGGAGAGGATACCCGACCATCTGGCTCCCCGCCACCAGTGATTCTGAGTCCTGACATATCCGCTCCACCACCTGGCCCAAGATCGTCCGCCCCACCGCTTGCAGCCGCCGTTCCAGGCCCGCCAGATCATCCGTGTTCAGCTCCGCCGCCACCTCGCGCAACGCCGCCTCGAACAGCACCCCTATCTCCTGTATGCTGTCCTCGGACAGGTCCATGCTGTCCATTGGTACCCTCCGCAGGCACGCTAAGGGCGTCTCAGCGCCCGTGCCCCCCCGGAGGGTACCGCTTTTCCCCCTGCTCACTTTTTTGGGGTACACCCCGACGGACATATAGCCATTGCCAATCGTAGCACTAAGTGCTATGATTGGTAGGCAAGGAGTATGCATGGCTACATACGTCACCCGTTGGTTTGATCGTTGGGCGAAAAAGCAAGGTCTGGAGTACCGGAGTTTGGCCACAGCGGTGCGCGACATGAAAGACGGGCGGTATGACGCTGATTTAGGAGGCGGACTGGTAAAGAAGCGGATTGCGCGGACTGGGGAGGGAAAGAGTGGTGGGTTTCGCGTGCTCGTAGCGACGAACAAGGGCGATGTGTGGTTCTTCGTCTTTGGTTTCGCTAAGAACGCACGCAGTAACATCGACAAGGACGAAGAAGAGGCTTTGAAAAAGCTTGCGACTAGTCTTTTGGCGCTCTCTCCTGCGTCTTTGGCCAAGGCGCAGCACGCGAACGAACTGAAGGAGGTAGAGGACAATGCGTAGAAAAACGTCACTAATTCTTGAGGCGGTCCAAGAGACTGCTAGAGGATTGCACGAGGCGGGCGTCATGGATCGCGTCACGTTACGCGAGTTTGACCGACTACGTTTGCCTCACGTGGAGCCACTAGGGCCAGAGGACATCCGGCACATCCGCGAAGAGGGGCGAGTCAGTCAGGCTGTGTTCGCGGCGCTGTTAAATACCAGCGTCTCCACAGTACAGAAGTGGGAAATTGGGCAGAAGAAACCAACCGGCACGGCGCTGAAATTACTACACTTGGCGCGTACGCAAGGGATAGACTTTCTCGCGGCGTGACATGGGGGTTATGCAGAAACCCTGTATTGGGCAAAAGCACGTTGCACACGGAGCGATGCGCTTGTCTATGGTGGCCGGCCCAGGCGATAGCGGCGTTCGTGCGGGGATCAGTCGCGTTACCGCCAGACGACCGGTTGGGGCTCGTGCAACATCTCGTTGCCCCCTACACGTAGAATGTAGGGAGCAACAGGATGTTGCACAAGGAGCCGACGGGATGCCTGAGGGCCAAGTGGCTGCTGCGAGTCCGCTGACAGGTGGCCGTCAAGCGGTCGTCGCGCAGCGGCTGTCCCGCTGCGCGTGCAACAAGTATTTGCCCCCTACATTCTACGAAGCTTTCGTTGTCCCACACCGCTGCGGTCCGCCTGCTCTTCAGTGCGAACGCCAATCCAGAACTGGGAACAATCGCTGCCATGACCGTTGCCCTGAATGCAGAGAACAAGATTGTGCCTCGTCCACGGTGATTGGTCCGGTCGAAGGCCATGGCTGACGTGCGCTGTGCCGGTTCCGTTGGGTTCTGCTGAGTTGACATGTTATTGGCGCAAAGCCTTCGGTTCAGAGGGGCGTCAGCCGCATTATCGTGGTCGTTCAGCACCCCGAGAGGCCCCAACGGACGCCACGGCAGGTAGGTAGCAGCGACCGAACCGAACGTCTTTCAGGCATATCAGCAGGACCCAATGGAACCTTTTTAGGTGCTGACAAGGGGGTAGCCGTACGCTCGCGTTTCGACGTTGCGCACGAGTTAGGGCACTTAATCCTTCACCGTTACATCCCTAAAGACATCTTTGAGGATGAGATATACCACGCTCTCTGCGAGAAGCAGGCCAACATCTTTGCGTCAGCGTTTCTCCTACTTGCTGAAACGTTCGCTCAGGACCTGCGAACCCCGACGATTGACGGGATGCGGCTCCTGAAACGGAAGTGGGGTGTAGCAATTAGTGCCATGATTACAAGGGCATCCACCATTGATCTCATATCAAGAGACGAGGCAGTGGTGATGCATAAGTCAATCCGTCGACGTGGATGGCACCGTGGCGAACCGCTCGACGACGAATTGCGACCGGAGGAGCCGCGTGTGTTGGCACGGTCTCTTGCCCTTATCGTGGAAGCGGGACTAAAGACGGTTCCGTTGGGTTCTGCTGATGTGCCTGAAAGCTGTTCGTTTCGAGCACTCGTTAGCAGCGATTCCCTGCCCCTTTCAAGGCCCAGGGCTATCAAATCGGCCGAAAACGCCAGGATCTACGCGCCTCACCTGAAGGTCTTTCGTCAATAATACGTCAAGTCAGCAGAACCCAACGGAACCGCTCCTCCTATTGCCAAGATGAACTACTTGGTCCCGCCGGTATCGAGAGGGTACACGGTGAGCGCGCGTACCTGGGCCTCGCCGCCGACGGCGTACACCTCCAGATCTGTGGTCCGGGCATCGGGGAAGATGAGGCTGGTGATGACGACGGCGCCCGCATCCGCGAACACCTCGACGGACGAGCGATCGACGAAGATGTGCAGCGCCAACGTCTCCGGCCTGGGTGTCAGCGGGGCCTCTTGCGTGGCGGCGAACGCGGGATTGAACACTGTCTGGCCGGCGTGCGCCCGGTCGACGACGAGCGTCGACGCGGCAACGTCATAGGCGATCGTGGTGTGGTACTCCACGCCGTGTCGGATTCTGACCCCGCATGCCGTGGCCGTACCCCCCCGCAGCTCTAGCTCGACCTCAAACACGTCCCCCGTTCCCGGCACGCGCAGCGGGAGCGTCGGCGTGATCATCACCTCGCCCTGACGTATCGCCGGCCCACGGAGGCGCGTCAATTCGGCGATCGGCGTTTGGATGAGGCGCACCCCCGCCGGCCGGCGCGCGAGTTGTAGGCGGCGCGGAAGGGTCATTGCCCCCTGCCACGGGCCTGTGGGGACGCGACGCGCATACATCCAGTGATTCATCCACCCGATCCAGAGCCGGCGCCCGTCGCTCGCGGGGACATCCGACCAGCTCACCGCCGCATAGTTGTCACGCCCGTAGTCGCTCCACAGCGTCACGTCGGCAGGATTGTCGTTGGTGAAGGTCGTGCCATCGAAGTCGCCGATGAAGTACTGCATCTCGTGTCTGTGCGCATCCGGCCTACGGTCATGGAGCACGCTGACGTGCAGGACCCATGTCGTGCGGTCCGCGTCACCCTCGACCGGCAAAGCGAACAGATCGGGACATTCCCACGTCCCGTCGTGCGCGCCTTGGCCGACCCCGAACGCGCTCGCCCACGTCCAATCCCGTAGATTCGGTGAGATGTAGACGTGGACACGATCCTTGTTGAACGCGACGACCATGACCCAGCGCTGCGTTCCCGCGTGCCAGAACACCTTGGGGTCGCGGAAATCGGCGACGCCGGGGTTGGGAATGACCGGGTTGTGCCTGTACATGGTCCACGTGCGACCCCGGTCGGCGCTGTAGGCGAGGCTCTGCATTTGAGGACCGGCGGGAGGGGTCCGCTCGTTACAATGGGTGAAGAGGGCGACCAGCCCCGGCCGGCCACCGAAGAAGCCACTGGTATCGTCCCGATCGACCACCACGCTACCAGACCAGATGGCCCCGAGATCATCGGGGTAGAGCGCGATGGGCAGGTGCGTCCAGTGCACGAGATCGGGGCTCACCGCGTGGCCCCAGTGACGTGGCGTGAGGTATTGGTAGAACAGGTGGTACTCACCCTCGACATACACCAACCCGTTCGGGTCGTTCATCCACCCCGTCGGCGGCGTAAAGTGGACAAGTGGACGAAAGCGATCATCCGACATCGATGCTCCTCACTTTGCTGACTCTACGCTGATATGGTTCTTATGAATAGGGTCTTCAGGGGCTCTGTGTCTCGCTGTCCAACAAGATCGCGTTCCCCGACACGGTACAGGCGACGGGCGGGAGTAGCTCGAATCGACGTTCGCCGTCATCGACCCATTCGCCATGGGACCACAGCCAGCGCTCGCCCCATGGTGTGGTCACGAGCCGTGTTATGTAGTGCGGCGCGTCCACGGGGAAAAGTCGTTGGATGCGCCGATAGGGGCCACGCCAGTCGTCGGCCACGAGACAATAGGCGCCTGTCTTGGCTGGGATGCCCTGTACCCGTAACCACTCTAGACCAACCGCGTCGATCCACTGAGACTGCGTCGCGAACAGGAGATACCACCGGCCATCGATGTGATGCGCCTCGGGCACTTCCAGCCAGGTGAACCCGGACGGAGTATCCAAGGGGGGCTGCTGTTCCCATACCAGCAAATCGCGCGAACGGGCCACGCCGACGACTCCCGCTTCGCCGGCGCCATCGTGTGGCCGTTGGGCCGCGAGCAGCATCACGTACTGGCCATCGCGCGGATCGCGATAGATCCATGGGTCACGCCAGTGCGGGCCGTAGAGGCGCGGATCTGGCGTGAGGATAGGGTTGGCCGGATGCTTGTGCCAGGTCTCGAGATCGTCCGATGTCGCGAGGCAGACGTGCGTGCCCGAGCCGCTGTAAAACATCCACCATTGATCGCCGTGGCGCACGATACATCCCGTGTGGATACGCGCGGCGTCGTACGCTGCTCCCGTGTAGTCGATGGCAATGCCGCGCGGTTGCCAACCGGTGTCCGAGGACCATATGGCGTGGGCGATGACAGGTCGATCGCGCGCGAAGCCGCGCTCGGGGTCATAATGCGGGGGCGCCGGCTGAAACAGATGGAAGAGATGAACGACCTCCCCATCCCACACAAACCAGGGATCCCATAGATACCCGCCCCGTCGTACATACCCACCCGGCATTGTCACAGAGCCCTCCATGATGCGCCGCCCTCCCCCACTTTTACCGGCCTCTCAGCGCGCAGTCAGCAGCAGGTGGACTCCTTCGGCACGCTGCTGGAGGCGTGGTTCGCGCACAATCGTCATGGCCCCCTCCATGGCTCGGTCGGCGTCACCCGTGCGTAGGTCCAGTCGTTCATCCAGCCGATCATCAGGCGGCGGCCATCACGCCCCGATATGTCCGACCAGGTGACGGCCGCGTAGTTGTCTCTCCCGTGATCGGTCGTTAGCACGATGGCGCGCGGCGCGCTCACGTCGAGTCGCGTTCGACCAGCGGGCAGTGCATGATCTGCTGCACGGGCGCATCGCCAGCCATGCCGCTATAGGTCTGGTGGCGCAGCACATACTCCACGGCCCACTGGCCCATCGCGTAGTGCGGCAATGCCGACGTGGAGAGAGCGGGCCGCAGGTAGGCGGCGATCATCTCCTGATCGTCGAACCCGCGCACGGCCACGTCGCCGGGGATGGACAAGCCCAATTCTTTCAGGGCGTCGTAGGCGCCCATCGCGGTGCGATCCGTTCCGCAGAACAGCGCGGTCGGCGGCTGCGGCAGGCGCATCAGGTTCCTCGCGTGGCGATAGCCGCTGTCAGCATTGCTATTCCCAGGACGGACTAGCGCGGGATCGAACGGCACGCCGTAGGCTGCCAAGGCCCGCTTGTATCCTTCCAGGCGGCCGACCGCCGCGGGGACGACGCGACCGCTGTTGATGAAGCCGATGCGGCGGTGACCTTTGCGCAGCAACGCCTCGGTCGCTTCGCGTCCGCCGGTGACTTCGTCGGGGACGACGGACGGCAGCGAGCGGTCCGCGCAGAAGCAGTTCAGCAACACCGCCGGCAGTTCCTTCATATTGGCCGGCGGCTGGACGCGCTTGTGAAACATCGCCGCGTAGATGAGCCCTTCGACCTGCCGGGCCAGCATCATCTCGACAGCCGCCTCCAGGATATCGTTGTCGCGGCCTGTATTCACGACCACCAGGATCTTCTGTTGCGACCAGGCCAGGTCCTGCGCTCCTTGGATGATCTGCCCCGCGTAGGGCGTCGTAGCCACCTCGTCCGTGACAAAGCCAATGCTGTGCGAGCGATTGGTGCGCAGACCTTTAGCCGTGGCATTCGGCCGGTAGTGAAGTTCCTCGATCGCGGCGAGCACGCGCTTACGCGTCTCGGGGCCGACGCGCGCATAGCGGCCGTTGATCACATTGGTGACGGTCTTGATCGAGACACCGGACCGTGCGGCGACATCTGCGAGCCTGGTAGCCATAATCTCCCGTGACCTTACAGCCAGCGATGGGTCACCCTACCGCACACAGCTATAGACTGTCAGATAATGTTTCAGACAAATAGGCCGCTCCGCGAGCGCCATAAGCACCTGTACATTCTGATTCTTTATCTGAACATCTCCATCTTTGCACTTTTTGTTCGGCTACTACATCTTGGGGATGCTCGAACCGTCAGACCGCAAGATATAGGGCAAAACTAATCGCCTACTTGACGATAACCGAAAAGTGCAAAGATAGTGTGAACATCTATAGCCGCCTAGTTTTCTCGAACATTTTCTGACAGTCTATAGCGTTGGGTCGCACGAGTCATTCCATGAGGCAGTGAGCGGCCTGACCTCAATGGCGTCGAATACCACAGCGGTGTTGTGGGCAAAGAAGAAAAGCCGATCTCCATTAAACTCCGAACATCGGTTAATGAGACACCGCCGCTGATCAATACAGACATCGATAAGGTCCTCCGTGAGGATGATATCAACGGTAAAATCCTCGCCTAATCCATCAACGCCCATGATGGTCTGATCGAGCAACTCTACGCGACTCTCGAACGGCAGGAAGCGAAGCTCATAGCCGCTCTGGAGGTTCCCGGCTCCCTTTAGTGACAGGCCGAACAGGGCTGAACGCGCTTCTGGCCTCACCGTGGTCCTGATGTGTGCGTTGGGAGGAATGCCCGCTAGCATGGCGACCTCCAGTCCCTCGTCGGCCTGCAACCGCACCTGTTGCCCCGTTGCCGTCACATGGGATGTCAAAGGAATCGGAGCAAGTGGCAACGCATTACCTGTCCGCGGGATCATCTCAGACGGAAACATCGTCCCGAGGGTACCATCCTCATGCTGGATAATCTCCCGCAGAACCATCTGCCCACCGAACAACAGCCGGCCCATATCCTTGTGGCCTTTACGTGTCCCGAGGAAGGCGACGCCGATGCGTCGCCCGCCGGTAAAAGCCGCCGTCTTCATGACACCTGCCGCCGCCCCATCGAACATATCCACCTTTGGGCGGCGCCAGGGGCCGAACGGCTCACGCGACATGCGATAATGGGCGGCGCCTCCGTGGCTGAAGATGAGGTAATGCCACCCGTTCCAGAAGAAATAGTCAGGGCATTCGGGGACGCCCGACAATCCGGGCACGAGGAAGGGCGCGCACACATCCCAGTTGGTCAAATCCGTGGAGACGAGATGGGCCAGGCATCCCCCACGATCGTAGATGGGATACTCCTCAAGGGACGCCGTCACGAGCATGTGGTAGAGCCCCGTGCGATCATCGCGGAAGACGAAGGGGTCGCGGTAATGATAGGGATCATAGCCCGTCGGCGGAGAGGCAAACGGGTTCGGTTCGTTTTTCTGGAAATGAATACCGTCCTGGCTCGTGGCGAGGCTGAGATGTTGTGTCTGATCGCGCAGTCGTGTGGCGTAGAAGCCGTAGAAGAGGCCTTTGTCATAGAACGTCGACCCGGTGCAGATCGAGCCTTCCCACGCGTGCGTGATCGCGATCGCCAGCGGGTGATGCATCCAGTGCATCAGGTCGTTTGAACTGGCATGCGCCCACTGGTGGCCCCCCAGTCCGTCGAGCGCCTTGTGATGGTTCTCATCCAGAAGATAGTAGACATGCAACGTGTCGTCGTGGAAGAATGGCATACAGTCCCCCACGAAGAGGTGCTCTCCTTCCGGCTTAAAGTACTGCATCGTTTGCCCCCTGCCTTTCCCAAAACCGCCGGCCGTCTCGTTCACCGGCGGTCATCTACACCTGCTTCACTCCATCTGCTGTGCCGTTGACGCGGCACTCTCCGGGCGATCCCCCAGGCAAGCGCCACTCTCCGCGCTTGCCCAGTGACGATCTCGTCGAGACCTGGCTCGGTGGGATGGCGCTCCGACGCACGCTAGCTTTTCAAGCCGCCCAGCGTCAGTCCTTCGACGAGGTAGCGCTGCCCGAACACATACACGACAAGCACGATGGCCACGGAGAGGGTCACGCCGGCCAAGACGATCGCGATGTTCCCCGTGGAGAGATAGCCGAAGAGGCCGACGATGCCGAGGGGGATGGTGTAGTTTTGCTGATCCGTCAAGAAAATGAGGGGCCGGAAGAAGTCATTCCACGTGCCGTTAAATGTCAGGATTCCCAGGATGGCCATGCCTGGCACGGCCAGCGGGAGATAGATGCGCGCGAACACCTGGAGTGGATTCGCGCCATCGATGACCGCCGCTTCCTCGTACTCATTGGGGAGGCCCATAAAGTACTGGCGCAGCAAGAAAGTGCCAAACGCTGTGGGCAACGCAGGTAGGATAAGGGAGCTCAACGTGTTGTTCAGGTGCAGCTTGCTGATCAACACGAAGACCGGGATGATCGTCGCCTGCAGTGGGATCATCAGCGTGGCCATGATCAACCAGAACAGGATGGTCTTGCCCGGGAAGGTGAACCGCGCGAAGGCGTACCCTGCCAGCGTCGCCGTCACAATCTGGCCGGTGACGACGCAAACGGCGACGATCACGCTGTTGAGTATATAGGTTCCGTAGGGGATCATTTTGAAGACGGTCAGGTAATTGCTCCAGGCTGGGTGGAGCGGGATCCACTGGGGGGGAAGGGTGAACGACTCGGCGGCAGGCCGCAGCGAGGAGGCGACCGTCCACCACACGGGCGCCACGACGATGATGGTGGCGACCACTAGGGGAAGCATGCCGAGCGCGCGCGTGGCGATCTTGAGCCCCTGCCGCGTGCGGACCGGGCGGGAAACGGTCTGACGCCCCACAAACGTCGAGGATTGCATGGTCTGGTCCTCCCTCTCCCCGTGTTATTGATAGAAGACCCAGCTCTTGCTGAGCCGGAACTGCACGCCTGTGACCGCCATGATCACGGCGAACAGCAGCACCGCGACGGCCGATCCATAGCCGATCTGCAGGTTCTGGAACGCCGCCTGATAGATCGTCATCACGACCGTGTGGGTGGCGTCGCCCGGGCCGCCCTGCGTCAGCACGAAGGGCTCGGTAAATACCTGCAACGCGCTGATCGTGCCGGTCACGGCGACAAAGAGGATCGTCGGGCTCAGCAGCGGCACCGTGATGAACCACAAGCGGCGCCATCCTCCCGCGCCATCGACGTCGGCCGCGTCCAGAATCTCCTGAGAGATCGTGCTCAACCCGCCCGTGAACACGAGAAAGGTGAAGCCCAACTGCTGCCACACCGAGGTGATGACGACCGTAACCATGGCCCAACTGGCGGAGGTCAGCCAGGGGGCAGGAGGGATATGGAGCAAGCCCAGGTAGTAGTTGATCACGCCCTGGTTCGTATTGAAGAGGAAGGCCATCACAATAGACACGGCGGCCCCCGATGTCACCAACGGGAGGAAGAGCGCCGAGCGGAACACGTATCGGAGCCACTTGGTCATCTTCTGCCGCATGGCCAGGGCCAGACCCAGGCCCACCGCGATCTGAAGAGTCACGTCGAGGGCGACGTAGATGAATGTGTTGCCGAAGCTCTTCAGTCCCTCCGGGTCGGAGAAGAACTGCTGATAATTGTTGAAGCCGACGAAAACGGGCGGAGAGATGACATCCCAGCTAAACAGGCTCAGACCCAGGGAGGCAAGCACGGGGCCGGCGGTGAACACGAGGATTCCCACAACGGTAGGCAATAGGAAGAGATAGGCGAGCAGGGTTTTGCGCCTGGCCATGCCAGAGGTACTTTCCTCCGTCAGCCACCCCAGGGCGCCTCCTCGCGCCCGACGTTCCAGCGGTATCACGCGTTGCATACCCACGCCTCCTAACCTCCTTATCACTCGGCGGCGATCATCCTGACCACTCGACGGTGATCATCCCTCACCCTGAACACGCCGCGTGACGCTAGCCTGGGTCGACGAGCCGGGTACGGGGCTACTCTGATGACGTTCCGAACAGGAGGCTGATGTCTGGCGTCGCGCCGAAGCGATGGTCGCGCCGTTCTCGCCTCTATGACGCCCTTTTGTGTCAAGATACCCAGGTACCCACACGAGCACCTCTTCTTAGCTCGGGTCCACTCCTCATGATGGATCATCGCGTAGACGATCCATGCCGCCGGGATCAGGGGGCGGCGTCCGCGTCGCGGACGCCGCCCCCTGGTCCCGGCGCTGCCAGTGACTACTTGATGCTCGTGGCGTAGAGGCGCTCAAGCTCTTGCTGCATGCCGTCGAGCGCCTGCTTCGCCGTCGCGCTGCCGCCGGTGGCCAGCGTGGTGTATTTCACCATGACATTATTCAGCGCGTTATAGTAGGTCGGCGCCGGCATCGCTCTGGTGCCGCCGCGATCCAGCGCGTCGTAGAAGACTTGCCAGTGTTTCGGGCCGGTCACCGCATAGCGCTCCGCCGTCATCATCGAACGCCGTGTCGGTGCCGTAGGGTTTCCTTCCAGCGCGAGCGTCATGGCCGGCTTGCTGGCGTAGAACTTGAGATACTCCCACGCGGCGTCTTTGTAGTGGCTGCTCTTCATGATCATCTTGGTACCGGTGCCGAGATGCGTGCGCGGTGTCTTCCACGTCGGCCAGAATTGCACGTCAAACTGATTGGGCTTAAGGCCGGCGTTGTGCAACCCGCCGGCCCAGAACCCGCCACCGGGGGTCATGCCCAACTGTTTGCTGGCGAAGATGCCCTGCAGTGCGGCACCGCCGGTGACCGTGGGCACGGGCGCAATCCCTTCCTTGATGAGGTCTAGGTTGAACTGTAGGGCCTCGACATTCGACGGCATATTCGCCGTAGGCGAACCCCAATGGATCCCTCCACCACGTCCCTTGGCCTGTGGATCATCCTTGTAGAAGGTGTTCCATAGCCACTCGCCGCCCGGGTAGCGGCCGAACTGCAGGAAATCGCCGCCGTTCGCGTCGATCCATGTGTCCCAGCTGCCCCACAGGCGCACCACCCAGTCGTAGCCAAACGTGGTGGTCTGCGAGCCCTTCTTCTTCGTGATGGCTTTGGCAATCTTGTAGAAGTCGTCCTTCGTCCAGTTATCGGCGGGCCGGCCGAAGCCGGCTTCGGCAAACAGTGCGGGGTCGTAGTACATGCTGACCGCGTTGAAGTCGGTGGGCAGCTCGTAGAGGCTGCCCTTGTACATCATGGACTCGACCAGGGTGGGATGGACGTCCGCGAAGAACTCAGCCATCTTAGCCTTGTCGCGCTTGACGTAGTCATCGAGGGGCACCACCAGGTTGCGCGCGGCGAACTGCAGGACACCCTCGGTAGCCACCGAGATCACGTCGGGCGCCTGTCCGGCAGCGATCATGGTGAGGAGTTTGATGAACAGGCTGTCCCAGTCGGGTGCCTGGACATTGATGTAGGTGAGCTTGATGTCCGGATGCATCTTCTCGAACAGCGCCGTCAGCTTCTGTGTGTTTTGGTCCAGCTGCCCGACCACACGCAGGGTGACCGTCTGCTGGCGCGACAGTGCCGGCACCCCTTTGGCGCTGACGCTGAGCGGCGCATTGCCTCACGGGAAAAGTAACCCAGGGAGAGCTGTTGCCTCACCAATAATGTAACCCGAAGCAATCGCGCTGATGGCGAAGCGGAGGGAGC
>JAABUX010008512.1_pt1 | contig 11807 bp, 10 predicted proteins | sample 5561851 | NCBI WGS metagenome assembly JAABUX01 (sample SAMN10711883, study PRJNA513361) | rock metagenome | isolation source: Antarctica rocks | place: Antarctica: Victoria Land, Richard Nunatak red sandstone | collected 2016-01-03 | reverse complement strand
ACCCACGGTTGTGGCCTGAGGGAGGACGGGCGACAGCCGCCGCGCGCCGGGTCCGGTGGCCACCGGACCCGGCGCAACACGCTCGTTGCCAAACCCGCGTGCCAACGTCCAGATACAAGGGAGGCCGAGAGAGCCTGGTCCTCCCACACGAGAACGAAATCGGCCCCTAACTGGGCGGAGTATGGCCCTTGTGGCTTTTCTCACCCAGGCCTTGGTCTGCGTTGCGGCCCAAGCCTGGAGAAGGAGGGAGCAGCGCAGTCCCAAGCCGGCCTGCATCACGCCGGCCAGCCCTCGGGAACCGTGATCCGCGCCCCTGCCGGGCCGTCGGCGGCGTCCACCCTGCCAATGCGGTGGGCGGCCTCCCCATGCTCCGCCAGCAGCGCCGCCGCAGCATCCGGGTCCGACACGACCAACACCATGCCGATGCCGCAGTTGAACACGCGCAGCATCTCCTCCGGTGCGACGCCGCCGGTGCGGGCCAGCCAGCGGAACACCGGCGGCAGCGGCCAGGCGCCCGCGTCCAGCATGGCGTGCAAGCCATCCGGCAGCGCCCGCGGCACATTACCGGGCAGGCCGCCGCCGGTGATGTGCGCCGCCGCCCGCAGCAGCCCGGCGCGGTGCAGCGCCAGCAGCGGCGCCACATAGATGCGGGTCGGCGCCACCAGCGCCTCGCCCAGGGTCTGGCCCGGCGCGAATGGCGCAGGCGCGTCCCAGCCCAGGCCGCTCATTCCCACGATGCGGCGCACCAGGGAGAATCCGTTGCTGTGCACCCCGCTGCTGGCCAGGCCGAGCAGGGCGTCCCCCGCCTGCACCCCGGCCGGCAGCAGCGCCGTCCGCTCCGCCGCGCCGACGCTGAAGCCGGCGAGGTCGTAGTCGCCGGCGGCGTACATGCCGGGCATCTCCGCCGTCTCACCGCCGACCAGGGCGCATCCGGCCTGGCGGCAGCCCTCGGCGATGCCGGCGACGACCTGCGCGGCCTGCTCGACCGCCAGGGCGCCGGTGGCAAAGTAGTCGAGGAAGAACAGCGGCTCCGCCCCCTGCACCACCAGGTCGTTGACGCACATCGCCACTAGGTCGATCCCAACGGTGCCGTGTCGGCCGGTGTCAATGGCCAGGCGCAGCTTGGTACCAACGCCATCCGTGGTGCTGACCAGGACCGGGTCCCGGAACCCGGCCGCCTTCAGGTCGAACAGGGCGCCAAAGCCTCCGAGACCCCCCATTACCCCCGGCCGCGACGTGGCGCGGGCCAGCGGCTTGATGCGCTCCACCAGGGCGTCCCCGGCCGCAATATCGACACCGGCCTGCCGATAGGTGACGCCGTTGGGGTGGTCGGTCATGAGGGGTCTCCCAGGAGGCCCGGATGCGCTAGGATTGGTCAATGCAAGGTCCGGATCAGGTCGGCGGACACAACCACAGCGGCCCTGCCCCGGCAACGCTGGGTCCGGCCACGCCGCGGCAGGATGCCCCTGACGCTCTAAGGCACAATATCCCCGGTGCGCCGCGGCACGATATTCCCGGCGTGCCACGGCATGACACCCCTGACGCACCGCGGCACGATATCCTCAACCTCCCCAACCTGGTCACCTTCGCCCGGCTGTGCGCGGTGCCGCCGGCGCTATGGCTGGTGCTGGATCGGCGCCCAGGCTGGGCATTCGGCGTGTTCGTGCTGGCGGGGGCGTCGGATGCGCTGGACGGCTGGCTGGCCCGGCGCCGGGGCGGCACGGTGCTCGGCGCCTGGATGGATCCGGCGGCGGACAAGGCGCTGCTGGTCGGCATGTTCGTCGTGCTGGCGGTGCGCGGGCTGCTGCCGGTGTGGATGGCCGGGCTGGTCGTGGCGCGTGACCTGGTGATCATCGGCGGCATCGTCGCCCTATGGCGGCTGCGGCGGCCCCTCCGCATCCGGCCATTGCTGGTCGGCAAGCTGAACACGGCACTGCAAATCCTGCTGGTGGGCGTGGTATTGCTGCTGGAGGGATACGGCCTGCGCGCGCCCTGGCTGCGGCAGACGCTGACCCTGCTGGCCGCGGTGACGACGCTGTGGTCGGGCGCGGCCTACGTGTGGAACGCATCAAGGGGGGCATGATGACGACGCTGGACCTGACCCGCCCCGCCCAGCCGCCCGACACGCCGCCGCCGCGCCCGCCGGAGCCGCCGCACGCCACCCGCACGCAGCGGCTGGCGCTTCTGGCCGGGCTGCTGGTTGCGGCCTACTTCGCGCTGTACCTGTTTGCCTCCATCTTGCTGCCCTTCGTGGCAGCGGCGGGGATCGCCTACTTCCTGGACCCGCCGACCACGCGGCTGACGCGGGCAGGCGTGCCGCGCGGGCTGGCGGCGCTGCTGATGGTGGTGGCGCTGGTCGCGGCCTGCCTGCTGTTCGCGCTGCTGCTGTATCCGCTGCTGGTGGCGCAGGTCGGCATCCTGATCGGCCGCGTGCCGTCCTACGTGTACTCGCTGCGCCTCTGGGCCGGGGAGGCGATCAGCCACCTGCAGGAGCGCCTGGGGTCGGAGTACGTGGACGAGAGGCTGCGCGACTTGGTCGGCGGGCAGGCCGGGTCGATGGTGGCGTTCGTCGCCGGGGCGCTCAGCCGCATCGTCGGCGGCGGGTTCGCGCTGTTCAACGTGCTGTCGCTGGTGGTGGTGACGCCGGTGGTCGCGTTCTACCTGTTGCGGGACTGGCGGCGGGCGGTGGCGCGGGTCGATAGTTGGCTGCCCCGCCGCTACGCCGGGGTGCTGCGAGCGCAGGCGCGGGAGGTGGACCGCATCCTGTCGGCCTGGCTGCGCGGCCAGGCGCTGTGCTGCGTGGCGCTGGCGGTGTTCTATGCGTTCAGCCTGTCCGCCGTGGGGCTGGACCTCGGGCTGATCGTCGGCATCAGCTCGGGGCTGCTGTCGTTCATCCCCTACGTCGGCAGCATCACCGGGGGGGTGGCGAGCATCGGCCTGGCGTTCGCGCAGTTCCCGACCTGGACGGGGGTGGCGACGGTGGCGGGGGTATTCGTCGCCGGGCAAATCCTGGAGGGCTACGTGATCTATCCGCGGTTCCTCGGGGACCGGGTGGAGCTTCATGCGGTGTGGGTGATCTTTGCCCTGTTCGCGGGCGGCGCGGCGTTCGGCTTCCTGGGCGTGCTGATGGCGGTGCCGGTGGCGGCGGCGCTTGGGGTATTGGCGCGGTTCTGGCTGCGGCGCTACCTGACCAGCCCGTTGTACTTGGACCCTCCGCCGGGTTGATGCCTGCGCTCCGCCAGCTTGCGCTTCCGTTCGTGCACGCGCCCGGCTTCACCGCCGCCGACTTCCTGCCCAGCCCCGGCACCGGGGCGGCGCTGGCTTGGCTCGCGCGTCCGGCGGGTTGGCCTGGGGGACGGCTGGTGCTGTGGGGCGCCGCCGGGGCCGGCAAGACGCACCTGCTACACGTCTGGGCCGGGCAGCACCGGGCGACGCTGCTGCCCGCCGCTACGCTGCATTGGCCGCGCGGCCCGGTCGCCGTCGATGATGCCGACCTCGCCGCCGACGAGCACGCCCTGCTGCACCTGCTGAACGCCGCCGCGGAGGCCGGGCACCCGGTCCTGCTAGCCGCGCAGTCTCCGCCGGCGCGCTGGACCACCCGCTTGCCAGACCTCGCCAGCCGCCTGCGCGCGACCACCGCGGTGGAGCTGCGTCCGGCCGACGACGCCTTCCTGCGCACCCTGCTGGCCCGGCTGCTGTCCGACCGGCAGCTTGTGGTTGCCGACCCCGTGCAGGACTGGCTGCTGGCCCACCTGCCCCGCACCGCCGGCACGATGCGGGAGGCCGCCGCCCGGCTGGACCGCGCCGCCCTGGCCGCCGGCGCTCCCGTCACCCGCGCGCTGGCCGCCTCCGCGGTGGCAGACCTGATCCATGACAGTTTAGGCGACGATGCCGCAGACACCTCGCCCCCTGGCCCCGCGCTGTTCTAGGATGCCCGCATGAACCGGATCAGCCCCGCCGCCCTTGCGCCCGAAATCGCCCCAGACAGCCCGGAGCGCTTCATCAACCGCGAGCTGTCATGGCTGGACTTCAACCACCGTGTTGTCGAGGAGGCCGAGAACCGCCGCCACCCCCTGCTGGAGCGGCTGCGCTTCGTATCCATCAGCGCCTCCAACCTGGACGAGTTCTTCAGCGTCCGCGTCGCCGGGCTGATCGGCCAGGCCAAGGCGGGCGTCACCGCGCTGTCCGCCGACGGCCTGACCCCGGCCGGGCAACTGGCCGAGGTGCAGCCCCGCGCCCAGGCCCTGATCGCCAAGCAGCAGCAAGTCTGGCTCGGCCTGCGCGGCCAGTTGCAGCAGGCCGGCATCGAGCTGTGCGACGCCACCACCCTGCCGCAGGCCGACCTGTCCTGGCTGGACGGCTACTTCATGGACCGCGTGTTCCCCGTGCTGACGCCGCTCGCCATCGACCCGGCGCACCCCTTCCCGTTCATCCCCAACATGGGCCTGGTGCGGGTGCTGAAGCTGCACCGCCAGCAGGACGGGCACACGATGAGCGCGCTGATCCCGCTGCCCGGCCTGATCGACCGCTTCATCCGCTTGCCTGCCCAAGCGTCCGGCACGCCGATCCGCTTCGTGCTGCTGGAGGACCTGGTGAGCCTGTTCATGGGCCGCCTGTTCCCCGGCTTCCGCACCGTGGCGCAGGGCATGTTCCGCCTGATCCGCGACACCGGCGTCGAGTTCGAGGAGGAGGCCGAGGACCTGGTCCGCTCCTACGAGACCGCCCTGAAGCGCCGCCGCCGCGGCACCGCCATCCACCTGTCCGTCGATGCCGCCATGCCCGACGACCTGCGCGCCCTGGTGCTGGACGAGCTGGACGTGGACGACCACCAGATTCCCGGCGACGAGGTGGTGGTGCAGCAGGGCCTGCTGGGCGCCGCAGACCTCAAGCAGATGATCGTGGACGACCGGCCGGACCTGCTGTTCCCGCCGTACACGCCGCGCTTCCCCGAGCGCATCCGCGACTTTGCCGGGGACTGCTTCGCCGCCATCCGCGACAAGGACATCATCGTCCACCACCCGTTCGAGAGCTTCGATGTCGTCGTGCAGTTCCTCCGCCAGGCCGCGGCGGACCCCAACGTGGTCGCCGTGAAGCAGACGCTGTACCGCACCAGCCGCGACAGCCCGATCGTGAAGGCGCTCATCGAGGCGGCCGAGGCCGGCAAGTCCGTCACCGCCATGATCGAGCTGCGCGCCCGCTTCGACGAGGAGGCCAACATCCGCCTCGCCCGCCGCATGGAGGCCGCCGGCGTCCAGGTGGTGTTCGGCTTCATGGAGCTGAAGACCCACGCCAAGCTGTCCCTGGTGGTCCGGCGCGAGGGCGGCACCATGCGCAGCTACGCCCATTTCGGCACCGGCAACTACCACCCGATCACCGCCCGCATCTATACCGACCTGTCGTTCTTCACCAGCGACCCCGACCTGTGCCGCGACAGCGCGCGGCTGTTCAACTACATGACCGGCTATGCCCAGCCCGAGCGCATGGACAGCCTGGCATTCAGCCCGCTGACCACCCGCAGCACCCTGATGGCGCTGATCGACAAGGAGATCGACTTCGCCAAGGCCGGCCAGCCCGCGACCATCTGGCTGAAGATGAACAGCCTCGTGGATGACCGCCTGATCGACCGGCTGTATGTGGCGTCGCAGGCCGGGGTGAAGATCATGTGCGTCATCCGCGGCATCTGCTGCCTGCGGCCCGGGGTACCCGGCCTGTCGAGCAACATCCGGGTCAAAAGCATCGTCGGCCGCTTCCTGGAGCACGGCCGCATCTACGCCTTCGGCAACGGCCACCGGATGCCCAGCCAGCACGCCACGCTTTACATCAGCAGCGCCGACTGGATGGCGCGCAACATGGAGTGGCGGGTCGAGGCGCTGGTGCCGGTCCACAACCGCACCGTCCACGCCCAGGTGCTGGACCAGATCATGGTGGTCAACCTGCGGGACACGCTGCAATCCTGGGAACTCGGCGCGGACGGGACGTGGCGCAGGCTGGCCGCCGGGCCGCGGCCGGTGTCGGCGCACGACTACTTCATGACCAACCCCTCGCTGTCCGGCCGCGGCAGCGCGCTGAACGGCGGCGCCCTGGCCGGGCAGCACCCGAAGCCCGACCGCATCAGCCAGGATTAGGCTGTGCCTCGATCAGATGAGCCGCGCCGCCAACTGCGTCATCGCCGGATGAGCCACGTCGCAACCCGCGTCATTGCGAGGAGCGCTTGCGACGTGGCAATCCAGGGGCCGCGCTGGCCGCCGCTGGATTGCCGCGCCGAAGTCGGCTCGCAATGACGGCGCTGCCATGTGCAAGCCACTCTGATCCGGGCAGGCCCTGACCCATGCCCCACGACCTGCCATCTGGCGCATCCCGTTGCGCGATCGTCGATCTCGGCTCCAACTCCGTCCGCTTGGTCGTGTTCGAGGGCCGGGGCCGCAACCCCGTCGCCATCTTTAATGAGAAGGCGGTGCTGCGCCTGGGCCGCGGCCTACAGCAAACGGGGCGGCTGAACGAGGCCGGCGTGGTCTTGGCGCTACGCGTCATGACCCGCTACAACGCCATCGCCCGCGCCATGCAGGCCGACCCGTTCGAGGTGCTGGCCACCGCCGCCGTGCGCGACGCCGCCAACGGGCCGGAGTTCGTCGCCAGCCTGCAGGCCCGGATGCCCGGCGTGCCCATCCAGGTGCTGACCGGCCATGAGGAGGCCGCGCTGTCCTGCGCCGGCGTGCTGTGCGGCATCCCCGGCGCGGACGGCATCGTGGCCGACATCGGCGGCGGGTCGCTGGAGCTGGTGCGGATCGCCGCCGGGGCGGTGCGGCACTCGGCGAGCCTGGGCCTGGGGGTGATCCGCCTGTCGGACCGGGCGGAGGGCGACCTGGACCGCGCCCGCCTGGTGGCCGACGCCGACCTGGCCGCGGTGGACTGGCTGCCGGAAGGGGCGGAGCGCGACCTGTACCTGGTCGGCGGCGCGTGGCGTGCCCTGGCGCGCATCCACATGATGCAGGTGGGTTACCCGCTGTCCATCGTGCACCACTACACCATCAGCCGGGACGCCGCGCGGGACCTGGCGGCGCTGCTGCTGTCCAGCCCGCGCCGGACGCTGGACCGGCTGCCCGGCACGCCCCGCCGCCGCGTGGAGGACCTGCCGTTCGCCGCCGTCGTCTTGCGCCGCCTGCTGCGCCAGACCGGCGCGCGGCGCGTGGTGTTCAGCGCCAACGGCATCCGCGAGGGCTGGTTCATGCGCCAGGTGCCGCCCGAGGTGCGCGCGGCAGACCCGGTCCTGGCCGCCGGGCGCGAGCTGGCGGCGCAGTACGGCCGCGATACCCGCCTGCCGCCGGCCCTGGTCGCCTGGACCGCTCCGCTGTTCCCGGACGAGACTGCCCATGCCGGACGGCTGCGGGAGGCCGCGTGCTGGATGTCCGACCTGGGCAGCCACGAACACCCGGACTACCGGGCCGAGCAGGCGTTCCTGCGCGTGCTGCGCCAGCCGGGCATCGCGCTGGACCATCCGGACCGCGCCTTCCTCGCCCTGACCCTGGCGCTGCGCTACGAGGCCGAGATGGACGCCGCGTTCCTGACCCCGGCGCGCCTGCTGCTGGACGGCGCCGCCGCGGCGCGGGCGGAGGTGCTGGGGACGGCGATGCGTCTGGCCTACACCCTGTCCGCCGGCACGCCGGAGCTGCTGGCCGGCGCCAACCTTCGGGTCATGGCGGGCCGCGTCTCGCTGCGGCTGGCGGAGGGCAGCGGCGTATTCGCCGGGGACGGCATCCAGCGCCGGCTGGACCGGCTGGCGGAGGCGATGGGGTTGCAGGCGGAGCCGCTGGGGTGATCCTGGCCCGGCGGTCCGGGCAAGGCCAGGACGACTGCCCCAAGACGGCCGTCCATGAAACAAGCGCCGCACAGCTCCCTCCTCCGGGATGGGGGACGGCAGGTGATGGCCGTGGGCGTAAGGCCTACAACGGATCGTTCGCCCGCGCGAACTGGCCGGGGACCGGGACCAGGTCGCCGAGGCCATCCGGGTCCAGCAAGGTGACCTCCTGCCCATTCATCATGATTAGCCCGCGGGCGCGCAGGCGGGACAGGATGCGGTTTAGGTGGATTAAGTGCAGGCCCAGCAGATCCGCCAATTCCTGCTGCGTCAGCTCCAGGCGGAAGGTGTTGTGCGACGTCATGTTGCGCGCACGCAGCCGCTCGTGCAGCAGCAGCAGCAGCGCCGCGGTGCGCTCCTCGGCGTCGCACTGGCCGAGCTGGGCCATCCACTGCTCCGACTCCGCCTTGTCATCGGCCAGGGCGCGCATGAGGCGGCGGCGGAACCAGGGTTCGGCGTCGAACAGTTGCATCGTCGCGTCCGGGTCCATGACGGCGTAGGTGACGACGGTGGCCGACCACACCAGGCAGTCCGGCCCGTCGCAGAACAGGCTTTCGATGCCGAAGGTGTCGCCGGGCAGCAGCACACCGATGATCTGGCGCCGCCCGTCGCTGAAGGTCCGGCACCGGAAGGCCCAGCCCGAGATGAGCGTGCGGAGCCGCGGTCCCGCCTCGTTCAAGCGGAGAAGCTGGCTGTTGCGCGGCACGCGCCGCTCACCCGACCTCAGGGCTTGGATGACGGCCTTATGGGCTTGCTCGGTTGCCCGGTCGATCTGCGGCGGGTCGGCAAGGCTGCACTCGTTCATCATGAACCCTAACCTGGATACGGCAGCCCTTCTGGAAGCGTGAGCCGCAGGGCTGCACCGCTCGGCACCAACTTACGTCAGGCTTCATTAAAGTTACAATGGTTAATATTAACTGTAATCTCTTTTTTTGTTAAGCACCGCCTAACCAGTCCGCGAGTTGCTCGCACAAGCGGGCGACCCCGGGAGCAGGGCGCGACGGGCAGGCGGCGCCCCTGTGCGGCCCCTGGCCCTCGGCCTGCGCGGCTGCAAGCGCCGCGTCCGGCCAGGTGGGCCTCAATGGCCGACTACAGCATCCGGTGCCGCCAAGGCTGTTCCTGCTGCTGCAGCGGTGCGGTCTCGGGAGGTTGCGTCACGGCAAGCAGACAAGCGCAGCTTCCCGCCGACCGTGGCCAGGCAGGACGCGGCTGCCAGCAGCGCCGTCTTCCCGGCATGAACGGCTCGCCTTGGCAGCCAGGTTCGCCGGAGCGGACCTGGCTGCCTCGCAGCCGTAGCGGATCAGGCCTGGCGCTTGCGGCGCAGCAGCCCGACGCCGAACAGGCCGGCGCCGACCAACGCCATGGAGGCCGGCTCGGGGATCGGGCTGATAGAGGTGAGGGCCACATTCAACTGGGCCGGCAGCCCGTTTACCTCGGCGTAGTAAAGGTCGTACGAGCCGCTCGCGAGCGAGAAGGCGTTAGGCGCCGCATTCGTCGGGGTGGCCCGGCTGATCGGCAGCAGGTCCTGGCTGTTCAACGTGTTGCCGGACCGGAATATGCTGATCCCGTCGTCATTGGTGATGGTGCCGCTCACGGCCGACGGCAACGTGAAGCTGATCTTCAGCAGCGTCGAATCGCCGAAGGTTGCCGTGCTGAGGGGCGTGATGGTGGGAATGGTCCCCGTCACGGTGCCAGTGCCAGTGCCGATGAACCCGGCAAGCGTGTTCGTGCCGCCCGACGGCTCAAGGAAATTCAGCATGCCCGTATAGACGAAAGTGCCCAGCGCGGTCCGGCTGGCTGGGGTCGCAGCCGCGATGGCGCTCGGCAGAGCCTGGACGGCGGCATCGTTGATGGAATGCTCGGAGGTAGGATTGAAAAGCTTGTAAGCCGTGATGGTGAACGCTTCGCTGTAGGGTACAGCGCTGGCGGCCGTGGCAGTGACAGCCAGGGCGAGCACCGCGGCAGTGGTCATCAGAAGAGACTTCATGGCAGGGTTCCTTGGTCGATGCCCTCCGCAACCGTTGCAGGAAGGTCACGACCTGCATTGCCAGACCCGTGCCAACGTTTCTTAACAATGCCTTACCTATACATGACTCATTTCTTGACGTGCCTGGCGTCAGGCGGTCCTGTCATGGTCCCCACATCAGTTTTAATTAGGATTTGTTGACACCGCTTCCATTTCCGCAGCTTAAACAAACGCTAATAGAGAAAACCTTGTAAAGCTGGGGCCAATGCAGCGCAGCGCCGCTGGCTGAAGCCTTGTGCCGTCAGCCGCGAAACGGCGCCGCATCCGGGCCGGCAACTTGGAGAGCCGCAAGTCGTCGAACTAACCCAACGATTTCTAGATTGCCCGCCATTGCGGTCCGTGCTTGCGGCATGCCAGGGGAGGCGGGCAGCCGACGGCAGGGCCGTGCTCAAACAGCCCAGATCGCGCCGCCATCGTCCCGCACCGGCGTGCCCAACGGTGCGGGAGCCATGGCCCGCTGCGTCAGTCGACCCCGCTACGTCAGTTGACCTTGGTCAGCGTCCACCGGTGCTCGCAGGTGCGGCTGGCGATGGTCACGCCCAACTCGCCGCCGCGCAACTGGCCCTCCATCGTGCCGATGCCGTCGCTGACCTGGATATGGCCGTCGCCGCCGACCTGCGCCGTCAGCGGCGTGCGGGACTGGGGCGAGTCGCCGCTGTAGGACAGGGTGACCTGGCCGTTGTACACCTCCAGCACCCGCGGGCCGCTGCGGGGGCAGGAGCGGCTTTCGGCGCGGATCAGCCGGACCGTGCCGCGGTAGCGTCCGTCCGTGCCTGGCGGCGGCGGCGCCTGCGGAGCCAGCACGATAGCCTGCGGCTGACAAGCAGCCAGGCCCATCGCTGCCGCCAGCACCGTCGCGCGCCAGGGACGCGTGGAAAGCCAGGCACGCATTGGGATCAGCCGACGATCTCCGTGCCGGCGAAAAAGAAGCCGATCTCCTGTGCCGCCGCCTCCGGGCTGTCGGAGCCGTGCACGCTGTTAGCCTCGATGCTCTCGGCGAACAGCTTGCGGATGGTGCCAGGGTCGGCGTTGGCCGGGTTGGTGGCGCCCATCAGCTTGCGGTTCTGCGCGATGGCGTCGTCGCCCTCCAGCACCTGCACCACCACGGGGCCGCTGGTCATGAAGGCGACCAGGTCCTTGAAGAAGCCGCGCTCGCGGTGGACGCCGTAGAACGACTCGGCCTGCTGCTGCGACAGGTGCAGGCGCTTCTGGGCGATGATCCGCAGGCCCGCATCCTCGAACACGGCGTTGATCTTGCCGGTGAGGTTGCGCCGGGTTGCGTCGGGCTTGAGGATGCTCAGCGTGCGCTCGGTGGCCATGGTTTGATCCTGTTCGGGGGTGCCCGGCGTGTAGGCCAACGACCCCGCCGCGGCAACCCTTCCCCCCTGCCCTGCCACCCTGGCCTTTCCTCGCCCTTCCACCCTGGCCCGCAGCCGCTTACATCCTCTGCATGAGCCTGCTGACCCTGGACCACGTCACTCTGCGCATGGCCGGCCGCGTCCTGCTGGACGGGGCGGAGCTGCGCGTCGATCCCGGCCGCCGTATCGGCCTGGTCGGGCGCAATGGCGCAGGCAAGAGCACGCTGCTGAAGGCCATCGCCGGGGAGCTGGCCGTCGATGGCGGCGAGATACGCCTGAACAGCCGCGCCCGCATGGCCCAGGTCCGGCAGGAGGCGCCGAGCGGCGGGGCCAGCCTGCTCGACACCGTGCTCGCCGCCGACCAGGAGCGCCTAGACCTGCTGGCCGAGGTCGAGGTCGCCGAACCCCTGCGCGTCGCCGAGGTGCACGAACGCCTGCGTGCCCTGGACGCCGACGCCGCCCCGGCCCGCGCCGCCACCATCCTGGCCGGGCTGGGCTTCGACGCCGCCGCGCAGGCCCGGCCCGTGGACAGCTACTCCGGCGGCTGGCGGATGCGCGTCGCCCTGGC
>JAABUX010008509.1_pt1 | contig 11810 bp, 22 predicted proteins | sample 5561851 | NCBI WGS metagenome assembly JAABUX01 (sample SAMN10711883, study PRJNA513361) | rock metagenome | isolation source: Antarctica rocks | place: Antarctica: Victoria Land, Richard Nunatak red sandstone | collected 2016-01-03 | reverse complement strand
CACCATGCGGGCGTGACAGGCGTGACCCGCTCGCGGACGCTTCTCGACGCTGTCACAGCGCCCAACTGCTGATGTCGACGCACAGCGGTCGGCGGGTCCTCACCAGATGCGTTCCTTTGCTGGAGCTCAGCGGCGCTATGCTGGCGTCTTGAAAACAGAGTATGAACGACAACGATGTCAATTTGCAAATCGCAACTCGTGAGTGACTGGATGTTGTGATGAGTGGCCCCCAAGGTTGCATGTCTCAGCGCCCATTGAAAGCTCCGCACATGTCGATACTGTAGATACGTTTTACAAGGCGCTCCCAGGCCGACTGCCTAATTCCTGCCATTCCTCGCCATGCATGACATGGCTAGCGGAAGGCGCCGATGACGAGTCGTGACCAAAGCCACCGCCTATGGCGTCCGCAGATGTCAGCAAGCAGATTCAAGAAGGTAACGGCTGTCTGGATCAGCGTTATGCTTGGGTATCAGAGTCGCGTGCTGCCCAACGCCGCGTCACCTGCGCGCAGCACTCATGTACCACCTGAAGCAGCAAGCGATCCGCGACTGCGATGCGACGGCTAAGGCGTACGCTGAGTGTGCATCTGGAAGGGTGTTCTCCGTCGTATGGGCGTGCCGAAAGCAGTTTGGCGACCTCAACAGTTGCTTGAAGACAAGGTGCGGTTCCTGGGTCTACACATATGGCACAGAAGCATTCGGGCTTGTCTCGCGAGCGTACTGGTCTACCTGCTTAGACGGTCCTGCATTACGCTGGCAACAGTGTTTAGAGCTGCCCCACACTACTTCGGCTCTGTGACAGTGCATTCGCCACCGCCTCACCATGTTGGCTGCACGGAGGGCACGATTCTTCTGTGGTGTGCATCAAGCATTTGTATGCTTGCACAGGACAACTGCGTCAAGGCTGCAGCGGTTGAAGGACCGGTATATTGATGCCGGCTCGCCGTCGCAGCCAGACTGGCCAGCGCTCCTGAAGGACCTGTAGCTGAGCTATTGCAACCACCGGTCAGGATATGCAAGACGTATTGCTTTGCTCTGACGCAGGCCCCTGCCAATTGCAGTGAACGCTCGTCAAATGAACGCAGTGCTCAACTAAAGTGCGATGTGAGTCCTCGCTAGCAGCAGGAGTGGGCAGATGTCACGACGTCCCTCAACTTTTCGTCTCAGTGCCCTTGGCACAAACCAAAAGAGCTGTGTTCCTAGTCCGCGTTCAACAGAAAGAAAACTGCTATCATCTTGAAATGGCAAGACCCGCACAGCTGACAATGCTTTTGAAGACCATCAATGCGTTACTTCGGGCGCTTCAACCTCAATGTGATTGGCCTGCAGCATGCACCGAAGCACCACTGCATGGCATGGGGTGCATGCCCTTATTGTGCAGCCACGGTGGCCTCGCTCAATGCCGGGTTCGGTGACGGCGACGGTTAAGTCGACGGCGCCGGGGCTGCTGTGGGCGATGGCGCCGGTGTGGGTGCTGGCACCAGTGCCACGGGAGGCAAGGGCGGGGGCGGTGACGGGCTCGGCGGCATGGGCGGCGGTATCATCAAGCCCATGTAAAGGTCGCCGATCGCTGAGAATGCTGAGCTGTCCGACGACTGGAAGAGCCAGCCGTCGACATTGTCGCCAGCGCGCAGTGAGAAATACATATAGCGCTCGATGAACGGCTCGGCGTCCATGTACGCCAAAACGGTGCTCATGAAACTGCGCACGGGGACGCAGTCAGCAAATGCATCAGGTGTTTAACAGCAAGTTGCATTCCAGTTGCGTACAAAAGCCATGGTGGTGACGAGCGCACTTGATTTGACTCGCCGCGGAGTTACTTGTGCAGGCAAACTCAGTGATCCATATGGGACGGTTGTACTTTTTGACCTGCTCAACGTACGCCTGCGCACCACAAGAACCTTCAAATAGTTCATATCATAGCGAGTCTACACGACATGGGAACGGTTGCTATGCGGCAGAAGCGGACCTTCACACTTCCCATTGTGCAAGCATCTGCACAGCACAGTATGATCTTTGCATGTGCTTCTTACGCACAATATACAAATGAAGAGCAGCGCGACTCGGACGAGATTCAGGGGAGCATCGGAAGGCAATGGCGCTCACAGATGTGGATGGCCATGAAGTCCACTCGGCATGTCGGACAAAGCGCAAAGAAATTGTCCCACCACTGGAAAGACGTCCCGAGCGCTCCACATGCACCCCTTGACACATGCACACACCCAGCCGCTGTCAGAGCCATCTGCGGGACTTTCGCCAGCCAAACTCAATTACGCAGGTCGGCAGCGCACGAGCCACAGGTCGAGCAACTTGCGGAGCCGAGCGGAACATTGTATGCCTTGGCTGCCGCTTCTAGGCCCGGCCATAGGCTGACTGCCTGAGCAGGCGTCATGTCCGCCTGCGCACGCCAGCTGATGCTGCGTCGGAGCCAAGGCGAACGCATGTGAGTTGGTCAACACTGCTCCTGTCAGATGGTGCCCTCAAAGCGTCAAGAGCGCTGGGGACGAGGAGAAGTGCCCGCCTGTATTGGATTGTTGGGCTCATTAAAAGCCAGTAGCGCCGTGATTGGAGGGTTGGCGTTCATCCAGTCCGAGATCAGGTGCGCGCCGCTGCCGCTCCATTGCATGGCAACGAAATCCATGTTGGTCGGCAAACCCGGCGTGTACACGCCCGGCGTCGGCTGCGGCAACCTGACATCGCTGAGAGAAGCGCACTTTTGTGCAACAGAAAGGAACGCTGCACGTACAATGCTCGAGTGCTGTTACCAGAGCTCGATAGTTGTCGTAGAAGTGGATATATGGCGCTATGGCTGCATAATCCAACCTGCTAGGAATAGCGTGCGGGTTTAATGTTATGTCAGGAATATTTCCGTCACGTGAATTTGAAGGCATGTCTTCGTCATTCATGAGCAAACCTACCCATTGTTCCCAAGCAAGAACTGCCCAGAAGCGCCGCCTGCAATGTGCAGCAATAAGGTGGGTAGAACAAGCATACAGCACTGCAGTGACGACGCGGCAGCCGCCCTGAGCAAGACATATGTGCGCCTGAGGCAGGGCGGGCTCAACAGTCGCACCGGTAATTCCTCGCTTCGCGGTGCTCACTGTAACCGCTGCAGCAGAGGCACATATCAATCTGGTTGGCAACGAGCAGACGGCGGTGATGCCACAGGGCACTGGGTTGACCGCATATGCTGAAGCAACAAGGGTAGGGCCGTACGCACGTATACAGGGACTGGCGCCAGTGGACGTGTATCCGGCAGCGCAAGAGTTGCAGTTGCCGGTGCTCGCGTCGCATGCGCCGGGGTTGCAGCCCGGCTGGCAGCTGAAGCAGGCGTTGGCGCCGAGCGGTGCCCACTTCCCAACCGCGCTGCAATCTGTACGGTGAGGAACAAATTAGGCACAAGATTCGCTGCGTCTGCTTGCAGGTGTGCAGCGGCACAGGGCAAGACTGTAAGCTGCAAGGTGAGCGACAATGAAACCACGAAAACACCTGTGCAGCCGCCGGTCGCCGCGTCGTGAGCCATGCCGGAGGGCAGGCCGGTGGCGGCGGCGGCGGGTACGGCGGCCTGGGTGGCGGCGATCGCGGAGGGGGCGGCGGCGACGGCGGCGGTGGCGGAGGTGGAAGAGGAGGGTTCGGCGGCGGCGGAGGCGGGCTGCGCGCGACCGGCCGCGGAGTGGGCCTCGGCATGGCCTTTGCGACTGGACGTCGCGCCGGCTTGCGAGTAGGCGGCCTATGTGGCTTTGGGTGGGGTTTTGCGTGGGGCTTGACGTGGGGTTTTGCGTGGGGTTTTGGGTGGGGTCTGGGATGCGGCTTGGGATGCGGCCGCTGGCGCGCATGAGGCGTCCGATGCGGGGTGCGGTGAGGCCTTGGATGGGGCTTTGCGTGGTGAGGCTTAGGGTGTGGTCTAGGGTGTGGCTTGGCCCTCGACGTCGCCTGCAAGAAGCAACAGCATGATGTTGGCCTGCTCACCAGGGGCCTGCGACGCTACGTCCAGGAGTGCAGATCTCTCACCAGTAGCTGTCGCGCAGCGCCGCTGTCGTCAAGGCTCTTCGACTGCGCACACGCTGCAAGCAGTCGTGTGTCGGAGCCCCCAATCATCTGCATGAAAAAACACGTTGGGCTAGGACTTGCAAGGTGACGTTCCTGGAGCATCACAGGGGGGCGTCATGCAAGCACGCATCATGACGTACCTGTGGGCCGCTGGTCTGCGAGTCTGTGGAAGCGCAACAATGTAGTTCTGTTGCCAACTGTATGATGAACAATAGGCCAAGGGCCACACCAAGTCTCATGCTATGCATGCAGGGGCGATGGACTGCTAGCTGCCGCTCAGTGCTGTGCACGATCTGCTGCCCCTCCTGCAGCCTGCGCCTGCGTACTCAGACCCGCGGATGGCATATCGGATTGCCCGAGTTGTGGGCCGAGCGAGCAACGGCCCACGATACGTCTTCACTGGGTGCGGGCATCAACGCGCTGTTTATGCTCACTCGTAACGGCCAGTCTGGCAGGGTTTGCAGCACTTTTTACGAAGTGCCCATGAAAGGCGTGCAGACAGCTGACGCGCACCATGGCATGCAACTCGTAGCGGCGTGACCTAGCTACAGCCAATACGTCATCATTTATCCGCAAAGCTCACGGAGCACAAAACTCAGTTCATGCCTCAGGCGCTGACCATGACGCAGCTTGACCATGGCTAAATAGGTAGCAAAAGAGGTCAATACGGGATACGACATAACTATTGCAAACTTCGTGATCAATTCGAAAGCAGGTTCGTGATGGTGTTCCAAGCTAAAAAGCAGGGGAAGACGGTTGATAATATCACAATGCTTGCTAGGGGGTTCCGTGAACGACCTCATGCCTGCAATGCATTCGTGCAGGGCTGACTTCAAATAAATGTAGTGCTGACTTCACGATGGCGGCAGTGACGGCTGTGTCATGACAGCTGGTGGCTCAGGGTACCAATGCCCGAGCAGTGGACGGAGGTTGCTGACAGGGTGCTTCGGCGGTGCGAGCAGCAATTGCAGCGGCGACGGCGACCGTGAAGTGCCGTGGGCTAGCTTGCCGACGGTGGCGGGAATGGCGATGGCGGGGACGGCGACGAAGCCATGCTCTCCGCGGTCACCGTCGCGGGCGGCGGCATCGGTGGCGGCGGCCGGGGCGGCGGCGGGCGGCGAGGCGGGGGCGGCGGAGAAGGCGGCGGGATCTGCAGCCCATGGTACACGTAGCCGGGGGCCGTGAAAGTTGGGCTGTTGGGCTGCATCAACCACGTCGCCGTGCCGCCCGCAGCGCGCAGGCTAAACCAGGAGTAGCGCTCCACCATGGGGTTCGCATCGAAGTACGGCAGCACGTCGTTCAGGAATCTGCGAGCAGCGTTGTTCGTGGTCAGCTGCGCCAGACCTGCCTGAAACACCTACGAGTCCATGCGCATGGGTGCTGCTCTGCGCATAATTGCATATGCACAAATTACAAGCCTCTGGATCGGCCAGGCTTGTACAGAGCGTCCTGAACACTGTCTGGGCCATATGCATCAACCATTCGTCTTGTAAAGGATGGTGGTGACAAGCCATGATTGCAAGCAAATGCATGCAACCCTCTGCCTCTGCTGCGGTGCTTGTTTCACCGGCACGGCTACAGATTACCACACCTGAGCTGGGAGCTGACGGCGTTGCTGGGGCATGCGAACTCAGTGATCCAGACAGGGCGACCGAACTCGGCTATCATCTGTTCAACATACCTCTGCACGCCACATGGCCCTAGTCAGGATCTCTAGGCATCTGCGCGGCGCCCACACAATTTCCAATAGAACCTCGCATATAGCAGCCAGATTATGACGATATGCAGCAATGCGTCTGGGTTTTGCATAGGAGACGCAATCTACGAGGTTGCATGGACGGCGAATCAGGGAGCGATGAGTGCTCACCTCGACGCTGGCTGCCGTGCACGCATCTGCGGGGTGGCAGGAGGCAGTCAGGCGGGCAGAGATGGCAGCAACATACCAGCGCAGCGTCATGGACCCGAGGAGCGCAGGTAAAACAAAAATGAAAGCACTCACAGATGTGGAGGGCGATGAAGTCGACTTGGCAGTGGGGACATCTCGCGAAGAACTGGCTCATCCACGTGAACGCGTCACCTCCACCGCAAGCGCCACTGCACGCAAGACGGGGGTAAGCTCTTGACCTCCGTTTGCAAGCAACTTGCCTCAGGTCATCAGCATCAGCCAGATGCATGCAGACTGACAAAGCGAGATCAGGCCAAGTTAGGAGCAGGATGAAACTGGCGGTTAGGCTAGCAAGTTGTGTGCGTGAATATATATGTTGGCGATCACAGCGGCTAGCCAGCAAGTCTCATGCAGCAGAGCCAAGTCCACGGAGGGCAGCGCACGACATGCAGGTGGCAGGCGCTGGTGATCCGATGCGCAGGTTGAAGGCCTTCGCCACTGCCTCCATCTGTGGCCATATCGCTGCAACCTCGCTCGGGGTCATGTCGGCCTGCATGGACGCGAGCAGATGCCATTGACAGCGGTGCGGCAAGCCACACGCAGGCGGTGAGCTTTTGGGCCGGTATGGCATTGCAGTCATGCTTGAAATAGAGTTGCCCTCAGTGTTCGCTCACGACGGGGATTCAAGCATAATTAGAATCAAGGCCAGGGTCGGGCTTTGGATAACGACATGTTGTGGCCAGCGCATGGCATATCACTGCCTAACGATGTAATTCGTTCTGCGCATCCAGTCCTCAAGTGGGCGCACCTGCTGGAAGTCGTTTGGCTCATTGGGCCCCAGAAGCGCAGTCACGGGCGGGCTGGCGGTCGCAACCGCTTGCATCAGGTTGCCAATCTGATCCGCGCGGAACTGCATCGCCACGAAGTCCAGATTATGCGGCAAATCCGCATTGAAGACGCCCGGAGTCGGCTGCACGCGGCAGTGCGGTCAGACGTCAGCCATCGTCGCCGTCAGCTGGGGCAAGTCGGGTGCCGCGTGCGCAATTGCTCACCGACTGCCGGTAGTTGTAGTAGTACTGCAGACGCGGCGCCATCGCCGCATAATCTAAGCCGTTCGAACCCAGCAAAAACTGTCCGGAGCGACCGCCTGCGGCATGCACGAGCATGAAGACGAGGCGAGTCGCACTGCAGTCTGTACCTGGCGGCCCTGGACTCTGTGCCGGCAATGCTGCGCATTCGGATCCACATCCGGGTGGGCGACGTTGCAGATACCGGCGACAAACAGTGCTCTGTCGGCAAGTATCCAACACGCACCAGTCATGCCTCGCTTTGCAGTGCTGACGCTGTTGGCTGCAGTGCACAGCAAGCACATGGTCAGGGGCATATGCTGGCAGTCAGCCCATCCTGAGCAGAACAGAAGGCATGCCACACCGTCATCTGCGCATCCCTGGTCCACATCAGGTCCAGAGACAAGGCCAAGGGCATGAATGCAGGCCGGGGTCTGAGCAAGGGTCCGTGCGCACGGGTGCAGGGGCTCTTGCCGGCGACCGTAAGGTGGTAGCCGGCGAGGCAGGCGTCGCAGTTGCCGGTCGACCCGTGGCAGTTCCCGGGTTGACATCCCGGCTGGCACCTGATGCAGACCTTCGCGCCGGCCGGTGCCCAGAAGCCCGATGCGCAAGCTGCATATGGGCGGCAAAATGTGAATGACGGTGGGTTTCGAGGGCCTAGGTGGGCACCACGGCAACTCTACGCTTGCTGTATCTAAACTCAAGGTGAGGTTGCATAATAAAGAATAGCAAAAAAGGACATCGCTCAGCTCAGAGCTCAGAGCTCAGCACAAGTCATCTCAATTGCGTGCGGCCGAAGATTGCACTACAAATCTTACCTTGGCATCTGCCTGTGGCGAGGCTGCGCACTGCTCCGGCATTGCAAGGCGGCGGAGGCGCCGGCGGACTGGGCGGTCGGGGAGGCGGACGAGGCGGCGGCGGGCGGGGCGGCCGCGGAGGCGGCGGGCTCGGGGGCCGCGGCGGTCTGGGCTTGGGAGGCGGCGGCGGCGGCCGCTGGGTAGGACGCGGCGTCACGCGCGGCTTCGACGCGGACTCGGTGTGCGTAGGAGGCCGGTGGGGCGCCCGATGCGGCTTCGGCCTCGGCTTGGGCGTGGGCCGCCGATGTGGCTTCGGCTTGGACGCCCTGACCGGCTTTCGATGTGGTTTCGGGTGTGGCGCTCGCCGGACTGGTTTCCGGTGTGGTTTACGATGTGGAGGCGCGCGCACGGGTCGCCTCTTCGGCGGTGGACGCACGGGTTTGGGACAGGTCTTCACCCGCTCATTGACGCACTTGCTCACAGGAGCGTGCCCCTTCCTCCTCGCGGGGGTGCAGACGCGCTTGGTGGTCGTCTTGCACGCCGGCGCCTGCGCGCTGGTGGAGCACGTTTGGGCGGGCCCGCACTCACGACGAGTAGCCCGCTGTGATGGTATTCAAGCAGGCACGTGGTAGACACACCTTCTTCTTTGACGCCATCAGCACCCGCTGAAACCCAGCGGCTTCATGACTTAAGTCAGCATCAGGAGCGACTCCAGGCCTGGCGTCTGCTGCATTCCATAGCCACCCATCCTGTGCGAACGAGCAAATTTGTCGTCGCCTACTGGCCCGGACTCGCATGTCTGCTGCTGACGAGTTCCCGTACAGAGACGGCAGCGTATGGAGCAGAGCTGGAACGAGCTAGCAACACGACGATCCGGAATAATATGCCGTCTGGCAGCGGGCAGCGCATGCGTGCTGTCTGTGGTGCGATGTACGCATCGTAAAGGGACACAGCCGCGGGCGAACGGATCGGACCTGTTCGGCGCTAGCTTGTGCGATTGCCCATCGCGATGCACCGACCAGGAACAGGGAGATGGTGATGCACCCTAGGGTGCCGCAGTTCATATCACGGCACACTGGGCGTCACGCGCCACACAAACGTACATCTCTGGCGCTCATGCCCCCCATCACGTCGCAGTGCGCACATGCTGCACATGCACAGCTGTCAGGCGGGTTTAGCGATTGAAAGCTGTGCATTGCAGTCTGTCCAGTCACCGGTCGTGATGGATTGGGCGGGTGCTTGGACCGGCACCGCGGCTCATGTGAGCTTGGGCGGGATACTGGCCGCCGGTGCTGTTGGGCTCGCAGCATGGTGGGTGCTGTCGACGGAGTGGGATCGCGTGCCACGCATCGCCGTGCGCCTGGATCCGGGTGTGGGCCGCTCCTTCCTGATCCTCTGAATGGCTCCATGTTCAGCGCGATTGGGCATGCGTGCAAGCCTGTGGGAGCCCCTGTGCGCCGCAGCGGAGGCCCAGGACGCACTGAGTGGCCCGGCGTGGAGCCCACCAGAGAAGCCGTCACAGAACGAGATCCCATGCTACGACCCCGGGACGATGCAGTACCTCGGCACGCTGCCAGCCATGACGGCGGACGAGGCGCGCTCACGCGGCATGTCATGTTCGCTAGTGCTGCAGCGCAGCGCTTAGCACAGCAGCATACCAGGGTTGCCAACCTGCCTGCTGGCACCCTTTACTATCACCATAAAAACTGAACCTGCGGGCACCCACGGACACTCCGTGTCCAGGGTTGCGGGGAGCGCGCTGCGACTCAATGCTCGTGAGCTTCGGCGTCACGGAACGCCAAGCGCTTCGCGCAGGTTCAGCGGCGGGTGGACGCAGCGAAGGCAGCGGCGCGGACATGGAGGCACTCGAGCTTCCGGCAGCGGCGCCTGCTCATGCGTGTGCTGCTGCAGTACATACTGGACAACCAGGACGCGATCTGCAGGTGGACGGCCCGCCGCATGCCGCGAGAGCACCAGTGACATGAGCGGCTGTCATTGCCTTGGCGTTGATTGGCAAGCATGCAGCCGAGCATGCTGCTGTCCTGCGCGGAGTCTCGTCCTGAGGCGGCACATATATGCACGACCTTTCCATGCACACCACCGGAGCTTTGTGCTGCTGATGCTCTCGGCAGCAGCCAACGTCAGCGGCTTATGTATTGCTCAGGGTGGCGGCGCGGGACTCTGGCAAGACCATGGTGGATGCAGCGTTCGGCGAGGTCATGGTGACGTGCGAGAAGCTCTGGTGGCTGATCAAGCACGGCGAGCGATGGCTGCGGCCGGAGTCCCGCGCTGCCGGTATCATGGTACGGCGCACGGCCTGAGTCCGACTGTTTCACACGTTTGAGCACGCATGCTGTCTTACGGTCTGTACCGTCTAAATGCACATGAGCTGACCCGCCAACTTGCGAGAGCTGCTGTGGCATGGCCGTGCAGATGTTTTACAAGAAGGCCTGGGTCGAGTATCATCCTCTTGGTGTGGTGCGCCACTCCTCCGTGTGATCCGATGCTGCGGCCCCCAACCCTTGCTCCCATGCACTCCATGGTGCCCGTTTCTCTATCTATTTGTCTGCCTGCCGAGCAAGCAGCATCGGCGCAGGTGGGAGCCATCGTGCCGTGGAACTACCCGTTCCACAACGTCTTCAATCCGCTGACCGCGGCGCTGTTTGCCGGCAACGGCATCGTCATCAAGGTGCGCCGTCATCATGGCGCACCGTCGCCTGCTCATGCCGGGCCGTCTTGGCCTGTGCATGGCTGCAGCAGCGCTGATTACCGGTTGCGGTGCCCGCTCTGCAGGTATCGGAGCACGCCAGCTGGTCGACGCAGTACTATGGCCGCATCATCAGTGCGGCGCTGGCCGCTGCGGGTGCGCTCCACATTCCAAATACTTGGCGTCCATGACACGGAGTCGAAAACACGCTGAATGCAAACATGCTGCGGGGTGGCCAGAAGACAGTGTCAGTCGCATCATGACACCATGTTGGCGTACCAGTGGATCTGCTGTGGGCTGATACTCAGCACGGATGTGCAGGTGCGCCGGAGGGTCTGGTCCAGATCGTGACCGGCTACGGCGACACGGGCGCCGCGCTGGTGCGCTCGGGGCTGGGCAAGCTCGTGTTCGTGGGCAGCACGGAGGTGGGGCGCCGCGTGCTGGCGGCCAGCGCCGAGACGCTGACGCCGGTCACCATGGAGCTGGGCGGCAAGGACGCCTTCGTCGTCACCGACGACGTGGACCTTCGTCAGGTCGGTGGCTGGGTGTCATACTGTTCGTGTTCTGTAATGCGCTCTGAATCATCCTCCGCATTGGATTTGGAAGAAGCGATGTCCTTTGATCGTCCTTCTCATGAGTACCTGCAGAACGTGGAGTGCGTGTATGATTATATAGACATCAGCTGAGATGGGTTCGTCCTGGCAGGTCATCCCAACAGCGCTGAGGGCGTGCTTCCAGAGCTGCGGGCAGAACTGCGCCGGCATCGAGCGCTTCCTGGTGCACCGGGCTGTGTTCGATGACTTTGTCCGGCAGTTTGCGGACGTGGTCAGGACGATGCGACAGGTGCAGTGCTGGTTGTTCCCGACCCTTGTATGATGCAGATCATCTGGTGTCATGTACGCTTAGCCTCTCTCTTGATCTTCTCAATGCTGTGCACATGGTGAGGAGCACGAGCTCACAGCAAATATTGGTTGCTAACAGGCGCCAGCTCTGAGCGCGCCGGCTGAGGTCGACTGCGGCGCGATGTGCATGCCAGGCCTCGCGCAGAAGGTGCAGCAGCTGGTGGATGATGCGGTCGCCAAGGGCGCCACGGTGCGCATTAACCAGCAGCTGTCTGTTCAATGAAGGGCCATAGGCAGGGGCGCGGTCGGATGTCATCCGAGACTCATTGTCCCGGAGCGGCACCCGTGCTGAGGGCCTATGGTATAGGCGGCATCCCAGTTGGAGGTCCTCTTAGACTCACCATGCCGGAGCGACACCTGTGCTGAGAGGCCTGTCGGCAGCTGCGCAGGTGCTCGCTGGCGG
>JAABUX010008507.1_pt1 | contig 11812 bp, 9 predicted proteins | sample 5561851 | NCBI WGS metagenome assembly JAABUX01 (sample SAMN10711883, study PRJNA513361) | rock metagenome | isolation source: Antarctica rocks | place: Antarctica: Victoria Land, Richard Nunatak red sandstone | collected 2016-01-03 | reverse complement strand
CGCTCGCGCATGCCCACGAGCCCGTGGCCGGCCGCTCGCTCAGGGCGCTTGGCGCCAGGAGCAGCGACGCCGTCGTCCTCGACGAGCACGTCGACCCCGGCACCGCCGTAGCGCAGCGTCACGGTGATGTGCGAGACGTGCCGACCGTGCTTGACGACGTTGGTCAGGCTCTCCTGCACGATGCGGTAGACCGCGAGCTGCGCGCTAGGCGGCAGCCCCGACGGGCTGCCGACCTCGACGAGCTCAACCGGCAGCCCGGCGCGGCGCACTGTCGCCAGCAGGTCGTCGAGCTGGGCGAGCCCCGGCTGCGGGGCGAGCTCGACCTGCGCGTCGTCGCGGAGCACCCCGAGCAGCCGGTGCATCTCGGCGAGCGCCTGCCGTCCGGTGGCCGACGCCTGCTGGCTCGCCTCGCGAGCCTGCGCGCCGTCGCGCAGCGCGGTGGCGGCCGCGCCGTCGCTGAGCGCGACCATGATCGCGATGCTGTGCGCGACGATGTCGTGCATCTCTCGGGCGATGCGGGCGCGCTCCTCTGCCGCGGCGAGCAGCGCCCGCTGGTCGCGGCTGCGCTCGGCGGTGCGGGCCCGGTCCAGCAGCGCGGCGAGGTAGGCGCGACGGGTCCGCACGTAGACCCCCAGCACGAGGGGCGCAACCACGCTGCCGGTGAGCAGCAGCAGCGCTATGAGCGTGGAGCCGGCCGGTGCCCAGCGCACCGCGGCGAGCACGACACCGATCTCGGCCACTCCCGCCGCCGTGGCGACGCTGCGCCGCGAGCCGTCGTGCGCGCCCACCGAGTAGAGCGCTACGAACAGCGCGACGTTCGCCGCGACCGGTGCGTCGGCCACCCACTCCGCCAGCGCCACCGCCGAGATGGCCAGCAGCACCGGCAACGGGGCGCGGCGCCGAGCCAGCAGCGGCAGCGCGAACAGCACGTCGAACAGGTAGCCCCACGAGCCGGCGCGCCCGGGCGCGTCGCCGACGGTGGACTCGATCAGCCCCCAGGCCAGCACCCCTGTCACCACTAGCCGGTCGAGCAGCTGCCCGCGCCAGGCCGCGCGCAGGCACCGGCCGAACCGGCCGCCCCGGACGAGCACCGCGGCGGGCGCTTCGCCCACCCCGTCGAGAGCGGGTACGGCGACGCCGGCCGGCTCGCCGAGGGTGGCGGGCCGGCCGGCGGACGTGCGCCGCAGTGCCGCGGTGACGTTCAGGCGTCCCTCCGGCGCAGCGACACCGCGGCGGCGGCGAGCGCGACCAGCACCCACGCCACCAGCACTGCCAGCCCGCTCCATGGGCCAAGGGTGTCAGGCTTATGGACGCTGGAGGTGAACGCGTCCCCGGCGCTGCTCGGCAGGTAGCGACCGAACGACGTGCTGATCGACCCCGGGAGCAGCCCGACGATCAGCGGCAGCACCAGCAGCAGCCCCGCGTAGGTCGAGATCGCGCCGGCGGTGCTGCGCACCAGCCAGCCGATCGCGGACCCCAGCAGCGCCACGAGCGTCAGGTAGAGCCCGGTGCCGAGCACGACCCGCAGCACCCCCGGTGCCGTCAGCGACGTCCCGTGCCCGTAGCTGGAGAGGAACGCCTGCGCGGCGGCGTAGGTCGCCAACGACGCCGCGACCATGGTGACCAGCGTGACCACCGTCAGGACCCCCGACTTCGCCAGGAGCACCGGCACCCGGCGGGGAACCGCGGCCATCGTTGAGCGGGACATCCCGGTGCCGTACTCCCCGGTGACCAGGAGCGCGCCGAGGACGCCGACGAGCAGCATGGCCAGCTTGGCGCCCTGCAGGCCCCCGGAGGGAGCGCTGTCCTCCGCCGCGAGGCCCACGAAGCTCTTGCCCGTGTTGTAGCCGATCACGGCTCCGATGGCGATCATCGACACGGCCGCCGCCAGCAGGATCAGCCAGCTGGACCGCAGGGTGCGCAGCTTCACCCACTCCGAGCGCGCGGCCCGGTGCAGCGTCACGCGCCCTGCGGCACCGCCGGTCCCGGCGCTCTCGGCGTCCCAGGTGCGGACCGCGTCCGGCTCGACCTTGACCGGCTCGACCACAGCGGTGCTCATGCGGCGACCCTCTCCTCGGAGGTCGCGCCCACGGCGGTCCTCGGCTCGGTGCTGGCAGTGGTGCGGGCGGGCGCGGGGGGAGCGGTGCGGCGCCGCATCCCGGCCCTGCTCCCGGGCCCCGACCCGGGTGGGGTCGGGCCGTGCTCGCGGGCCCGGGACTCGGCGCCCGGGCGGTACTCGACCGCGTCGGCCGTGAGCTCCATGAACGCTTCCTCGAGCGAGGCCTGCACCGGAGTCAGCTCGGCGAGCGCAAGCCCGCAGGCGGCCGCCGTTCCGCCGATCTCGTCGCTGGTGAGGCCCTCAACGTCGAGCTCACCCGCGGCCGAGCTCGACACCTGGGCGCCGGCGGCGAGCAGCCGGGCGCGCAGCTCGTCGGCCTGCGGGGAGCGCACGTGCACGCGCCCGGTGGAGGCGCTCGCGATGAAGTCGGCGGTGGACTGGTCGCGGATAAGCCGACCGCGGCCGACGACCACCAGGTGCTCGGCGGTCAGCGCCATCTCGCTCATCAAGTGACTGGAGACGAAGACGGTGCGCCCCTCGTCGGCCAGCCCGCGCAGCAGGGTGCGCACCCAGAGCACGCCCTCGGGGTCCAGGCCGTTGACCGGCTCGTCGAGCATCACCGTGCCCGGGTCGCCGAGCAGGGCCGCGGCGATGCCCAGGCGCTGGCCCATCCCGAGGGAGAAGCCGCCGACCCGCTTGTCGGCGACCTCGGCCAGCCCGACCTGGTCCAGCACCTCGTCCACGCGGCGCCGACCGATGCCACACGTCGCGGCCATCGCCAGCAGGTGCCCGGCGGCCGTGCGGCTGGGGTGCACGCTGCGGGCCTCCAGCAGCGCCCCGACCTCGTGCAGCGGCGCCGGGTGCTCGGCGTAGCGGCGGCCGTCGACCGTCACCGACCCCGAGCTCGGCGCGTCCAGCCCCAGGACCATGCGCATGGTGGTGGACTTCCCGGCGCCGTTCGGGCCCAGGAAGCCCGTGACGATCCCGGGCCGTACGTCGAAGGTGAGCCCGTCCACGGCGACCTTCTCGCCGTACCGCTTGGTCAGCTTGCGCAGCTCGATCATGCTGTCTCCTCTGCCTGTGCCGGCCTCGTGCCGGCTCCTCCGACGTTAGGAAGAGGGGGTCCCCCAGGCATCGGACCGCGGGATGGACCTGCGGGCTCGGTGGTCACCCCGCAGGGCGAGGTGCGTGCGACCTCCGGATGACCTTGGCTAGTTGCGTCCACTGGGGTGGTGTACGGGGCCTGGGTTGAGCGGCGACACGCCGTGGGGCTGGGGTCCTGGGATGAGGACGGCCATCGCGTGATCCTCGACGAGTTCCGACCAAGATTCTCGACGAAAGGATCAGCACAGCCCGGTCGGAGTTCAGGCAGAGCCGCTGCTGTAGGTGGACGGCTCACCGCGTTGCAGCACCAGTCACATCATCCCCGCACAATCTTCGTCATGGCCACCGAGGACTACCCCGCCCTGCAAGCGCTGTTCGACCGCCTGCAAGTCCAAGTTCATGATGAGCGTGCAGTCATCAGTCTCGTTGCGGCTGACTCAGGAGCGGAGCAGTGGCAGCTCCGCTTCGGCAGCGTGTTGATCGGCCCGGAGGCGATGAGTCGCCTGGCTTGGGAGGAGTGGGCGTGCGTTGACCGGCGAAGCGAGAGAACGGCGGACCTGTCCGTGTACGGCGTCCGGCTCGAGGACTGGCGGGAGTTCGACTTCATACAGGAAGGCTGGCGCTACACCCGCTTCAGTTGTCCGCCCGGCGAGGCGGTTGACCTTGTGGCTGGTGCACTGGCTCATGGTCGCTTGAAGACACCTGCCGGCCCACCGGTCCTGGTGACCCTCGGCCGCGCCGACGCTTTCCTGCAGTTGTTCCCAAAGGTGGAAACGGGGACGAGCCTTCTCGCCGCACAGGCCGATCGGCCGCTGGTCGGGTGGTTCCACCCGCAGATCGAGGAGGCGGTGCCCCAGGTGACTGAGGTCCCAACGGAAGTCCACGTCGAACCGGGTCGGCACGGCTTCGACCTTGCACTGCTTCTGCTCGGACTGTGCCCGAAGAGCATCTGGGGTCTCGCAGCGCCTCATGGGCTGCTCGTCGGCCGGCTGCGGCGTGACGCCTGGATCGCCGACGCGCGAGGGGCGCGACCGGATCTGCAGACGTTCGACGTTCAGCTGCGACTAGACCCGACTCAAATCTCGCTGTGGGAGCTGGCGCTCGACCTCGAGGAGATGAACGACAGCGGTGAGCTCATGAGTGCTCGTCGGCTGCGGCTCGCGGATATTGAACTACCCGAGCATGGTGCGGACAGCGTCACCCTGCGGATGCCGACGATCGGCCGTCGAGTCACCCGTCGCCTCCGGCTTTACGACTCAGGAGGTCGTCTGCTTGATGCCGCTGAGCAAGTAAGGCTCGTCGAGACTATTCACCTATCAGTCGGTCCGTTCGGCGCCGCGCCAAGCGTCAGCGTTCTAGGTGACGACACCAGTCCAAGCCTGGTCCGACGTCTGGCCGACCTCGACCGCAACGAGCAGGAATATGCGGAGTTGTTGCAAGCCGGCGCAACGGATCGCGTGGTCAGTGACCAGGCAAGCGGCCGAACGGGCATTGCTAAACGTCTGGCGTCCGCTCGCGGCGAGCTCCTCGTCTTCGACCCCTACTTCGGCAACGATGCCTATGACTGGGGCCTACTGCGTTCGGTCGCGTGCCCGATCCGGGTACTGACATCAGCGAAGGTCAGCACGCGCCCCCCGCCAGATCTGGCAAGCAATGTCACGGTGCGCGGCTGGCGTGCCAGCAAGGGGCAGCCGCCTCCCTTCCACGACCGCGGCTACCTCTGGGACGGTGCGGGCATCTCCGTCGGGACAAGCCCCAACGGTCTGGGGCAACGGCTGAGCGTTGTTGACACGGTCGAGCCGGACGTCGGCGCGTTGCTGCAGCGGAACTTCGAGATCTGGTGGGCGGACAGCCACGCAGCACCGTTGCCGTCGGCCTAAAGTGGCGCGGCGGTGCACTACGGGAGGCCCGAGTTCTAGCTGTGGCCGGCAAGGCGGGCTGCCAAAGCACGTACCCCTGGCCGCGGCGTTCAGCTCCGGTTACCCACCGACCCAGGACCGAGCGCGCCGGTCGTCGCTCATATCACCGAGGACGATGCTCTTGCTTGCGGTTCCACAAGGGCCGCCAAGGGCGACTATGAGTTGCCGCGGCCGCGCTCCAGGAGCGCGACCAGCGGCATGACAGGGCGTTCCGGGAACCGCCATTTCTGCCCGGATCGACCTCCGGGCCCGGCCTTGACCAGGGTTGGCGCTTTCCAGACGGTCGCTGCATGGCCAGGGTCGATGACATGCCGGGTGATGAGGCTCTCGGGCCGCCGCGATGACACTCTCCCTGCCGATGAGGGGGGGTCATTACTGGCTCTCTGAACCGATCGGGCGGCTACCGACACGGGTTCGAGTCCCGGTGCTTGGACCCTGGTACCCCCGAGACGGCCGTTACCTAAAGACGGCGATCGGCGTGATTACCGCTCCTGGGTAACGCAGCGACACGCTATTCGAGTCGGGCGTCCCGCCCGTTCTACGTCGTTGAACTCGGTTGGGCGACGGCAGGCCGGGCAGAAGCTGTCCCACCTCCATGGTTTTCCCCTTCGCAACCTTCGACTGAATGGTCCCAACGATCCGTGTTTCGCCTTCGAGATCGTTGAGGTCGTCGCTCTGGAGGTTCGCCTGCCTCAGCCGAAGAAAGAACTTGTAACGACTGTCACCGACGAGCGTGGCGGTCACTGGAATTCCTGCCTGCTCGATCACCGCACCATTGCTGGGAGCTTCTCCGTCACCGTGGCAAACTCCGCAGGGTCGATCAGGGGATTGCCGTCGTCCCCCGTCATGCCGCCGATGGCCCCGACGAGTGGCATCATGTCAGACACCTGCCCAAGCATGCGGAGGCCCTTCACCCTCTCGGGCACGCTCAAAGTGACGCCAGTGTCGAGAATCTCGCCGACTCCCAGCTGGTCCCAGATGGCATCGTCGCACGCGTCGAGAACCTGAATGGCGTCCGCCTTACTCGCCAGCACGTGGAACCGGCTGAAGCGCGAAGGACCGGTCTGTCGCAAGCTCAACTCCGACTCGGCACTGTTCGACTTGGAGCGGTCGGCGCTCCCGGCCACGGGACCGGCTTTGATGCCGCCGCCAACTGAGCTGCCGCCGCTTGCCTGCTGCTTGATGTTCTCCTCGTCGTAGACGCCACCCTCCAGTTGCTCCAGAAACTGCGAAACGATCCGATCGTCTCGATAGAGGAAGTACCGAAGTGGTCCCGGCATTGCGGTGCCCTCCTTGTAGTCGCTGATATGAAGAACCAGATGAGCGGCAGTATCCGAGTCGCTTTCGCACTTCGAACTGTCCCGAAGCGGTTGATCTTACGGCCGAAGGCCCCGATCCCCGGCTGGTCGCAGCGTCGGCGCCCATTCATCCGCCCCGACTGAACCAGTGCAGAAGGGCGACCACGATGCCGGCGCCTCCGACGACCTGCCCGCCGCGGCTTCGGGCGCAGCTCGGCTTGAGGCTGTCCACCACGACGGCGAACTCCTGACTCGCCGGCCACGCGAGCACGGCTTTGGCAATGGCCTCGGCGGCCGGCTCGTTCTCCGAGTTCAACAGGTTGCAGATGCGGACATAAGCACGAACGAACACCGCGTCCCGCAGCCATTCCCACGCGATCGAGCTGGCCGAACGTGTCCCACCCCAGCCCGCCGGCTGCCGGGCTCGCCACGACTTCAGGTACTCCGTTCTCTCGTTCATGCCGCCAGCGTAGGTCGAGCCACCGACAGGGCTCTGCGTATATCGGGCGTATGTTCGAGCAGCAAGACCCGGCCAGCAGGGCGGTGGTGTTGCTACGCCGGCCCTATACCCGCTGTTCTCGGGCGGGTCGGCGTCGCCTAGGCCCGAGAGCATTGCCATCCACAGCGACGAAGTCGATGACCGACCCGCCGACGCCCTCCTGATCCGTCCGGACGCCGACATCGCCTGGGCGCAACCATCGACGAACCCACTGACACCGCCGCGCCTGCGCTGATCACACTCCGCCTGGTTCGGCGCACCCCGAAAAGCGACAGTGCCGAACATTGATCGACGCTCCGCATCCGGTCAACGTCCTCTCATCGGCATGAGCGGATGCTTCCATGGGCCGCGGGCTCGGCATGAACGGCGGGCACCCAGGGGGCACGGCGGAGCACACCGCTGCCGAGGCGCCAGACCCTGCCGTGAGGCCACGGAGCAAGGTATGCAGGTATGCAAAGGGTGCCCGGGAACGACCGCCTGTCGGTAGGTTCAGCACCTCGCTGACGACAGAGAGCAGGGACGTGGCAGGGACACGCAAGGCAAGCAGCAAGCCGGCGAAGTCGCTCGAGGCAACCCTGTGGGACGCCGCGGACAAGCTGCGCGGCAACCTGGAGGCGTCGGAGTACAAGCACGTCGTCCTCGGTCTGGTGTTCCTCAAGTACGTGTCCGACGCCTTCACCGCCCGGCGCCTGGAGCTCGAGGCCGCGCTGGCCGACCCCGACTCCGCGGACCACATCCCGTCCCAGGTCCGGCGCGAGCGCATCCTGGAGTCCCGCGACGAGTACACCAGCCACAGCGTCTTCTGGGTGCCGCCCCGCGCGCGGTGGGAGCACCTGCTCGACAACGCCAAGCAACCCGGCATCGGCCAGTACCTGGACGAGGCCATGGACCTCATCGAGTACGAGAACCCGAGCCTGAAGGGTGTGCTGCCCAAGAACTTCGGCCGGCCCGATCTGGACAAGCGACTGCTCGGCGAGCTCGTCGACATGATCGGCACCATCGGCTTCACGGGCGTCGACCACGGCACCGACGACGTGCTCGGCAAGGTCTACGAGTACTTCCTCGGCAAGTTCGCCGGGCAGGAGGGCCGCGGCGCCGGCGAGTTCTACACGCCTCGCAGCGTCGTACGGCTGCTCGTCGAGATGCTGGAGCCCTACGCCGGCCGGGTGTACGACCCGTGCTGCGGCTCGGGTGGGATGTTCGTGCAGTCAGAGGAGTTCGTGCTAGCGCACGGCGGGCGCCGCGACGACCTGGCCATCTACGGCCAGGAGTTCGTCGGCACCACCTGGAAGCTCGCCCGGATGAACCTCGCGATCCGCGGCATCGACGCCGACCTCGGCGACCGCTCCGACGACTCGTTCCACCGCGACCAGCACCCCGACCTGCGAGCCGACTTCGTCATCGCCAACCCGCCGTTCAACAAGGACGACTGGTTCTCCGAGGCGCTCGCCGACGACCCGCGCTGGGCGTACGGCACGCCGCCGGCCGGCAACGCCAACTTCGCGTGGGTGCAGCACTTCGTCCACCACCTCTCGCCGACAGGTACGGCGGGGTTCGTGCTTGCCAACGGGTCGCTGTCGTCCAGGCAGTCCGGTGAGGGCAAGATCCGTCAGCGGCTGGTCGAGGCCGACCTCGTCGACTGCATCGTCGCGCTGCCGGAGAAGCTGTTCCTCAACACCGGCATCCCGGTCTGCCTGTGGTTCCTGTCCAAGGGCCGGCACGGCAACGGCCACCGCGAGCGGCGCGGCGAGGTGTTGTTCATCGACGCCCGGTCGCTCGGTCGCATGGCGACGCGGACGCTGCGGGTGCTGGACGACGACGACATCTCCCGCATCTCTGGGACCTATCACTCCTGGCGGTCCCGTGATCCCGAGGTGGGGTACGCGGACGTGGCTGGCTTCACCAGCAGCACTTCTGCGGAAGCGCTGGCCGAGCACGACTACGTCCTGACACCGGGGCGGTACGTCGGGGCAGCGGCTGTGGCGGATGACGACGAGCCCATCACCGACAAGATCGCGCGGCTGCAGGCGGAGCTGCTGGCCGAGTTCGATGAGGGGCGGCGCTTGGAGCAGGTCATCCGCGTCCGCCTCGCAGATCTGGCTCGGTGAGCGTCGCAGCAGCCCGGCTGCCCGAGGGGTGGAAGCGGACGACCCTTGGGTCAGTACTGACAGAAGCGCGAGGGCTTACCTACGGCATCGTTCAGCCGGGGGCGTACGTGACTGGCGGCGTCCCGATCCTCCGTGTCACGGACATCGTAACGGACGAGTGGCGGTTGAGTCCCCAATGCGGGTTGCCGAAGCGGTCGCCGAGCCTTTCGCGCGTTCTCGTCTGCAAGGAGGAGAACTCCTGATCACACTCGTCGGAACAGTTGGTGAGTGCGCGGTCGCGCCAGTGGCTCTGCAGGGTTGGAACACTGCGCGTGCCGTAGGAGTGGCGCGCATCCGGGCCGACGTCGGTGCTGGCTGGGTGGCCCTCTGCCTCCGTTCCCGGGAAGTCCAAGAGCGAATCGCGGCGCGCGTTAATACAACGGTACAAACGACGCTCAATCTGAAGGATCTTCGTGACCTGCCGATCGTGCTGCCCCCAGCTGCGGAGCTGCGCCGCATCGGGCAGTTCATAGCTGTGCTGGACGGCAAGATCGAGTCCAACCACCATGTGATTGCCACGGCTGAGAACTTGGCGGACGCCCGCTTCTTCGCTGCCGCTGATGGCGAAGCGCAACTTGCCGAGGTGGCCCGAGTGACCATGGGCTCGTCTCCGCCGGGGTCTTCCTACAACGAGGCCGGCGTCGGGCTCCCATTCTATCAAGGAGTACGTGACTTTGGGGTGCGCGCACCCAAGCGCCGTATCTGGACCGATTCCCCGATGCGGGTAGCAGAGCAGAATGACACGCTCATCTCTGTTCGGGCACCCGTAGGGCGGCTTAATCGCGCAACCGAGAAAAGCTGCATTGGCCGCGGACTAGCAGCCGCGGCAGCAGGGGCGGCGCCAAGCACGCTGTACTACGCGCTACGCCAGGCAACTGAATACTTGTCCGCATACCAGTCGGAGGGGACGGTATTCGGTGCGATTGGCATGAAAGACCTGGCGAGAGTTCGGTTGACTTGGCCTTTGAAAGCCGGTCCGCTCGCTGCGCTTGAGTCTCAGCTGGCCGCGTTGGATGAACGGATCGACTCTTCAATCCGCGAGTCTTTTGACTTGGTAAAATTGCGCGAGGCGCTGCTGCCGGAACTGCTGTCCGGGCGCATCCGGGTACCGGAGGCAGCGAGGTGATCGAATTGGCGATGGTCTGACGGCTCGACTGTGCGCAGACTCCACGGCATGGCGACAGCGCCTGACGAAGAGCTACGCGGTCAAGCGAGCCGAGTCCTGACGACTGACGCGGGAAGCGCTCGCCAACCACCCGGTCGAGCTGGACGAGGACCTGGTCTGGAGAGACGGCACGAGGGGCGGGCTCGAAGTGGACTGACAGGACGGCCGCCCCGCCGTACCGTGTGACCATCTCGATAGTCACGAGGAGCCGGATATGAGTGAGCGCACGGTCAGCGTGGCGGAGGCGAAGTCCCACCTCAGCGAGCTCATCGCTGCGGTGGAGGCAGGCGACGAAGTGGTCATCACAAAGCGCGGCGTGCCCGTGGCGACGATCGTGCCGAGGCCGAGACCGAAGAAGAAGATCGACCTCGACTGGCTGCGCGAGATGACGAAGGACATCCCTTACCAGGTCGAGGACTCCGGCACCTTCATGCGGCGGGTGCGCGACAGCGACCGCTACTGATGCGCTACCTGGACCCGAGCCTGGCTGTCTCGCTGATCACCCAGGAGTCGTTCACCGCGGCGGCTCAGGAGTGGCTCGCCGTCCAGACGCCCGAGCAGGTGGCGGTCTCGGACTGGGTCATCACGGAGGTGTCGTCAGCGCTGTCGATCAAGCAGCGCACCGGGGACCTCGACGGCGAGGCACGGCGGCGCGCGCAGAGCACGTTCGACGTTCTCGTGCGCGACTCGTCGACCGTGCTCGACGTCCCGCGCGAGTGCTTCGCGCGGGCAGCCGAGATGGCCGGGCGGGCGGAGCTCGCACTCCGGAGCGGTGACGCGCTGCACCTGGCGGTCGCCCAGCATCACCGCGCGCAGCTGTGCACACGTGACGAGCGGCAGGCAGACGCGGGCCGCGCCCTGGGCATCGACGTGCTCTTCCTGGCGCCGACCACATGAGCAGCAGCGGTATCACCGAGGGCGTTGTCGAGCAGGCCGCGCTCGACTGGTTCCGGTCGCTGGGCTACGCCACCCTGCCAGGAGCAGTGCTCGCGCCAGGTGGCACGGCGCCCGAGCGCTCGTCGTACGACCAGGTGGTCTTGACCGGACGGCTCCGCGACGCGGCGCTCCGCATCAATCCCGACCTGCCTGCGGGCGTCGTCGATCAGGCCGTCACACGCCTGCTGCGGGCAGAGTCGCAAAACGCCCTCGCCGAAAACGAGCGCGTCCACCGGCTGCTCACCGGCGGCGTACCGGTCGAGCACCGCACCTCGGCCGGCGATGTCCGTACCGCCCTGGTCTGGCTCGTGGACTGGGAGGAGCCGGCGGTCAACGACTGGCTCATCGTGCACCAGCTCACCGTCGTCGAGGCCGGCAAGAACCGCCGCGCGGACGTCGTCGTGTTCCTCAACGGGCTGCCGGTCGGGCTGCTGGAGCTGAAGAACCCGGGCGACGCCCACGCCACGCTGCGCGGCGCCTGGAACCAGGTGCAGACCTACCGTCGCGACATTCCGGCGCTGTTCACCCCCAACGCCCTCGTCGTCATCTCGGACGGGACGTCGGCGGCGATGGGCTCGTTCACCGCCGGCTGGGAGCACTACGCGCCCTGGAAGACCATCGACGGGCGCGAGGTCGTCACCGACCGGCCGGCGCTCGAGGTGCTGCTGCGCGGCGTGTTCGACCA
>JAABUX010008506.1_pt1 | contig 11812 bp, 12 predicted proteins | sample 5561851 | NCBI WGS metagenome assembly JAABUX01 (sample SAMN10711883, study PRJNA513361) | rock metagenome | isolation source: Antarctica rocks | place: Antarctica: Victoria Land, Richard Nunatak red sandstone | collected 2016-01-03 | reverse complement strand
TCCCCCCGCGAGTGGGCCGAGGGCGACGCCCACGAAGATACCCGCGAGCATCAAGCCCATGGGCACCCCATCTCGGCGCGGGGCGTCACGGTCGTGACCAGGGCCTGCAGCGGCGCGTTCACACCCGTCAGCAAACCCGAGAGCGCCAGCAGCGTGACGAGGACCCAGACATTGGGGGCGACGATGAGCAGGGCCATGGTGACGGCACCGCAGCCCATGGCGCGGATAATCATCGGCTTGCGCCCGTAGCGGTCGCCCAACGTCCCCCAGACGGGTCCCATCAGGGCGAGCGGCAACGCGCCGCTGAAGCTGATGACGCCTGCCCAGACCGGGACGGCACGCCCGTGGACGCCGAGCGTCTGGATGTACAGCGGCAGGAACGGGAAGATCAGCGTGAAGCCCATGAGGGCGAGGACCTGCGCGCCGAAGGCGACGAGGAGCGTGCGCCGCCACGACGAAGACGCGGCGGTGCGCTTGGCGCGGGAAAGGGAGTGCATATACGCGTATGGTACCCGATGCCGTACGCGGAGGGCTGTCGCGCACGATCGGCCTGTAGGATAACGGGCCGTTGCACCTATGTTGGGAGTGATGGGCGCCGATCTCATGGACGATACTTGTCCTACGTGTGGCCTGCCGCATCGACAGGATCAGACGTTGCGCGTGCCGACCAGATCAGGCGCGGACGGACGTATCGGCCAGCACGGCCCCACCCCATCGTGCTATACTCTCACCAACCCCTCGGCCGCGCCTCTCGCGCCTACCCCACCCTGGCAATAACGAACGCGCCTCAGCCGCAACAAGAGCCACCTCCGTTGGCCGCACCTACTCCACAATGTCGGCACCCCGGCCACCTGCCCCGCCATAGGTATCGCCCGCCCATCCCGGTGCCTCTCGCGCCCCTGTGACGACATCAGTACAGCGACAGAGGACATCGCCATGACCATCTTGCCCACGCTCTTCCGCGCCCTCCCCACGCCGCTCGTCAACGCGCCCGACGATGACACCGCCTGGCTCCCGATCGCCGACGTCCATGCCGCGATCCGCCTGTGCCTGGTCCGGCGTGATCGTGCCTTGACGTCTCGCCAGGTCGAGGAGGCGGAAGTCCTGCACCTGGCGCTGACAACCCTGTATCGCGTCGCCGGCGGCTTTATCGGTGAGCGCGGCGAGTGCATGTACTATCACGCCCGCACGCTGCGTCAGGCTGCCACGCAGTTCGTCTGACGCACGATAATGGTCGCACAGGCATCGATCGGGCGCCATGGTCGTGAGGCGACGGCTATCGGACCTGCATGCCAGCCATCGCACGGTTGATGCGCGATGTAAACCGATAGACCGAGCCTGTCTAAAATCCACCATGCGCAGCGTTGTTTACATCTGCATAATGTGAGCTATGCATGGAAGCGCCTATTGACGCGGCGGTGGCAGGACGTCAACCTGCATCGTACAAGAGTTATTCTTCGTGGTCTACGGTATCATGGTCATTCGCATGAATCAGGTGCGCCCACAATCTCTGGAGAAAAGCCTCATCCGGCTGTTCCTGATCCACCTGTTTTTTGCGGCGTATTACGGGCGCAAGATCAGATAACTCACGGACCACTGCCTCACTAGACTCTTTCTCGGGTCTTTCTTGGTGCTCGCGGTTGGTCATCGTCAAAGGTGCCCTCACGTTGTGCCAGGCGCTCACGCAAACTCACAATGCCGCGATGAAGAATCTGGCGTGTAGCGGTTGGACTTCGATCTATCAGCCGAGACACATCGTCGAGTGAACGATCCTCAACGTAGCGTGCCCGAACAGCAGTCTCCTGAATCGGCGTTAGGGTCGATAGGATACTATCCCACCATGTGGCGCGCTCCCATATCTCGGCCATCTGCACAGGGTCAGTCTCTGGTCCGGACGTGCACTCGTCCACTGTGAGCAGTGCCTTGTCTCCTAGCCTGAATTATTCATGAGCATTTTGGTCTAATCAGATTGACCGCATCTGGCTGAACACCCACCCCTGTAGACCGGCTGAAGCGGCCGTAGAGCCGATTTTGGCGTCCAAAGTGGACTCTGGGAGCCTGCAAGGCCGCCATCAGCAACCAATCCAATTCGATGAATGTTTTCATGAATAATCCAGGCTAGCATACCACGGCCGCGCTGTCTGATTTGGGCCAAAAGAATATGACTCGCTACGGTTAACAGCCACGTAGAGAATCGGTTGCCTCTATCCTCATAGCGGTCGATAGTGCGCAAGACCTGCTCGAAAGTTTGCGCGGTTAAGTCTTCGCTATCGTGATGGTTGCCGGTGTGGGCGAGGAAGTATCGATAGACTTTAGGACAGTAGTGCCAGTACAGTTCGCCAAAGGCTGCGCGGCTCGTTCGTGCTCGCGCGATTAGGTCTGCGCTGGCCTCCATCTACCCTACCCTCCATCGCCTCTATCTGTACCGATGCTCCTACCCCTGAGTATCGCAATCTTCCATGTGTCTCTACTCTCTTAAATGCAAACGACACGTTCTTCGTGACACACGAAAATCGAGAGTGCGTACTTGACGTTGGCGACGGCGCGGCTCCATGGGCAGACCCTGAGACAGATCGTGTTCATCAGGATTGCTACCAACGTCAAGTACGCACTCTCCGAAAATCCCTCATTCGTACCCCGGCTGGGTCGAGCTTTTGTGTGCGTTTCCCATCAAGGCATGCGCGCTGTCACAGAAATATCTCATCGCGTCTTTAATCTAATGGGCACTCCAACGAAGGGCTCACCGAGGCAGGCGTCGGTGCCGCTATGATTCGGTACAACATACCCGACGCGTGATGTGTGAAGGATGTGACGCACAACCTGTTGGTAGAAAGCACGCCGCGTTGTCGTGCCTACCTCGAGCACCAGGAGAAAGCGACTGATGATCACATGCTCCCGCGACCGACGTGTCAACGAACAACCCCTATCCGAGTGTGACCGCCATCTCCCCTTTCACCGTGTCGCCCTTGTCCGCAGGTATCACCATCCCGACCGGTGCCAGGATGCAAAACAGCACCACGTGCCCTACGGGCACCAGGGTGCAAAGCGGCGCCATGTGGTCAAAGCACAGGGACAACTGGATTCATGCGCTGATTCGCTATGAGATACTCGCCAGAATTGATGAGCGAGAGCCGTTTATCGTCGAGGTAGCTGCTCCTATGGAGCCACCGTTTGCCCTCATGGACCGGGAGGGCAAATAACGCCTCGTCAGCGTAGCACGTGACACGCTGAGCAGATACCACGCCCTCTTCTCAGCCCGTGCAAGGATACGAAATGCTCCTCGATGCAGTACGCGACGTTCGCATGCCGGCTCAGATCATAGCTGGCATCCCCGGCGTCAATGGTGGCCTATCCGATTGCCTCGATGTCGTTGCTTTGCGCGGCAACGGTACCATGTCCTACATCGACGTGACGGCACACACGATATTTGAAAATGACCATACGGGAGACAACCTACATCGGGTCACTCCGCATTGGCTCATTGCATTCGCTAGGGACTAGCAGGAACCTGGCTGGATGTTGAAACCGCTGAAGAAGGAGGGGTAAAACATGGGCGATCAGCCTCCACAGGACATTGAGCAGCGGCACACCAACCAAACGGTCTCCCGTCGCATTCGCGTCGACCACTGGCAGCGCATGTCCCCCGCACAGCGCGATGCGTTCGCGGCCCACGTCTTGACTGGATGGACGGCCGGACGGCCGGCCCAGACGGCACCGCGCTACACCCAAGATGCATCGGAGGTCATGCGCCTGCTGGCTGAGATCGCGATGGACGGCCGCATCGCGGGCTTCGCCGTGGAGTTCGCCCTCCTGCCCCATGCCTGGTCAGTGTTTATCGACGTGCCGGTGTGCCGTGGGTTAACCGTGCAGGAGCATACGGTCTGTGACACCTTCTGCGAATCGATCGTCATGGCGCTGTTGCGCGTCTACGACGTGGACTTTGTCGCGTCGGACGATGACACTGCGACAGGGACGCCAGGCGAACGGCGAGCTGTCAACGCTCTGCTCCAGCGCGTGTCCCATGTTCTCACCGACGATCTCCCCGATGGCTGGCATGACGACCTCGTGCGCGCTTTCGGGCGATTTCGTCGTCCGCAGAACATGACCGCCTATGACCTGACGATGTGGATGTACGCTGCCCTCGCTCGGTTGAGCACGACGGAGATCGGGCAGGCAACAGATGACGATAACAGGTCGTAAAGGTCGTCAATGCCGCGCGCCGCTCATGGCGAGTGCTATATAGCCCGCCAACGAGGCCACATGCGATCTCTGCGGGATGAAGCCCAGGCGCGTGGACTGAGGACTCCGGGACACGTTCCGCGCCAATGTCACGAAGGAGGGGGAAAAAGCTCATGCGTCAACCACTCGCCCTTATGCCGACCTCACGCGCCGACCTCACCGTCACGATCACCCCGTCGCGCGCCCAAGCGTTCGCGCGTTGTCCGCTGCAGTACAGTGAAACATTTGGCAACGCACGCCCCGACGACACCAGCCGCCATCTTCAGGTAGGCCAGTACATCCACGAGTTGGCGGATCGCCACAACAAGGCGGTGATGGCGGGGCGTACACCGAGCATCGCCGAGGTGTTGGAGCGGGTAGCGATCCCGGTCCAACTCCGCGATGGGAGCGACGGGGACATGCACCTGCGTGACCTCGGACGGGAGTCGCTGGAGGCATATCGCGCTTTTCTGGAGGACCAGCGCTTCGCCGCTATCGTGGCCTCGGAGCAGTATGTGCGTACGACACCGAGACCTGTGGCCGGCGTCCCCGGCTGCGCCATCGTCTTGTCGGGCCGCTTCGACCTCATCGCCACGCGCGTCTTAGCCTCGCACGATGAGATCGAATCCAACACTCTCACGTCGGTCACATGCATCGACGTGAAAACGTCGATCAGTGCGGACCTTGCCGACCAACCATCCTCGGCCATCTACGATCATCTGGCCCGCTTCGCCTATGGGGCTGACGACGTGGAATTGATGCAGGTCACCCGCACCGGTCGGTGGGCTAGTGTACGGTTAACACCCGCGCAGATTGAGGATGGGAAGCGTTTCTGTAGGCAAATGGTCGCTGCCTCTCAAGAACGGCACTACGCGCCTCATCCCGGCGGGTACTGTGACTATTGCGAGATCGTCGCCACATGCCCAGCCCACCGTCCTCGGCAGGGCTGGGAATCCGAATTTTAGCGCCTAATACCATCCGTATCGTCACCAAAGGGGGATGCGTCCATGATGCCCGCACGTTCGCACACGATCACCAACCACACCGTGCCCGCTATCGCGAACAGACCACCCATCGCACGGCCGGTCGTCCACAAAGGGATCACTCCATTGTGCGCGACGTGCCTCGGTGCACACAGAAACGACGAGGCCGGGCAACGGCTTTGCCTCCGCTACCGCTACGTGCGCGCCCTTGTGCGCCATGTGAATAGTGCCCTCATTGACGGTGAGAGGCCTTTGATCGACGATATCATCGAGCGGATCGTACTGCCTGCCGCCCTGCGTGATGGCGGCAACGATGAGCGCATCACGCGCGGGTGGGGGCGCGTCTGCCTCACGTCATATCGCGATTTCCTTCGCGTTCAGCGATTTGCCTGCATTGTCGATGCCGGGCGTCGGCTGCTAACAAGCGCTTGCCCGATTCGCGGCGGCGGCCCGGCGATCGCTTTCACCGACTACATCGACCTGGCCGCCATACGCGGCGATGGCACCGTCGCGTGCGCCGTCGTGACTATGGGACCCACGCAGGCCCTGCGCGCATATGACGCCGCCGCAACGTTTGTCTTGCATCAACTCGCGGCTCATGCCTATCAAACCGACCACGTCGAGATTGTTCGTGTCTCCCTGCCGTCCGGCCTGTGGGAGAGCGAGCATTCTACACCCGAGCCCTTGGTAGGCGGAGCGGTGCAGCCCTGCGAGCATGAGTGCCTGAGCTATACATAAGCATGTCGACGTTACGATGCTGCGGGAACACATCTGACTCTATTCCGCCTTATTCTGCTTGTGCAGTAACTCTTCTCGCTGGAGACGGCGTGACAACTCGTGGAGATCAATACCGTTGTCTGGTTCTCGTTTCATCGCATGGCGCGGACGGTTGACATCAGCCCAGTTCAGCAGACGCATCAAGCCGCTGGTGTCAGCGTCGACGTCGTCCCTGCCATACAGTAAGGCGAGGTCGTTTGGTTCGTACAGCATTCGACCGCGAAGGACTGGGCAAGAATACCCACGCCCGAGCTTCTGTAGATCCTCGACACGCTGGCGCACCCTGTGAATCTGGGACGTGTAGCCTTTCGGCACCCGGTTCTCGATAGAGTTGGCGATCTCGTCCCGCCATACACGCATCTTGGATATGAGGTCCAGCATGGGCGTGAGGTATGGTCTGTGCAGAGACTCGGGCGAAAATGCGGCGTCAGCATCATCGAGCCAGGTGGCAACCTCCTCCTTTGCGTTTGCTGGCGTCGTCAGATCCCACAGCCGCCAGAAACGTTCCTTGAGGCGGTAGGCTGCCCCCAGTTCAGGGATGGGGCGGATCCATTTATTGATGATGTTTCGCTCGTGGGCCGCGAGCTCCGCGCGTGGCCGGTGAGACTGGTCGGGACGTCTGATTAGCAGTGGTAGATCTTGTCGCAGAAATGTATAGCGCTCGTCGTCCGAGATGACATTGCTATCGACCAGATCGTCGATGGCTTGAGACCAAACGCGTGCCGATACCTCCGCGAATTCGGTGGCCAGAGAATCTTCGTCAACGCCGCGGATCGCCTCGGGCAAGATAGCGCCCACCAGTTCTCGTAAAGGGTCGTGGAAATCCAAAGTGACGCGACGGATAGGACTTTGTCCTGTCAAGCGGGTAAGGGTTGCCCTAACGGCGGAGGGTTCATCCGACACGATAGTGAGCACCCGTCCGGTGTGGACATCGCACAGCAAGATACATTTCTCGCTGCCGCGCTGCCCGCGCACGCGCGCCATCCCTAGCCACGTCGGTGCAACGATAGGGCGGCGGGCGTCGAGCCTTCCTATTAAATCCTTGTAAATATCTTCAATCGTACGCTCCTTTAGGCTGGTGCGTCTCGCTATATTGGCAAACCCGATCTTTTCGGATAACACATGGCGCTCCACGAATCGGACGAGATACACGGTCATATTACGGTGCGGGTCGAACAGAGTGGGGCGCTCGACTAGGTGTTTGTGACAATTGTTGCAAAGATAGTGCCTTCTCTCAACCATGAAGGCGACGGGCATCCACTGGTCCGGTCCGATCTCCACCGGTTCGTCGCGAAACAGCGAGAGAGACTTCGCGTTTTTTAGCTCGGCGAGGGTCGCGCGGTGACAGCGGGGACAAACGGGCGGATGATGCCGCGGGGCGAGTTTGAATTGAGCGTCAGAATGCCAGCCCCTATTGTTGCCGTTGGAATCCTGAGAATCCGCCGTCTCGTCTGATGGGCGCGGCGTTATGTCCCAGTCGGTCTCGTTGAATCGGTTGATACAAAGCCTCCTCGGGTTCTAGGCGTGGACAGCTAAGGGCATTGCCAAATAGGCGATACTCCGCCGTTAACGGCCGGAGTTCTCCTATGTGTACACGATTTTCCGGGGTTTTTTCAAGTTTCGGTAGATTTGAGCGGAGTTGGGTGTGTCGCCAGTGTTGGTGAGATTGATGGGCTTAGCCGTAGACGTGGCGGCTGCCAATGTGGCTTGCTGTAGTTAGTAGCCGATGCGACGGCACGGCGTCGTCGCCATCGACGAGCGTATCACGCGATTGCAGCCCGATAGCGACCTCCACACCGAGGTCTAATGTGCAGTTTGGACAGCTTGAGGAGGAACGCATGAGGAGTAAGACGTCCCGGCGACAAACGCGGCGTATGAGGCGCGGGACCAGCGTCGCGACGACTAAGCCGGAGTTTGACGTCACGGCACATTTCGAGGGCTGTGTCCGGCAGAGGCGGCCAGTACAAGTGCAGATCGATGTGGTTGAAACCGACTTGATGATCATCGATCCGGTTGAAATGGACTTGGTGATCGTCGAGCGGGGCGCAAGCGCCCCTGGTGAGACACGCCCAATCCTGAGCCTTTTGATTGACGACAAGCGGCAGATCGTCGGCCACATCGTCTATGATGTGACACGCGGACGTCACGGCGAGAGGTAATAGCGTGAACCGGTCAGACAGGGATGCGCCCATCACACTCTACGTCGACAGCGCGGAATCGTTCTCATCGCGCACTCTCGACGACCTGGTTGCTGCGTTAAGCATCATGCTCGTGAAGCGCCCCTCATATCACCGAGTGGACGGGGTGCTCGAATGCTGTCTCCGTCGCAGGTAGGGCGCTCATCGGGGCATGCGACGCAACCGTCACCGGCGGGTAGGTAGGGGACGGGGGGTTATCGATTCTGCGGTCACCAATCGACCATCTTTTATCTGTTGACGACCGAGTCATCGGCGCGACAATCGGCGTCGCCGAGGGTGGATCTGCCGATTCCCGAACCTGAGGGGAGGGATGGTTTGAGATCCGCGACTCGAGCGTCCGGTGCAAACGCGAAGGAATCATGGGCACCTATCGCTCCAGCGTAACAATCTCAACATCGTGGCATAAAGGTTGGTGCGGGTCTTGTTAACCGACAAGGAATTCGTCACGTATTGTCAACGCCTCCGTCTGTCGCCGGAGGCGATAGACGTCATTACCAGCATTCGACAGTCGGCCCCGAGTCGGTTGGTGCAGGCCACGCATGTCAGTTCCCCTACGCGCTATTACAGCTCGAAAATGGGTTGGAGCCTTGGCGCTGAGAGCCGGACAGTCGAAGCCGCCTTCTATCGAGCTTTCGACGATGACGACGATATTATCGAAATCTGGGATCAGCCGCCGAAGGTGTGGCTCCGTTATAGATCGGGCAAGGGCCGAGCGTTATCTCCTATTCCGACAACCTTCGATGCGTTCATTTTAGGTCGGACATGGGCAGGATGGGTAGAGTTCAAGAAAGAGGAACAACTCCAAAAGCTGACAGACCATAACCCCAATCACTACCGTCTCGGCGACGATGGGCATTACCACTGTCCGCCTGGAGAAGATTACGCCGCAAAGTATGGCCTCCAGTGCCGGGTACTCTCGTCAGCCGACATCGATTGGGTGTACCAGCGTAATCTGCTCTGGATGGAAGCGTACCTCCGTAAGAAGGGTGATTTGACGGTTCCAACCGAGGCCGAGGAGTGCGTTCTAAACCTTTTACAATCTCCCACAGGCCTACCCCTGTCGGAGCTCTTGATGCGTGCGACGAATGCGACGGCCGATCATATCTATACTATGGTCGCCGCAGGGCGCATCTACATGGACCTGCGCCTGACTCCGATCGCAGAGATCGATCGGATGCGCGTCTTCCGGGACCCTGCGATGGCGCGGGCCTACGCTATGATGCATGCGCTGCCCACGGAGCCTGCTAATGGCACGCACGCGATACAATTGCGCGCGGGCGAACACATTGTCTGGCGTGAAACGCCGTGGATTATTGCCAGCGTCACGGCATCTGTCGTCGATCTCATGAACGAGGAAGATGTGGCAACCGTCCCGCTTCCCCATTTCCTCCAGTTCGTCACGGCAGGCGTCATTAGGGGGCTACCTGAGCAATCGCGTTCGAGTGCGGAGAAGGAAGCACAGCAACTCCTTGCCAGAGCTACGGCGGAGGATATCGATGCGGCCCTGAACAAGGCGCGTGTGGTGCAAGCGTACCAAAGCGGAGAGCGTGTGCCGGAGGGTAACATCCATGTGCGCATGATCCAACGCTACGTCGCACGATGGAAGGAAGGGATAGATCGATATGGCCGCCGCTATGCCTACGTCAACCTACTCTCACGGGTGTATCGTCGTGGCAACCGGCTTCCCAAGTTGGAGCCCGCTGTCGAGGAAGAGCTTAAGGCCCATGTCGCCAAATGTACCCCACAGGTAGAGGGCGTTGACAACACGGTCTACTACGAAAAGCTCGACGGAGGCACTATCACGCGCGTCTGGGGCGATCTGTGCAATGTATGTGTGGACAAAGGACTCACTCCACCCACACTTGAAACATTCCGGACACATGTCAAGGCACGCCCCCGCTATGAGCAGGAGAAGAATCTACGGGGGCCGCGTGCGGCCTACAATCTCGAACCCCTGTACTTAGAACTTGAGTCGACGACACCACGGCACGGAGATCGGGCTTTTGAGGTCGGCCACATCGACCACTCACCGGGAGACGTGGAACTCTTCTGCCCCAAGACGGGCAAAAACCTCGGCACATGTTGGTTCACATTCCTTGTGGACGCCTACACGCGCCGTATTCTTGCCATTTATATTGCCTTTCACCCGCCAAATTACGTCTCCTGCATGATGGTCATACGCGAGTGCGTACGCCGCTTCGGTCGCTTACCCGATACCATTGTGGTCGACGGGGCGCCAGAGTTTCGCAGCACGTACCTTGATCGCCTGATTGCTCGCTACGAAAAGCACAAGCGCACGCGCCCCAAGGCCAATCCACGCCACGGATCGGTGTGCGAACGAGTATTCGGCACGACTATGACACAACTTCTCCATAATTTGGAGGGGAATACCGAGGTCCGCCGTTACACCTGGAGTTTAGACTAAATTGGGATGTCCAGGGGCCTAGAAGGGGGCCGTTTTACGCCTAAAAATCGTGCCACAGTGACATTTATTGATGGGTAGGTGTCACCCCCTTGTTGTCACCTACCTGCGGTTAATTGCCTTTCCGGTCGATCCGTGACGCTTTTGTAGGCGTCAAACGGACCTGACGAGGTCTCCAGGGGGGCTGATTTAGTCTAAACTCCCCTTTTTGGGGGTGCCTATCGGCGGCGGTCCCGTGGACGAGAAAAACCGATCGACGCCCCTGGTATCAGGATAGTCTAAACACCAGTTACACGCGTCAAGTCACGAAAGGGGTTGATCCGAAGCGAAACGGGTGCTGGACCCTGCTTGCACTCTACCTAACGCTCTACGCGTGGGCGGACCTGGTGTACGACAGGGCCGAGCACGTGGGGATCTTGCAGTCACCGGCCGACGCTTTTGCCGAGAGCATGCGCGTGGGCGGCGTGCGCGAACATCAAGCGATTCCCTACGACGACGACTTCATCTTCTCGACGTTTCCCTCAACCCCAAAAGGAACGGCGAGAGTGCAGGATCAGGACGGTATCAAGGTCAACAGTATCTACTACTGGACCAAGGACGACGCGTTCCGGACCTTCAAGGCCGAGGGGACAGACGTGAAAGTGGTCTTCGATCCGCTCGATGTTAGCCACGTCTTCGCCTATGTCGCCGGCGAATGGCGCGAATGTCTGGCGAAGCACTACTACCATGACTTCAAAGGGCGAACAGTTGCGGAGATCGATGTGGCGTCGAAGGAATTGCACGCGCGGATGCGTCTGCAGAATAGCCGTGCCACATGCGAGGTCAACGCTCGGAATCTTGCTGCCTACCTCCGCGAGATCAAAGATGTCGAGGTCGAGTTGAAGAAGCTACGCAATGCCGAGGATAAGAGCATTTACAGCAGCATCATTCAGTCTCTCGGTCGCCTCGCTGCTACCGGGACGACCGGAACCGCCGAGTTTGGTCAAACGCATCGCATCAACACACGCGATCACCTGACGCTCGTTGTCTCCGGCAACGACGAGGAGGACGATGCCCCACTAACCGACGAGCATGCCGAACTGACCGTTATCAACAAGAGTAGTAAGATTACAGGCATCGACCCCGCAACGACTGATGCGTCACAAGACGTCTACCTTGAGTCAGGCGTGACAAGTATCACAGAGTCCAAAGACGACCTGTGTGAGGAATACGAA
>JAABUX010008505.1_pt1 | contig 11813 bp, 14 predicted proteins | sample 5561851 | NCBI WGS metagenome assembly JAABUX01 (sample SAMN10711883, study PRJNA513361) | rock metagenome | isolation source: Antarctica rocks | place: Antarctica: Victoria Land, Richard Nunatak red sandstone | collected 2016-01-03 | reverse complement strand
ACAACAGGCGGCCAGTAGCACTGACCAGCTCCGTTGCATGCAGGCTCACGCACTGCGCAGGGCGGGTGGTCGCCTGGCCTGACACCCACCAGAGGCCATGCAATCGTGCCAGTGATCAGGAGCGCAGCAGCTCATGTTGGGGGCGCGATGGGGCGCGCCTGGTGCGCGCTCTGTCAATTCTTGGGCTTCCTGCACATGCAAAGGCGCCTCATCTTGTATCAACAGCCTTGTTTGTCGCTCGAGCTTGTCCACGGTACGAGCGCGTGTTGGCCATTGCACCCTTGCGCCGCAAAGGCGCCCGCAAAGCCTTGCCCAGCAGTGCATGGGAGATTCTGGGGTGTCCACTCATGCCGCTGGTGCTGTGTGGCTGCCCTTGGTTGAGCTTGTTCTGAAGTCATCAACGGCGAGGGCCGTTGCCTGCCGAGCTTGCAGCATGTGCAGATCATGCGGTGCTCCTCCCCATAGCTTCCCCGCTCCTAGGCAAGCACCTGTCCTCTTTTGCCTGCGCACAAGCAAGCAGCTGTGTTACCTGACTCCGCGACCTCTGCGGCAGCGCTGACCTTGACGTGCTCAAGCGCTGTACAATACCAGTCGTGTGGATGCATGGCGTTGAGGATAGCTGTCAGAATTTGGCAAAGCACAGGTGTGCATGGGTGAAGGAGCGTCGTGCGAGGCCCACAGTAAGGCTTTCTGGGCCACATGCATTGCACGTGTAACACTCTTGTCGGCGACTCTGTCATCATGTTGCCCGGCAAAGACCTACAAACAGATCTGCTGCATGGTCACCGGGGCTGCCTTGGACCCTTTACGTGCTGGGCTCAAGGTCTGGCGGTTTCCTGAGACTAGAGGCCGCCATTTACTCGTGCAAGGACTAGAGGCCGCCATTTACTCGTGCATTTTGGCCCGCTACTATATCAAGTAACCCTCATAAACTATATCGTTGCACTACACGCACGCATGCATGTCACCTAGAAACCCTCACAGACAAGCACACGAGCAGTAGTACATTGTCTGCTCTGCAGAGCAGCTGTCCACTCGCCCAACCCCTGCAATCGTTTATACATGCATGAAATATATCAATTGTCTATTTTTAAACAGCAGTTACGAGTCTGTCTGTCTCACGACCATGGCCGGGCAGTCTCAGCGGAACTTGGAATGAGCTGTACTATCTGACAATGAGCGCGCTGGCAAGTTTGCCGGCCAGGGCTGCTGCGCGGGTCAAGGCACTCAATGCTGATGCTCCAAAGCTGGCAGCGGCTGCCACTGGCCCCCTGCGCAAAGCGGACTTGCTGAACCCCCGTGCATCAGTTCTGCTGTCAATGCTGGCTGTCCCTGACCTCTTGCAGGCTGATTTGTTGGAGAATGGCCTGACGCTGCACGAGGCCAGGCTTGTATATTACAACACAACTGCTGTGGTCGCCACGCTGGCAAATGTTATCAGGCGCATTGTATGGCGGGACATCTTCGCTGAGCCTGCGGTAAACGGGGATGCGGATGGCGCCGTGGTCGAGCAACTTGGTTACGCGCTGCAGACGCTGTGTCTGATGCGAGCCCCGGCCTGCACGCCCCTGCCTCCTTGTGCCCCTTTAGAAAATGCACACTTCATAATACACTGTGCTGGCGCGCTGTGCAAGGCAGGCTGACCTGTCCCTTCCAAGTGGCAGAGGGGCCAGACCGCAAGACGGCCGTCCGCGAAGCTGCCAAGAGGTGAGCCTGCACAGGGCCCCTTCACCTGGAACGTGTGCGCCTGCACATGCCTGAGCTGCCAGTGTGGCGCACTCCTGTGTGCAGCTCACGCAGCGTGCTCTGTCGCGTACAGGTATGCCGCGTATGATGTGTATGGCATCGTTGCGGGCGTGGCCACGTCGTGGGCAGTGCTGGCCGCGAGCAGCCCAGACACTATAATAAGCGCCTTGGTCTATGCCATGTTCAGCAACTGTGTAAGCGTGTTTGAGCAGGTAAGGCTCTTGCCTGCACACCTTGGCGGCAGACCACTCAGCACACGCTGCTCTTCACTGGGCTGCGCAATGCGCAGGTGGTTCAGCTCTGGTGTGAGGTCGACGAGACGGACGCGTGGGGCGAGGCCGCCGCGTCGGCTGTCCTGACGCAGTACTTCTCTGGCCTCTCAGCGGTGCTCCTGTGGCTCTCCACCGCGCCAGCAGCCCTGCCGGCCAGCGTGCAGATGGCGGGGGGCCCAGCCGTTGCAGCGCGCTTGAGCCACCTCCGTCTCGCATGCGCCTCACAGGCACGCTCCGCCGCGCGCCGCAGTCCCTGCAGCCCTTGCAGCCAGCGCCCTGGCTGACCCACTCCGGTCTGCCGCAGCACCTGCTGAGCGCAACGCGGCTGTACAATAGGCTGCGCCTGGCCGGCAAGGCACTGCACGCCGCGTACCTGAAGGGCTTTTGCAGCGCCGCCGGGGGCGACCTCCTCATCAGCGTCATGCAGCAGGCGCTGCCCAAGAGCTGCGACACGAACGCTGCGCAGCCGGCGCGGTGTGCGGGCCCTGCCTCGGCCGGGCCAGGGCGCACGCGCGTGTGCGCCCCTGGAGCGAGCCTGGTTGCACGCCTGCAGGCGGCCCCAATGCAGACTGCCGCGCGTTCTGGAAGGCCCTTCGCCGCATAGAGTGCGCGATCACGGCGTATAATTCGCTGCCCGAGGACGGCGCGGGCGCGTTCAGCCCGCAGATGGAGCTGCAGCTGCAGGCCCTGCTGGCAGACCGCGCGGTGCCGCTGCTGCTGCGCTGCCTGCAGTTGTGGAGGGGCGGTGCGCGTCGCAGCACCCACACAGCATGTGGCGCCTGCTGGGGTATTACTGCTTGCGCTCTGGCGCTCTTGCGCAGGCCATTGCATGAAAGGCACATGGGCACGCCCTCGCCAGCTGTTTTGCCCAGGCGGGTCGTTGCGCAGGTCGAGTGGGCGAGATGTGGTCCCGGCGCAGCTGCTGCATGCGCAACCTGCTGACCAGGTTCACTGGATGCAGGCCCGCAGCGGAGCATGGCCGCCGACGCATGCTTCTGCGGCAGCGTGCTGAGCAGGCTGCTGAGCATCGAGGAGCTGTGCAAGCGCATGCCGCAGCGGGACCGCCTTCGCAGCATGCGCGGCCTGTACACCATGCTGCTGTGGGCGTTGCAGCGCGTCGCGGAGCAGGCGCGCGCCCGCGGGCACGCCTCCCGTGGGCGGTGCAGGAGCAGGGGCCCGGTCTAGCTAGTCGCACGTGTGCTGGTCGCCAGCCCGCACTGCACTGCTGGCCTGCCGCCGCTGCATGCTCAGACTGTTCAGACCAGTCCGCGCATGTCTCGCTGCGCCCTGTGCCTCAGATCACCTATAGCTGGGTTCTTGCGCCTCGACGCCTGTGTGCACGGCATTGCTAGCAACTACGAGGGAGAGTGCGTCACATGGTGGCTCACTGATGCCCAGACAAGAATCAAGCGTGTACTGGACAGTGTTGAGCGGCCGCGCTTGCAGCCTGTGCTCAGACTAGGTGAGCAGCAGCACATCTTATTGCAGCTCCCTGGTACAGAACGCTCACCAGGGCAGCGCGCGTGTCGACGCGCTACTGGGCATGCGCAAAAACGAAGCTCAGATGCCGCACCTGGAGCACGTCTGCAACGACATTGCCGGCTGCCGCATGCCCTGGCGGATGCTGGTGCGACCCCTGTTGCGTTCGGTAGCACTGCATGTGTGTTGGGGCGCTAGTGACATGGCTGAAAGGCGTGTGTGGAGGAAGCACGTTTGCATACAGCGCTCCATGCCAGACGTGTGCAATTTGAAGATGTATTGTGCTGCTGTCCGATGCACTTTGATTGCGGACCTCCATGACCTCATCATGACCTGCGCTTGCGGCATTGAGCCACAGCCTCTTGCCCGTCCAGGCCAATATGGAGGTCTCGCGGGAGGATGCCGAGCGACTTGAGGGCCTGCTCCCGCTGGCCCTGTCGGCCGTGGAGGCTGCACTGAGGCGTGGGCCAGAGGCTGTGGGCAGGGCGCTGGTGTGCGACCCCGACAGAGCTGTGGCCCAGGCGCGGTCACGTCTTCGCTCCGAGCGTCTGAGAGCTGTGACGGCTGTGCAGGTGTTGCGCCGTCGCAGTTGCCTGGCAACCGGTGCTCTGGCAGGGGGGGTGTGAGGGTGCGTCAGGCCTGCCCTGCGCAACACCTCGGCCCTTGACGCATACCCAGGAGTGCAGGCGGTTGCGCACGCGGCTGATGTGCTGCTGGCGGTGGGGCCCTGCGAAAGCCTGCTGCCGGCCGCCAAGGCGCTGCTCGCCACGCTGGCCAAGCTGCTCGCAATGGAGCATGTGCCGAGCGCGGCCCTGCGCGCCGGGCTCTCGGTGAGCCGTAGCGGCCCTGCCGCCCCCGCTGCCGCCGTTGCAGCCGGGTGATGCACACCTCACGCGCGTGCCACATGTCACGTGCAAGCATATGAGCGCCTGCGTCCGACCTGCTGCATGTGGCGCGCCAGGTTGCGCTTATGGCCGTGGTCCCAACCCTGCTGCTTCCGCGAGGAGGCAGGCGCAACCTGCCGGCGGCGCTGCTGCCGTACGCGGTGGCGCAACTGCTGCCCCTGCTGCTCCTGCCGCCCGAGCGCGTGCGCGCGCTGGACCTCGCACAAGTCCAGAGCGTTCACGATCACGCCGACGGAGTGACAGTCTTCCTTACGGGCAGGTTGGTGCGTTTGCAGCCCTCCTGCTGACCATACCGGGCGAGGCCCGTGCACTGTGCGCCGTGCTGCGGTGCAACCCCGGAGTGAGCGTAGCAGCCTGACCCTGCATGCGCGCAGGCAGTCACAAGCCATCTGGTGAACGGCTCCGCGGAGGGCAGGGCGGTCGCGCTGGCGTGCCCGGGCCTGGTGCCCTTTGTCGTGGCGGCGCTGGACAAGCTGGCTGACATCTGTGCGCGCTTCCCTGCTGCGCGTGACAGGAGCGTGAACTGTCAAGGTGTCTGACAGAGCTGTGTGACACCTCCGCAGCAGCCCGGCGCTTCATACTGCACAGCAGTGCTTTAGGTGCATGCTTGAGCAGCTTGGCGTACAAGACCCGCGCTCCTCGGCTGTGCCTGAAGCGTGCAGCCCTGGCCGGGCCCTGTAGGTTCTTGTAGGGTTGCTCAGGGTGGCGGTGTGTGGCGAGCGGGCTTCTCACGAACAAGGTCCTGTGGGCGGGTGGGGTTGCCTGGCTCCCCTGACTTGCAGGCCTTCCCCTCTTGCATGCTGTGCAATTGTCCCGTCAACCCGGCACAGCCTCGCAGGTGCCCCCCGGCCGGGCGTGCGTGCCACTGCCCTCGAGATGGCCTGCGGCCGCGATGACGCAAGCAATTCCTGGGAGGATGGGGCCCTGGGATCGGCGCTGGATGCCATCAGTGGTGTAGGCAGCACCGCGAGGATGTCTGACGCGTCGCGCCCGCTGTCCTTGGCGCTCGCGCGCGCCGGCGCGCTGGGCGCAGCCGCCCGCCTGGCGCAGCACTGGGTGAACGGGTTCGAGGAGCCCCAGCGCGAGGGCAAGGTACGCGCAGCAGCGCGCTGCGTGATCTCCTTGCTGCAGGCCTTCGACCGGCACTTGCCCGAGGTGTGTGCGCGCTCTGCGCCGCCCATGCACAAAGCGCATGTAGGCAGCAGCTGATCCGCTGATGCTGCGCGGGCGGGGCGGCAGGACTGCCCGCTGCTGGACTATTGTACGCCACCACTTGAGCCCAGCAGCAACGAAGTCCAGGGCGCTTCATTCACCCTAGTGGCCGCCGTCGCGCGCTTTGAGGCTGAGGCCGCGCAGCGCATCCCCGCGGACACGCTGTCGGAGGCCAGCCTGGAGGACCTGCGCCTGCAGATGCCCGCGCTGCGCCCCGTGGGCTGCTGGTGCATGGGGTGCGCCCGTGCAGTGTGAGGCTGCCATGGCCAACTCCATTCGGCATCAGAGCCCCCGCTCACAAGCGTGCCGCAGTCGCGCAGGTGCCGCAACCTGTCCGGCGCAACGGAGGCGGGCCTGCGACTGCAGCTGTGCTCCGGCTGCAACACCGCGCGCTACTGCTCTGAGACATGCCAGAAGGCGGCCTGGCGCGCGGGCCACAAGGGCGCATGCCGGCGCCTGTAAGCAGCGCGTATGACAGGCACGGGCGCAGGGGTAGGGCATGCCACTGCGACCGAGACTTGGGGTGATGGAGGGGGTTGCAGGTGGCGACGCAGGGCTGTCATGGGTAGTGATGGGGATTCCGAGCAACGGGCGGCCAGTGGCAGTGCCCAGCTCCTTTGCATGCTGGCTCGTGCACTGCGCAGGACGGGCGACTGCCTGCCCTGCATCCATTGGGGGCCATGCATGCATGCCAGTGTTTGGGAGCGCAGCAGCTCATCTCGGGGGCGAGGTTGGGTATCCGAGTGCGTGCTCTGTCAGTTCTGGGCTCCTTCACATGCCAAGGCGCCTCGTGTTGCATTGTGAAAGTCGGTAATTGCTCGAGGTGTATGGCACGTCTAGGTCACAATGGCAACTGCACCCTTGCGCCGCAGAGGCGCTCGTTAGGTCTGCCCAGCACATAGCATGATCCAAAGCCTGGCACGGCCCAAGCAGGATTACTTCAATGCTCTCTTCAAACCAGCACCTCCGAATTTCCTGTCTCTCAAAAATATGCACACGTTCCATTGCTTGGTTTCATGCAAGTGGCCTGCACTGCTAGGCATGCAACAGGGGCCTGCCCAGGCAACCATGCAGGCATCCGTCGTCGAGCGCCTCGACCAGGGGGGTGCGCGGCAGCGCCTCCTACGGCAGGCGGCCGTCCGCGCCGCACAGGAGTGCGCTCGCGCCCCAGCGCTGGACGCTGCAGGATGTCTCCCAAGCGGCCTGCGCGCGCGGCCGGCGCTGTCAGGCGGGTGCACATCTTAAGCGCTGCATTGGCATGCCCTCCTGGCAAAGCCTCGCGCCCGCAGGGCGCAGCCTAGGACCAGCTGAGCGCGCCGCAAGGCTGGCGCACGGCCTGCTGACCTGCCGGCGCTTGATTCACGCATTACGCTCTCACACGCTCTGCTCTTTCTGTGAACGCTGCAACAAGCTGTACATCACCTCCCGCAGGCCAGCGTAACTTGAGCCTTTTGATGGGCTTTGCGTCTATATGTGGGGACTTGGGGTGAGGTTGGACCTAGGGATTACGTGTGTCTGTCGTAATTCCCGGAGGGGTTGCGGAGGTCAGTCGTACAGCTTAGGGTAATGGCAGGCTGGTATCACTTTGTTCTCGCTGTGCTCCCCAGACCACACTAATATCAGCTCGCTCGCAGACCATCCGCATCCAAGCGACCACTCCACACGCCTCATCGCTCTGCTGCGACCAGGCTTACACAACTGCGGCTTGCCGAGATGTCGGCAGTCCGGTGCGGCAGCCCTGGCGCGCCCGGCTGTATGAGGTTGTAGTTGGTCGAGCAAGGTTGCATGATGCCTGCGCTGCAGCTGCCCGCCTGGGATGCTTGTCGTGCAGCGGCTCTCGGCCCGATGGACCGTGCTGCCCCGGCACCTCCGCCCTGTGGGCCCAGCTGATTCACGGGGCCGAGCCAGAATGCGTGATGCCTGCGCTGCAGCTGCCCGCCTGGGATGCCTGTCGTGCAGCGGCTCTCGGCCCGATGGACCGTGCTGCCCCGGCACCTCCGCCCTGTGGGCCCCGCTGATCCACCGGGCCGGCGCTCACCGGGCCCAGCGCGCGCAGGATCGTCGCTCTGGTGGTGCTGCTGGCGCTGTGCGTGCCCTGCTGCAGCCCGGCCCGCCTGCCGCGGTGGCCGCGCGCCACCGTGACCACGCCCAACAGCGCCGCGGACATGGACCCCATGATGCTGCTGGGCCTCAAGCAGGCGGAGAAGATGTTTGAGGTGCGGCCGTGCGCCCGCCGGGCAGCCTGCAAGTGCTCCGCGGCCAAGCGCGCGGGGCCGCGCAGGAGGCCCCGCCGTGCCGCCCCGGTCTGGCGTGCCGTTCAATTGGCGCGTGCCGCCCTGACCTGCCGTTCAATTGGCTGCCAGGCCCTGCGCCTGCCTGCGCCTGCCAGGCGGCCCACCCCGGGAGCGCGGCGCGCGCAGGGCCACCCGCTGCAGGCTGCCGCGCAGGCCTTCATCAACCTGATCAGGCTGCACCAGCAGCAGCAGCAGCAGCTGGGCGTGCTGGAGCCCCTCTTCGAGGCGCTGGCGCGCGCGGCCGCAACCGACCCGCTCGGCGACGAGCTGGCGCTGCTCAGCAAGGTGCCAACTGTGCCGGACCCGCTCCTGCTCGGCACGCGCAACATCACCGGCGGCTCCTATGGCGAGGGCCCGCACGGGCGCCCCGGCGGCGTCGACGTCAGCCTGACCGCCGCGCGGTTTGGCCCCTGCGTCCTGGAGGGCGGCGCGGAGGTCGCCGGCGCGTACGCGCACGGCGTGCGCGTGGCGCCCACCGGCCTGGCGGTTGGCGCGACGGGCGCCAAGGTCGCCCCGACCCTTATTGAGGTCGCGCCGGAGCTCATCGATGTTAACCCGACCGGCGTCAGCGTCTCGCCCGCGCTCGTCGACGTCTCGCCTGCGCTGGTGCAGGTCGCGCCGGGCTTTGTGGCCCCGCGGCCCGGCACGGTCGCGCAGGTGCTGGACGCCCTGCAGGGGTTCGCGCGGGCCGTCGGCGTGCCGGGCGGGCCCGGCGCCGCCGCGCCGCCGCCCACGTGAGCGGGCGCCGGGGCTGCCAGTGTTTGTGGCTTGAGTGGGCTGCGTGGGGCAGGGCTGGGGAGCGCGTCGTCTGTCGCGCGCCTGCTTGGCGCCCTCCGCCGGGCCCCGCAATATCTGCGTGAACATGCTTATGCCAGGCAGGTACTGCCCTGTGCAAGGCACTGCCCCGTGCGCACATGGGGCGCTTGTGCGGCTGTGGGTGGACTCGTGGGGATGTGAACAGAACAAGCGCACACCTGCTTGTAGATGCTTGCTTTGTGTGCGGGGCTGTTTTTTTGGTTGGTCAAGCCACCGGGCTATTTAACAGCTGGGCAGGGGCGGTGTGCAAGCACTTGTTTCTTTAACTGTAAAGCGCAGCGCGCGCCGCGTCACGCTGTCCTCCTCGCGCACCTTGGCAAAACTCACCATCTCTTTTACACAGAGCAGCACTCCCAAGATGGCAAGGCCAGCTGCACTCTGCAGCGAGCGGGGCGCTTTGCAGCGTCCCTCCGCGCCATGCTCCCAGCAAAGCCTCGCGCTCTCACCCGTGGCTGGATGAGGTAGGCCGCGCGCCTCGGCTGAGTATGGCCGAAGGCAAGACCAGCCACAAATGCGGCACATAGCGCCTGTGCGCGCATTGGCGCTGCGCCTGCCCAGCAGATGCGCTGTGTCTGACGTGGGCCCCTGAGCCAGCGATGACAGACCTTGCAGTGGCAGCGGTGCCGCAAGCCGTTGCAGTGGCAGCGGTGCCGCAAGCCGTTGCAGTGGCAGCGGTGCCGGAAGCCGCAGCACGTGCCGTACGGCTGACAGCGCTAGCTTGCAGTTTTCAGCAGTCGATAACATCCGCAGCCCAGGCCGCTCCGCGGTGCTTGCTGGCTGGCGCAAACAGCGCCCGAGGCAGGAAGGTGCAGTTCGAGCTCAGAGCGCAGGCGCAGAGCGCAGCCTGGCAAGGCGACACTCCTAGTGCGGCAAGGCGCTGCGCTCGGCGACGAGCGGGGCGCTTTGCAGCACTGGCGCGCGGCGGGGACGCCGGCGACGCGCCTCGGCGCGTCAGGGCGCCGCTACCCCCAGGCGCTCAGCTGGAGGGCAGGACGAGCTCACCGCGGGAGAGCTCGGCCGCCCTGGCACGCGCCTGTCGGCCACAGAAAGCAGCCCGCTGCCGGCAGCTCTGCCTGCGCCGCGGCGCGCACGGCGCACGGCGCGGCGGGCGCCGACGGCCCCTGCTGCATGGCCGGCTGCCGCGCTGCCGCGCTGCCGCCCTGAGCCTGCCCGCCGCACAGGCACAGCAGGCTGCATCGGGCGAGCGGCTGCGCCCGAGCGCTTGCCGGCAGGTCGCGCGTCCTCCAGCGAGCGCAGGGCCGCGCGCGGCACCCAGCGGCATGCCCAGCGCGCACACGCGCCGGAGCGAGCAACAGCGGCCGCAAGCGCTTGCGCGGCGCCGAGGCTGCCGCTGCTTGCCTCCACTGGGCGGAGAGCAGTCGTGCGCCGCCTGCCCCAGGCCCCTCGCTGCTGTCCGCCACTGAGCGGGGCGGTTGGCTCCCGGTGCCTTTGCTCGAAGGGTGGACGCTCTTGCCGCGCCTCGCAGACACGCCCTTGCTGTGCTCTTTGCTCGGAGGAGAGGTTCGCGCGCCGCGGACCCGCTGCTGCAGCCCGGCGCCAGCTGCCACGCGCGACAGAACACATCCAGCGCGGCCCGCATCACGGCCAACAGCACGCCCAGCTGCGCTTGTGCGCAACGCGCCCCGGCGCTTTCTCCGGCGGGCGGAAGGGAGGGGCGCGCGCGGCAGGGCGCAGCACCCGCAGCACGCGCGCTGCCAGGCGCGAGCGCCAGCAGTCAGGAGCGCTGGCGCGCAGCGCCCAGGGTGCCGCTGCCTGCTTCTTCTGGGCGAGGGCCGTTGTCAATACTGTGCCTCCGGCCTGTTGCTGCTCTGTCTGCATCAGAGCAGGGAGGTATTTGCTGCCTACCCTTTGCCTTTGCCTGGAGGGTGGAGGCTGCTGCTGCTGCGCGCGTCGTGGCCTTGTTCTTACAATAAACCAGCAAAATAGAGGCCTTCGGCGTGATGGCAAAGAAGGCACTTACAATAGTGGGAGCCCCTTCATAAACATCTTGTGCCTACATGTGAAAATGAACCGCCATCAACCTATAGCAAAAAACCAGTTACACTGTTAACACTGTGCCACACCGTCGCCTTCGCGCAGAGGAAAGTTGCTCGCGCGGTGCAGACGCGCCCTTGTAGCCCAGCACCAGCAGTCCCAACACCGGACACACGAGTGCGCGGCCATTAACACGGCCAACAGCGAGCCCACACAGCGCACACAGGCGCGCTGGCACCGGCTGATGGCAAGCCCCAACCACCGTCACTGGGCTTTCTGAGTATATAAAGCAGGCCCGCGCGCCGCCGCGGCTCAGGGCGCCGGCTGCGCGCGCGCGCGCGCGGCCGCCTGCACGGCCGCGCGGTCCGCCGCGAAGGCGCCCGGCGCCACGGGCGGCGTGACCACCACGCGCCCGGGCGTGGGGTCAATCTTCACCGGGTCGGGCTGGAGCACGGGGCCGACGCCCGCCTCGGCCGGGACCACCTCCCACGTTGGGGCGACCTTGATCAACGTGGGGTTGAACTCCACGGCGTTGGCGATCCCCGGGCCGCTGGACGCGCCGACGCTGATTAGCTTCGGCCTGCGCGCCGCGCGCGAGCACAGGTCGCCTCCTGGCCAGCCGTGCAGGCGCTGCAGCGAGGCGCCGGGAGGCAGGCCATGCCAGGGCGCCGCCAGTAGCGCTGCAGCCAGGCCGGGGCGCGCCACGCGGTCAGGCGGCCGGCGCGCATGCATATGCGGCGTGACCCAATGCTGCCGCGGCAGGTCAGGTCAGGGGCGGGGGCGCACCCGACCGAGATCAGCGCCGGGCTGACGGATGCGCCCGTCGCGCCGAGCGACACGGCCGTGGGCGACACGTCGATCAGGCTTGGGGCCACGACGGCGCCTGCCGCCCGGCGCGCGAGCGTGAGTGAGGGCGCGCGCGGGCGGCGTGCGAGCAGGGCGCACAGCGCAGAGCACGGCGCGCAGCAGCGCGCGCTGCGCCCAGGGCAGCACGCGCCCTGCCCTGCCCTGCCAGCGCCAGAACAGGCTCGGCGCGCGGGCGGCGCACCGGCGGCGCCCAGGCGGACGAGGCAGGGCTGCACGTCCAGCCCGGT
>JAABUX010008504.1_pt1 | contig 11813 bp, 26 predicted proteins | sample 5561851 | NCBI WGS metagenome assembly JAABUX01 (sample SAMN10711883, study PRJNA513361) | rock metagenome | isolation source: Antarctica rocks | place: Antarctica: Victoria Land, Richard Nunatak red sandstone | collected 2016-01-03 | reverse complement strand
TCATGGCACATACCAAACACGAAACCACTGTGCGCCCGCGCAATGCTGCAACTCCAGCTGGCTCTGTTACAATGCCGACTGCACACCCGCGACTGCCCGGACCACTACACGTGTCAGCTTGCTACAGCGGAAACAGGGATCAGTTCTCTCTCGGGCCGCAGTGGCCTCATTGCGTCATCAATGCCGGTCCCTATCCGCCAGCTCTTGTCCGCATCCGCGGGCGTCCTCGGGACTAAGCCGCCGCTCGGCAACGCCGTCGCGATGAGCATGCCCGCGTCGATAGGCACGTGCCCGTCCATCGCGACGACGGGGATCTCTATGCTGCACCGCGCCGGCCCGCGTGATGCAGGTGCCGAGCTGCCGGCAAGTGCGAGCTCAACGTCGCCATCTACAGCATCGCCTTCCTTCGACGACACCACCGCATATTCGCCGTGGGTGGCAGCATCTGCGAGCCGCCGGCGCTCGCGTCGGTAGCGGTCCACCACAACGATGAGCAGGCCACACATGATGATGACCATCGCCACGCAGTCGCGAGGCTTCAGGACCTGCGGATCGCTTCAGGCCTTAGCGCAGCAAGCATTCTTCGAAGAGCTGACTGATGTAGCAGTGCGGTTGCATGCAACTGGTGCAGAGTGCATACCCTCTGACGACGGTCGAGCCACGTTCATGAGGAGGCACAACATTCGTACCAATCACGGTAGGACAGCTCGTTGTTGCCGCACTGTCATGAGGATGTGACGCAGGATTTGTGGGGACTGGCCACACATAGTCTCATCACGAGGTTACGCAGCATGCAGACGGAGGTCCTGGCTACTTGGTTGTGCAGCAATGTGAGACGATTGACATACCTGCCCGAGGACCACAGCCGCGAGGATGCCCGTCACCACCGGCTGCATCGTCGAGTACGTCGCCGGCAGGACGGCGCTGCAGCGGCTGATTGCCCAGGCGATGGACGAGTGCGCGCCCGCCGTCCCGATGATGCCGGCCCACAGCACCGCCGCCCACGCGGAAGGCGGCACCGACGGCCAGTCAATCTGTGCATAACATGCACATCAAGTCATGTCGTAGCGGACACAGACATGCGGTCTACAGAATGAAGCAGATGATGCTGCATGTTATGCTCACAGCAGCACCACTTGCGTTCTGTGACCAGCACTCACTTGTACTGTTGCACATGACGCAATACCGCCCCAGCAGAAGCAAGTCTGGGACGCTGTTCAGGTGCGAAGCGTCGTGGCCTGGCACTTCGCGCAAATGTCCCAAGCCAAAAACGAACGCAACCGACGGTGGAACCACCAGCGGCCCTGTGATGTGCACCACGAATGGCAGCACCACAAACAATGGCGCTGCACGTGCGCTTGACACAAGGTGGGTGCTCAAGCCCGCCTAATGTACCTGCCGGAACTGCGGGAGGGCGGCCATGATGATGCCGGCGTCGCCACAAGTCGCGGCCAGGCTGTACACGCTGAACGGGAACGGCCGGGTGCTGAGCACGTGCTGCAGCATGACCGTGTACGAGGCGTAGCTCAGGTTGACGATCCACAGCGCAAACAGACCCTTCGTGTTGGCCCTGTCGTCACAATAATACACCTTTATATTTGTAAAAGATTAGCCAATCAGTAGGCTTCAGGGCCGCGTCGGCGGCCGTCAAAAGAGCAAGCACGCATGCGATCCGGCGACTTCGGTCCGCTGCATGAGTGAGCGTCAGGGCCGTGCGTGATACCGAGCGCACTTGTGGAAGTCGAGGTTCTCCACGTGCACCAGGACCAAGGCCCCGCTGACGGACATCACGATGCCGGCCGCCTGCGCATCATGACAGGTGCTCTGTGGGGATCCCTGTAGGTGCATAGAGGCCATTGCGCCAGCTAGCTGTGCCAACAACCTGCCTGTACTGAACCCCGCGATACATCTGTATGAGCCTGCAGCGGAAGAGGCGACAGACACAACCGACAAAGTTCGCGGGTCCGGGCTTGCGGCACCGACGGTGTGCGCGACGCAACGACGTGCCTTGTAGCGGTTGAAGGCTTCCATGCCGAAGGCCGCCGAGAGGAGGGCGACATAGACGGGCGTCGTGGGCACCATGATCGGCGCGTACGCCGCCCCGACCAGGTGGTTGCCCACGAACACCAGGGACTGCGAGATGCCGATGCCCAGGGTGCCCAGGGCGACGTACCAAGGGACGTCGCGCAGCGCCGGCCTGAACGTCGGCTCCTGCGTGCGGGTGTCGAGCTTGAGACTGCGGGTCTGGTTGCAATGTGGGCAAGCGCTCGCAAAATTTGATATGCCACAGTAGATGGTTGAGTGTAGCGTCCGGCCTCGACGTGAACTGCTCGTCCTGAAGCGCCAACGAGTGACGTTTGCGTGTAGGTTGGCCACGCAGTTTACCTTAATTCTGGCGCCAGCATACAGCAGCGGCAGCGCGAATGTGATGCGCATCGCCGAGTATGGCAGCGGCGGTATGTGCTCCAACGCCTGCGGCAGAGCTGCAGGTTGTCAGCTCTAGCTGCTTGGACGGCCGGCCCAAGCAATACGGTCCTCGCTTGACATGTCAAATGCGGTCAGGAAGCGGACGATGGCCAGCCATTTTGAGATATGATCGACCATCCCGCACCGCATGGCTGCTGACGTGCATCACGGCGAACGCCAGCTGGCAGCACAGCAGCACGACGTGCGGCAGCCACCAGCGCTGCTCGAGGCTGCTGAGCTTCGGGGCGGCGGCTGCCGCCGGCGATGCTGGCTGCAGCGGCATCTGCTGGTCTCGAAACTCGTCCAGACTGCAACAGCACGCGGCATTAGCGTTCGCAGATATGATCGGGTCGCCATTGATTGATCTGACTGGCGTTGGGACCAAGCATCATGGCTCAGGTGGTGCCTAGCCCTGCCAACGCTGGAGACGTGGCGATCAGCGCTTTTGTGCATGATGACCAGCAAAGGAGGGGGACGCCGCATGGCTAGTGCGATCAAGCTGACCAGATGTCGCCAATCGCGAGGATGCATCCGTCCTTTGCAGGTGAGAAACTGCCGGCGGGAGTCGCCCATTAGTCACCTGAGCTCCTTTGGGGACTGTGCTGAGAACTTCGCTGCCATGCTGATCCTGTGCTTGTCGCCCCACTGCTTGATGGACAGCTGCCTTCCCTCTCAGGCGCCATGAAGGCTAGCACGAAGCCATTGCGATGTCCGCGATGGCTCGTGACAGCACCTAATGCAGGCTGTGACTGTGCGTAATAAGCCTGTCAGGACGTAAAGTTAGGAAGCTGCGACGTGCAGGGGCTGCAGAGCAACAATTGCGTTTGCGGACGGCACCCGTGTCGATGTAACTGCTGATGCTCAGACAGACCTCGTTCTAGGGGAGCGTCACAGCGGAAACTCGAGTTGAGCGGGTATGGTGTGCAAACCCCAGAGTCACCGAAGCATCACACGTGTTGTAGCTGCCCGTACAGCCAACAGCGGCACCGCAATGGCAGGCAAGGGCACCGAACATTGCCACCGCTCTCTGCCGATCTCCTGGCCGCTCGATCAAGGTGCTCACATCAACCTGGATGGCTGCCTGATGCTGCCCAGTGCATGGAGCTCTGCAGTGCTGTGACAACGCCTGGCAATGCTGTTGTCGCAGGCTGGGTCCCGTACGCGGTAGGGGTGCCGCTCATACCCGCCCTGCTGACGGCTTTCATCACAGGCGTCTCGTGGCCATTCCCCCTAAACGTATTCCATTCAGTCAGCCTCGTCCTCTGGAGGTACTTGCACGCCCACGCGCCTGCGTTTTCCTCCGCATATCAGCACAGCTGCGCCGACGACCCCAGAGTCGCCCGTATGTTCGGTGCCTAACCCTCACACATGTGGCGCATGGAGAGGGCAGCGCGGCTTCCAGTGCCTCATAGGCTTCCTATTCAGCCTGCACATCATAGAGTCGGTCTACAGCTGCTGGCTGGGCCGGCGACGGGGCCTGCGTCCATCCGACACAGCGTGCGCTCTCCGCTCTGATCGTCCATTGTGCTGTGCTCTTCCCCACTCCTCTCGATTAGCCACGCTCCTCGACGCGCGCATGGTGAGCTCGCGCCCATGCATGGAGGTCGACCTGGTGTGTAGTGTCGTGCAGGCGCTGGGTGGCGCTGACGCTGCTGCTCGGCGGCTCGGCGAACCTCCACATGCACCGCGAGCTGAGACGCTGCCAGCGGGCGGCTGCAAAGGCAGACTAGCTTCAAGCGGACTAGGCTTCAAGTTTGCTGTGCGCAACTCTAGTCCATTGTACAGAAGAAGCTGCACTGACGTCCTTCAAGCTGCACGTTACTGAGCAGCGGTGTTGCATGGAAATCAGAAGTTGGAAATTATGACGCCTGGGCGTTGCCCAGGCGTGATTGAGGAGGCAGCCCAATAGCCGGCGGGTACCGCCGGCTAGGGTCTTCCCACCGCCGCGACAATGTGCCACGGGGTGTTGCTATGAGTGTAAGACACAGTGTCGCCAGCACCAGTTTTGCGCTGTTTTGACTGGCCATCAGTGGTGATGCGTGGCCCTGAATAGCGAGTTTGGAAACGAAGCTGCGCCGCACGGCGTCCTTCCCGCAGGTGGCTACGCCGTAGAAGTAGCAGCCGGGCGCATCTCTGACCCTTACAGGCAACCCGCCGCAACTTCGAGAGCAGGCTTTTCTGTTCCAGGCGTCGCTTTACAATCTTGCCATCGTGCATCATCGCTATGCAGCAGCGTACGGCGGGCAAGTGTTTCGGACAGTGCATGCCGAATGGCAACACGGCAGCTGGCACCACTTGCGAGGCGCAGGTATGCAAAGCTGAGCGTTGATGTTGAAGCAGGGTTAACCTACGCGGCTACGTTGTCTCAACATGACAGCTGCCTGCCAGGATATACCGAGAGGTTCAGGTGATATGACGACAGCATCCACTGTGAGGTCCAGTCCTCAATCAGTGTTGCCCAAAACGCCGAAAAACCCCTGTTAGACACAGTGACTCTGTCTGACAGACCCTCACGCCGCATCCAGCTGCCGCTGCGCGGCCGGCCCATGCTGCTGCAGCTGCTGCACTGCAGCATAGACTGTGCCGCCCTCGCCAGCAGCAGGGTCGCGGCAACCTCTGCAGCTGACGAAGTGGCTGTGACAGCGTGGGGCGGCGGAATGGCATCCCGCCGAGCCATCTGTTCCACGCCGCTCCAGCGCCGTCCGCCTGTGCTCAATCAACACCGCGCATGATGCCCTAAAGACTGTATGCCCCGCCACACCTGTCGCTCTCAAGAGCAAGTTGGTCAATAAAGCGGGGCTCGAGACGAACAGGGCCAGGCCGGGAGGCGCGGTGGCCACAGCATCAGCGCTTCCGAGCTTTGATCACAAGATTGCGTTGTGGCGGGGCGTGTGCTGCATGGCACACACTCACAGTCTACTGCAGGTCGAGTGCATGTGGGTAGTGCCAGCCACCACCCAGGGTCACGCTCTGTTGACATCCGGGCGCGCACTTCGGGCCGCCCCTGCTGCCCAAGCTGCGTACTTGCCGTCGTGGGCCACTGTCCCTGCAGCTGGCCAACCTGCGCGAAGCAGCCGGCCGCACTGTGGTCCGCCGGCCCCTGATGTTGCAAGAGTGGGCGCGGGCCCTCACCTGCCAATGTGCCCGTTGTGTCGGTCAATTGAGCGGTGCATGGAGGGAGGAGGCATTCGGGGCGCGTGAGCGTCAACCATGACACGGCGCTCGCGGACCTCGACAACGACCTGCAAAGCGCGGGGCTACTGCACGGCGTAATTGCTCTGCAGTCAGGCACATCAAGTGCTGGTTGCAGCGCACCCAGTGCGCTGTTCATCTGTTGCATGAGCACGCTCGGCGGCTGCGCGTGCTCGTCGAGGGTGTGCTTGCAGCACGTAGTGCCGACAGTGCACCTGCATGCAGACACTGCCTAAGCATCCGGGCGGCAGATTGCGCGGACGATTAGAAGGCGCCAATGCACACGGGGCGCAGGCTACCGCACTTACCTCCAAAACAAACACCAAGCTCCCAGCCCGCGCTGTGCTGCGCCACCACCCCGGGCCCATTGCTGATCAGATCACGGTTCGCAAGCGGCTGGACCAGCGGCGCGACGCAGCCGCCCCGCTGCCTGATGCAGCCTGTTCGGACCCGGACATCTGGGTGCACAGTGCCGTACGCCACGCCATGCTGAGGAACTCTGTATGGCGCAAGACTGTGTAAAAATGGCCGCTAGTCATGTACAGGGGCGCCGGGAACGAGGCGACGCCTTTAGCCGGCCACAGGGCGGCACGAAAGGGGAGACCCGGAGGAAACCTCTCACTGGCGAAGGAAGGTGTACCGAAATCTTGGAGCAAGCGGCTGACCTGACTGAGCAGCACCGATGATCCATTGTTGGGGAGACATCTGCAAGCTTGGTGTGGGTGGGGAACAGGAGGGATTCACGCTCACTGCGCACGCCAGGCAATTGTGTCCGCGGGCGTCATCGGGGGCGTCACTGCGGGCGTCACGTCCGGGCCTGCCGGCAGGCGTCCCTGAGACGCAAGATGATCCTGCCAGAGCCCTGCTCTCCCCAACTGCAGCTTTGGGAGTTGAGTGGGTTTGCAGTCGAACCCTGCATGGAGTTCCTCGCTGCTTTTACATTGGCCCGAAAGCAGCTTGCCGAGCTTGGCCGAATTGACCGTCAAATCAATGTGGTGTGGCGACTATCATGGCTCCCTGCTCTGTGGTGCTGACGGATATCGATGACCGACGAGCCGGAGACCCGGCCGGGCGTGACGGCGCTGCCCCGCAAGAATGGCTGGTCCTTCAGAGTTGAGGTAAAAAAGATCAAGATTGGCACGTGGCGCAGACAAGAGTTCGCAAACCATGCTGCAGCGCAGTGCGCCTCTCGACCACGTCTCCCCTCTCTTGCATCAGCGTCCACTGTGTGCTTCTTGCCTTGCACCCCGGCGTAGGCTGTGACAAGGTGGGCTGCGTATCCCAGGCTGGAGTTCGTGGGGTATCCCGGGTGGATGCCCGCGGAGCTTCGCGACAAACCGGAAGAGTGCAGCTATCTGAAGAAGATCAAGCTGAAAGACCTCATCGAGATCCAAAAAATTGCGTGTGCCAATCAAATCGACGTGCCGACGGGACCAGGTGCTCGCCTGCTTCTGTACCTGCACGTCTGTCATAGTGGGTGACGGGCATATCAGATCCTGGTTGTCTGCATTGTCGCCGTCGGGTCAGCCTGAGTGCTGTGCCTCCAGTTGGACCCGAGTGGTTTGCTGGATCGCCGCCAGCTCGCCTGTCGCCGTCTGCGGAGTCGTCACCTGCTGCAAGTGTGGGGCCACCCGCCGCTGTATGTTTGTTGAGGTTACTACGCCTGTACAGCGCTGATTCTGCCCGTGTGAGACGACTCTGCCTGCCTGTACGCGAGCCGAGTCGCCTACTATGCCTTGCAGAAGATGGGAGTGGCTCTGGTCAGGGCAAGAGCAAGACCCGAGCTCGTGCGACCTCACCATCATTGCATCTGGCCACTCGAAAGTGAGTTCTCCTGGTGACCCCAGCACAGCACTTGCGGGTATGTTTCTTGGGCGGCGTCAGCTTACGGTTGAGTCGCGCCGAAATGATGAAGAGCTGTTCCGAGGCCAGTTTGCTGATTTGCCAGGCGGAGTTCAGTGTCGACTGGGAGGGTCATGAAGAAGCGTAAGGCTCCGAAGCGATGGTCGAAGAAGGAGCTGGCAGCTTTTCTGGAGGTTTTCGAAGCAGCGCGGCACCGTCCCAGCGGCAGCGGCAAGCCTCTTGAGTTCATTCAGCGCGTGCGCACCCATCTGTGCTCGAAACCCGACTCAGTGCATGTATGCACAGCATTTCACCATGGCTCTGATGCACCTCGTCGCTCTGCTGCTTATGTGGTTACACGCTAGTGCACTGTCTGCCGCCCTATGTATGCTTGGCTCTTCGCTTTGCCTGCGAGTTGCTGCCCGGGCGATGCGAATAGGGCACACAGCCATTGGCCATCTCGTCTGGATGTGCGCAGGAGCTGGCAGCCCACCGGGACTGCACTTTGCTGACACCCGAGGTTATCCAGAAGAAATACCACAACCACCTGCCCAGCCTGGACTACGAGATCAGGGTGCAGTATTACGTCCGCCCTCGAGCTGCTGCAACCCGGCAGGCGGCAACAGAGCCGCCCTGCAGCGACGTAGACACAGCCGCCAGCGCCTCCACTGATGATTCAGCAGCCAGCGCTGGCGACGGCGGCAGTGACGACGATGTTGTCCCGCACCCAGCAGTGTCACAGCGTCAGGACAGCACAAAGGACGGCACAGACGCGCTGGCAGCGAAGCTGGATGCGTTTCGGCAGCAGGTCGACCAGCAGGTCCGAACGCTTGCCACGTGATGTCCTTTGCATCACAGCCCTTCGCGCCATTATCTCCAATTGTATGTACGGGAGTTGATTGCTGTGTCCCCAGTTTTTGTTGAAGAATCAGTGTGTGGTCCCCCAGTGCACGGTAGCCCCGGGACCGTTTGTTACCATCATCGCGTTCATTGTGTCGCACGTGATGTGCTTGAGGCAACGAAAGCTGCTGGCCATCCCACTGCCTACGACCTGATTGCCCGTACTGACGCCAGGAGCGGGAGAATGAGGAACGCGACAACGTGATCGAGGAGCTGGGCGAGCGGCTGTTCCAAGCGCAGAGGATACAGCTGCAGCTGCAAACCCTGCTGGTGTCGCTGGGAGGGCAGATGCCGGCGCGGGCACCGGACGCCCAGCCGCGCAAGCGTGCCGCCTCGGGCTCGCCCATAGGTACGGCACTGGAAAATGCTTCAATCGCGCTGTACAATCACACCGTCGTGCGTGATAGTGGCCCAGTTCGTTTGCGATGGTATTGCCCACGCTGCAATGTTTTGGCACTCATTGGTACTCATGAAGAACTCGAGCCGTTCTACCGGTATGACGAGCCAGACTGACGTTGCACGTCTCCCATCACCCCTGCTGCACAGCTGCACAGCTTGGAGCACCTGGGCTTGCATGTGTTCCAGCTGGAGCTCGGGTTCAGTGAGCGCTGATGTTGAGTCTGTTCGCAGGCGCTCCCTCGGCGAAGCAGGGCCGGGGCGAGGGCGCTGCTGCGGACGCCGCCAGCCCTGCTCGAGCACGGGCGGCATCGGAGGCGGCGTCGAAGGTGGCACGCCAGGCCCCGCGGCGGCAAGGAGGTATGTCCCTTGAACTAAGAAAAAGGCATGTCAGCAGATGCTGAACATAACGCAGACCTCCGTGTGGCAGTTCCGCTAGGCAGTGCGTCATGGTGAGTCAAATCATGCTCCGGTCAGCATAGTCACGGTATGTTGGGTTGACTGCATTGCATGTCTTGTATGAGGGGCAGCTGTCGACGAAGCCTGCCCTCAATAGCTTTGCAAATGCTCACATGATCCTGGGCGACATTGCAGGACTTCGCAAGTCGCTACTTCCTCAGCTGGACGATGCGGAGGAGGACAGAGGCGATGACGACGCGGCAAAGCTGCAAGGCAACCCGCTGATCTCGTCGCCCAAGGGTGAGCATTGGCTTGAGAGTTGCACGGTTATCAACTGCTGACGGGCCCCGCAGGCTGCATCACGAGGGCTAACCTGATCGCATTTTAATATCAGATTCATCGGCCATACAGCGCATGTGGATGGCCGTCCTACTGCAAGCTTGTTCATCAATACCGCCCTCGCTACGTATGCAAGTCTGCCAGGGCAGCTGGACGCCTGGCGTTGAGCGATGAGCGCTTGCGTACTCTACGTAAATGTGAAGCCCTCCATGGCGCAGATGATCCAGTCGGCGCGGCGCCGCGCGTCACTCGCGCCAGCAGCCACCGCCGCCGCGGCGGCGTCACCGGGGCGCCTGCGGGGCTTTCCGTCACCGAGGACGACACACGCCACGCGGCGGCACCAGGCTCGCCGACGCTGGGAGGTGGGCTATGCTGGCCGCCAAGTGCTCACTAGCTTTTGTAATATATGCAGGCAAGCTTGGCGGTATCGTTCCCAAATTTAGTTCCGATCCAATGCATGCAAATGCATAACTGCACGCCTTGATCCCTACCTAAACCCGTCGCTGATAACAACTGGAGAAGTTCACAGGGCTTGTGCCGTCTGTGAGGTATGCCATCAGACTCATACTGTGCTGATCATACTTGGCTCGCAGTTGGTGTGCGGCACCCGCACTGGTTGACCTTCATTGGGCCAGGAACCTTCGTCAACTGGGAAAGCATCGCTACTTGCAGGCTCCGGAGGGCCTGCCTCTCGCGAGCACGGTAGCAAGGCGGACGGTTTGCCGCAGCACACTGGCCCGTCACGCCGCGCAAAAGGTCTGTCGCAGCTGCCATGTGCCCCCTCGAAGACCTTCACTATGCTTCTACAAGAAGTGGCGACCCACCTGTCCTGTGCTATCAGGTAGTTTCTGAACAACAACCGTACTGCGCCTCCTTTGTTCGCCCACATTCCAGCACGTTGTCGTGGGCGCAAGCCTGGACCCGTCATCAATGCATGAACACCTTGGCTGCGCGTCGAGAACGCGGCTTCTACAGGACCCCTAGACACACTAGAGGACAGGCCAACGACAGGTTGCATCATATGAGCAACAACTGACCATGGCGCAGACTGATTCAGGACCTGCTCCTGCTTGTGTAAATTTTGGCCTTCGCCGAGACCCGCTTGGCCATAGACCTGACTGTTGCTGATTTGGGAGCTGACCGCTGTCAGCATGCATGCAGCACGTCACTGGATCTGTTGTGGTTCTGCAGCCTGTGACCCCGGTCCTTCCACCCTGCCCATGCACCTCTGAGTGCCTGCCATGAATGCAGAGCACTTCTATTCTTTTCTGATTGTTGTTCCGGTGCGCAGGGGGTGTCAAGCCCTCAGCCGCGGGCCTGGTCGCCGCCAGCGGTGACTGCGGCGATGATGGCGTCCAGGGTTCCGTGGCGGAGCTGCTTGCACAGTCAGCGGCGGCAGTTGAGCAGTCGGCGGCTCGGTCCCTTGGGCAAGGTGAGTCTACGTATGCTACCTACATAGACTCTGCATGGGTAAAGCTGTAGAATTCGCACCTGTCGTGTCCTGCCGTGCTCGATATTGGTCGCCGTTCCCCTGTAACCCCGACTGCAACAACTGCTTTTCTCGGGTTGCCATGGCGGCTACGTCCAGCTCATGCCAGACGTGAGCAGGCGACAAGTGAAGGTCAATGCTGACTGTTGAGGCTTACGCTCGTGTTGGTGACCGTGATCATGAATGCTCACAGGCCAGTCACGATCCGGAGGTGTCGAGGCGGCCAGGTTGGGGCCTCGGATCAGGTCGCCGGCCGCACCAGCAGCAGCTCGCAACGCTCGCCTGGCGACCGCAGCGCTGGACAAGACGATTGAACGCCTCACCGGCGGTGCTCGCGGCCAGTCGAAGGTGCCCGGGCCGCTGACACAGGCCTATCTCGGCCGTTTCGGTCGTCAGAAACCTCACCAGCCTGATGCAGCCAGCGGCGACTCGGCAGGGCGAGGAGCAGCGCGCCAGCAGCGCAGCCCAGCTGCAGGCGGATCGGCCAGGTCTAGCCGCGCCGGCGGCAGGCTCACGGCTACTGCTGCCCTCGACACCGGCGTTGCTGACCCCCGCAGCCCTATGTCTGGGTCCGCAGGACGTCGCGGTGGCTCCGAGTTGCGGCTGGTGCTCAGTCAGTCAGGCGAATCCGAGTAGCATATGATGCTCTCAGACAGCGCAGCAGCGTGGCGCAAGCCGCTGTAAGTATACCATGTCTTGAACCTCTTGTTCCGCGTCCGTGGGAAACTGCACGTAGCGAACTACTGCAGCCTTGTGTCATGCAACTTTTTGGCTTACGCTTCGGCGGCTG
>JAABUX010008503.1_pt1 | contig 11813 bp, 18 predicted proteins | sample 5561851 | NCBI WGS metagenome assembly JAABUX01 (sample SAMN10711883, study PRJNA513361) | rock metagenome | isolation source: Antarctica rocks | place: Antarctica: Victoria Land, Richard Nunatak red sandstone | collected 2016-01-03 | reverse complement strand
GGCGCCCGCAGACGCGAGCGCGCTCAGGAATCCGGTCTCCGCGTTCTCGTTTGTCAGCGTGCGCTGCCCGGCGGCCCACGCATTTGCTGTGGCCAGACCCCTGAATACATGCATTTATGTTGCCAGTCTGTGGTGCTGTTGCGCATGCCTTCCTGCCAGGACAAGCCTGTGCTCTATTAGCACGCGCTATTGTGCTCCCCCATGGTGGGTGTGAGCGCGTGCTGTTGAGCGTGTGCACTTCAGCGCATGTCCATCGGCCATCCAAAGCCTTAGCTTTGCAAGACTTGGTCGCTGTGCAACCACGTTTGTATATGTCAGCGCTCTGTGCTCGCGCCGCGCAGGCGATCCTGCCAGTGCCCTACTTTGCGTCCGAGCGGTCCTTTGCGCAGTTCCGGCTCCCGGAGGAGACTCGCAGGTGCCCACTCGCTTTGGCCTTCCCCAGCAATTCATTGCATGAGATCAAAGGAATGATGCGTGCCTCACACTGCAGCGAGCTGTGAGAGGGACTGGGCTGGCAAAACCATGGACGCGTCTATTTATTAGGTCAAGCACCACAGGACAATGTGGTTTTCTCAAGCGCACGCTCATATATTTATTGCAGCTGTGACACATATATGACCAAGCGCATGCAAGCATTGCAGCCTGATCCCCGACAGGGGCATGCCAGCCTGGCCAGCAGCGTACGCCGTGCCGCTGGCAGCCCCTAGAGCGAAGCGCTGGGTGACTAATTATCTGGCCATGTGACAAACACATGACACCCATATCAGGACACGTCATACCCTCTGAGGGACCGCGCGCGCGCAGCATTGTCGGGTTCGGCCCCGGCCCGGCCGCGCTGGTGGTCGCCAGCCTGGCCGGCAGCTTCTACACCGCCGCGTTTGACCCGGAGCGCGGCGGCGCGTGCGAGCAGCGCTCCTACTGCAAGTTCGTGGAGCTGGAGGGCGACGCCGCGGCATGAGCGCGGCCAGCTTCCACGCAGCCGCGGTCGGCCCGAAGCGCGGCGACCCGTGCGCGCACCAACGCTTCTGCTGCAAGCTTGTGGCGGCGCGAGCGTGGCGCCGCGGCGTAAGTTCGGCCGCGCCGCGCGTCGCGGCGGGGGCGCAGGGCGCCGCAGTTGCTGCGCAGGCGCCATGTGCTGCCAAGCGCCTGCGGGCCGGTGCGGTGGGACTGTGTGCTTGCGCTGCGGCATGCTCGCTTGGCATGGGACGCGGGAGAGGTAGCCGGTGCGCAGAGCGCAGGGTTTGAGAGGCGCGTCGACAGGCCGACAAGGCGCATAGCACTGTGTGAACTGATGTGCATGTGTCCCTGGTTATCAAGGTATGTACTGCGCAGAGTCCCGACTGTTAGGTCTGCTGCGGGTTCTAAGTGATGTATGGGTTGTAAATAGGGCATAGGCGCCTCACGCTCTGTGAGCCATCAGCCATCTAGCGTGGGGCGATTGTAGGAGTGGCTCTCAGGCGCTGGGCGGTGTGACAGGTTGCGCGCTTGTATGTCGCCTGTCGGCTCCTACTCGGATACTACGCGAGCGCATACGCCGTTGCTCCCTGATTCTGGTACAACTGGCCTCTGGAAGGGCTGATGTCCATGCATGCCTTACACGGCAACAGTGAGCGCAACACGCACATCCGTCATCATGACAGTGTCACACGATGGCCTAAGGATGTCCTGCCAGTGAGCAAACTGGGGGCGACTGTCAAGCTGCATGCCCCACAGCCTGGCGCCTGGCCATTCCTGCACACCTCTCTCTGCCTGACAGAGAGTCCACTGACGGCATGCCGCGGCTCGCCTGCAGCACTACCATGCAAGCCCTGGCAGTCGGCAGCATGCAAATGGGCTGCTGCGAGCCGCCACAAATGAGCCCATGACCTCACATGACAGTATTGGCGGACACGCCTCCCCCGCCTCCCAGGCGCAAGCCGCCCGGGCCGGGCCCCAGATCACCAGCAGCTGCAAGGGCAGACATGGCCCCGCCGCTGCTGGCAACGCCGCAAAACCTACGGACAGCCGGCGATCAGACGGTGATCAGAAGCGCTCGCCGAAGCGCACAAACATGGTGCCCTTGCCCTCGTTGCGGTCGGTCGCATACTCCAGGCGCACGGCGCCCAGCTTCAGGCCCGCGCCCAGGCTGCTGCCGCCGCCGGCGCGCCGGAAGTACATGGTGGGGTTGCCGCGGCACGCCCGCGAGGAGCCCAGGTCGGTCGCAAACTCGTAGAACGCGTACACCTGGTTGCTGGTCACCTGCGCGGCCGCGACAGGGATAGGGTTGCGTAAGATGGAGTAGGGTACATAGGGTAGGCCTGCAGGCGCAGGCCGCGGGCCCCGGCACTAGGTAGAACATGTGAAATGCGCTCCAAGGACAGTCCCGGGCTGGCAGCTCTCGCCTCAAACCTCAACATGCGCGCCTCAGCGGCGACGGCAGGCGCGCGCGCGGAGTGCGCCACGGAGCGCGCTGCAGCCGCGCCGCGCTCGCCTGCAGCACCTCGCCAGGGCTGGCAGCATGGGGCGCACCGGCAGCGGCAGGCGCAGCTCCAGGGCGCCCTCGACGAAGCTGCGGCACGCCGCCAGCTCGCCCACGTTGTACCCGCGCACCTGCGCCGCATACGGGGTTGGGGCTCAGCCAGGCGCGCAGGCGCTCTTCTGCGCAGCACGGCGTTGCATCAGCGGAGATGCTTGTCGCACGGGCGTAATCAAATCGTGCAGCGCATGCAGGACGGGCGAGCGCCGGCAGGGGACCTGGCGCCAGTCGCGCAGTCACACCCTGCTGACAGGAGCGCGGGCGGCCAGAGCGCCGGCGCCTGGCGCGCCAGGGCCAGCCCGCCGTGCGCGTAGACGGACGGAAGCTGCGACGCCGCCGTCCCTGGCGAGCCCCGCTGCGCTGCCCAGGGAAGCGGGGGGCGGCGTGCGGGCGCGCCGAGTAGGGCCCGCCGAGCGTGAAGTAGTCGTAGGAGGCCAGGTCGCCGAGCGCGGCGCCGCCGCGGCCGTGCGCCACCAGCACGGGCGGCGGCTTGCGGCTGCCGCGCGGCGGCTCGCGCAGCTGCAGGAAGCGCGTCAGCGAGGCCGTCGCGCGGTTGAACAGCGGGAAGCCCGTGCCGATCCCCAGGCCCTGGTCCACCTGCGCGGGCGCCGGGGCGCGCGTCAGCGTCAGCGGGACGGCCGCGCGCTGGGGCGGCGGGGGCCCTGCGCGGCCTGCTGCCAGACCCTGGCCCGCACGCAGGTCCGGCAGCCCTGCTTGGCGCGCTCCATGCAGGCGAAGCATCGCTGTTCCTGAAGTACCCGAGCACTGTTTTCTCCCCAATGTCATGTGAGATTGTATGCAAGCCTGCGCTGGGTCCCGCTGGCCTCTGCAGCTCTGTGCTAGTCGACTTCCCAATGAGAGCACAAGGTCGCATGCGCAATGCTGCAGGCGCAGATGACATGATACTATATATCTAGAACGCCACGCGTATCAGAGCACAGAGAGCGACCGGGCGCCAGAGCGCAGGGCATGTCGCCTGCTCAACCAACCCAGAGAGCCACAGCGCATCAGGGCTGCATGGGTAACTAAGACAGGCTGCTGGATGTCGCGCGGCGCGCCGCGCGCGAGGTCACCGGCGGCCCTCGCCCGCGCGCATGATATGGTACGCCTCGCCGGACCCCCACTGTGCCTCAGGCATGCGGCCCCACCCCCACGCCCTGGCCGACGTTGCGTTTTCAAGTGAGAAAGGGCCCCTGCTGCGCGGCCTGCTATGGCAGGGCTCACAAGCACCAGCCCGCCCTGGCAGCCGGACAGCGGGGCCGCAGCGCAGGGCGCAGGCCCGGACAGACATCGACCACCAAGCCCTAACCGGCCTTTGACAGAAGGGCGCCGCTAAGCGAGGGGGCACGCGCCTGGAAGATGTCGCGCGCGCCGACGGGCGTGCCGTTCACGAAGTAGGTCGCGTCGCGCGTCACGTTGCCCTGCAGGAAGGCAACCCAGTCGCGGCCGGACGGCCCCAGCGTGGTCGGCGGCCCGTCCGGCGCAATCATGCCGGTCGGCAGCTGCTTCACGCCGTGCGCGGTCATCTCCCCAGACTCGTCGCGCGTCGTGACCTGGACCGCCGCCCCCACAGCGCGTCAACCTCTACATATACTGCACTCACATTGGGTAGGCCAATCTCAATCAGGCCCGAGCATGGTTGGCAGCGCAGTACGCCGGCAGGATGCGGCCTGACACTCAGCAACCTCACATTGTGCATGAGGAGCGTGTTAAGGTACGTCATTACAAGTTCTGAGTGCAACAAGATCGTGTCCAAGCTGTCAGCGCGCGGCAGCACCGCCTGAGCGCAGCAAGTCGTTCCAGAGAGGACTGCAGCAGAGTGGTTGGAAGCCTGTGCAGCTCAGTTGCTACTAGAGTACAGGTGCCCTAACAAGCCCCGCTCTTGAGCCGTCAAGCATGGGTCGTCTGATGAATGCCGCGCCCAGCGCAGACGGGCATACGCGCTGCTGCGCGGCGAGCGCTGGTAAGCAGGCGGGCACCTGCTCGAGCACGGCCCCGACGCTGGAGCGGCTGTTGCGCGACTGCTGCTGCAGCAGCGCGACCTTGGCGCCCGCGCGGTCCACGAAGATCGGCGGCACCTCCTCGCCGCCCGGCCCTGCCGCGCGCGCGCCGGGGTGTGGGCGCGCGCGTAAGAGCATGGGTTCGCGCGCCAGACTGTAAGTGCGGCGCCAGGGTGTGGACGCGCGCGCCAGAGTGGACGGGTGCGCGCCTTCCGAGCGATGCTGTTGGACGCTCTGCAAGCGTCATTACATGCCCTCTGCTGCTGCGGAGCTGTGCACGCCGGGGACCAGAGCGGCCGCCGGCGCTTTGTTCTCGCTTGGCTTCGTTTTGGCGTGTTCTTTTGTAGTGCGCACGTGCACGCAGAAAAAAAACCCCCTACGGATTGCTCACTGCAATGCATGACTACACTCATTGCGGCGTGCAAAGACTGATCAGCACCTCTGCTCACTGCACAGATTGACTCGACACGGCGACTTCTGTGACGCCTGCACCCTGGGCCTCCAGGCACGGCGGTGCAGCCAGCGCGGGCAGCCGGCGCACCGGGCGTGAACACGCCGGACATCTTGCGCGAGTTGAAGGCGGTCGCGTTGAGCGCGGTCTTGTGGCGGTCGGCCGGGCCCCAGAGGTACGGGTGCTTGTAGTCCACGCGAAAGCCCAGGTCGTCGGCCGGCTGCAGGAAGTTCTGCGCCGTCACGCTCGCCGTCGCCTGCGCCGCGCACGCGCGCAATCCTCTCAGCCAATTTCTAGGTGCGCCGCCACGCTCGCCGACGATTGCGCCGCAGACGGGCGCAGGGCTCTCAGCCAACTTCTAGTGCGCCGTCACGCTCGCTGTCGCCTGCGCAGCGGACGGGCGCAGGGCTTTCAGCCGAGCCCCAAGTTCTGCCAGCAGATGCTGTCTCGGGGGGCGGCAGAGCGCCGCGCCCTGCAATGCGCCCTACATGTCTCACCAGCCCCACGTTCCCTGCCGAAAGAGCCCTTTGGCAGAAGAGGCACATGTCACAGCATGCAGGGAGGCTCCTGACGCGCGTGAAGCGGAGGTCACGCGCCGGCCACGCCCGCGCGGTCGCTGCGCGGCGGGGCGCGGCGCGGCCGCCCGGCGCGGCTATACGGCGTGAGGCTGGGCGGGGCGCGCGCCTGCCGCGCCTGCTTCGCGATGTTGCGGTGCTCGAAGGTCAGGCTGCCGCCCGGCACGAGCGACACGAGCGCCGGGCGGCCCTTGTCGCCCGGCGCGACCTGCCACTCGCACTCCAGGTCCGCCGTGCGCATCGGGCGCTCCTTGACCATCACGTCCACGTCGACCTGCGGCGCCCGGCGCGGCATCGCTGCCGCCCCCTGCCTCCCAAGCCCCAACCCTACCCTAACCCTGACAGGGCTTGGCCAGACACTGCCAGATCCCGCCAGGCTGGCCCATGGCTTGTAGACGCACGGCAGCCCATTACATGGGCATCGGCGGCGCAGCATCAAGCTCCGCCGGGTGGCTGCCTAGGGTGACTCCAGAGTGCGCATGCAGTGGGTTGATACAGCAAGGGGCCGACCATGTCACAGCGAGCAGGCGCTGCGGGCAAAGACTGTGAACAAGCAGCCCGCCCACGTCGTACACCCAGTTTGGTACGCAAGTCATCAGCTGAGCAACAGCGCAGCACTCTCAGCTCTCTATCAGCTGCTGTTATACGATGCATTCGCACGGCATGTCGTGAACATGCAGCGCCCTGCATCTCTGCCCCGACAGCCAGCGCCCGCATGTGCATGCTGGCATCTCGCGCTGCCCCCTGCGCTCGTGAGGGCGGCCGCGCCTTGGCCTCATCGCGCTGATTGGGCTTCGGGAAGACCTGCACGTTGTCGAACAGCCCCAGCGCAAACACGTCGCGCAGCGCCTTCCGCCCGTCCTCCGCATTGTACAGCTGCCCCTCCTGCACCGAGCGTCCGCAACTCAATCGACGCTCGCCACGAACTCTCAAAAGCAGGCTACATGCTTCCTTACACTGACGCATGCACCCCCACACTGGGAAGGACGGCTGACAGATGCAGACCGCGCGCAAAGGTGTATGCGCCTCGCGCGTCTCTTCTCGCGCCTCAAGGACTCCGGAAGGTGATGCAGGGCGCCTCAGCATCCACAGCAACCCTCGCCGAGACACCCATTGCAGGGCCTAAGTCATACAAAGGCAGGGTGACGCGCCTTGCCGAGCAGCTTTACATAAACCCCCGGCGCACAGCCTTCAGCGGAGGGAACCAGGTGGGGGCCTGCGCAGCGCGAGCGCGGGCCGCCGCGCCTTGAACGGCAGCTCGCGCAGGATGATGTCGGGCTTGATCTCGCCGGCGTTGACGCGCGGGATGCCCTCGTCGTCCACCGGCACGACCTGCACCTTGTTCACGCGGCCCTCCACCACGCGCGCCACGATGTTGCCGGTCTCCATGCCCTCGAAGTGCGAGATGTAGCCGAAGACGTAGCCGCGCTTCTGGTACCTGCGCGGCCGCGGCCGCGCTGAGCCTCGTCGCCCATGCGGCACGAGGCGCGGCCGGGCGCGCGGCCGCGCTGCTCGCGCCCTTTGCGGTAATGCAGCGCGGCTGGTGTCTGCACGCATGGCATGCGTGTGGTTACCCGTACTCAGGCCTGCAACTTGGCATGCGGTCACTGCGCGACCTCACGAGCGCACCCCCCCTCCTCCCGAATGCGAGATGTGGCCGCACTGCCTACCAGTCCACGAGGCTAGATCGATTTGATCCGCGCCTTGAGCGCGGTGCTCTCGCTCAAGGCGGCCTGCCGCACGCAGCGAGGCCCCGAGCCCCGCGCGCGCACCAGCCCTCGACGATCGACTTGATGGCCGCCAGCTTGCGCAGCCCGGTCGGGCCCGGCAGCGGGCCGACCTCGCGCATGACGCGCTCCACCTCGGCCGGCGGGATGAGCAGGCGCGCGCCCGCGCGCGCCGTCTTGCCCGGCTTCACGGTGAAGCCCGTCATCGGCTTCCACAGCATCTCGCTGAACGTGAACTCCAGCACGAACTTCTTCTTGTCCTGCGCCGCGCCCGCCGGTTAGGATTAGGGTTGTGACCCGCGCTTGCCCGGTGCTTGACGGTGAAGCTGGTCATCGGCTTCCACAGCAACCTGCTGAAAGTGAAATCCAGCACGAACTTTATGTCCTGCGCTGCGCGAAGGGTAGAATAGAGTGGCCGCCGCATGCCCCACGAGGGATGGACGCACACAATCCTCCCGCACTCTATCCTCCCACGCGGGGTGCGCTGCTGTATCCTTGCATCGGCCATCGCGCCGGCCAGGCAGGCGCCTGGCGCGCGCTGCGCGCTCTGCGCGTTTCTGTCCCGCACGTCTGCAACGGCAGCAACGCGCCCGTCGCCCGGGTCACCGCGCAGTGCGCCGCGCCGCTGCGAGGTGCGCATCGCAGCGCAGCGCACAGGTGCAGCATGTGCACGTCCCTGCCCGGCAATGCAGCGGGCCCGGGCGCAGCCCTGGGCGCGCGCGCGCCTTCTTGGACGGCGTGACGCGGCCGTCCACATTCTGGAACAGGCCGCTGCCGAGCAGCGTGCGCAGGTCCTGCGACAGCTCCGTCCGCGTGCACACGAAGCCCGGCTGGCAGTTCAGCCCCGCGAACAGCTCCTCCTGCGCACCAGCGGCGGCCGCTCAAAATCCGCTCTGGGCACCTCATCACCGCATCACCACAAGGCCGGACCCATGACCAGAGAGGTCGCGGGTCTCTGCCACGCAACCATCAGCTGCCCTGGCGGCGTCTGGTCACGCTTGCGCCCCACCTGGCACACCCAAGCGCACGCGCACCGGGCTTGGCAGGAGCCTGACGAGCAGCGCCGACGCCCGATGGACCGCAGACAACTACAGTGGCCCCATCCCAATGTGCACATGCGTCCAGCGCCCTGGCACAGCCAGCCGCCCAGGCTGCCCCGCATGCAGCCGGCACAGGCGCCAGGCCGCGCTCGGCGGGGCGCACCTCGGTCGGCACGCCGGGGCCCTCCGGCAGGCCCACCGCGCGGACCGCGTGGCAGAAGAACTGGCCCGAGGACAGCTCGGGCATGTCGCCGTCGTCGACCAGGTCATCCTCGTCGCCGTCCGCGGCGGGCGCGGCCGCTACGCCGGCCGCGGGCGCGTCGCCCGCGCCCTCGCCTTCCTCCTCGCCCTCCTCGTCGGTCTCGTACTCCTCGTCGCTGCGCGCGGCCCGCGTGCCCCGTGGGCGTCGGCGGGGCGCATGGCTGGCCGCCGACAGCTCAGGCAGGTCGCTACTGACATACGGTACACGAAGCAGTCCGAGCATGACTGATGAGACTCCTCAAAAGCATCACTGTTGCCATACTGCCGGTCTCCACATTCCTGCCACTACAGTGGCTTGCTGGCGGGCAGAAATAGAGCGGCGCGTGCTCACGTGAGCAGGAGACCAAAGCGCCACGCTGTTGCTACTCGAAGCGATGCACCAGGGGCACCACAATGCATTGTATTCGAGCACCCCTCGGCCTTTGCAGGCGCTCTGGCCACAGCAGGCTCTGCGCTCGGGCACAGGACAGCACGCGCACCTGCCGAGCTCCTCCTCCTCCTCGGCAGCCTCGTCGGCGTCTGCAGCGTCCGCCTCAGCCTCCTCGGTATCCGCTGCAAGCTCAGCCACGACATTGTGCCCGTCGCCGCCGCCGCCACCGCCGCTGCCTCCACCGCCGCCGCCGCCGCCCCCGCCTTGGTCGCCCCCGCCGCCACCGCTGCCGCTGCTCAACGCGTGCGCCGGCAGCGCAGCTGGCAGCACACACCAGCCGGCGAACAGCGCCGCGGTTACGCCGCCAGCACGCACGGCAGCGGCTGAGGGCTGGGGAAGGCCGCTGAGCCAGCCTGCATCCGCCCCGCGCCTGCCGCTGCCGCTGGTGCTTGCCTCGTCACCATCCTGCACACGGCTGCAGCACACTGACAGTGCGTGCGCCGGTCGCCTGGCTGTCGCGCGCGCCGGCGAGCACGCATGAGCAGCAAGGGGGGCAGAATGCACACGACTGCGCGTCTGTGCTGGGCACGGCCGACCAACAGCCTGCGGCTGCTGTGCGGCCGCAAAGGCCATGGCCTGATTTATATGTATTGCCGCTCGCAGCGGCGGGTCAGCGGTATGCCATCACGCTGTCCTTGCAATTGCCTGCGCGCCTCCAAGTGATAGAGGACCGTCTGGTATCAGTTAGCACAAAGGTTGAAGGCAGCGCAGGATCAGGTGTGGCGGCAACCCTCGCCAGCCCTGCCGGTCTGCACTCTGTGTACTGCGTCACACTTGCCTGCCGTGACTGCTTACTGTCAAATTATAAGCGTTTGCAGTGCCTGAACAGCCTCCCAGCCTTGTCTGAGCATACCTCTCCGGGGCAGGTGGCCGTAGGTGGCTACCCGTGAGCGAGAGCTGGAGGCAGAGCCTGCAGGCGCTGCGCAGCTGCTATCCAGCAGTCCCACAATACAGGCAGGATGTCGTCGCTGCGAAATGCAGTCAAGCGCAAGACCCACAAAGAGCGCTCGCAGCCGTGAGCGCCCGACGGCGCTCTTGTTATTAAGACAGCTTGCGTGTTTGCTCCCCTTCAAACAGCCCATTGCGCGGGCCGACGGCAAGTTATGCCGTGCGCAGAGCGGCGCGGCGGCAGTATGGCCTGCTGGAGAAGAAGAAGGACTACAAGGAGCGGGCGGACGACTTCCACCGCAAGGAGGACGCGCTGCGCCGCCTGCGCCGCAAGGCGGAGGAGCGCAACCCGGACGAGTTCTACTTCGCGATGGAGAAAGCGCGTACGCGCGGCGGCGTGCACACAAAGAGGCGCGTCGCGGCAAAACCTGCACAGGCGCCGCGCTGGCGCCGGGCCAGCGCCTGGCCAGCTTCACTGGGGCTGCGTCTGACGGGCGTCGGTGGGGTGCAGCTCCACCGAGGCCAACAAGTACACGCAGGAGGAGCTGCGGCTCATGAAGACGCAGGACGCGAGCTACATCACGCTCAAGGCTCAGGCGGAGGCGCAGGCGCGCCGCGGCGCACGCTGCGCCTCACCAGCCTGCCACTGCTCCCAGCCTGCTGGCCCCCACACTGCGGTGCCCTGCTGCTGTTCAACTGGCTGAGCAAATCGGGGACTAAAGGAGTATGCCACTGCTCCCAAGCCGTTGCTCCCCACACTGCTGAGCCCTGTTGCTGTTCCAGTGGCTGAGCAAACCCGAAAACAATGGCAGTATACTTGAGGAATTTTATATACACACTGATATTCCTGTTCTGTGGGGCCTGCGCAGAAGGTGGAGCGGCTGCGGGGCAGCCTGCACTGCATCGGCGCGCCGGCGCAAGCGCGGCACACCGTGTTTGTGGACGGCGAGGCGGAGGCCGCCGCGTTCCGGCCGGACGAGTACTTTGACACGCCCGCGGAGCTTGTGTCTCGCACATTCAACCGGCCGCGCAGGCGCGCACCGCGCAAGCTCGACACAGCAGGTCAATGCGTTATTAGTGCTATTGCTGCGAGTGTGCTTCGGGAGGTGACCTATATATTCAGTTGGTTGAGTGGCCCAACAAGCAGGGCACTTCATGTGCGTAATTAGCTGCGACTCCCAAGGGAGGCTGTACAACAGTGTCATCCGTAGAAGCAGCGGGTCAACTCGTTGGATTGCAGGCTAGCAAACCCAATTTCTGGTGGGCTGTGCAGGGCACAGCTTGAGGACGCTGCGGCGGTGGTCGGCGTGCGCGACGGCGACGGAGCGGCTGAGCCTGCTGCGCGGGCGGAGCGGTGAGCGCTGCGGCCTGGCGGCTGCACATGGATGCCTTGGGGGCCTGCGCGAGGCGCATTTCAAAGCCTGGCACACGTTCTTGTCTTGTTCCCTGAGGTCTAAGTCTAATCCTCATGCATGAGCTCAGTGCCGTTGCAGCTCATGCGTGTGGCTCAACACGCTGGCAGCAGGAGCCCGCGTGTTGAAATGCCATGCGGCTTGCGCACGCAGGCGGCGAGTAGCGTCATACAAGGAGCTGCTGCAGCGGCAGCAGCGGCAGGCCAAGCTGGGGGGCCTGGCCACGCGCATGGCCCTGCAGAAGCAGCTTATGGTATGCCGCACACGCTGCGATGCAGGCCATGCACGTGCTGCCCCTGCGCCTGTGCAATCATGCCTGTTATCGTCTGCCCCAACTGCTTGCCTCTGCCTTTGTCTGAGGCCCTGCATCAGCTTCTGCATGGCGGCTGCTGTGCGCTGCAGGGCAAGGGGACGAAGCGGAAGTTGAAACCGCACGAGGTGGAGGGGAGCGGGGTCGTCCACAAGTGGCGCAAGGAGCGCCTGAAGTAGTCAGGCTCCCCGTGTGTTGTGAGTC
>JAABUX010008502.1_pt1 | contig 11814 bp, 17 predicted proteins | sample 5561851 | NCBI WGS metagenome assembly JAABUX01 (sample SAMN10711883, study PRJNA513361) | rock metagenome | isolation source: Antarctica rocks | place: Antarctica: Victoria Land, Richard Nunatak red sandstone | collected 2016-01-03 | reverse complement strand
GCGTAAGGCTCAGCAGTGCAAGTGGTCCCACCTGGATCTGTGAAGCATCGTAGTCCTGCCGCAGCGACGCGGAGCGTTCAAGCTGAGCAGCGTTGGTTGCATGCACGCAACGCCGCTCGTGCCGGCCTGTGGTCCGCTGTCCCAAAGACCGGTACCCCCGTGACTGGTAGTTGAAAGTGCAGGTCGGGGGGCCGACTGGGGATGTCGCCGCTCGGCAAACTGGTTTGGCAACCGCTCTGCACCGGGCAAGACCGTTTGACTCGGACGGAGCCGCCGCTGACGTTGAAGCTGCTCTGTTCGAACACGCTCGCCAGAACGTCATGAACGATCCTTCAAGCCCGTTCGTGCGGCATCGTGATGCAGCGCTCCACCATCTATGCATGCACGATGCATGCACGGGCCCCACGCTCAATTTTGATTACTGCAAACGACTGAAAACTGATCAGATGAATGGTGTGATGCGTTTGTGCAACTTCAAATAGCAAAGTCACAATTCTGAGCTGATACAAGCAGCGACCATCATGAAGTGAAGCGGGCGATGTCGCGCGCGTCAAGGCTTCGTCGCGCAGTCGAGCTAAGCACTCAGCCGGACCAAGCAGCGTGGGAAGGCACCGCTCACCAGATCCTTGAGGTGGTTACCGCTGATCCGACCCTTCAGTGAGAGTGATCAAGCGCATCTCGCACCCCCTCTCCCCAGCCCCTTGCGTCTCGGCACCGTCCGACGGTCACTCTGTCAGTCACGCGCATCGGGGCAAGTGCAGGGCGGGAAGCTTGCTGCACTGGCCGCTGATGTTTGTGCTTGTGCCTGTCTACAGGAGTACCTGGCAGATGCGGTCCTGCATGACGAGGTGTACCTGGCCCTCATTGAGCGCGCATCATTAGAGCCCATCAAGTAAGCGCCTCCAATGCTTTGTTCTCAGCCGATTGCCGCGAGCAGATGCTGAGGCGGTTTCTGAGCATGAAGCAACCCGTCACGCAGCCCGGCGGTCATCTCACGATGTGCAACGCTCCTGAAGCGGTTCATGCTTCGGTGCGCGCTTCTAAGCTTGAGCCACTGTTCTGATTATCGGTCTCGAGTGACCCGAATCTTGACAGAAGGCACCGTTCTGACAGGTGCACCCCGTCAGCCGATGTTCTTCAGCTTATTCACACATTTTCAAGCAGCACGGCCAGCGGGTTGTCAGGCAGCGAACAATCACCAGCAACACCACTTGCTTTGCGGGCACTTTCATATGTGCAAACGCTTGCTTGTCGGCTCAGTGGCGGCGACGGTCCGTCTCTGGGCAGGTGCGTATGCCCACAGCATGTTGAAGCCGGTCTGGGACTGCTTCCGCTAGACCATTTGCCAGGTGTGTGGCTGCACCATGGAACTTTGCTGCTGTGCAGGCAACATATACGCAGGCTTCAACAGGTGGCCGGCACCCTGATGCACGCCAAAAGCCGCTCAGATCCCTTCACAACAGCCAGCCGCGCTCCTCTGACAGCTCGCACAGCGTCGACCCCAGTCTTTCACCTGGATGTGCCCTCGCCAAAAGGCCAAGTTGCAAGCAGCGAGGCCAACGAGCAGGGTGCTGCAGCTGACCCTCGACGCAGCTCCGACAGTGTAGCAACAGAGCGGCCGCCGTTGCAGGTGCGATCCTATGCTGCGTGGGACATTACATGGTTGACCATGTGCTTGAACATTGCCTTCACGGTTGGTGCTTACTGCCCATGCAGCTGCACCATGTTCCAATTGCGGCCAACGCAATGGAGCTCCGCTGGGGCATCAGCCCTGAGCATGAGCGCACACGCCATGAGCGTAACAGCGCTGCAACGCACCATCCGTTACTCGAACCGGAGGCCAGCGGTGACATCGCTCATATCCGTGCTGTCGCGGGGCTTCAGCGTGCCAGCGCGATCGTGGCAGAGTATCAGCAGACGGGCCGCCACGGTGCCGCACAGTCGGTTCGCAGGAGGTGCGAGACGTCGTGGCCGCGCAGCTGGCAAATCGCTGCCGCTCCTGTACTTCTAAGCTCACAATGCGTTTGCTGCTCCGCAAGCCGCTGGTTGTTACATGAGTACAGAGCTTCGAGTCTGGTTGATGTGGCCGTGCAGGGTGCGCTCGCCGACCGTACCAAGGCCATATAGTGAGCAGGAACCGCTAGACCTCTCCGAGCGCGACGTAGACGTTGTGTTGGCGGTTGTGTGTAGCGACGCAGTCGACGGCGCACCCGCGGCGGAGGTGCGCAAGGTGACATCTTTGCTGTGGACATTTTTGATGACCGTGGCAGGCGAGCTGATCCTGAGCATCTGCGGGCCATTGAGCAGGCCAAGACAGACGGTCCGGTGACGAACGCTGCATCATCTCCCAGTTCCCCGTCAGATTGCCAGGTAGCCACCTGCAAGGCAACCATGTCAAACCCCATACCCGGCGCTGTGCACATTCCAAACGACGTACAGAGAGTCCGACTTGGGGTGCAGATGTGCTGCGCGGTGCTGATCAAGCTGCTGCTGGACACTTGGATCCGTGCTGGCGCCGCCACTGCATTTTCCATTGCCCTGCTGGTCCTCAGCCGGGCCGCAGGCAGCGCCGCCGTTGCCGCCCGTGTGCGTGCCTATGACCTGCTGCTGAACCTCTCCGCCCACGCCGAGCTGCTCCACAGCGTCAGCGCGGGGCACCCACTCGGCTCGTCGGAGGAGCCGCGGATATCAACGGCGAGTGCGGATGCAGACCCAGTCAACGATCAAGCTGGCGGCCACGCAACCAACGACAACAACACCGATGCCCAGGAGGTTGTTGGGTTGGACCAATGGCTGCACCACCTGCTGCTGCGGCTGCTGGAACAAAGCCTGAAGGTGCATGACCTTCCGAGATGCATCTCACCATGCTTGGTTGTCAGCAAGTCGCTGGGCTGTCATGTCCAGTGCCTTCGTCATGTTGTGCTTAAAAGACCATGACCATCGAGTGTGTGCCAGGCCGACGAGGACGCTGATGAGGTTTGGGCGGCTGCTGCTGCCTGTTTGCTGCATTTTTGCTCGTTTGATGGCGCCATCACGGACCCTTCAGCACGCAGCGTAACACTGCCGGTGGTGATCAAACTTCTGCGACACTCTATGCGCTGCTCTTGGTAAGATGCAGATCCCATTCCACACCTTTCTGATGTGCCATATCACCCTTGGTACACCTCCCAAGGCATGTCGTGCACTAAACGATGCTGGCTGAGCGTGCAGGTCGGAGAAATTGCATTCACACCTCGTGCGCCTGTTGGTGCACCTCCTCTACCATGTCGGTCAAGGTACCCGATCTCGCCATGAGCTTCCCTTGGTGCTCTCCATGTTGAGCTTCCTAGGCATGCTCTTGCTGTATGTTCATGCGATCGAACCCACTGAGGGGTTGCACGCGCTGCAGAAGAGGCGCCTCAAAAGGAGCAATTTGTCAGCGTACAGCACCCACTTGACCGTGCAGCAACAGACAGAGTCGGGCAGCGCTTCCTGTTCGAGCTGTTTCGGTCAGCAGCAACGACCGAGATGCGACGAAACCTTTTCGTTGTGGTTTTTGACTACCTGGTCAGGCCAGAGATGGTGGTGCGCTCCGCTGAGCCCGTCAATGCCAGCTGCTGCATGTGTGTCCTTTTCAGCACCTGTCTGTTCGCGTCTTGGCAGACTGTTCTGTATGACAATGGCCCTTTTTGGTTGCGCCGTGCAGAACATCTCCACAGCTGAGGAGCGAGCATTGTCACGGCTGCTGGCGGAGCTCGACGTAGCGGACGCCTTGCAGCCTGTCTTCCAGTGTCATCAGCCGGAGTTTTTAGAGCAGATAGCAGACGAAGTGTGCGCATACTACGGCAGTGCGGAGGTACGACGCAACTCATGCTGCTGTCATGCTGTCCAACATGACAATGGTCCCGTGAATTGCTGCTTGACCCATGCAGCTCGTCTCCTCTTTCAAATATGCTATAGTAGCACTGCGATCTGCGCAGGGCGCCGAAGGCGAGGCTGTGAAGCAGCACGTGCGCACTGCCTTGAGCTTGATACAAAGCTTGGTCGTGGACGCCGAGCTGGAAGCCCGCCTCAAGGAGCTACAACCCTTGAAATTGCAAACGCTGCACGATATTCGCGCTGGCGCTGTGGCAGATGGCAAATCGCTTGGGGAAGTGCCTCTAAATGGCCTCAAGATTAGGTGCGCTCTACCCATGCATCTGCGCCGCATGCACGTCTGCATTTACATCAGATGCCTGAGCCCCACTGCAGGGTCATCGATCGATTTTCAGAAGGAGATCATGTCCTTGGCAATGTTGTCACAGGTCCCTCGAGGCAGGCTCGAATGGTGTGCATCCCGCCATACAAGCTCTGACCAGCGACAGCGCAGCTATGAACGGAAGCATGTGTACGTCCGAACGATGGGCTACCCTAGCGTCCGCACTAGACAGCGCAGCTGAAACGCAAGCTGCTGCCGGCGTAATGTGGCTTTCCCAGTTACTTATCAGCGCAGCTGAGGTTTCCTTGCTGGCTGGCCAGGGTAAGCTCTGCTGTTGACTTGTTTTCATGCTGTGAGTGCAGCTGCTTTGCTGACCCTGAAGCCAAGTCTTGAGTATATTGTCTCTTGCAGCATCGGCGAAGACCGCCTTTAGTCTTTTGCCACGTTATGATCCCGGGCAGGATGATCCCACGTCAGCAGCCAGCATGCCGCCGCTGGCAAAATTTATGCACTCGGAGCTGACCAACACAGCGGGCTCCGGTCGTCTCGTTGGCAGGTGACATTCTCTTGATGCTTGTGGCGCACAGGAAGGGTGGTATGCCGTGTCCCTTGTCTGCACTGATGCCTGCTTACTCCGCGTCGGGCAGGTTTTGTCAGGCGGTTCACTCGGCGCTCGTTCACGTGAAGCTAGAATGCGCTCGGGCTGCCGCAACAATGGGCCTGCCCTCAGGTGAGCGGTCAGCCCACAAGATCTTGTTGGTTCCGTGCTATTGATGTGCATGCTGACCAGCCCCTCCACTGCTTCCAGGGCTTGTGTATGGCCTTGCACTGCAGCCACGCATGGGCGTCGGCATCAGCACAGGTGGCTTGGTATGCACTGTCCCTCTGTCCAGCAGTCACACCGCAAAGCAGCATGGTGCAGAAGACGGACCGGAGACTTGGTCAGACAGCACAGCGATTTGGCGGAATGTCAAGCCGGCGGCTGCCCTGGACGTGACCCTGCGGCGTCTTCTCGAGTGGCTTCAGCATACGTCTCTGCACTTCTCTAGGCGTGTCATCAACCCCCTTTTCCGGCAGTCGTGTCATCGCGAAACTGTGCACAGACACATTTCGCAGTGTTGCAGGTTCAGACACGCCTGCTCACGAAATTGATCACTTCACAGATCAGGTTGCACGCTGCAGGACGGAAGTGGCTTGCAGCGCAGCGAGTTTGCTCATGTCGTCCATGGTCATGCAGAATGTCAGCCGGCACCAGCCACCAGAGCGATGCAAGCTGAGCAGTGATGTCGGCGAGTGTCATGCAGCCGCTGTGGACCAGCAGTCACACCCTACTGCGGCCATGCCTGCTGTGGCCGCCCTATCAGCTGGCTTTTCAGCAGTTTCGCCGGTCAGGGCGTTGCTGACTGGCGAGGGTATGGTGCCCCAGGTAGGGAACACCTCGTTGTGGCAGTGGTCTTCTCGATCTGCACATGCTCAGCAGAGGCAATGCGCTGACACATTGGGTTCTGGCAGTATGGTAGCATGCTTAGCGAGGACGTGCTGATGTGTGCAGATGCAGCTGCAGCAAACGTCCCCGCAGCTCCTCTGCCTCCTGCTACAGCTTCTGTCAGCAAGTAGTCAGCGCAGGGACATGCGCAATGAGCAGGCATCTGCCGCGCCTGCCGAGGTATGCTGTTGAACGTCTCCGCATTGTGTTCGTGGCATCTGGTCTATGATGCTCAGCTCTGGCCTCGTTGACAGGATGCTCTTGTTCTCCGAACGGACCTGCGTCTGGCCATACTGCTGATGCTCGCTGGGACTGTTCAGCTTGCTGCGGGAGCATATCAGCAGGCAGGTGGCAATGTCGCCTTCGCCAGCCTGGTACACGATGAGGACCCTCGCATACGGTGTGGTCCGTTACTTCCTGATTTCATGATGTAGTATGTCTGCACGCACAAGGGCACCATAATGTGCCCGGTTGTCGGTGCTCGTCTGTTTCGTTACACGTGCTCCTCATGCAGATACTATGCAAGTCAAGTCCTGGTCTGGAGACTCGCCAGGCAAGGCGGCTCGTATCAGCGTGCTCTTCGCACGCTGCTGCAGCAAGCACAATCTTCTGGCAGCGCAGGGCTGGTTTGTAATCCATTCGTGCAAGTCGAGTCGATGATACGCTTGCGCTTGATTCATATCCCCACGGCAGCTAGTGAGTAATGGACCACCCCCGGTGAGAGCAACTTCGCATACATCATAGTATGTCGTTGAGTTTAAAACAGGCCTTACGCAACAGTGGCGGCTGGGCTCCCAAAACCGTGAGCATCTAATCAGCCCCATGCTTGGCAAGCAGACCCGCAGAGGCGATCGCGGCAGCGGCGGCCCACATCCCCAAAACGGCTGGCAGATACTCTCCTCCCTGTTGCAGAAGCCACATAGGGCCCAACACCTGCAGGGCAATGCTGTACCACCTACCAACGGCGCTGCACAGGATGTCAATGAGCCTCAGCTGTGCATGCAACCCATGTATAACGCACCATGAGATGCGCCATGCTTGCACCAAGTAAGGCCGCGTTCACAGTCTTTGGATGGCGACTGCCGAGCTTGGAGGTGTCCGCGGCAATCTGCCACATGCGTCATGCATCAGGACAGAAGCCAACGCTCAGTGGGACACGTGATGATGTATGCCCTGAGCATGCTGAGAAGATTGCAAATGCGCGGACCTTCAGCGAGTGTGTGACGGCGGGCATCAGCAGTGTCATAGCGCAGCCGAGCGTTCGCCAGATGAATGTGGAGGCACCGCCCGGAGGTAAGCCAAACACGGCCAGCAGGCTTAGATGCGGTGCCGCCACATATGCCAGTCCAGAAACGAGGAACGCAGCTGCGGGCTCGGCACATTGGTCTGTCGGTTTGCATGTCCATCATGAGACTAGCACATGCAGAACACTCACCGCCCTATGCGAAGCCAACGCACTTGAAAGAGAGGCATAGCCTAGGCCCATGGCGCTCGAGAAAGTTGGCAGGCGGCGAACACCCTGCCCGATGCTCTGCAAGCATCATGGGCACCACTAGTGCAATGTCGGTCTCCGGGTGGTGGATACAACGTTGACTTGCTAGCAGTGGCACCAATCAGCGTAGAACAATCGCAAAGCAAAGTGCAAATGACAGAATTGCCCGAGCGAAACTTGCGAGCTCGCTACAAGCACTCCAGCATGGCCTCAGGCTTAGAGTCCGCAGTACGTTGCAACTTTCTGGTTCGCATCAAATTCAGATTCTTTGAACATCTCACCTTGGAAATACCAAGGACGGAGAGACCACCCGGGTTGATGTGAGCGTAGTTTGCACCTGCGAGGGTGCGGAGGTCAGCGTAATAGGCCCACTCTGGTTCTCTGGTACCGGCGCGCAGTGAAGTTGGCAGCGCACTGCAGACTCCCAATGTGGCGCCGACAACTGCTGCAGCGGCTGCGCCCCCTGCCAACTGTAGCGTGCCAAAGTCCAGGATGCTGTTAGCGATGGCGCCGGCTCCCAAACCGGCAAGCCCGAGGTTCAGGCGCTGCCCTGCATTGCTGCTCAGCTTGCCTTCTCTGTCGAGGCGCTGTATGCGCAGCAATTGATGTCAAAGACCAACGTTGGACTCACATGCTTGCATTAACCGCAAGGACTACATGTAATCAAGGCAGCGTCATGGAGCAGCCAAGCACGAGCTTTGAGCATTGCATGTGTCTCAGTAGCTCACCCCGAGCACCAACAATACAGCGCCACTGACAAGGATTCCACCACTGAGCATCTGGAGCAGGGGATCAATCAGCACGTCGTTGAGTGCAGTCGGCTCAAACATCAGGCTGCTGACCTGCATGTAGCAGAAGGGACGACTTAATCTAGGCGTGTAGTCGACCACATGTCAGCGACAGCATGCTGCGCGAACCTTGTCAGGAAGGAAGAATGCAGTTGCCGCAACTCCCATATGCGTTGCCGCCAGCACATTGTAGCTTTTGCTTCGAAACGGAGGCGGTGCCGCCTCGTCCACAAGTGCAAACGTCTGCGTGACACACGGCATCACTGATATGATTTATGCAGCGGCTCAGTCCAAATTCGACAGGACGTCCAAGGTAGTGCCTTCATCACGGACCTCGCCAAAGACGTGGGGCCGTTCAAGAGAAGCATCCGGCTCGGGTTCCACGTCATGCCGATGGTGTAGTGGAACATGATGGCCCTCCCGGCTGTGCGCAGAGACATGAAGCTGCTGACCCTGCGGAGAGTGCTGAGTCGGTCATGACGAGCACGGCGCCTGGCAAGCAAAGTGCAATGGGCATGAGTCACGGCAGCCGTGCAGGCAATTGATGCCATGCATTGACGGGCAGCAGGGCACCCTGTTTGATGAGAGCTTGGCAAGGGGCCAGTAAAGCTGCCCGCTGCCTGCAGTGCTGCATCCCGCTGGGTTGCGGAGGAGGCTTGATGATGCCTGATGATACGCCTGCTGACAAGCACGTCGCAGCGGTATGCGCGCCTGCATTGTCACCTTCGTCTGATCCATTGACCTGCAACCCAAAGGCAACGCAGGGTCAGTCCTTGTCATCATGGCAGGTTTTACCCAATGCACCCGGATGTGCTGTAACAGCAAAGGCTCATGGAAGAGAAGGGATTTTAGGGCTCACATCTCAAGTAAGAGCAGGCCAGTGCGGCTTGTGGAAGCTCCTGCCTTGTCAGCAGTGAATGCTACACACCATGCTGGATGCAACAAGCATCCCTGTGTCAAGCCACATTGGTGCAACAGGCGCCGCTATACTGCGCTGCTTGCGACAAGATTTTGAATGGCAGACTCAGGACCAGCTGCGGACCTGACTGTTGCTTGAAAACCGCAACGCCGAGCCGCCGTGATCGCGGTCATGATCCCTGCTGCGCATGTGCGATGCCGTCCAGATCATGGTCCACCATCTGCGTCTGGCGCAAGGGGTACACATAAAAGGCTATCGCAGAAGCCTCACCGCCTCATACCTTGACAGCTTCTGCAGACGAACTTCACAGCATCATCATCATGGTGGCTCGCCACAGCAGTGCACCATTGGTGTGCTGAAGTCTAACACCGTCTAAGCTTGGCCAGCCACTACATTTCAGCGCTCACAAATTGCAAGTATAAGCGTGCTGAGACATATCAGGACTCCACCAGACAAGGTCGACACCGATGGAATCTCGCCAAATACGGCGTAACCGCCAGCCAGCCCTGACACGACTGATAGATAGCTCATCGCCACGGCAGGGACTGCGGCCGCATAGCGCAGAGCGAATGTAATTGTAGTCTGTGTTAAGTAACCGAAGACTCCAACTGTAGCAACCAGCAACCATGGCCCCGTTTTGGTCTGCCAGCCACTTGTGGCTGTGACTGCTGCCGCTGATGATACCATCGTGAATGAGGACAGCGCTAGCACCACCAAATGTGGTGACTCCGTCGTACGTAGCTCGCGAACGAGCAACTTAGCCGCTGCTGCGAGCAGAGACTGTGCACAGATGCACATAGAGCGTCATGCCTTCCAGCTGAACTTTGCTTGAGCTGCAGCGATGACAATGGCGTGTCTCAATGGCATGGGGTCTGCGCTCAATACATACCTGGAAGAGCGCAAGACAAATGCCTATTGCCTGACGACGGTAATCACTGTCATAGACGGCTGGCCTTGCAACGAAAGCAACCGCAACGGCGCAAACACATATAGCGGTTAAGGAAACCCTACGCAGCGCGGTCATTAGTGAGCCGCAGATTGACATTTCTGAGCAGGCTGCTTCGCAACGTGGGCATGACACATTTGCAAGCCATTCGAGCTTCCCACCTGGACGGCTGCTCTCGCAGCGCAAGCGGCGACAACAGCGCAACCCAGACCGGTGTCAACGCCGTCAAAACCATATTGACTCCCAGATCCAGCAGCGTGACAGCCCACAGCGAACAGCATATGGCAACGGCTCCAAGCACCGCTCGTAGAGCAAGAAGACTCCACCTGGATGCATGCTTTGCACAGCTGAGGCACAGCCATCTTTTGGCTTCTAGCAACCGCCGTCTTAGTCGGCCATGTCGTCCAAGAGCACCATGTGGGAGAGCATTTAGCATGCTGACAGTGTGCAATGAATCTCATGCTTTCGCAGAAACACGCCTGTGGCCTCTCGGCTCTTTCGCAGGCGGCTGCGTGAGTCTGCCATGCAGCAGGGCGAGGCCGGCGAGGGCAGTGATGATCGCTTCCCGAGCAAAGATGATGACAAAAACCGGCGTCCCATGCCGCCCTTCAGCAATGCCTTGATTGTCAGCTATGCGGGCGTTGACAGGATCTGCAATGGATGGAGGGATCAATGTCACGAAGGGACTTGCCTAGATAATGAGCACACGACAGCTGTACAGTGAGAAACACGGAGCTGCACGCATAGAGCGCCATGCCGACCAGGTTGCTGACACGGTGGCGCTGTGCTGAGTGCAGACCATCAACTGCACTGACATCCTGCGCAGAGACGCCGCATGTGTGAGTAACTCGCAGGACGTCATATCCGTCGATGCTGCTCACCACACAACAAGCATACCTCGCCCAGCAGCGGCTCAGCACTTCGTGCTGTGCTTGCACAGCGCTCCTGCGTGGCCATAGCGTGGCACCACTTGTGGATCCAATCCGGTCTCTTGTGATAGCAGTCGCTAAACCACGAAAGCATCTGCACGACACTGCGTGTTGCAGAGCGCTGTAACCTAGAAGAGGCAGTCACCAAAACCTCCGAGTTCGCGTCCCGACTCCCGACCTGTGTGAAGCCAAAGTCTGCCTTGGTCGACCTTCGTGCGGACGAATGCAACTGTTTCGAGCGGCTCCGAAACAGTGATTTGCCATGTTTTCGGCCGGCCAAGCCGGCGGGCACCACTTGTCAGGTCCTTTCGGAACACAAAGGAGAGCACACATGAAGGCGGCAGGTACGCCTTTATATGGCTATCACATATAATCACGCCTTCGCGCTCGCCAGTACTTGCCGACGGACATGTCTGCTGCAGTGCGTGCGCTCGAGCCGCCGCAAGTGGAGTATTACGATTTTGGATTGCCGTCGGTGGACGACCTGGAGGTCGCTGCAGCCGCCGCCATGGCCGATGTGGTGCCAGCTGCGCCGTCTGCGTCTGCGGAGGATGAAAGCATGGACGCTGACGAAACCAGTGGCAGCGACGCCGACAGTGGGTCGAGCAGCGTTGCTGACGAACAGGTGCTCCGTCTGGCTGGTTTTGCATCGCGTCTGTTGCTGCCCAGCTCCCGGCTGGTCCTCACAGCGGCTGCGCGCCATCTGATGGCCAAGCTGCGGTTGCTCAGGTGGCTGCCCCGAGCGAAGAAGAGAGCAGCACGCGGCCAGTTAGCGCAAAGCTCATCGTTGAAGGCGACGCCGTCCGATTGCACATCACCCTGCACGGCCCTGACGTGGGGTCATGCATGGACACCACAGCAATTGGCACAGCGTGGCCTGGCATTGTGGATGTTCGAGAGAGACCAGCCGTTCTGCCGCAGCCGCTCAGCGACTCCGACATGAGCTCCGACAGCGACGAGGAGGTGCCGGAGGCCGACGCGCTTGCGGACATCCGCGCGCGGCTCAATGAGGCAGTCGATGAGGATGAGGAGAAGGCAGCGGTTGTGAGCAGCGTACAGGTGGCATCCCATTGACTC
>JAABUX010008499.1_pt1 | contig 11816 bp, 17 predicted proteins | sample 5561851 | NCBI WGS metagenome assembly JAABUX01 (sample SAMN10711883, study PRJNA513361) | rock metagenome | isolation source: Antarctica rocks | place: Antarctica: Victoria Land, Richard Nunatak red sandstone | collected 2016-01-03 | reverse complement strand
ACTGCAGGCCGCATCCCACAGGTGAGCGCAGGCCAGCAATGCTGACCCTGCTGGCCGCTCGTGTGTGCGCCTGGCCCGCTTGCTCTGTCAAGAAGCACAGACACAGCGCCTGAGCTCAAGCTGGGGCTGCCGATGCTAGCTGGTGTGAGGGTGCCACACACTAATATTGCTCAGCAATGTTGGGCCGGCATGAAGCCACGCACGGACAGTCGTGAAGTGAGACATAGTCGTCGTTTGCATTGTTAGGATCCGCGCACCTAACGCTCACCTGTTTGCTGACGGTTGCTTTGTGCGCATGCATGTGCAGTGAGGTCGCGCTCAAGCGGCATAGCAACCGACTATCACAGGAAGTGGCCCGTGTGTGGTTTGAAAAGGAGGCCCTGAAGAAGGATAATGCGCTGCTCAAGATGGAGCTGTACAACCAAATCACTTCCGCATCGGCCTGAGAGTGACACTCAACAGGAAGGACTGCCAATGGACAATGAAGGAATGCAGTGCTTGTGAGACGACTCGGTGCTGTACAGCGCGATTTGAGCGGCGCTCAAACTCTGTTATTACATGCGAAAGACAGTAGTTCGTTTGCACAACTGTGAACATACATGGTGTCCAAACCCTATATAAAACTCAGTGCGCAGCGCAATCCTGCTGAATGCTCAAGGTACAAGCATGGCGACCAGACAGAGGAAGATGTCGCAGCGGTTTAGCAGGCTGCGTGTGACTGAGTTACCTTCGCCTTGCGCTCAGCTGCGTGGTAGTTCGTGGGCTGCAGCTGCTCTGCCAGCGCTGCAGGGTCCTGGCTGATGATGCACATCTTCGCATCGGCTGCTGTCTGACCTTGGAACATCATGTACGATGATCTGGCTGTACATGTAACATCATGTAAGATGATCTGGCTGTACATGTCGACATGTCGACAACCGAGGCTACTCACGTGTCAAGGAAATGCTGCCCTTGCTTGCCTGCGGCTTACGCAAGTGCGGGGCCTGCTGGCATATGCCGTGTCCTGGTGACGGTCTCCGGCGGGTGCCAGTCCGGATCCACAGCGAACATGATCTTAACGCCGGCTTCGCTGTGACCCTGTTGCGTGACGATGTTCCAGAGCTCGCCACACCGGCAGCGGCATGCTCTGCTGACCACCTCTGCTGCGCACGCACTGAATCGCAGTGTGCAGAGCTGACCTCCTTCCGTGACGCCGCGACGAGCAGCTACGCTGCACAGCAAACGCATGCGACAAGACGACTCGCCGCCGCTCTGGTAGATGGCCAGCGGTCCACGTCCTGGCAAGTCGCCCCAGCGAGAGTGGCTGTCTGGCCATGGGTGGGCGACCTACGAGCCTTAAGGACCGATCAGCATCACTTGCAGGCACCATCTGCGATCACCAGAAGTTCGAGCAACATAGAACAGCATGCACGAGTGCCCACCTGCCCACGTATCCTCCTCACGCGCGGGCGACGATATTCAGCTGCTGGCAGTGATGGCAATAAACATGCTACTGTTGCATGGACGGCCCACCGAACTCGCGACTGCCATCAGCGAGCACTGTGGCATCGCGCCACGTCGGAAGTGCTGGCAGCATCTCGGTCTCAGAGGCTCTTTCAGCCTGCATGGCCATCGACACGACCATGACAGGCCGCAGTGTGGCCTAAGACGGCAGTTTCGGTGGCTGTGCATGCACAATCGCGCAGCTGCTGCCCGGACAGCAAACATAGGTAACCGGCGGCACTGAGCGTACCTCCCGCGGATGCGGGCGCGGGCGGCGCAGCGAGCCTGAAGACATCGGCATCACACGCCGAGCAGACCTGGGCGAAGTTCTGTGAAGCAGCATTCTGCATGGTGGTCAGCTCAGGAGGACTGAAACGACAAATGCTGTGCATAGGCCCCATTTTGGAGGAAGCCCGGAAGTCGGCATCACCTGCCAATGCATTTTGCATGCTGACCTCAGCTCTCAGCACCGGCACGCGAGGCGTAGGCCGGCGCAACCGCTGTCATCGTGGCTCGCCAAGCTGCTACCCAGTGCCCGCAGGCACGGTCCGCGTGTTGCTGAGTCCACGGCAGTGTGGCTGGTCCTATGGCGCCGGGCGTTGTTGGCGCCAAGGTGTGCAGCTATGGTCCTGGCTGAAACATCCCTGCTCGGGTAGGCTGTGCAGCGCTGCGTCCCACCCAGCTTCGATTTAACGCAACATGACCATGGTACAGCTAGGTTGGCCTTGCCAGGGTAATGGCAACACCCTCTGCGTGCATATGCTGAGGAGGACACCCAAGAGGCTCATGCAAGTGGTTTCAGGCACAGCACAACGCGGCTGGCCAAGGGCTCACGAAGTTGCTGATGTGCCTCGAGAGTTCCGGCAATGGTCCGAAACGCTATGCATGGCCCGGAGGTCTTTGCATACATCTCTGACGCATCATGCATAATTCATGGTCTCCTGGAAGGCTGCTCCAAACCTACCCCAGTGCCTGCAGCGCCCGGATGCTGGCGTCTGCTGCGCTCAGCATCCCTGGCAATGCGTGGACTGCAACCGACTGCTTCTGTTGCGCTCTGCAGGCGGAGCCAGAGCAGCAAGTCTGGGTCCAGCATGCAGCTGGGGGCCGCTTCCCGCTGGCACGGAGGAACGCAGCATGGGTGCTGAACCTAAAATTTGTCAGACAGCAGTGTTCATGGCCGCGCCGGTTCGGGCCAACCCCAAGCATCCACTTCTGGTGAGGCTGTGTCAATGCATGCACGGCAGGCGTCCATGCCTTGCCGGGAAGTCATGTCGACACTCATGTTTACGTGTGGAATCATGAAGACTTGCTGCTCAGATTATCTACGACTTGTGCAGCTGGCGAAGAGTCTGGAGGAGCACGATGCTTGCATTTCAACAAGAGCTTTCGCTTGCCAGCTCGGCTGGAGAGGCAAGGCGCTGTCCTGTGCTGCTTCTGCACCTTGCCATCGCTGCTGGCACTGATTTGGCTGCGGCGGCCGACGGCCGACAGCCGCCAACCACTGGCACATCTTTCGACGGTGTGCACAGCAAAGTCGTTCCCTCCATTGCCAGTGCGCTGGTGCAAAGTGGTGAACTTCATCATGCAAGGCGATCGCCTTGAACTTCACTTGGGTTGCAGGACCATCGGCGCTGGAGCAGCCCTGCGAACCCAGACCAACACGCGGCTGCTGTGCGGCTGCCAACAGGTGCATAGACGTCCTCGCTATCACCAGCCCCGGTATGCCGACCGCTTGCAAGCGGGAGGTGTGAGAGGGCGAACTTCGAGGTTGAACGCACAGGAATGCTGCTTGAAACTTGGCGCGTCATGACAGAACATGTGTTGCACCCTGTTGGGAAGCACTCATGTGCTTTGCTAACAGTGTCCTGTGCATCATGGAAAGGCAATGGACTGATCTCTGGGCTGTTGGCACCGCAGATGTGCGCTCATGGCCCGGCCGACCGGTGCCCAGATGCAGCGGGTGCGCCAGGCCTCTGCTTTCGGCGAGGAGCACGTCGCGCAGAGTTGAGCAGCCTGCGGGCTCCTGCCGGTCAGCAGGCTCCACCAGAGCTACAGCGCGCGCCATTTGCCCTCGATCATCGAGACTAATCAGGCAAGGACTATCATATTGATCCCCCTTCGAGACGTTCGTTTGTATTGCTGGCCGGCAGATGCTGCAATACGACTTTGACTGCCCTTTCCAGTCGGCGAGATGTTGGTCAATCCAGCCAGGAGGCTCTGGCGGCGTGCTGACGACCTCGCCCAGCAGACATCAGTACCACTGGTAGCTTCGGTATGGAGGCTCGCGTTTCACGAGCAGAGGAGGCCGGCAGCCTCTTTTCTGGCGGCGCCCTCCCCTCAGGCGAGCTGGACGCCCCATTTTGTGGCTGGCCTCACCCAGGGAAGGCAGCTTTCAAATGTACATGTGCTGACATGGGGCTGTCAACTGCAGGCTGGGGTTGTCATCAGCGAGGAGCCATTGAGCGTTGTTACGCCCGCTCCCGAGGTGGGTCTCATTCGTCGCCCACCCCCGGAAAGCACCATGATCAGCCCTGTGCTTGAAGGGATTTGCCCCCGCCACCCACCTCAGAACCTTCCTCAAGCCAGCCCAGCCCAGCTGAGGACGCTTCGGAATGCAGTCTACAAGACCGCAACAGCGTCCTCCCAGGGCTCCGATTCAGCAGCGATGATTGGCCGCATTTCGCCTACTCATGATCGGCTGGCTACCACAGCACAAAAGTAAAAACAGCGCATGCCTTCATATGCTTTGTGCCCGTGTGCAGGAGGACGTGTCGGCCTCGTCAAGAACTACTGACGACATTATGCGGGCGAGGGACGCTGGGCGGGAGCAGGACGCGGCCCAGTCCCCCCACTGGCAGATCCAGGAGGAGCACGATGCCGTCATGAGCATGATCGCGTGGCAGCTGCGAGCAATTGGTGCGAAAGACTGCTGACAAACGTAGACAGCTGCAGCATCGAGAACTTGGCTCATCTGCGCACATTCACAAGCCCGTCGGCATGTCATATTCGTTCCAAGCAACAAGTAATGCTGACGCTCATATGTACACCTGTACCGTGCTGTAAGCAGCCCTGACCCTCGAGCATCTGGAAATCGCAAGGCAGGGTTGCAGTCTGCATCAAGGGCAACGGATAACATGTTTTTCCATGCTGTTCGTTGATCTTCTGAGTGCAATATTCTATGCACACCGTTCCTGATCCTAATGTCCACGGTGTTTGTTTGCGCGCAGAGCTCAGCAGGCAGCTCGAGGCTGCAATCGAGGAGCAAAGGGCAACGGCTCCGCCCGCGGTCACCATCAACCTCAACATCAACTTGGATGAGCAGCACACGATCCAGTGCGCCCGTGTGCCTTGCCAACAACACTGCACTGAACTTCCGGGTTGATAATGAGGAATTAGGCTCATGCCGCCAGTCGGCTTTGGCTTCACAAACTAGATTCCACAACAGCGATGAATCTGCCGGCACGCGCCTGCAGTGGTGGCCACGGCAAAAACGTGCATTGACTGCCATCCTGGCGATGCTGTTGCAGGCAGCTGTCCGGAGAGCTGGCCGACGTCAAGACCCAGCTACAGGAGGCCAACTCGAGCGCCGACCTCCTGGAGACGGAGCTGGAGCAGAAGCAGGCAGTCATTGACGCCATGTCGGCGCACCGTGATGCCTTCCTGGTGGACATCGAGTGCCGCGCCCAGAAACACGAGGAGGTGTGCGGGCCCCTGCTCCGACCTCTGCTACAAGTCCCGCAGAACCTGGACGCTGATCATTTCTGCTTTTGCGCGCTCCCATGTCAGTTCCGCTCGTTGTCCTGCACGCTCATGTACTGCAGCTGGCAGCATCGCTTGAACTGCTGCAGCTTTGCTCGGGGTTCCGGGTACGCCTCTGCAAGGATGAAGAAAAGTCGGTATAACTTTCACAACGTATTGTGCACAGCCTTAAGACATGATTCGATATGTATGCAGGCGGCCCTCGCTGCCGGCGTCGCAGAGGGCAAGGCGGCAGCGGCTGTCGAGATTGACCGGTGCGCTGCAACCATGAGACGGCTCTGACTTGGCTACCTGCATGACCGCTCTGCACTGAAGCGCAACAAGAGCAGACATCATGCACGTAGGTGTTGAGTGCTTGATCCTCTATGTGCTCACGCCTGCTTTATGTAAACATCATCAGCTTGGCAATGTCAGCGGTTCCCTGTGCCGTGCATCATCTGATGAGTGTGCCCCGGACAAAACGCGACGATGCTTAACCCTCAATGTGCTGACGACAGGCTGCAGTCCAAGAACGACGATCTCTCCAGCGCGCTGGAGTCCGCGCGCAACAAGGCGGCCAACAACGCCACAGCGCTTTCGGAGGTCTTCCACCACGTCGCCGCGAAGGACGCCCAGGTCGCGGCGCTGAAGGCCGAGGTGACGGCGCTGAAGATGGAGAAGGCGGATGCTCGGGAGGCGCACGCAACACAGCTGCGGGAGGCGCAATCCCGCGGCGCCACCCACGCACAGGTGTGCCGCGCAAGCACTGTGACATCTTTTGCTTGCTTGCAGCATGCGCTTCCATTCGCTGTGCGTGTCCCGCAGAGCCAATGGGAAGGTTCGTAATCTGTTGTCGTTCGCGGGACGGTTTCGGCGAGCCATGCCTGCTGTCGTGCAGGCGGTGATCGCGAACCATGAGCACGACGCCAACCTCGTCGACGAGTGCCGTGCCCTAACCAAGTGCGCATCAATTATACAATATCCGTGTTATAGCTTGAGCTCAGATGCAGTTGCATTGCGGTCTGCACTCTTGTCCAAGTTTGCTGTATCGCACTCAGACTGGTGGCCCTCAGCATGCCGTCTTGCTCTTGATACTCACTGGGAAGCTGCTGTCACGGAAAACAGCAAGCAACCATATCATGGCCTGAAGCACCAGATACAGCAGCACAGCCATGACTAGCGCAACATAAGGTTGCTGTGATCATACAGCGCTGACACGTTGCTGCGTTGACCCAGGGCCAATGAGGCGGCATGCATGAAGATCGCCGAGGAGAAGAGCCTCCGGCAGGCCGCTGAGGACACAGTGGCCGACCTGGCCGCGCGCTTGGCGGCAGCCGACGAGGCGCGGACGATCGCCGCCATCAAGATCACCGACCAGAAGACCGCCTTCTGGGAGGAGCAGGTCGAGAAGGAGGCCCTGCGCGAGGAGCTGAACAACCTGAACGCCGCAAGGGGCGCTGAGCGCCAGGAGGACAACAGCGGGTGAAGCTCCGAGCAAACTCGTATGCGCGATGGTCACGTCTGACTGCATCACTGCTGAGATCTGATGCAGCCATGAGACATTCATCACTTGATGGCACGGCAAGTCATGGGTTTTGCACGAATGATCAGGCAGCGTGCTCCTGTCAAGAGGTTCAACGACAAAGGCGGACACATGCAACCCGGCAACACCTCGTCTCAGCTAACAAGGCAGCTCAGGCACCACTCGAGTGCTCTATGAGGCTGTCGCTGCTCCCATATTTGTGTTGCTGACCATGCTGGTGCTGTGACGCCGACGCAGGACCAGCAAGGCCGCAGGCACCAAGCTCGTCGGTCAGATGGCACACCAGCAGCAGGCCGAGCGACGGGCCGACGATCTGGGAGCGCGCGTCGCCGACGCCGGCGCGGCGCAGGCGGCCGCGGAGGCTCGGGCGGCCGCCCTGCGGCAGACGATGCACTACCTGAAGGTCGCCCGGAGCGCTGACCGCCGGGAGGCGCTCGTGAGGTGAGGCTCACTCGATTCATGATTGCTGCAATCGGTGCACAGGTACCATGTTGACGTGCAGATGACACTCCTCATGTGTGAGGTGTTGCACCATGATGCTGCGCATGACCATCTGCCGCGCTGTGGGACAATGCACCTGGTCTTTCCTTACCCCGATTTGTGTCCAGATGCAAACGGTGACTCTCACGCGTTTCACAAGGCTGCTTGTCCCGCGGCGTGCAGGGAGGAGGCTCTGACGGCGGAGCTGCGTCACCTCCGCGTTCTGGCGTACGCGTCGGCCGCGGACCGGGTGCCTCCGTACGTGCCCCATCCGTTGGGGCCTCTGCGGGTGCGCATCAACCTTTCGCACTTCAATCTGCATGTTCGCTCGGTCGCGTCAACTGTTCACGATGTCAGGATCATCCACAGTTCATTGTCCATCAATGGCGCATGATAGTGTAGAGCGTGACGTACCCTATTTAGGGTGACTCTGCTTACAGTGGTACAGAGCTGACCTGGCTCACTCATAGTATTGTCCAATTGCCAGCGACCTGGGATGCACGTAGTCGCTGTGTGCTGACGCTGCTTTCATTGCCTCTGCGCAGCCAACCTACATCCCCATGTCAGGACCTGGCCTGCCAGCACCCCGACCGCCCTTCCCGGTGCTGGTCGGCCTGTCGAAGTGGGCAGGGCCCATGGCGCCCGCACACGGGCCACCGGCTCCGAGGCCCTTCCTGCCGGCACCCATGAGCCCGACGCCACGAGTCCAGCACCCAGTGCCACCCCCGTCCATCCCTTCGGAGTGCGCAACCATCCCTGAGGCGACGTCATCGCCGGCACTTGCATTCGAGCCGGCACACCCTTCAGCAGAGCCGGCGCAGCCTGCCGCGTCGCCGACGCACATCGCATTGCGCCCCGCGAGCCCGCGCCCGGCGCCCGCGCCCGTGTCCACCGCCCGCCTCCAGGCGACGGCGATCATCGTCACCCCGCCCCACCCTGAGGGCCTGGCGCGGCTGCAGCAGCAGCGCGAGCGGGACGGCGCTCCGAGGGCGCCGCTAGACAAGGCGAGGGGTCCGAGCGTCGTCACGCCGATGCCGACCGCAGAGGAGCTCGCGCGGCTGCGCGAGGTTATGAACCAGCGACACGCCGTGAAGGACGAGTGTGTGTCGAGGGACCAGAGGCTGACGCCCTCCGCTGGCCAGCCAAACGCTGACCTGTCGCCTGCGCCGGTGCGTGCTCATTCTCGCTACTGACGGATGACACGCTTCTCCTATTCATCCGCGCGAAGTTTGTCAATGGTGCTCGGAGAGAACTGCAATTGCAACTGTGATGGACCCCAAGCTCCTGAATGTTGCTGCCGTCTGATCAGACATTAGGAAGATTGTGAATGCTGCTCCTGGCACCATGGTCCAGCTAGTTCCTCGTCCACATCAGAGCAGTGAGCATCGTCTCTGCTTTACCTGCAGGTCGCTGCCGTGCGCTCGCCTCTGATCACGCGGGCGAACGGGTTGGCAGCGCCACACATCCACATCGCCAACGACTTGTCGCCATCGGCAACAGTGCCGGTGCGTGCCCTTGCTTCTCCCACTGCAGCCGCCTGATGTGCACGTTCCGGCACCCGCCTCTACATGATGAAACGTACTCAGGCATGCAGTGCCAAGCGGTCGTCCACCCTGGCTCCCTGGTCAGGTGCTGCAGTGTTTTGGCACCAACGTACATGTCGGCATTCCTATGGTTCACTGTATTCAGGGTCATTCCAGGCCGTCGTGACCCTGACCCAGCCATCGGATCCGTAAACATCGGCAATGCCACTTGCTGCAGGCCCCAGGCGGCACGTCGCCGACCGCGCAGCGCACACACCGTCGTAGGTTACGTGGCGGGCGCGCGGCGCGCCGGCGGCGTGGTTCAGGCGACGCGGCCGCGTCCCAGCCGGGTCTGGTGAGCAAAGTACCAGCTGCGTCCGATCGGCGTCCACACTGCTTGCACCTGTCCGTGTGGTCATGGCTGCACTGTAGGATGCGCATGGTCAAGACCCAACTCACTGAGTAAGACCTGAGACATTTCAGTGATCATATGGCAGGCCGCTGGCGGCCGGCCGTCGCCCATGGAGGGAGCCGACGGTCATTCGGCGACCCGCCATGAGCCGTCCTCTGCAGCACTTGTGCCGGAGGACGGTGCGGCGGCGCGGGGTGGGCGTGGGCCACGCCGCCCGGGAAGGCGGAGGGACACGGGCGCCGGGCAGCCGAGCCGGGTACGCACTGCTCCAGCTCCCATACCGAGTCAGCATTCATCTTTGCCAAGCAAATTCGAATTGGAACCCTGCGGTTCCGTAGTTGCTCGGCCACGGGCAGCACAACAGAGTGTTGCACCGCATACGCAGCCGCCCAGTACGGCCGTGCAGTGAGCGAGAGTTGCTCAGGTATGAACATGTGTAGCTGGTGAGCTGGCTTACGGTTTGCTGCTGCTTTCTGAGCTGCTGTGCTGCATGTCCGACTTGGCACGCTGCTCAGCTCATGCAAGGTGCTCAACAGAGTGCATGCGCGTGTGCGCAGGACAATGCCGCCAGCTGAGGGCTCGGACGCTTCGTTCAAATTAGCACACTGCATGTTACGATGTTGGGACTGCTTCGAACAACTCAGTTTTGCATGGAAACAACACACCTCGTCGGTGCGTACGTCCCACAACCACCACAGCCATCGTTTTGTCACGGCTGCAAGTATGTGGATGTCAAAGAACTTTGCCCAAGTCGTATGTGCTGGCGTTTATGATAGTTCTTGTCCTCCCGTCCTGCGTTCGTCCGTGTGATAGACAGTAGATGACAAGTGGTGACTCCGTGAGGCTGTCAGTGATATTTACAGCGACCATAAGTATCCTTGTAAAGACGTCTCTGTTCATGGCGACACGCGGCCACCATGCACACCAGGCGATGATTGCACTTACCATGACGTGATCTCTTCGTACAGTGCGCCTGCAGTTTGAGCTTTGCTATTAAACTGCTTGTAAGCAGCTGTCTACATTGCGGCGCCATATGTCATGGACTGCGCCTCTGCTCGGGACACGCATGCATACGACCGCGGCCGAACTCTGTCACGTCGAGCCGCCAGATCAGCGCCGGCGACTCAAACATCAGTGTTCCGCAACGGTACAGGCCTTCGACGCTGGCATCGTGGGTTTCTGCAGCTTGGCTTCACCGCCGGGTCATTTATATCAGCCAACGCGTGCCTCTCGCGGAGATTGGCTTCAGCTATGGTGTGATCCCCCGCCCTGTGTGCGGGCAGCGCGTGGAGCAGCATCCTTTCGCAGCTGGCTAGCTCCAGTTCCTCCGCAAATGCTGGCATATGTGACGTCAGGGCCGCAATCGCCGCCGCGGCGGACCCGCAGCCACCATGCAAGTCCAGGGTGCACATCCAGGTCCACCTCCGCCTGGCCATCATATATGTGGCAACCGTGGCACGGCTACAGATAGGCGTGCAGCCCACATCTGTTCCTCCGCGCGGCACCATGTACAACCCTTCCAGCTTTCCGCTGCCCACTTGAAGAGAGTTCTGATGGATCGCCTGTGGTTGCAGGATTGCGCACCTCACTGAAGTACCGCACATAACATGAGGGATCCGCGGCTGGGAGTTTGCCAATGCACCGCGACTGTGCTGGCGGGAGAACAGGAAGCATGGTGCTGGGCCCCCGGGCCCACGGCCATGGGCGTCCAGGCATGAAGGCGCGATTTGACCCTGCCCTAATTGCATTCAATGCCGCGCCGGAAGAGTATCTGCCAATGGGATTGGATCCTTGCAAGCTGCAGGCCGCGGCGACGCGGGTCCGCATGAAGAAAGCGACGAAGGCGCTGCGCGGGCGAGACGCGGCCGCATAGCCAGCTGAGGTGTAGCTTGCTTCCGCAGCCTGTACAAGTCCTGACTCTTCTCAGCGCACCCTTCTTGGGACTGTTCGAGTCACTCACGCTACGCCTCCTGTTGGAGAGCTGCTGGGCGGTTGCACGCGTTGAACAGCACGTCTGACTTGGAAGCGTTGAACAGCACGCTGATTTGGAAGGCCTGACCAACAGCCCGGCGGCCATCGTTGCAGAACCATCGTCGTGCAGGGGTTCTCGTCAAGCAAGCGGGGCAGTGAGCACTGCGTCCTGTCTTCCCTGCAGGTCATCGGCGTCCATGCGGAGAAGCCGGGCCACGCTCCATTCATGCCGCCCACAGTGCGTAGTCCAGAAGTGACGGGACTGCACGCCTGCGCTCAGGGGACCGGGATTATGCAGCACCGTAAATGGCGGGGCACAGTCTATATCCACCGTCCTACAAGGTGCGGTTTGATAGGTGCCGGCGCGTGGCTCACGGCCGCCCGGCCGCTTTCTCAGAGCCGCACTTGAAATCACAGACTAGTAAAAGGCATCGCAGCACCTGTGAGCCGGCTAATTGCTGACCTGATTGCAGCCCTGCTGCATCAGCCTGGAGTCTCGCAATGTTGGAATGATTTCCACTCATTGATGCAACAACTTGTTGCACAACAGGCCGCGGAGCGCCGCTGCGCCCGCGCCGCACCGTCCCCATGGGCGGCAACCAGAGGGTCCACCTGCGTCCCGCAGCATGGCAGCGCCCTCCTGCCACACCTGCAGATCAACCAAGTC
>JAABUX010008495.1_pt1 | contig 11822 bp, 10 predicted proteins | sample 5561851 | NCBI WGS metagenome assembly JAABUX01 (sample SAMN10711883, study PRJNA513361) | rock metagenome | isolation source: Antarctica rocks | place: Antarctica: Victoria Land, Richard Nunatak red sandstone | collected 2016-01-03 | reverse complement strand
AACTGTTCCGCTTCAACAACTGGTGCGCCAACTCCGCGGTGCCCGAGCTCCAGCGGCTGGCAGGCACCGTCGACACCTGGTGGCCCGAGGTCCTGGGCTTCCTGCAGACCGGCGTCACCAACGCCGCGACCGAAGCCACCAACCGGACCGTGAAGACGGCGGCGAGGACCGCCTACGGCTTCCGGAACCTCAACAACCAACGCCGACGAGTACGGTTCGCCTGCACCCGGTGCCACCGCCGGGCCACCGACCGCTGAGGGCTACTTCCCTCAAGTTCGAAGAGCCAGATTGAACAGACATCCGGTCCGAAGATCGCCGAGTACGAAAAACTCCTGGGCCGGACTCTCTCTCCGGCTGAGCGGGTGAGTGCTTCAGGACCGCGGTCCTGAAGACCCGACCCGGTAAGGAGCACCCTGAGCTGTCGGCGCTCCACGAGCACTGGATCGCCGAGGCCCAGCAGGCCGGGTTCCGCAGCGACCAGGTCCTGACCACCGTCCGGACCGCTGCGGCCCGCGCCCGGGTCGAACCCGCTCCTCGGCATGACGATCTCGCCGACCGGACCCTTGCCGAGGCCCTTGCCGAAAGTGTCGCCGGGCCGGCTGGGGGTGACCGGCCAGCACCGCTCGGCGCCGACAGCTCCGGCGCCGGCGAGGCGCCGGGAGTGATGGCTGAGCCGGCCCCTGAGGATGTGGCGTGGGGGTTCGCTGCGGTCCGGGTCGTGGGCCAGCGTCGGGCGGTGTTCTCCCGCGCCGACGTTGCCGGGCAGGTCGCCGCGCTCATGCCCGCCAGCGGCCTGACGGCCGGAGAGGTGCTGGCGGAGATCGAGCGGATCACGACCCTTTCCCTCGGACTGACCGAGACCGTCCCGGTCGGGGACCAGCCCCACAGGATGACCCCGCGGGCCTCCGATGCCCGCTTCGCGACCCAACAGGTGCTCCAGGCGGAGGCCCGGATCTTGTCGCTGACTGACCGGGGCCGCCGCGGCGATTACGGCCGCGTCCCGCTCCCGGACCTAATGCCGCAAGCCCGGGTCCAAGGGTTGGACCGGGGGCAGTACAAGGCGGTGCTGGAGCTGGCCGGGAACGGGGACTTCCTGTCGGTCCTGACCGCCCCCGCCGGGGCCGGTAAGACCCGGACCCTGGGGGCCGCGGCGGCAGCATGGGAAAAGGCCGGGTACCGGGTCGTCGGTCTCGCCCCCTCCGCGCGGCCCGCCGCGGAACTCGCCGACGCGACCGGCGGGAACGCGGACACCGTCGCGAAGTGATTCCACACTCGCAACCGGCTCAGCCAGATCCCGGCCGGCGCCCCTGAACGGGCCTGGGTGGGCCTGGATGACCGGACGGTCCTGATCGTCGATGAGGCCTCGATGGCCTCCACCCTGGACGTCGACCGCCTCACGACCGCAGCTGCCGAGCACGCAGCGAAAGTCGTCCTGATCGGTGACCCGGCGCAGATCGGGGTCGTCAACGGCCCCGGCGGGATGCTGGCCGCCCTCGTCCACACCGGGCACGCCAGCACCCTGGACCGGATCCACCGCTTCACCCACACCTGGGAACGGACCGCGTCCCTCGGGCTCCGCACTGGCGACCGCACCGTCCTGGCGACCTATCAGGCTGAGGGACGGCTGCACGCCTGCCCCGACAGCGACACCGCCCTCGACGGGGTCTTCACCCACTGGACCCGCGCCAGACTGGCCGGGCAGGACGCCTTGATGCTCGCCCGCACCCGAGTCGACGTGGACTCGCTCAACAGCCGGGCACGGACCGCAGCGGTCGCTGATGGACAGGTCACCGGCCCCGCCGTCACGACCGGCGACGGACGGGTGTGGCAGGCCGGGGACCTGCTGCGGACCCGCCGCAACAACCGGAGCCTCCCGCTCGGGGACTCACATGTCCGCAACGGGGACAGGTTCCGGGTCCTCGGCCCCGGACCCACGGACAGCAACGCCAAGGCAGGCGGGGGCGGGCAGGGCCTGGTTGTTGAGGACCTCGCCGGGCGGGGCCGCACGATCCTGCCGGCCGACTACCTCGCGCAGCACTGCGAGTACGGCTGGGCCCGGCAGTGTCCGCCAAGACGACAACAGCACCTGGTCCCACACCGTCGACCTCACACTGCCCGGCGGGCAGCGTCGCCAGACCCGCAAACGCGGCTTCCTGACCCGCAAGGCAGCCCAAGCTGCGCTCACCGAAACGTTGACCAAGCTGCAGGACCAGAGCTACGTCCCGCCCTCGCGCCTGTCCCTGCGCACGTTCATCGAGGACACCTGGCTGCCCGCCGTGGCGGGGGAGCTACGACCCAGCACCCTGAACTCCTACAGCCGCAACCTCAGACTCCACGTGCTCCCCGCCTTGGGCAGCGCCCCCCTGCAGTCCCTGGACGCCAGCAGGTTGACCCAGCACTACCAGCGGCTCGTCGCCGGGGGACGCAAGGCCCACCGCACCGGAACGGGACTGTCCACCACCACCATCCGGTACATCCACACCATCCTGCGCAGTGCTCTACAGACCGCCTACGAATGGGACCTCGTCCCCCGCAACGTCGCCGACCGCGCCAAGCCACCCAAGCCACGGGCCCGCGGCGACCGGCACATCCAGATCAACACCTGGTCCTCCGCAACCCTCGCCGGCTTCCTCCGCAGCACCGAGGGTGAACGCCTCCACCCGCTGTGGATGCTCCTGGCCACCACCGGCCTGCGGCGCGGCGAGGCGATTGGCTTGACCTGGTCGTGCCTCGATCCCGTTACCGGCTCCCTGTCAGTACGCCGATCCCTGGTAGACGTCGACCGTGGACAACCTGTCTGGAGCGATCCCAAGACCAGCCGTGGACGCCGCGTCGTCGCGCTCGACACCGCGACGCTCGACGCCCTGGCACACGTGTGGGTCCGGGCCAAGGCTGACAAACAGCTCGCCGCTGGGACCTACCACGATCATGACCTGGTCTTCACCCACGAGGACGGCGCGCCCCTACACCCCGACACCACCTCCTGGAACTTCACCCGGCGACTCACCCAACTGCAGCTGCCTCGCATCAGGCTGCACGACCTACGCCACACCTGGGCCACCCTCGCCCTCGAATCCGGCATCCACCCCAAGGTCGTGCAAGAACGCCTCGGCCACGCCAACGTCTCCATCACCCTGGACCTCTACAGCCACGTCCCCCGCGATGCAGTCCGACGCCGCCGAGCGCGTCGCCGCCCTGTTCGTGCGCCCCCCGGCGACCACTGCTGACCCCGCAGCGCCGAGCGACCCCGTCAGGCCGGTGACCACTTCGTGACCACCCGGGGCAAAAAGCCGGAGTTCTGAGGGGGGACATAGGCCCTGACCTGCAGCGATGCGCGCCGCCATGAGTGAGCTGAGTGAGTGAGTGGGCGAGGGGGGAGTTGAACCCCTGAACGCACGCTTCCTACCTGCGACTCTACCGTCGAGTGAGCGTGCAGCAAGGCCGTTGTGCGCCGTTGCGCGCCGTTCCGGTCAGTTCGACGTCCGTCCGTTGTGCCTCACGGCATAACCGACGATCTTGCTGGAAGTGCTTGATGGTGTCGAAGCGTGAGGGCTTGATACACGTCGACGGTGATCTGGATGCCCTTGTGGCCGAGCCGCTTCTGGATCACGGGCAGTGGCACCCCGGCGGAGATGAGCCGTGCGGCATTGGAGTGCCGAAGTTCGTGGAACCGAAGGGTTTGGTCAGGCCCTTCGCCTGTGCTGCCTTGATCGCCCGCTGCCACCGGCTTTCGTACCGGACAGGGTCTGGCCAGCGTGGGTCATGCCGCTCCATGGGTCCTTGGGACGCGCACCCGGCTCGGGTATGAGGGGAGTCAGTCACGCTGCTCCGCAGCGGTCGATGGCCGACCCGCCCCTTGCCGATGTGACGCTCGACGCCGATCTCGCCGCCGATCTCGCGTCCCCACCCTGACAGCGATCTGGCAGGTTGCTGGCAGGGAACGCGCACCGTTTCCTCATGCTGCCCTTAGCACCCAACCGCGAAAGTTCATCTCAGCAGAAACCCTCTGCAGAACGCCGTACAGACAAAGGAATCCAATGAAGAACAAGCTGAAGATCGCTGTTGTCGGTGTGGGCCTTGCGGTCGTGAGCGCGGCCGGCGTGGGGACCGCGTTCGCGTCGACTTCCGCACCGTCCACCCCGGCTGCCGTGCAGGCCCCGAGTGCCGCCGTTGACACCCCGACCGCCGGTGACACCGTCGACGCTCCCGGTGGCGCGGATGTCCAGCAGGGCAACCAGAGCACCCCGGACACCGCTGGGGCCGGTGCTGAGAAGGCTGGCACGGAGTCACCCGAGGCGCCGGGCAGCGAGAAGGCGTCCGTCTCTGACGGTCCTGGTGGATTCGCCGACCAGGGCGGCAGCAACACCGACACCCAGCAGCAGGGCAACAACTAACCTGCATCCCGCCCACAGACCCTGAGCCCCTCCCCCGCGTCCCGGAGGAGGGGCTCAGGCCCGTCCCAATCGCTCCTCACCGATGCGATCCAGCAAGGTGCAGAAACGGCCACACGGACCTGATCCGCGAGCTGATCGATCTCAAAGATCGCGGCCCCCGCTCAACTAGCAGCGCAAGCAGGGCCCGGCGACGGGTCGGGACGTATGCCCGTCCCTCGACGCAGGTCCGGTCTGCGCTGTGGCGGGTCCCTCTTTCCCCTTGCGCCCACCGGGTTGGTCGGCGGGCGCAGGGGTTCCTGCTCATCAGATGGTGCTTAGCGGGTGGCGCGTCGACGCACGATGCGGGTCCCGGCCGATCCGGCGAGCAGCAGCCCGGCAGCCAACGCCGCGAGCTCCGTGTCACGGGCGACGGTGCTGCTGGACACCCGGGCGGCCTGACCACCGGTCCCAGCATTTACGTGTGTCGGGACGGCGATGCCGCCCGTGCCCGTCGAACCGGTGGTTGCCGTAGTCGCGGAGGGAGCCGTGGCGGCGCCGGAGATCGTGAAGGGCACGGTCACGGTGTTGGAGATGACCCCAGTGCGATGAGCAGGGGCGACCTTGGGGGCAGTGCCAGACACGACGTACACGGTGAGGGTGACCTTGCGGTTCTGGCCGAAGATGGGCTTCTGGGGCTGCCAGGTGTTCCAGGTTTCCATCAGGCCATGCACCCGGGCGACGCCGTTGATCTGGAACAGTCCCGCCAGGTTAGTTCGGGACCCGTGGAAGGGGCTGTTCACGCCCTTGTCGGGCGTGCTGGACAGCAGAACCACCAGCCCGGGCGCGCCCGGGTCAGCACCGGTGTGCGGATTCCACGAGGCGGGCGAGCGCCTGGGTTGCCGAACCCACGGACGGACTGCAGGTCGCCGACGGCCTTACCGGATCATCAACGTCGGACCCCGTAGCGGATCAGTAGGCCATAGGCGGGAACCCACTCGCGTCCGCCAGCAGCTATGCCAGGCCGCCCAACGCAGATCGGCAAGCCACGGAGATCGTGCACCAAGCGCTCCCGGCTTCAGCCCCAGTCCCCCCCGCCGCCGCCGCCGCCGCCGCCGTCGAAGGGACCGCCCCCGTCGAAGTCACCGCCTCCGTCGTAGTCGCCGCGTTCGTAGTCGCCGCCCCAACCCCGGCCGCCACCGACGAGGTCCCCGAGCATCTCGGCCCCAGCGACTGCACCTCCAACAGCGAGGGCCTTCTGCCAGAACGGCGTCCGGTAGTAGCCACCTGGTGCACCGAGCCCGCCGCCGAAGAAGTGAGGGCGCTCAGGGTGATACTCCGGGTGCGCGGTGTACGCCTGACCCTCGACCTCCACGCGGGTAGCGGCATCGACGGTCCGCCCGTCGGGTGGCAGGTCAGGGCCGAGCGGCAGGCCTAGCCGTTCACGGACCAGGCGGGTGGCGGTCAGGCCCTCAAGGACGGTCCGCTTCGCCACGTCAAACTCACCTGCACTGCGAGCCCGCGACATCAGCGCACCGGCAGCGCTCGCCCGTTCGCTTGCATCGACTAACGCCTGCCGGCAGACCGGATCATCACCGGCGTCCAGGTTGGACACGTCCGCGGCCAGGCGCGCCTGCAGGCTGTTCACATCGGCCCGAAGACCAGCCACTCGATCCTGGTCTCGCCGGCTTCCAAACATCGACCCTCCAAGGCGCAACGGTCCACCCACACAAGGTTGACACGGCCACTCCTCCGGAGTCCAGGCCCGCGTCGGCGTCTCCTTGAGCGAGACATCGGCTCGCAGCAGGTCCAGCAGCAGAGGGAACCGAGCACCGTGCGTGCGGACGAGCCGGACTACGCAGTCGAGCCGCAGCAGGCGCGGATTGTCTCGACGCGGCTGTGCGTGCGGGGCTGGAGGCGTCTGTCACCCCGAGGTACTTGACTTGCGCCCGCTGGATGCCGAACATCACGTTGGCTGTTGCCGTCCGGGTCGCGCGCCTCATTTTGTCGGTGTGCAGTGCTTGAGTCGGCCTCACCGCCGGGAGGTCTTCCGGTGAACCGGGATACTGCTGCAGCGAGTGGCGCCGGTTCGACCGGAACTCCGAGGGGCCCGCGTTAGGCGGGACCTCCCGCCGGGTCGCTGCCGGCCGCTCGACCGAGGCAGAACCGGGACGGGGGCAACCCGTCCCGGTTCCCTCGCCGTAGCGGCAGGAGGCGGACCGGTGCACACGGCAGGGGGCGTGGCGTGTTCGCGCTGAGCCAGTACCTAGCCGCTGTGTGCCAAGCGGGGCCGGACGCGGCCGACCCGGCTGTGTTCCGCTCCCGGGCGTACCGCTTCGCGGGCAGCACCCCCGATCTGCGCCTCCCGAAGGACCCGTCGGTGCTCGCCAAGGTCCTGTCAGGCCCTGACGGTGCTTCGGCGCACGCTGTCCTGTCTGCTCCCTTCGGACGTGTCCCGCTCGTCGGCCGACCCGACGGCTGCCGGCGGGCCGCCCTGCTGGGGGCCGTCACCACGGCCGGAACCACGGTCCTCGCGTCGGTGTCGTTGACCATCCGTCCTGGTGCGAAGCAGCACCAGCAGCCCGAACTCGTAGACGCGTCGGCGGTCGTGGCGAGCGACCGCGACTCGATGATCGACATGCTCGCCGCGCATTGGGCGGATGCGCTGCCGGAGGCCCGGGCAGCCGCCGCTGGCGCGTCAACCGTGTGGCTCGGCAGCGACCCGCGCAACCGTGGCGGCCGGCTGCTCGCCGAGGCGGCCGCCGTCAGTGCCGCGTACGGCCTGGACCTCGAAGTCGTCCGCGACGTCCCGAGGATGACCAAAGAGATCGCCAGCAGGCTCGGCAGGCGCCCTCCCGTGTACGTCGTGGTCTGGGTGCCGCATGCCGGGGCAGGCGACAAGGCGTTGGCCGCGTACCAGCAAGCGACCGAGGAAGGGCAGGTCGTCCGGCTGCTGGAGCCCGCCGAGCCGGACGCGATCGTCGAGTTGCGCATGCAGCTCGACGAGCTCGGCCTCGCCGATCCACCCGCACCTCAGGCCGCGACGCGGACGCCTCCCGCCCCCGGCGAAGAGCGGTTCTACATCAAGAGCCACGGCAGCGGCGTCGGCGACATCATGATCGACGTCCCGGACTGTGGCCACGGGCAGTGGGGGGCGGACTGCCGCCGCAAGGCCCCGAGAGCGCTGAAAGGAATCACGACGGGGGAAGGCGTGACGCCTTCGACCTTGTTCAGGTGCGAGAAGTGCTCGAAGCACCGGTGGCGCGCCCGGTTCTGAGCGCGGCCCGGCTCAGCCCATCGACGGCGCGGACCACGGCGCGCTCCAACGCGACCAGGTCGGTAACGGTCGGCGCGAGCTCGTACGGGTGCGGGCGGGCAGCGTCGGACAGGCGGCACCAGGTCGTGTAGGCGTCGTGCGCGAACTCACGCCCGAGCGTCGCCGACAGCAGGCGGAACCGTCGGCCCCGTCCGACCGTCGCCGGGACGGCTCCGGGCCGCTCCGACTCCCAGTACACGTCGAGCGCGGTCTCGACCGCGTGCCGCAGCAAACGGACGACGGTCCTCGCCCGCGCGGGCCCGGGTCCGGCCTTGAGGAGCGCCGCCGCCCCAGCGAGCGCGCGCGCAGGGTCGGGGTAGTCGTCGCGGTTCCGAGGACTCACGCGGCCGCCCGAAGCGCCGCGACGAACGCCCGGGTCTTCGCCAACAGCTCCGGCAGGTCCGCCGCCGGCGGGACGTGCACCCCTTCGACGCACCTGGCGACGACGTCGTCGTCCGCGCCGAGCGCGGCGAGCGCCTTGTCGAGCGGCCTGGGCTTCGCGCGGTGGTCGCCGAGCAGCGCCAGGCCGAGGCGGGCGCGTGTCGTCGACGCGCCTTCGAGTGCTTCCTCGGCCTGCGCGACGGTCGCGCCGGCCGCCGTGAGACGACGGCGCGAGACCTCGTTCGCGGCCTCCTCGATCGCGTCGCGGCAGTACCCGGAGACGGACAGCGCGAGCAGGTCCGGCGGAAGGACCGTGTCCTTCGCCAGCGCGTCCGCGTCCCGCAGGTGCTGCTCCACCGGGTCGTGCACCGGCTCGACTGTCACGGCCGAACGCTCACCCCGGGCAACGCGGTACGCCGTGAACGGCAGATCGAGGCGCTTGAGCATGTGCAGGAGCCGATCGTCGTGCGTGAACACAACGATCTGCCTGTCCTGGCTCAGCCCGTGCAGGACCCGCGCGAGTCCGTCGATCTTCGAATGGTCGAACGACTGCACCGGGTCGTCGACGAGGACGAAACGGAACGGGCTCTCCTGCGCCACCGACCGCGGCAGGAAGAGGGCGAGGCCCAGCGCCGCGAGCTCGCCCTGGCTTAGGACGGCCCGGGGGCCCGGCTCGCCGTCGACGGTCAGGTCGAGGTGGACCTCGCGGCGGGTGTTCTGCCCCGCCAGGGTGACGCCGGACAGCGAAACGTTGCTCTCCTGGCGCAGGCTCGCCCAGATCTCGGTTGCCTGGTCCGCGAACGGCTTGAGCCGGTCGTTGCGGATCTTCTCCGACGCGTCCTTGAGCCACGCCCGCGCGGCCTTCACGGCCGCGACCCCCACAGCGCACTCCGCCGCCTCTTCGGCGAGCCGCACCGCCGAGCGGGCCGTGTCGGCCAGCGGCCGCCACCGCCGCTCCTGCGCGTCGACGATCGCTGCGGCGGCTGCGGCCAGCGAGGACACCTCTTCGCTGACCGCCCCAGCGGCCACCGGCAGCCGCTCTGCCAACGCCCGGCCGTCCAGAGTCGCCGCGGCCAGGCCCGACCAGGTCTCCCACGCCGCGAGCGCCGCCGAAGGGTCGGCCCCTTCCACGGCCGGGTGCCGCAGGGCCGCGGGCACGGCCGTCAACAGCTGGCGGGCTGCGCGGAAAGCAGCAGCGACGCCGCTCTCCGCCGCTGCAGCCTCCGTGGCGAGCGCCTTCTGCCGCTCCATCTCCTCGCGCGCCTGCGCTAGCCACTCGTCGTCCAGGCGGCCCTGCCCGCACACCGGGCAAACATCGTCCGGGCCGTCGCGGTGCTGAACCGCGAGCGCGAGCAGGTTCGCGAGCCGGTTCGCCCTCCCCGCCTGCCCCGCAGTCGTCGCGTCCTGCAGGTCAAGCGCTGCCGCCAGCGCGCCCGAAGCCGCCCGCGCTGCCTCTGGGTCCGGCCCTGTCAAAGCCGCCCACCCGGCCGCGTTTCCGTCGACGACCGCCCCGGACCGCGCCGGGGCGTCGAGCACCTCACCGGCAGCGGCGAGATCCGGGGCCTTGCCGTCGAGCGCCTCGCGCAGCGGACCCGCGCGCTCGTCGTCGGACGCCGCCAGCGCGATCACGACAGCCTTCCGGGAAGCTGCCGCATCCTTGCCCGGCTGCGCCAGCCGCGTCTCGGCGGCCCGGAGCACGGCGTCCGCGGACGTCAGCGCGTCCAGCCCCAAGATCCTGTTCAGCGGGTCGTATAACGCGCTCGGCTTCCCCGAGGACAGGGCGGCGAGCTCGCCGTACGTCAACACCGGACGGAACCTCACCACTGCCTCGTCCCAGCCCAGCAGCGCCAGGTCGAACTCGGCCCCGTCCCTCGTCGCCTTCGGCCGCGACGCGTCAACCCGGTCCGTGTCCAAAGTCCGCCCGACGACGACATCCGAGCCCGCGTCGACCCTGACAGAAACCTCGACTGCGGTGGGCCCGTCGTGGTGAAGGTTGACCAGCCCCTCCGACCATAGAGACGTCGACGACCGCTCGCTCCCGCCCGACAGCGCGAGCTCCGCAGCCTCCGCGATACTGCTCTTGCCCGCCCCGTTCCGGCCGCCGACCAGAACGAGCCCGGGCTTCGGAACCAACTGCAGCGACAGGGCACCCGCCACGCCGCGGAACCCCTCAACCCCTATCGCGGTCAACCACAACTCACCCGAGTGACCAGCACCCGCCTCCCCGGCCGCGGCCTGGGAGTCGCCGACAGCCTCACCGCCGAGTGCGAGCACCTCGTCGAGCCGGGCCGCGCCCACGAAAGCGGCCTCCGCGACCCGCCGCGCGAACACGTCAAGCGGAGAACCCTTAAGGCTCGCAGCCATCAGCAGGTCGACGCTGTCTGTCATCCTGCCTCCGCGTCGGAACCGCCCGATCCCGTCGGCGGACATGCTAGGCGTCAAACGGGCCGCAGCCCCGCTCTGCTTGTTGGCAATCCGTTGGCAGCACTCGCCGAGAACGTCCGCGGCGCCGCGGAGTGGAGTGGGCGAAGGGGGAGTTGAACCCCAGAACGCACGCTTCCTACCTGCCACTTCACCGCCCTGCGAGCGTGCAACAAGGCCGTTGCGGGCGGTTCCGATTAGTTCGACCTCCGTCCGCTATGCCTTGTGGCATAACCGATGATCTTGTTGAAGCTGCCGGTCACTGCGCGGCGGCCGGGCTCGCGCGGTGTCTCAACGGCTATGACAGCCGATCGCGATCGGATCGACTGGTACACCGCCGGCTGGCACTAAGACCGGTTCGCACAGGGCGCGCGTCTGCCTATGGTCAGCGGATGCGCGCCGGCGACATGCTGGGCCCTTACGTGCACGTGGACGGTCGGGGATCGGCTGGCGATGTAGCCAACGTCGCCGAACGAGCGATAGGGCAGCGTTGGTGCGCCACGATTCCGCCGCCGATGTGGCGGGCTTCACCTGCGCGGGCGAAGCAGCACGGTCCTACTGGCAGAGCAATAAGTGCCCGAGTGTGTCGACGTAGGTGAAGCGACGTGCCCTGGCATCGTCCCAGTACTCCTCGACGAACCGCAACAACGACGCTGCGACGCGATCCAGTTGAGTGGTGAGCGACGAGGTTCCCAGTTGCTCCGGAATCACGCGGTGGCTTATCACTTCCATCAGAAAGGCGCTCATGCCTATGTCAGGCGTGGACGCCGAGTCTGGCCCATACGGCATTCCTGCGTCGTCCATCTCATCGACTAGCGCTAGAACGCAATCGAGAACGGGCTCGCGCAGAGCGATCGGCATCGGCATCGGCATCGGCATCGGCATCGGCATCGGCATCGGCATCGGCATCGGCGTTGGTGCCGTGTCATAGAGCATCTCCGTCCGACCGCCGTACGGAGCCCAGAACGGCGCGGTGGCTGACGCCTTCGACGACTCCCGCAACTGGCTGACCAAGGACGCGTGTTGCCGATCGTCGAGCGGAAGCGAAACCCGTGTATCAGGACGTTCCAATCCCCGATCCAGGAGCTCCTCATGGAGATGCAGCACACCGGCGCGCGCTAACGACGGGGCCGCGTCAGCCTCAAGCGATCGCTCGTCACAATGCCACCTTATGCATGCAACCCCGCGGTTGATGGCCGTGCTAGGCCCAGCCCCCCCAACGCATCTTCGAGAGCAGTCTGAAGCTGAGATGGCTCTCGAAGATGCGTTACCCAGCCTCGCCCAGTGAGCGGAGGGAGGGCCGGCCGCGGACGTCGACGACAGCCCGCCGAGCC
>JAABUX010008491.1_pt1 | contig 11826 bp, 10 predicted proteins | sample 5561851 | NCBI WGS metagenome assembly JAABUX01 (sample SAMN10711883, study PRJNA513361) | rock metagenome | isolation source: Antarctica rocks | place: Antarctica: Victoria Land, Richard Nunatak red sandstone | collected 2016-01-03 | reverse complement strand
ACCCGCAAGCCTACCTCGAGTCGCGGCCGGAGGTAGCGGAGATAGAGGCGATACGCCGCGCCGTCGGGCTAGCCGAGATCACGGGCGCGCGCCTCTACATCGTACATATGAGCACCGCTGCCGGCGCGCAACTGATCCGTGAGGCGAAGAGCCGGGGGGTACAGGTGTGCGCCGAGACGGCGCCGCAGTACCTGACGCTGGATGCGCGGGCCCTCTTGGAGCGTGGTCCGTACGCGAAATGCGCGCCGCCGCTGCGCTCACATGAAACGGTCGAGCGCCTGTGGTCCTACATCCTCGATGGGACAATCGACACCATTGGGTCCGACCACGCGCCCTTTAGCGCTGCTGAGAAGGAACCCGGCATGACCAATATTTGGCACGCGCCGAACGGGATTCCGGGGATACAAACGATGCTTCCCCTCGTCCTGTCCGAATGTCTACACCGCCGTGGCGTGAGCCTACCTCGGGTGGCCGCGCTCTTCTCGACAAACGCGGCCCGGATCTTCGGTCTCTATCCGCGCAAGGGCGTCATTCGGGTTGGGTCCGACGCGGATTTCACCCTCGTCGACGTGTCCAAAGAATGGCGTATCGACGACGCGGACCTCTTATATAAGAACCGCTGGAGCCCGTACCACGGCATGCAGGTCCGCGGACAAGTGGACCGCACCATCGTGCGCGGGCGCACGGTCTATCAGGACGGCCTCATCTCCGTGCAGAGCGGCTATGGCCGCCAGGTAATGCCTCATGACGCTTGACCTACCGTCGTCGTCTGACCTGCCGCCTGCTTGGCCGGTCAGCGCGCGTGAAGTGTATGCCGGCTTGCGGAGCTATCGCATCGTCGGCGCCAGCGCCTGTGTCGATGCGATCATGCACGCTCTTGGCGACGTGGCGCGAACAGCGGCGGAGCGCCCGGGAGGCGATGTGGCGCGCGACGTAGCGCGGGCAGGGGCCATGTTCTGCGCCCTGAAACCGGACACGGCCGCGTACGTGAACGCCGTCCGCTGGGTAACGGCTGATTTCCCGGCGGAGTCCGGCGCGCCGGCCAGCGTCGCCACCCTGGTGACGCGGCGTATTGACGCCTATCGGCGCCACCAGCAGAGGAGTCTGAGCCGGATAGCGGACGAAGGCGCCAACCTGCTGGCGCCGCGCGGTCGTGTCTTGCTGCACGACTATAGCAGCACGGTGCTCGCCGTGCTGGCGGAAGCCGGCCGCCGGGGTCAACGCCTGCACGTTGTGGTGACGGCGGGACAGCCCGTTGATCAAGGGCCGCGCGTGGCTGCGGTCGCGGCGTCCTACAACCATCATGTCACCTTCATCCCCGATACGGCCATCGGGCGGATCATGCCAGACGTCGACGTCGTCCTGACCGGCGTCGAGACCCTGTACAGCAATGGCGATCTGGCAAATACGATTGGTACCTATCCCATCGCGCTCGTGGCGCGGGAAGCCAAGACGCCGGTGTACGGCGTCACTGAATGCGTCAAGATTCATCCGACGGCGACGGGTGTGCGCGCTGCCGACCTCACGGCGCGCTTGCTGCATAGCTGGCCGGAGGCGGCAAGCGCATTGCCCGCGGGCACAATCATACGGACCGAGGTGCTGGACCTCACGCCCGCGCACCTCGTCACGGGGTATATCACCGATGCGGGAGTCCTGGCGCCGGATCAGATGGACGTCGCTATCCAATGGCTGCGCTCCCAGGACAAACCAGGGTAGGGTCACGCCCTATGACGGCGCGGGCTGGGCTGCCAGAGGGCAAAACCGGGACCCAGATAGGGAACAAGGGAACATAGGAGGATAACCATGAGCGTCTTGCTGCACAGCATGCGTACGGGGCGGCATCCTATTATCGCGATGATACAGCTGCCGCCGCTGCCGGGCAGCGCACGGTACCGTGGCGCCGGCAAGCAGGACATACTGGCCGGAGCCGTGGCGGACGCGCGCGTGGCCGCCGCCGCCGGCATGGATGGCCTGATGATCCAGAATCTCGGCGACGTGCCCGTGGGCCATGGTGTTACCGCGCTTCAGGTCGCCTGGATGACGATGCTGGCGCACGAGGTGCGCGCAACGGCGCCGCTGCCCATGGGCCTCAACTTTCTGGAGAACGACGCGGAGGCCATGTTGGCGGTCGCCTCCGCCGTCGACCTCGATTTCGTGCGCCTCAAGGTTTTCGTCGGCGCCATGGTCACGGCCGGCGGGGTCGTAGCGGGGTGCGCCCACCGGGCCAACGCACTACGCACTCAGTTAGGCCGTGACGCTATCGCGTTCTTCGCCGACGTCCATGACCGTACCGGGGCGCCGCTCGGCCAGCGCCCCTTGCTCGCCGATGTCCGCGAGGCCATCGACCTGGGACAGGCCGATGCGCTCATCCTGACCGGCGGCTCGTTCGATGAATCCCTGGTCTTTCACGATCAGGTACGCCAGCGCTATACGGCCACCCCGCGCATCCTGGGCGGAGATAGCGCCGTCGCTAACCTGGCCGTCTCTTTCCCCCTGGTAGACGCCACCATGGTCAGCTCCAGCCTGAAGGACTCCAACGACGCCTTCGGCCGCTTTGTCCCTGCTAAGGTGGAGGCCTACATGACCGAGGTGCGACGCCTGCGCGACATGGCTGGTGAGAGGCGCGGAGACAGTACAATGAATGAGAGGAGCACATGACCAGAGCAGTAGATGTACGGACACATCGCATGTGGCCCCCGTAAGGATGTGTTTCACCTGAGTTGAATTTGCTCACGATCCATATGTAGAACCTTCGTGGCGGATGGCGCACTCGCGGAATGCCGTACGATGAGATCCACTGGGAGGACCATGTAGTGCGGTGTGTCGTCGCGCTCCTGCAATCGACGCAGCAACAGATCGCACGCTGCCTGACCGATCAGATGCAGCGGCTGACGCACGGTCGTCAGCGGAGGGCCGAGGCGCCGCGCGACGGGGATGTCGTCGAAACCGACCACGGAAAGATCGTCGGGGATGCGTAGACCGTGCTCGGCGGCCGCCGCATAGAGTCCGAGGGCGATCGCATCGGCCGTGGCGAAGATAGCTGTCGGTGGATCAGGCAGCGCTTGGAAACGTACGAACGCGTCATGTCCCGCTTCCTCACTGTAGCTGGCGAAAATGGCGAGGGCTGGATCAACGTCCAGGCCGGCAACCTCCAGCGCGGCACGGTAGCCCGCATGGCGCTCACGCGTTGTCATCAGATCTTCCCGCCCCCCGCTAAGCGCGATGCGGCGATGGCCCAACTCCAGCAAGTGCCGCGTCGCTGCAAATGCGCCCCCATAATTATCGACGAAGACGGTCGACACGGGAGGTATCCCGTCGATGCGTTCATCGACCACGATGATGGGACATCCCCGTTGAATAGCGGCCCCCAACCGTGCGTTGCGTGGATGCATTCCCACGTAGATAAAACCATCAACAATGCCGCCACGACTCAAAAGATCGACGTAAGCGCCCTCGCGCTCCGCGAGCCCTTTCGTATTACACAGCAGCAACGAGTACCCGTGGGCCGATGCCAAGGCCTCCACCTCTTCCGCCACAAAGGCAAAGAACGGATTGGTCACACCCGGAACAATCAGGCCGATGGTCCGACTCTCTCCGGTGGCTAGGTTGCGGGCCACGGCGTGTGGCACGTACTGGAGCGTTGCGATCGCCTCGCCAATACGCTCCGCGATCAGGGGAGTTAAGCGCAATTGGCCATTGAGATAGCGGGAAACGGTTGAGGGGGCAACGCCGGCGCGCTGTGCCACGTCACGTACTGTTGCCACGTATACTCGTATCCTCCTCAATTATTCTCATTCGTGATCCGTGTCAGCGGCGCTGTGTTTACACAACCGCTTGCGTAAAACGATAGCACAGGTCGGCCATAGTCGTCAAGTGTTCGTAGCAACCGGCTGGTCGTGTATTGACAGCGCCTGGACACCGTGCTATAGTGTGACTCAACGCAAGCGGTTGTGCGGATGCGCCTTGATCAGTATCACCTTCTATAGTGAAAGGGAGAAGGCCCTCATGAACGATCTCCTCATCGGTCGCCCCGTCCTCATCTCGGTCGACAATCAGCAGGCTGGTTATAACCCCAACTATGCCATCCCCGTCATGGAGGGCTTCGCGGGGCGCACCCGCCGTACGATTGCCATGGTCCAGGCCGCGCGGGAGTGCAATATCCCCGTCATCTTCATCCAGGAGCGCCACAGCCGCACGCATGTGGACTTTGGGCGCGAATTGGATGGCGTCGAGGACATCCACTGTGTCGAGGACGATCCCGACACCGCTCTCATACCGGAACTCACGCCGCTGCCCAACGAATACCATGTACCCAAGCGCCGCTATTCGGCTTTCTTTGGGACCGATTTTGAGATTCTGCTGCGCGGTCTACATGCCGAAACGCTCGTCCTCTGTGGCGGACTGACCGATGTCTGTGTACACTACACGTTCGTCGATGCGCATCAGAGCGACTATTACGTGCGGGTCGCGACCGATGCGGTCGGCGGCTCCTCCGTCGCGGCGCATGAGGCCTCGCTACGCGCCATGCAGTACCTGCAGTCGGCCGCGCTGACCACGTCGGATGCCGTCATCGATGCATTCCGGGCCTATGCAAAGATCTTGCCGGCATCGGTTGGATAGCGGATGATGGCGCTACATCCCGCCGGCATCACCGTGACTAACAGGGACGCGGCGCCGGACAACCAGCCATACATCGCGGAGACGCAGGCGCTACGCGTCGGTTTCACCCGCGGGGGCGAGGTCATCCATGCGCTGCGCGGCGTCGACCTGCGCATCGCGCCGGGCGAGATTGTCGGCCTGGTCGGTGAATCTGGCTCCGGCAAGACCGTGCTCGGTCTCTCGCTGCTCGGACTGCTGCCCACGCACGCGCGGGTGATGGGCAGCGTTCAGGTCGCCGGAGTCGAGTTGACCACGGCCGACCCGTCGACGCGTCGCCGGGTGCGGCGCGGCGCGCTGGGCGCTGTCTTCCAGGATCCGATGAGTTCGCTGAACCCAACCATGCGCATCGGGCGACAGGTGGCCGAAGCTGCCGGCTCCGCGGCGGAGGCTATGCGGCTGCTCGAAGCCGTCGGCGTGCCCGATGCCTCCAGGCGCATGCGCGCCTTTCCACATGAACTGTCGGGCGGCCAGCGCCAGCGGGTCATGCTCGCCATGGCGTTGGGCGGCGCCCCCAAACTCGTGGTGGCCGACGAGCCGACCACCGCACTTGACGTCACCATTCAAGCACAGGTGCTGGCACTGCTCCAGCATGTGCGCGACGAGTTCGGCTGCGCCATCCTGCTCATCACGCACGACCTCGCCGTTGCCGCCACCGTCGCGGACCGCCTCTGCGTCATGTACGCGGGACGCGTAGTCGAGTTGGGCGCCGCGTCGGATGTCCTGCCGCGCCCTGACCATCCCTACACGGCGTCCTTGCTGGCGGCGCGCATCACGCTCCGTGCCAACCGGCAGGTACAACTGCCCATTATCGCGGGGGAACCGCCAGACCCGCGCGGCGAGCCCGAGGGGTGCGCCTTTGCGCCCCGCTGTCCTTTCACTGCCGGCATCTGCCTGGAGCAGCGCCCCGCGTTGTTGCCGGCCGCGCGCCACGCGGGCGTGGCAGCGTGCCATCTAATGGCCGGAATCGGCGTGGCGCGACAACATGCCGGCGACGTCTGGCCTCGCCGGGCAGAGGGTAAAGGCGGCGCGCAGGTTCAGGATCTCACGGTTCGTTTCAGTTCCGGCGGCCTCTCCGGCCGGCGCCGGACATTCGAGGCGCTCCGCAGAGTGAGCCTGACGGTGGCTCCCGGCGAATCGGTGGCGGTCGTGGGCGAGAGCGGCAGTGGCAAGACGACACTGCTGCGTGTGCTCGCCGGCCTCCAACAGCCGGTGAGCGGTCGCGTGTCGCTGCTCGGCCGGGCAGTGCGTCCGCAGATGGTGTTTCAGGATGCCGGCGCCTCGCTCACACCCTGGCTGACCGTGGGCGCGCATCTGGAAGAGCGCGTGCTTCACCTTCCGAAAAAGGAGCGTCTCGACCGTGTCGTCGAGGTGCTGGGCCGCTTCGGGCTGCCGCGCGAGGTCGCCCACGCGCGACCGCACGAGTTGTCGGGAGGCCAGCGTCAGCGCGTTGCCCTGGCCCGCGTGGTGATCGATCCGCCCGAACTGCTGCTGTGCGACGAGCCAATCTCGGCCCTCGATGTCTCGCTTGCGGCCAACGTGCTGAACATGCTTGGCCGCCTGCGTCACGAGCTGGGGTTCGCGATGGTCTTTGTGACGCACGATCTGGCCGCGGCGCGCTTCGTCGCCGACCGCATCGTGGTCATGGCAGCGGGCGAGATTGTCGAGGAGGGCTCGCCTGACCAGGTAGTTTCCGCTCCCACGCATCCGTACACACGCACGCTGTTAGCCGCCGTTCCGGATGTAGGCGCATGGCAGTCATAGAACCATACCGCGCCCCGCTGGCGCGACGTAGAGGCGGCTGGCCGCGCCTGCCCGCTGTTGGCTCGATTCCGTGGGCCGAGCGCGCGGGTATGGCGGTGGTTGTCATCCTGGTGCTGCTATCCCTGGCGTCGCCGCTGTTCGCCGGCGACCCGACGGTCGCCACTGGGCAGCCTTTTGAAAACCCCTCGTGGCGCCATCTGCTCGGCACAGATGACATCGGGCAAGATATTTTCTCGCGCATCCTCTACGGGCTGCGCGCGAGCTGGATCAGTGCCGTAGCCGTCATCCTCTCCGGTATGATTATCGGCGGAGCCATCGGGCTTCTGGCCGGGACGTACGGCGGGTGGGTAGACGCGCTCTTGATGCGCCTGACCGATGCCTTTCTGGCCCTGCCGGGACCCGTCCTCGCTATTGCCGTCGTGGCGGCGCTTGGTCCCAGCCTTCTTCATACGGCCATCGCAGTGGCCATTGTGTGGTGGCCCTGGTACGCGCGCCTCGTACGCGGCGAGGTGCGTGCGCTGGTGGTGCGGCCGCACGTCGACGCGGCACGGCTGGCCGGCGTGGGACCGGCCCGTTTGATGGTGCGGCATCTTCTGCCCGGCGCTATTCCCCCTGTGATCGTGATGGCGAGCCTGGACGTGCAGAACCTCGTGCTCACGCTGGCCGGGCTCTCCTTCCTTGGATTGGGGTCGCCACCTCCGGCGCCCGAGCTCGGCGCCATGACGGCCAGGGGCATCTCGTATCTCTCTGGAGATCCGCTGGTACCGCTCGCTCCGGCCGTTGCCATCTTTGTCCTGGCCGCCGCGGCCAATTTTGCCGGTGACGGCATACGCGATCTGCTTGACCGCGCACCGTGAGCAGTTCTATATAAGGAGGTTCTTTCCATGTCATCTCAGACATCTCAGACACGTTCCATGGTACTCCGCGGCGTCGCGGCGCTGAGTTTAACGCTGCTGGCGGCGGGCGCCACCGCTACCAACGCGGCGACGCGCGTCGCGGCCGGTAACGACATCCTGCACCTGGCCTACTTCGCCGATATGAGCAGCCCCGACCCCGATATCTTCTATGACGTCGAGGGCAACACACTGACCCAGTCTCTCTACGAAGGGTTGTTGCAGTACAAGCCGAACAGCACGCAAGTGGAGGGTGACCTAGCCACGTCGTGGAGCCGCTCCTCCAATGGCCTGCGCTACACCTTTTACCTGCGCCCCCATGTGCGCTTTAGCGACGGAACCGCGATGGACAGCACCGCCGTGAAGCTAAGTTTCCAGCGACGCACGGCTGTGAATCAGGGGCCCGCGTATATGCTTGCCGACGTGGCGCGCTATGAGACTCCTAACGCGCACACATTTGTCGTGGCGCTCAAGCACCCGGTCTCGCCGTTCCTGAGCTTCATGGCCTCGACGTGGGGACCTAAGCTCATTAGTCCGCGGATTCTCAAACTTCATGCGGCGGACCATGCACAGGCATGGCTCAGCACGCACGCCGACGGCACGGGGCCCTTCATGTTGGCGTCGTTTCAACGCGGGCAACGTTACGTCATGGTGCGCAATCCCTATTACTGGGGGCCAAAGCCATACTTCCGTGAGGCCGACATTGACATCATCCCGGATGTCTCCGCACAGCTCCTGCGCCTGCAGAAGGGCGATCTCGACGTGATCCTCCACGGGTTGCCGCTGTCAGACCTGCCCTCTGTCAGCAGCGATCACAATCTCGCCGTACGGACGTTCTCGTCGCTGGATACCGGAGCGGTGTACTTGAACACGCGGCGGCCTGAGCTGGCGAAGGCCAGTGTGCGCCAAGCTGTCGTCGATGCGATGGACATTGCCGGTCTGGTGAAGACCGTGTATGGCAACACCGCCACTGTGGCGAACAGTGTCTATCCTGATGGGCTGTTGAAGCCGTCGTTGGCCCCGGCCAGCTTCCCCTACAATCTCACAGCCATCACGAAGGCGCTGCCGCACGGCTTGACGCTCAGCCTCGTCTATTCGCAGGATGCCAGCGGCGTGGTCCAACGTATGGCCGACTTGGTACGCCAGAAGCTGGCGCTGGCCGGTATCACGGTGAACGAGCGCCAGGTCCAGTTGCCCGAGGTCTACAACTACATCAAGAACCTGGCCAACGCGCCGGACCTGTACCTCGCCACGCCCGCTCCTGACGCTGCCAATCCCGATACGTGGGCGCGCATTGTCTGGCATTCCAACGGCGCGCTGAACTTCTTTGGGTACTCCAATACGGCCGTTGACGCCGCCATGGATAAAGGTCTCCGTGAGACCAACCCCGCGGCGGCCACGGCCGACTACGGGCGTGTCGGGCAGGTGGCGGGGGCCGACGGGGCGGTCGTCTCCTTTGCCTACGTCCAAGACGTCATGCCCATGCGCGCCGACCTTATCCATGTCGAGCACGTCTCCGCCTATCCGTGGGCCCTCAATCTCGGTACCCTGGCGCGGAAATAAGGGGGGATGCCATGGTCCGTCTGATCGTTAACCGGCTGGTAGGCGCGGCAGGTGTACTCCTCGTATTGGTGACCATCGTCTTCGTGCTGCGCGCGCTCATCCCGTCCGATCCCGCCAGAGCGGCGGTCGGTCCCAACGCCGCGCCAGCCGTGGTGGCTCAGGAGCGACACCGACTGGGGCTCGATCACCCCGTTCCAGTACAGTACGTCCTGTATCTTGGAAACGCCCTTCGTCTGAATCTGGGTGAGTCGGCCAGGACCGGCCGGCCCGTACAGATTGATCTGGCTGCTTTCGTGCCCGCGACGGTCGAGCTCGCGCTTTTCGCCATGATCCTAGCCGTGGCCGGAGGGCTCCTCCTGGGGGTGCTCGCCGCCACGGCGTCACGCGGGGCCGGAGTCGTCCGTTTCTCGCTGGTGGCAGGCGCGGCTGCTCCGTCCTTCCTACTGGCCCTGATCTTGATCTACGTGTTCTACTTCAAGCTCTCGTGGCTACCGGGCTCAGGCCAGACGAGCTTGAGCGACGCGCCCAGTGGGCCGACCGGCCTGCTGGTCGTCGATGGCCTGCTGGCTGGACGGTTAGGGGTGGTGGGCGATGCCCTGACCCACCTGGCGCTTCCCGGCCTGACACTGGCGTTCGTGCCAGCAGTGGCTATTGGACGCGTCCTGCGCTCGTCGCTGCTCACGGTCTATCGGACCGACTACATCCGCACGGCCGAAGCGAAAGGGCTTCATCCCCGCGCTATTCTGTTCCACCACGCGCTGCGCAACGCGCTCTCGGCGCCGCTCAGCATGACCGGGTTGCAGGTGGGCCTCATGCTGGGTGGTGTCGTCATCGTGGAAACGATCTTCTCCTGGCCGGGTATCGGATTGTACACCGACCAATCGATTCAGTTTGGCGACCTGACGGCGATTACCGGCGTAACTCTGGTCGTTGGAGCGGCCTACGTGCTGGTCAATCTGCTGGTTGACGTCGCGCAGGCGGTAGCCGATCCCCGCATTCGATTTTGACGCTATAACAAGGAAAGGTAAGCACCGTGACAAAGGGACGCGTCCTGCTGGCAGGAGAAACATGGATCAGCTACGGCATTCACCAGAAGGGGTTTGGCGCCTACACGACAGGCGACTACCACGAAGGCAGCGACGAGTTTATCGCTGCGATGCGCGCGACCGGATGGTCGGTTGAGCACATCCCCAATCACCTGGCGACGGAGCGCTTCCCGCGTTGTGTCGAAGATCTGCAAGCCTTTGACGTGGTCATCCTGAGCGACATCGGCGCCGATACGCTGCTCCTCCATCCCGATACATTTGTTGCCGGTAAGAGAACGCCGAACCGATTCAAGGCCATCGGCGAATGGGTGCATGGTGGAGGAGGGTTCTTGATGGTGGGCGGCTACATGTCGTTCTCGGGGTACGAAGGCAAGGCCGGGTATAATCGGACCGCCGTCGATCGCTATCTACCCGTCACCATGCTGGGTTGCGACGATCGCATCGAGACGCCGGAAGGCGTGACGCCCGCCGTCGCGCTGGCCGATCATCCCATTACAGCGGGGCTGCCCCAGGAGTGGCCGTACTTTCTCGGCTACAATCGCGTCCGCCCACGGGCGGGCGGGCAGGTCATCCTGTCGTTCGAAGACGATCCATTGCTGGTTGTCGACGCGTATGGCAAGGGGCGCGTGGCGGCATTCACCTCTGATTGCTCGCCCCATTGGGGCAGCCCCGCCTTCATGTCCTGGTCTGGCTACGGGCCCTTTTGGGATCATCTGCTGAACTGGTTGACACAACAATAGGGGCTCACGTCGGTATCGTTGGGTCGTGCTGTGGTCGGGACCAAAACGCCATTCCGCGAACGCCATCATAGGCGATTGACGGGGACAACTATGCCGCGACAAGAATGTGCGTGAGGTCACCACAGCGGCGACTACGAGCATCCCGGTTACGGCGTCATCGCGATAACACGGGAGGGCGATCAACTCACCGCCTCGTACAACGGGAAGACGCCGCAGCTGGAGCATTATCACTACGACGTCTTTGACCTCGTGGGCGACCTGGGAGACGCCCGATTCACCGCATCGTTTTCCGCCAATGTCGAAGGAGATATCGACAGCGTTGCTATTCCCTTTGAGCCAACCGTACCGCCGATTGTCTTCCAGCGCCGCCCAGCCCCGAGTCTGCGCGACCGCGACGTCTTGGAACAGTTCAGCGGCGACTATACAATGATGGACCAGATGATGAGCGTGACCATCAAGGGCGAGGACGCGCTGCTCCTGTCGCTGCCGGATTGCAGACTGCCTCGTGAACAATCAAGAAGCGTACCAACGCGGCAAAATGTAAGAGTCGAGTAAACTGAAACACAGTGGGGCGGTGAGACATCCGCCGCGCTACTGGGAGAAAGGGAGGGGAAATTGGCCGATCTACGCGTGCGACGCCTGGCACAACTGCTAGTGGGCTACTCCGCCCCCGTCGCTGAGGGCAACAAGGTCGAGATCAGCGGGACGATGCTCGCCGCGCCGCTGCTGCGCGAGATCTACCGTGAAACGCTGCGCGCCGGTGGGCTGCCTTTGCTGCGCATGGCGCTACCCGACCAGGGCGAAATCCTCTATAAGGCGGCTAGTGATGCGCAGCTCACCACGGTCTCGCCCGTCGATCGCATGGTGATCGAAGAGTTCGACCGTCGCTTTGTGGTTTTGAGCGACGAAAATACGCAGGAGTTGAGCGGGGTCGATCCCGCGCGGCAGGCGCTGTATCAGAAGGCGCGGCGGTCCCTGCAAGAAACCTTCATGCGGCGCTCCGGCGAAGGCAGCCTGGACTGGAGCATCTGCCTCTTCCCGACCCCAGCCTACGCGCAGGACGCCGGGATGTCGCTCTCCGACTACGAGGACTTCGCCTACGGCGCCTGCCTGCTCGACCGCGACGATCCCGTCGCGGCCTGGCAAGACGTGCGGCAGCGCCAG
>JAABUX010008490.1_pt1 | contig 11829 bp, 18 predicted proteins | sample 5561851 | NCBI WGS metagenome assembly JAABUX01 (sample SAMN10711883, study PRJNA513361) | rock metagenome | isolation source: Antarctica rocks | place: Antarctica: Victoria Land, Richard Nunatak red sandstone | collected 2016-01-03 | reverse complement strand
GGCCGGAATATGTAGACAATCACAGTGCCATGAGACCTGTGGTGCCTGCGATCGCTCTTCTCGAAGCCGCGCTCTTCGTGACACGTCTCGATAGAGGTCGAGGACGGAGCGTGCGTGGGGAAACCGCATCGCATGCAGCAGAGGTTATCATGGAGCCCTTGAGCGCCCTCAGTTGGTTGCCGACTTGAACGTGACCGGTAGCTGCAACCCAATCGCCTATCTGGCCATATATCAACGTCATGCTGTGCATGCTGATGATTGGCGACTTGTTTGTCGGGCGATGCCTGCAGGCAAGAGCACCGCCTTATGATTGGCCTGCTCTCATATGTTGAGCCCGCCCAGGCGATGCCGACTGACGGTCCTGTACAGCGATCCATTGACGTAGATCTTTTACCTCAGTTCCTCCCTTTCCGCAGCTCGTAATTTACTTGCACCTGGGCTGGCCTCTAACCTTGGCTATGCTGAGCACGCAGACCGACCGTGCGGAGGCCCGCGTGGGGACCCGTATCATCGAGCCGACGGTCGCTATGGAGGTGCTGGGGGTCGCATGAGCCGCGGCGGAGCGGGCGAGACGGCAAGTCGTGCCCACATGATGCCGGGGTGGGCTCGCCGGCCTTCGCAGCGTATCCATAGGAGGGGGAATGTCTGCCGCAGCGGGAGCAGGATGACTGTCGGCCGCGGCAGGCAGTGTGGCTTCATGCAAGTCGCTGGCACACAGCAGAACGAACGCCAAGCTACTGTACTGAGGTGCAACATTGCAGAAGGTTCGACATGCCACTTGTTCAGAGCTGTCAGATGAGGGTTGCAGCAGAGTGCAGTGCTTGCCTGCCGGGTGTTTGCTGTTGGTGCAGAGTACTGTTGATGTGTAGCTACGCCGAGCTTAGGCACAAGTTGTCGTGTAGGTATTGGAGACACCTCTATTGTATGATAGCATTGCAGAACTGCATTCAGGGGATTGTGTGTCGTGTTGGTCGAGGACGTTGTAGTGCTGAGCCTTTACTGCTGATATGCGTCTGTGTAGACCATGCATGCCGGCTGCTGAAGGCTCTCCGCACGACCCTGCCATACTTGTGCGCCCCGGCGCGATGCCGTGCTCACACGCAGCAGTAAGCGGCAGCAGGAGGGCAATCGGCACCAGAGCTGCGCGGCTGTCACCCTGCCATTGCGCTAGGGGCTGGCACAGGCTGCCTGTGGCTTATCATGAGCGTCTGCTCGCCTATGCGTCTCTTTCCGTGCATGCTGCCAATCCCCACCTGATGGCGTGCCACTGCATATGCATATGGAGAAGCGCTATTTGATTCAGCTTGGCAGCCTGGCAGGGCCTCAGATGGCGGGTGGAAGCCGCCCGTCAGGTAGATAGCGCCCATTTCGGAAATTTCTGCACGAGTGACAGGTGGTTGCCGGCAAACGCTCGTCATCTTACGTTGATGAATACAGATACCATTTGCGCTGAAACGTGATGTCAGGCGGGAGAGCTCACAGCGGATCGAACGAGCCGGCCGTCGTGCGCAGCCCCTTCAGCGAGCGAGTGGTCGAGAAGCTCGACAGCTTCCGGGGGCTGTTCCGCGCGTCCATCGACGGCTCTCAGGTACAGCTTCTCGCCCGACCTAATCAGCAAAAAGGAGCACGACGAACCCTGCCGTTTCGTTGAAGTCCCCCCGCCCCCTTGCATCCTCCAACAGCTCGCCCCTCGGCCGTAGCTCACCACCGTCTGACATGCGCTTGCCGCCTCGGCGTCTGCAGGCGACCGGCGATGCGCACCGCGAGCAGGCCGCCGCCCACGAGGCGACGCTGCAGCGGCACTCCGTGCCCAACCGCCTGCCGAGCGCAGACCTGCGCCGCATAGCGCGCGAGATGCGTGCCGCGGAGCACCGCGACGCCGGCGACTCCGTCGCGGCGCACAGCGCGCCGTCGCAGAGCAACTTCTTCGGCGTCCACGGCGCGAAGTGAGGCTCTACGCTCTGGGCATGTGCCACTTCCGCCTTTGTTTTGCGCGCATGTGCGAGTAGCATGTCTGCTTCTACAGAGGCTCGTCTGATGGCCTGTCATCCTGCTGCTGTCCTGGCTTTGACTAAATCATTTTGTACCGCGGCGCCAGCGAATCTGTGCTCCTGTGCGTTTTACGACATGTGTATTTCGACGAGATACACATGTTGTGCTGCAGCAAAAGCGCAACAACAGCCCAGACCCTCATGACTTCGACCCTCACGCAGGCACGCACACGGGCCGCTGAATCAGCTGCGCGGCGCCGTGCGCAGCTCCGTCGACAACCCGCACGGCGAGACCGGCGCCGCCGGTTCGCACTCCTGGTGGCCGCTGGGCTCTTCGCACGTGCGTCCGCCTCAAACATCTGCAGTCACCTGTGCGCTTTAGCTGCTGCCCTGCGAAATGTTGTGAGCAGCACGCCCTTCAGTAAGACCGAGCGGGAATGCAAGCAGCAACAGACTCATGCCGGGCGGTCCTGCGCTGACTGCATCTTGCTGGGAATCGTATGCTGAGGCTGCAGCGCATCAGGACCTACCCTTGCATGCGGCACTGAGGCTCGGATCCGCTGCTGCGGTGACCTGGCGCCGTCCACCCAGGGATGCACCTCAAGGGTCCAGACTGATTGTGACATAAGAGTATTGTCCGTGTGCCCAGGAAAAACTGCTGGCAGCCCTTAACATTCGGGATCAAGACGTCTAGCTGGTGCCGGTGATGCTTGGCCTCAATACAGCCGGCCCCATGCGCTGACATCGACAGCCATGCATCCGCGCAGGACCGGCGCCGCAGCATCGCGGTGGACGGCGCGGAGGTGTCGCCCATCAAGACGGAGCGCCAGGGCAGCGGGCGCGCCAGCCCCGGCATGAGCACGCTTTGCACGCGCACTGACGACGATAATGACGACGACGGCGGCCTGGCCGGCACGCCCAAAGTCAAGGACCTGGACATTTTTCGCACAGGCGCGACCTTGCTCTTGCTCCTACTTCTGCGTAACCTGCAGAATTTCAACTTCTACCCTGATGCTGCCAGCAAATGGTGTTGCCACCTTGTGGATATTGTCTTGGCTCTGCGCTCGGGTCAGTCTGCACTGCTGTATGGACCAGAGCACGTGGGCACAGCAGCTCAGTCACGTGCAGCCATGCACACTCCTCTTGCTCACGCTCGCATGACCTGTGTGTAGGCGTTCCTGGTGCAGAACAACATCGACTGACGCACCCGGCAGCTATGGCAACAGCCGGGCTGCCTTTGCTGCGCAGTCGGCCTGTGTACACTCCCGCAGCAAGGCAACGACCCTGTCAGCATGCTCCAGACGGGAGCAAGCTCTGCAATCGCCGATGCAGTAAGTAGCAAGTGCTCGGCCAGCCGACCGTAGAGGACACACCTCCAAGACTCCATCCTGTGCGTTGGCTGGTCGGAGTCATTCAAAGCAATGAAGCAGCGACAGCAGTCAGCCGAACAAGTCTCGACAATCGCCACCGTGCATCGCACAAGTGAGCGCCATGTGTATGCAAGAACCTGGCGTGCAGCAATCTGCAATTAGTGAAGCACGCTCCACACCCTGATATAGATCAGGGCGTGTTGCACATGTACGATATGGCGGCTCACGCAAACCTGCATGCAGTGACCCCTTATGTCGAAGCACCTGCGAGCGTTTTGGCATCGTGCCTTTTCTCATCTACTTTCCATTTCTGGTGTTTCTGATGCAGCAGTCAAAGCGTGCAAGCGCAATTCTCCTCAGCAGCATATTTTCCTCCAATGTGCAGTATGTGTGATGTATATACACCGTGGCAAGCAGGTTGTTGTAACTGCACCTGCTGTACAAAGGCCTTAGCTCCAAGATGACCTTCAATGAGGATCAAACCCTCAACGCTGCCAGACATGCACGCCACATACAACTATCAGTAGCGCCCCGCAACTGACATGAGAGCATCTGTCCCAATGTAGACTGGGCTTCAGGGCGTCAAGCGGACGCCGAAGCTGGTGTCTTCAATGATCATGTCAGTGACCAGGCGCGCGCTCGCGTGATTCTGCCCCGTGATCAGGTGATCTGCGCACAGCACATGACGCGCCAATTGGCACCACTTGCCATTGCAGTTGCAAAGTGCAGCATCCTGGCTTCCGTGCAACCTCACCCGGGATATGCTTGACGAAGCACTGGTATCAGGCAGCGTGCCATGTGACAGCATGCAGCGCAAAGTCTGCAAAGGGTATTGAAGGGTCAGGCTAAAGAGGCTGCAGCGCACTGGCGGTCTTGGTGGCGTTGGGGATGACGAAGCCGTCCCTCAGGCTCAGCTGCTGCGCGGCCTCGAACTTGGCGCCCTCCAGCTGCGCATCGCGTCAGGCGGCCTCAGTCACTAGTCAAATTCAGCTGATTCCTGTGCTGAGATTGTCTACACCACGCCACTCATTGCAACTGCGCAGGCGCCAGTCTGGCGGCTCCTGTGAAGGAAGGGCCCGGAGCATGGACGCAGTGTACCTTCAGGCGGTCTTCCAGCAGGAACGGCAGCCAGTCAACGAGCCCCGTCGCCTCCTCCTCCTCGCGGCTCGGCGCTGTCACCTGTTGTTCAGAGCAGGCAGGAGGCTCACTAGCCTCCTATAGGAGCTGCTGTGCACAGCAAGCGTGCCTGCGTCGGAGGGCATCTCCCGTGAGCAGCAACTCGACGGCAGGGTGTGCAGCTGCTATGTTGCGTCTGTGCATGCGCTCGTGATGCCCCAAGTTCGTTCTTGCATACGTAGCAGCCTGCTAATAGGACCAGCGCAGTTTTTGAGCTGCTCATGGGTATGGTGCCAGAAAGTGAGTATGGCGCAGTTCTTTCAACAAGACCGACGACAGCATATCAGGTGATGCTGTGCAGGCCGGCCATAAATTGCTGAGCGCACCCTCTGGCCCTTGATCAGCTTCTTGGTGGGACCGTTCGCCATGGTGGCGTCGATTGGGATCTGCACACCGAACAAGTGCACATCGTCTTCGCAACTGTGAGCAGAGCTACTGTGTGCGGTCGCCGGCAGGCAAACAGCGTTGGCTACCGCACGATCGCGCTTTCAACGTCCACGGCAACCTCCATCCATGTCGCTGCTTCGCTGCATGGCACAGATGAGGGTGCGCAGGCAGATGCAGGCTGTTGACATTGTGCGGCGCAGCAAAGACTGGCTGGCCATTAGCGTACAGCTTCGGCCCACGTGCGCATGACAGCCAGCTGGACTGCGAGACCGTCGTTCCTGACTGCTAAATTAGACAGATGCAGTGAAAGGTCACCTGGACGCCCAGCAGCGCGACGGCGCCGTGGCTGCACGCTGCTACGGTCTTGTCGGCGGCGTAGAAGTCGCAGATGAGGCGCTCCAGGTCCTCGTTGCGGTAGCCATCCCACAGGATGCCGTGCCCTGTGCACGTGCAAGCACACTTACGCTCATCTCCGCCTCTGGGGTCCGAAAGTAGAGGTTCTGCAGAGGCAAACGCGCAGCGTTGCTGGACTGCTGGTAGGACGTACTGGAGTGCCTTCAGATGCGCCATAACAAGAGATACAACGGTCGTCTAGTTGCAGTGTTCATGGCTTGTCGGGCTCAAAACCTGTCAGCACTGGACCAATGCGCACCGCCGACGATGTAGAGGATGTCATAGTCGGTCGCCAGCTGGTAAGCGATGCTCGCGGTGTTGTGGATGTCCGTCACCACCTCCTCTGCAGTCAAGCGAACGGCATGTATCATGCAGCAATGCGGATGGTTGGCTCAAGCACAAATGCGCTCTGCCAGGCATCTCGTAGCATGAGCTTGCCTACTCATGGGAGGGTAGGCGTCTGTGTAGTCAGCCCTCATGGGCAGCTTGGCCATTTCGCGAAACCAGCTACAGCCCTACCGCGCAAGGCGCAGCGCAGTCGAGCATGCACAGGCCATAGGCGAATGCGCTGCCAGCTCCGCACCGTCTTCGAAGAAGCGGTGCACGATCTTGTGGTCGGCGTCGGCCGGGTCCATGCTGGCCGGGTCGAACGGGATGGTGCCGCCGCAGACGGAAGACAGCGTCACGTCGTACCCTGCGCGATGTTGCTGCGCTATTGTATTAAAGCCTGCATTTTGCTGTGTCATGTCTGAAAGCTTCCGGATTCGTCTGTCTGGTATGGTGTGTCACACCATCACACGCTTGACGTCAGGCCAGCGCGGACGACTTGGCTGGACCGGACCGGCTACAGACGTCAGGCATGTGATTCTGACTGTGCATAGTGGCGCGATGAAGTAAACAGTCTCTGACGGTGCATCAGCTAGCTGCGCACCCTTCGCGCGAAAGGTGTAGAAGGGGAGCGCGATTTCCGATGCCCTGCGTACATGAGGTGGTCGTCAGGCGGAAGCCCGAAGATCGTGCTCACGAGCGAGCAGCATTAGCAGCTGCAGCAACTGCCCGGCAGCGAGCAAGCTGTTAGCAGGTGCGTCGGCACGACGCATGCACACGCTTGCGGGGCCTCACCATGCTCCAGTCAGCTCCACGGCGTTGTCTCCCAACCTGCGCAGCCATCATCTGTCCGGTCATCGGTGTAGAACGGCTCACGAAAGCGACCCTCCTTTCGGAAGAGTTGTTGGTGCAAACGCTATCATCAGGGGAGGTGACAGAGTGAATCGAAGCGTCAAGGGGTGGCCCTATGAGGTTCATGCAGAAAGCACCTGTCGTTCGATGTTGCAACCAGGAGCACCCTCTGCTGAGACATGCTTGCGGGTCACCCAGCCGTGGGTTTGCCTCTTCCCGCAGCGACCAGCGTCCTTTCGCGTGTGTGACTCAGTCAATGACGAGGATGGTGGATCTGCCCCTCCGGCCTTGGACCCACGATCCTGCACCGCTGTCGTCGGGCCACCGTATCTGGCATCGCCACTTTGCCCCGGCAATCTCGCGTGCGCAGCAGCGGCGCGATCATGGCTCCTGTTCCGGAGGTCGCGATGGAGGACCCGATCCAAGTGGCCCCGACCTTCCTCAAGCACGTCAAGAACATGGACTCCGTCTGGCCCGCGGGTGCGAGCGCACGACTGCCATACTGCTGTGCCTGTGCTTTCCCTGCTGTCGACAAGGCAGGCCCTGCATGCGAGACACACATTGGTCGGCCTCCCAGTCGCTGCCTGCAGCTGCAGCTGTTTGCCCACCATCCCAGTGCAACTGTACACGGGCAGGACCAGCACACCTCCCTGCCAGCCTGCTGCATGCAATGTGCTGCTGTCGAATCTGGCACGAACCGCGCAGGTTACATTAGCAGCGCTTAGTCCAGCAGCCATATGCCTCCCGGCATTGCCAGCGCAGGGCGTGTAGGCCATGCCGCTTGAGCGCCCCATCGTGTGATGGGTAATGGGTCAGTGACTGGATAAGCATCACGCCGCGCAGGCTTCGACGGGTTCCAGTCGGCTTCCACGTACCGGGCGCCGCCCAGGATCGACATCTGGGAGTACGACACGCCGGCGGACCCCAGGTGCAATCGCATTTACTACTCCTATTTATGGTAGTGTCATGCGTCCATTCTTCCTTGACCCATTGAATGTTTCACGCACAGTTTGCATCATGCTGTTTGCGATCGCTGTTCCACAGCACTATAGATGGAAACCCCAACGGTGATCCCAACCCTGACGTTAACACTGCCCTTGACTAACCCTGACCGTGAGCCTGTCTCCAGGTTCTCGGCCCTGACCCCGAGCGGCTTCGGCGCGGACCGCCCGCTGTTCAACCCCGACGAGCCGCCCTACGAGGTCGAGCGGGAGTCGGTGAGTCGTCCTTGACTTGCCAAGCTTGATGAAGTTTGCCAGGAGCGCACACGTTCTGCACTTGACAGAGTGTCGACGCGCATGAGGACGAAATGACCGGAATATGCCTGGGCGCCAATCGATGCGATGAGTCTTGTGCAGTCCTCTGATCCTGCGGTATGCAGGCCGATCCTAGCCAAAACCACCAGCTGACGTCACCACGTAAAGATGGATCCCCTGCAATTGTCTGTGGGTTTCCCCAGTGATGCTCGTCAGTGTGGGCTCCGACACTGCGGCATGCGGTGCGCAGATCAGGGACCCGTACTACAAGTTCTCGCGGGACCCGGACATGAGCCTGGACACCGCGCCGTACCCTGCCGGCGTGCCCAAACCCGGCACATTCGCGGTGCGCAGCATTCCCTAACCGCCATGTACTGGGTCTTTGTGTTGCCTTTGACAATACAGATTGAGGGCACAGTAGCCCTGCTGGTCGGCCATTGGGACCACAGACCTGTGCGCACAACTAGCATCATACTGACTGCCGAGCTAATGCTGCACAGGCAGCAAACGGCGACAGCGCGCTTGTTGGGGCGCGTGTCAAGACCGGGCAGGTCCAGTACATCAGCGCCTTGGTCGAGTGCGTTCACTTCCCGCATGGCGATCCTGCATGTGCTGTGGTCTGCTCAGGTCATACTTGATGCTGCGCTCAACCTCCCATTCGGTCTGCTGAGCAGGACAGGCACTCCCTTCCCAGCAGCAGTGCGTTGATGTCTGCAAGCACGAGCCTCCTCCAGCCAGCAGCCCAGCAGACCGCTGTACTGCGTGCCCGTGCTGTCGGAGCGCAATGCATTGTGCTCATGAGCTCTGTCATGACCGGCCCACGGCCTTGCGAAGCACGTGTTTCCCCACTCTTTGCCGAAATCCTGCTACGAACCTTGCTACAAAGCTGAAACAACGATGTTGCCGGGGCAAAGGCTGGGGAGCATGTGCTTCGGCATGGCCTGCCGGGCACTCATGGCACAGCTCTGGAGGGGATCAGCGTGTTGTAAAGTCAGCCACAAAATCATTGCAGATCCACTGAGGTGCCTTATGACCTAATTCAGACAAGGAGCAGCACCCATGCTGATCAGTAATACTCTTCCAACTGCTGTGTCCCAAGTCGTCGTGGTCGATGGCGGAGTTCTGCACTTGAGGTCAGCACTGTTGATGAGTGTCGAGCCCGCCGGCGTTGCTTGGGCAAGCATCAGTTTATGCATGCACTAACCTGGCCGCCTGGCCATCCCTCTTCCATTCGTTCTGCTGCTTCCATGCGACTTGTTGTTGTCTGGTGCCACGGACACAGACGTTTGCTGTACGACCCTAACCCAGCCCATGCCAGCGAAGTGCTGGATGTAGGGATTTCCGGCATGCATTTTCGTGTGTGTGTGTGACCCAGAAAACGTCAAGCTTGCTGGCTCAGTAGAACGACTGGACCCATCATGACAATGGCCAGCTGAGCATAGCAGTTGCTGATGATACACCATTCATCCCATGCTATGAGCCATATCCTTCACGCTGTTTGTCAAGCCTCATTCGTGATCACTGCAAACCCAGACCCTGATGTAAATCTTATCCCCAAGCCCTGCGGCCGCGTGCAGGGAGAAGGAGCCGCTGGACGGCGTGCTGCGCCGGGAGCAGGAGCAGGTCGAGCTCCGCGGCAGCGCTATCGTCCGGACCACCTGGCGCGTCCTTGCTGACCTGCATCGCCTGTGTGCAACTGGTCTCGACTTGGAGATGTTGGGTGGTGGCGCGCACCATTGTTGGGTATGCGATGGGTTATCGTTCCCCAGAGCTGAGCATGAGTTCTGAGGCTGTACGGGCCGTGACTAGGTCGAGTTTGCGAATCATGAAAGTGCTTTCCAGGAGGCAAATCACGAGCAGCCCGGACAGGGCTCATAGCCATGCCTATGTACCTCTTTGACAACCCAGTAATCCTGAGCCATGGGTGGAGCCACGCATCCTCACGATGCTGTCTCACACGTTTCCTCTCCATTCCAGACCCTGACACAGGAAGATCCGCGTACAGGCTGGACAGCAGCGCGGAGGAGCGGACGCTATTGGCGGCGCGCGGCCGGGAGCTGGCGCTGCAGGAGCCGGTGGCGCCTCAGGTCGTCGACAACGGGGCCATCGAGGCGCCCAAGACGGACGTGCGCTCCCCTCACGTCTGGTCAAGGAGTGGTCACTGACCACAAACAGGCGCTGCGTGCATTGCAAAGCACTGGTGCTGCGACTGCATCTTGATCATACCATCAGCGATCATGTCCGATCAGACGGGAATGGTGTGGTGCAGTCGCAACACGATGCTCGGCAGTTTACACATCAGTCTCTTTGCTCAGTGACTGGTCACGGCTCGGGGTCATGTGCCGCCTGATTGATCAATGACTCGCAGCCCAGTGACTGTGTGGATAGGACCGAGCCGAACTTACACACAAGTCATATTTTTAATCCCGTGTGGTCCCAATGCGATGTCTGCCGAGCAGGCGAAGCTGTGGCTGACGCGCACCAAGGTGAAGATGGAGGAGGCCAACCGCCTGGCGGAGGAGGCCGAGCACAAGGTCAGCTGCCTCTGCTCTGTCGCTGCCCGGTATGTCCTGTGACGAACGGTAAGGCTGCTTACATACCCAGCAGTGTGCACACAAGCTCGCCAGACGACAATGCGTAAGCATATTGCAGCAGAATGCTGCGGAATGCTTCCAGCTAACACCGGATGAGAAGGTGTTTGCGCACTGGCTCGCGGTTGCCTGTCGGCGGGATGCTCATGATAGTCCGCCCTCCCGCTGATATAGAGTCTCACCTACATCATTGGCGCAGGCGCTGGAGGCTAATGAGCTGGCCGCTGAGGCTGACCGGTTGGCGGACCTGGCGCGGCAGGTGCTTCCACCGCATGTGCATGGGCTGGGGTCACGGTTGGGATGAGGAGAGAAGCTAGGTTCATTTCTACATGTTACCTTTGGGAAGGTCTGGGCCTGGAGCCTCTGCCGTTGGGTATCTTGTCCACCGTTAACTTTGATGACGGGACCCCTATTCCACATGTGCGCAGCATGTGTTGCTGCCCAGGTTCTCATACGAGTTGCCAGGACACACACCCGCATAGCCCACATGATCGTTCCGGCACTGAACGTGACATTCTGCGCGGCAGCTGCGCGAGAAAGCGCGCCAGGCCCAGGACGCCGCCAAGCGCCTGCCCGGCGACGTCAAGGCGCGCGCTGACGCAGACTCTGCTGAATGCAAGGGTTATGCGTGGTTCAAACCTGTCTAGCCTTGCTGTCATGCTGCCCTCATGCTCGATGCACCCCTCGTGCTCGAAGAAAGCAGCCCCACTGTGATGCTGCACCTCATGCTCAAAGTGATCAGCCCGGCTGTCATCCTGTCCTCATGAGCCCAGCAGCGGCCACATACCTGTCGTTGCTCTGAAGCAATCGGCTCTGTCCTTTGTAAACCTCTGTCGGGAAGGCTGTGAACATAATTGTGCTTGATGCTCGAGCCAGGGCAAGGTGGAGGAGTTCCGCCGGCAGCTGGCGAGCACGCGCAGCGAGGTCAACGAGAAGCGCCTTGCCGCCGAGGGCGCCCAGCGGTGCGCTCATGCAACATTCCGGCTGAGCTCCCAACTGTTCCAACCCCTGCACGCCAATCATCCCAGTGAGGCTACACAGCATGCGGACAGTCTGCATGGAGCAATAGCATGACATGCATGAGGGACTTGATCGTTGCCAAGATAGCAGGCAGACGCAGCAGAGGTACAACACATCTCCAGTCAAAATTTGGTAACGAGCTAACGAGGGAATGTGCCTGCGCCCCCGGCAGGGAGATCGAGTACACGGTGGAGGTCCTGGACCGCAAGCAGCAGTACGCGCACCAGATGCGGTGAGTAGATGCTGCACACGCTGTGCTGGTCTCGACATCAACCACCACTGCTGACTACCGCGTCAGGGTATCATGACATCCGTGAAGCCCAGCGCGTGTCCACGATATCATGCCAGTTGTGGCCTTCTGAGACGATAGGATCAATATCGCGGGCTTAGGGGAGAACGCCGGGAACGAAGTCACATACTTGATCATTTAATTGGCAGGGATGTCCCCCCACCGAGCACCCAGTAG
>JAABUX010008489.1_pt1 | contig 11829 bp, 15 predicted proteins | sample 5561851 | NCBI WGS metagenome assembly JAABUX01 (sample SAMN10711883, study PRJNA513361) | rock metagenome | isolation source: Antarctica rocks | place: Antarctica: Victoria Land, Richard Nunatak red sandstone | collected 2016-01-03 | reverse complement strand
CCACTGCGCCGCGCTCCTGCTCACTGCTCATACCAGAATCCTCCATACCAGCCTCCAAGCTCTGGCCCGGGTACCAGCGCCCGGGAGTACTTCCAGCTTACGCCCACCCGTGGCACGCGGATCAACGATTCCGTCCGCAAAGGCCGTGGCTAACGCAACGTAAACATGATGCTTGCCCGCGATGTGCCGACGTCGGTGGCGGGCCGTAATTTCCTCCGCGGGGTGGGATATATTCGTATCAGGTGCCCACCCGACTGCAAATTGAGCTCGCCGGCGTCCTTGCGCTCAGGACCATTTACGGCACCTGGCTCGTGGCGGAGCCTGCGCACTTGACCACGCGCTGGCTCGGGCCGCTCAGCGAGCCGACCGCCGTTGCGCTGCGCGCCCTCGGGGCGCGCGAGGCGGTGTTGCACACGATGGCGCTCGCGAGCGCCTTGCGGGGCCGCCCCGTGCGCCCGTTCCTGGTTGCCAGCGCGGCCGGGGACCTGGTCGACATCGCCGCCACGATCATGGCGCGGCGGGGCCTGCCAGCACGCTCCGCCGCCGCGACGGTAGTGGTCGCGGGCGCCAGCGCGGCGGAGAGCATCAACCTCGCTGTGCGCAACCGCTGACCGATCGCCCGATGGCCCTCGCCTATGACCGGGCCGGCACCGGGCCCACGCTGGTCCTGCTGCACTCGCTCGGCGCAGACCGCCACGTGTGGGAGCCCGTGAGCGCCGCGCTTACCGCGCAGCGCGATGTGATCGCGCTCGATCTGCCGGGCTTCGGCGCCTCGCCCGCGCTCCGAAGCGGGCCGGCGACCCCCGCGGCGCTTGCGAGCGCGGTTGAGGACTTGCTCGAGGACCTCGGGCTCGCTGCTGGCGCTCACGTCGCGGGCAACTCCCTCGGCGGCTGGGTGGCGCTGGAGCTGGCGGCCGCCGGCCGGGCGCGTTCGGTGACCGCGCTGGCGCCGGCCGGGCTGTGGCCCGAGCCGCTGATGCCCAAGCGGGGAACAGCGCGCAAGCTCGCGCGAGCCGCGCTACCGGCGCTCCCGCTGCTGATGCGCAGCGGCGCTGCGCGGCGCGCAGTGCTCGCCGGGACCGTCGCAGATGGGGCGCGCGTCCCGCCACAGGCCGCGCTCGCACTCGTGCGCGGCTACGCGACAGCCCCGGGCTTCGATGAGGTCAACGCGGCGATGCGCAGCGGCCGCTTCACGGGGCTCGATAAGATTCACGTCCCCGTGACGCTGGTGTGGGGCCAACGCGACCGGCTCGTCGCGCCGCCGGCGCAACTGCCGCGAGCGGTGCGCAGCGTCAGACTGCCCGGCGCCGGCCACGTGCCGATGTGGGACGCCCCTGATCGGGTCGCGTCGCTGCTGCTGGAGGGCAGCAGCCGCTGAGCGGGACCCTGTACCCTCCGCTGCATGATTAGGCCCTTCAAGCGCACGGTCGCCCTGATTGCCGTCGTGGCGATGCTTGCCGTGGCGGCGCTCGCGAGCGCAGGATGCGGCTCGACGGGCCACTTCGTCGGAGGCGTCGCCGCGCACCACGTCGTCAACCACTTCGCCCGCACGCCGACGGCGCGGCGCCGAGTCAACAAGGTGTTCTGCCTATACCACGGGCACCGCCTGCTGGTCGACCTGCGAACCCACCACGTGATCGGCGCGGGACTGAACGCGGTCGAGGCGTATCGCGTCTGCAGGGCGGGGTTCGGTCACCACCACGGCTGAGGGCCGGTGATCTGCCCGGGATCCAAGCTCGGGACGGTCCGCACCCTTGGGAAGGCCGGGAGCCCGGTTTGGCTCAGCGCGCGCGTTCATAGTCGCACGGCTGGTTGGCGGCGTCATCGCGGCTCTCTCATTTCTCGTGCTGATCAACGAGCCGGCGGAGGCGGACGCCGCGGGTCAGGTCGGGCGCACGGACTTCAGTCGGTCTGCCTGAGGCCGGACGGTCCTCGCCGGTGACCGCAACGCGGCGGTCGCCGGTCAGCCGTCGGTGGCGATCATGACGTCGGAGGCCTTGATCACGGCTATGACCTCGGTCCCTTCGCCGATACCGAGCTCATCGACAGCCTCGACGGTGATCGAGGCCACCACCCGCTGGCCACCGACGTCGAGCTCGACGTTGGAGATCGACGCCCCGCGCGAGACGTCGATCACCGTGGCGTGGAGTTGGTTTCGGGCGCTGATGCGCATCTCGCGGGGGCTCCTTTTCGTGCGTCGCTGCGGAGCGGGCGACTCTACTGGGGGTCGGTGGATCGATGCCCGCACACAGGCGGGCATCGCCGGTCGGCGCTGTATCGTAGGCGCCATCGCGCGCGAGACTCGGCTTGTTGAGGGGGGTCCCGCGTGAGCGGTCGTTCTCCCGCGGAGATCTGGGAGGACGTCCTCGAGGAGGGCGAGCGCCGGCTTGGCCGAGGCTCCGGAGCGCTGGTGGCGACTGGCCTGCTGGGCGGCGTCGACGTCATGTTCGGCGTCCTCGCCCTCGTGGTGAGCACCGCGGCGCTCTCTACCGTGATGCCCGCGCAGACCGCGCACGTGCTCGGATCGCTCACCTTCGGCCTCGCCCTGGTGTTCCTCACGGTCGGGCGCTCAGAGCTCTTCACAGAGAACTTCCTGATCCCCGTCAGCAGCGTCTACGCAGGGCGCAACACAATCTGGGCGCTCCTGCGGTTGTGGTCGATCACGCTTGCGGCCAATCTGGTCGGGCTGTTGCTGATGGCCCTGGTCTTCTCGCCACATGGGGTGCTGGAGCCCGCGACGCTCAAGGCGGCAGGAAAGGTAGGCGAGGCCTACACCTCGCGCGGCGTCGTGGCGGCGCTGCTCAGCGCGGTCGCGGCCGGCGCTCTGATGACGCTCTTCACGTGGTTCGCATCGGCCGCCGAGAGCGATGTGACGCGGCTGTTCCTCGGGCTGATCGCCGGCTTTCTGCTCGTGGCGCCCAGCCTGAACCACGCGGTTGTCAGCTTCGGAGAGATCGTGTTCGGGATCATCGCCGGCACCTCGAAGTCGAACGTCGGCGACCTGCTTGGGAACTTTGGCCGGCCATCGTCGGCAACCTCGTCGGCGGGATCGGCTTGGTCGCGGCCACGCGGCTGGCTCAGGTGCGCGGCGAGCCGGGGTCCGAATCGGGCCGGACGACGCGCAGGCGCCGCTCGCGCGGCGCAGAGGGCCAGGGAAGCGACGGTGCTGAGGACCAGGGGGGCGGCGGCGTTGAGGACCAGGCGTGAGGGCGGCCTCAGCCGGTGTTGCGCAGCCCGCTCGCGATTCCGTTGATCGTCAGCAGGCTCACCCGGCCGAGCTCGTCGCGGTCTTCGGTGTCTGCACGCCGCAGTCGCGAGAGCAGCTCGATCTGGATGAACGACAGCGGATCGACGAACGGGTTGCGGCGATCGATCGACGCCTGTAGGACGGGCTCGGTGTCGAGCAGGCGATCGCTGCCGCGGATCAGGATCAGCTCGCCGCGTGCCCGCTGCAGCTCGGCGGCGAGCACGCCCCAGATGCGCTCCCGCGCATGCACATCGTCCCATAGCGCTACGTAGCGGCCGGCGATCCCCGGGTCGGCCTTGGCCAGCGCCATCTCGGCGTTCGCGAGCAGGGTGGCGAAGAAGGGCCAGCCGGCGGTCATCTCGCGCAGCAGCTCGAGGCCGTAGCGCTCGCGAGCGCCGGCGAGCGCCGTTCCCAGCCCGAGCCACGCGGGCAGGATGATGCGTGACTGCGTCCAGGAGAAGACCCACGGGATCGCGCGCAGGTCGTCGATCCCGCCCTCGTCGCGCCGGCGTGCGGGCCGGGAGCCCAGGCGCAGGCGTGAGATCTCTTGCAGCGGCGTCACGGCGGCGAAGAAGCGCACAAAGTCCGGGTCCTCGTGCACCAGCGAGCGGTAGAGCGCGGCCGAGCGCTCGGCCATCTCCTGCACGACGCGCTCAAACGCCCCATAACGTTCACCGACCGCCACCAGGCGCCCTTTGGCGACGAGCGTCGCGCTCGCGGCGAGCTCGAGCTCGCGGTGGGCGATCTCGGTCCCCGAGTACTTGGCCGTGAGCACCTCGCCCTGCTCGGTCATCTTCAGCCGCCCATTGACCGTCCCCGGAGGGAGCGCGAGGATCGCACTGTTGGTCGGGCCGCCGCCGCGGCCGATCGCACCGCCCCGTCCGTGAAAGAACATCCATCTGGCGCCGTGGCCGGCGATCGCCGCCGCGATCCGCGTCTGCGCCCGGTAGGCGGCCCACCCCGATGCGACGTAGCCGACATCCTTGTTGGAGTCCGAGTAGCCGATCATCACCTCCTGCTCGTCGCCGACCGCGCGCAGCGCCGCGCGGTAGACCGGTTCACGCAGCAGTCTGTCCATCGTCGCCGGTGCGCCGGCGAGCGTGGAGCCAGCTTCGAACAGCGGTACGATCCGAAGCCACGCGCCTTCGCCGCCCGCCTTCGCAAGGCTCGCCTCCTTGCACAGCAGCAGCACCTCCAGCAGGTCGGCGGGTCCCTCGGTGCTCGAGACGATGTATGCCTGGATCGCGCCGCGGTGCTCGCCTGAGAGCTGGCGGCGCAGCATCCGGAAGGTCTCGACGGTCTCTCGCGTGCCGGCCGAGAAGCCCGCGATGTCCGCTGGGATCAGCGGCCGGGAATCAACGATCTCGCGACACAGCACGGCGATTCGCTCCTCCTCACTCAGCGAGGCGTAGTCGCAGATGCCAAGCGTGGTGTAGACCTCGTTCAGCGAGCGGCGGTGCACGCGCGCGTGCTCGCGGATATCCAGGCGCGCGAAGTGAAACCCAAACACCTCCACCTGGCGGATCACGTCGTGCAGGTCTCCGGCGGCGATGAACGCGCCGGCGCCCTCCAGCAGCGAGCGGCGCACCAGCCGGAGGTCGTCCAGCAGCTCCCCGGGCTCCTCATATCCCCCCGCCTCGTTCTCCAGCGTGGCGCGCACCCGTGCACGGACGAACGTCAAAGCGCGGCGATAGGGCTCCTCTGGGTTGAGTTCCTGAAGCTCTGAGGCGAGCTCTGAGAACAGCTCGGTCCCCGTGGCCAGGATCGGCGCAAGGCCCGGTGCGGGGCCGTCGATGCGCTCTGAGAGCGAGAGCCGTATAGCGAGCAGCTCGACGCGATTCTCCAGGAAGCGCAGGCACTGCTCTCGCATCAGCGCCAGCGCCTGGACGGTGGCAGCGGGGGTGACGAACGGGTTGCCGTCGCGATCGCCGCCGATCCAGGAACCGAAGCTCAGCAGCGGCGGCACCTCGAAGCGGTGACCCGGGTAGAGCTCGGCGAGCGCCTGCTCCAGGTCGTGATAGATGCGCGGCACCGTCTCGGCGAGGGTCGTGGCGAAGTGGACCAGGCCGCCGCGGACCTCGTCCAGCACGGTTGGCGCGATCGCACGCAGCTCGTCGGAGCCCCATAGCTCCTGCACCACCCCCAGCAACTCCCGCCGCGCGCGGTCGTAGTCGGCGAGTGAGGCTTCGTCGAGCGCGCGCAGCACGCCGAACAGGCGCGCCAGCTTGTCGATCGTGGTACGACGGCGCGCCTCTGTGGGGTGGGCTGTCATCACGAGCCTCAGCTCGGCGCCGTAGAGGATCTCCTGGAGCTCCGGCGCGGTGGTCCCGAGCGCGGCGAGCTCTGCGACCGCGTGGCGCATCGACCCCCGGCGCGGTGCCGGCGCTTCTCGGGCGTCGCGCCGGCGCAGGCGCCGCACGCGCTCGTTGTCCTCGGCCAGGTTGATGAGCTGAAACCAGCGCGTCAGCGACCGCACCAGGACTTCTGTCTGCCCGAGATCGAGCTTCGCTACCAGCGCCGCCAGGCGATCCGCGGCGGCCTCGTCACCGTCCCGCGCTGCTCTCCCGAGTGCCACAGCGCTGTCGAGCAGCTTCACAGCGCCATCGCCATCGCTCGCCCTGACTACGTCGCGCAGAACATCGGTCAGGAGCGCCTCGTCGATCGCGAAGTCCCGGGAGGGTCCCGGGGGTGGCGCTGGGGGCGGGGCTGGCGCTGGTGGCGGCGCTCTTACGGGACCGGGGCCTTCGCTGCCGGGGCTCATGCCCGTGGATGCTGGCAGGAAGGGCGGCGGTTGCGCGGTGCGGTGAGGCGTGCTTTGCCAGGCGTCGTACTTCGGCGGCGTGACCGAGATTCCCCAGGTCAAGAACTAGACTGCCCAGCCCGTGGCGGCATCCGAGCGATCGACACCGTCGTCCGCGACGACATCCGATCGACGCTGGCTGATTCTCGTACTGGTTGGACTCGCTCAGCTGATGGTGGTGCTGGACGGCACGATCGTGAACATCGCGCTGCCCTCGGCGCAGCAGGCGTTGCACTTCTCCAACTCCGACCGCCAGTGGATCGTGACGGCGTATGCGTTGGCGTTTGGCAGCCTGGTGCTGTTCGGGGGGGCGGCTCGGCGACCTGTTCGGCCGCAAGCGGACGTTCGTGATCGGCCTGGTGGGATTTGCGGTCGTGTCCGCGGTCGGCGGCTCGGCGCAGAGCTTCGCCGTACTCGTCAGCGCGCGCACGCTGCAGGGTGGTTTCGGGGCGCTGCTCGCCCCGGCCGCTCTGTCGATTTTGACCACGACGTTCACCGATCCGCGGGACCGCGTTCGCTGTCTATGGCGGGATCGTCGGTGCCGGCGGAGCGATCGGCCTGCTGCTCGGTGGGACACTGACCGAGTACCTCTCGTGGCGCTGGTGCCTGTACGTCAACCTCGCGATCGCGTTACCAACGGTCTTCGGCGCGACGGTGCTGCTGGTCAACCAGCGGCCGGCTTCCACCCCGAGGATCGACATCCCGGGCACGCTGGCGGCCTCGGGTGGGCTGTTCGCACTCGTGTTCGGATTCTCGGAGGCCTCGACTCACGGCTGGGCAAGCGCCATCACGCTCGGGTGCCTGGTGGCGGCGGTGGTGCTGATGGGTACGTTCGTAGCGATCGAGGGTCGCGTCGCTCACCCGCTGCTGCCGCTAGGGATCGTGACCGACCGCAACCGCGGCGGCTCTTACCTCGCGGTGCTGCTCGCGGTCGCGGGCATGTTCGGCGTGTTCCTGTTCATCACCTACTACCTGCAGCGCACGCGGGGCTACACGCCGCTGAGCACCGGTCTGGCGTTCTTGCCGATGGTCGCCGCGCTGATAATCACCTCCGCGGTCGCAAACACGCAGCTACTGCCGCGCGTGGAGCCCAAGCCGCTGATCCCGCTGGGCATGGTGTTGGCGGCCTGCGGGCTGGTGATCTTCACCCAGCTCGGGCTTGACAGCGCTTACGCCGGCCATGTGCTTCCCGGCCTTGTGCTCGTCGGCCTGGGGCTGGGTCTGGTCATGCCCCCGGCGATGAACACCGCGACCGCCGGCGTAGCGCCCGCCGACGCCGGGGCTGCCTCTGCCACCGCCAACGCCGGCCAGCAGATCGGCGGCGCGATCGGTACCTCGCTGCTGAACACGATGTTCGCGACCGCCGTGAGCAGCTATCTGGCCGGCAAGGTACCGTCTGTCTCCTTGGCCGCGCACGCCACCCTGCATGGGTACACGACCGCTTTCTGGTGGTCGATCGGAATCTTCCTCACGGGCCGGGTGATCTGCGGCCTGCTGTTGCGCCCGGGAGCGCCACGGGTCGTTCTGGCCGCCGAGCCGGCGGTCGCCTGACCACCACGGGGGCTGGCACATCTCAGTGATCACGATCTCAGCCTCGTTCGGCGCCGGCGGAAGCTGGGTCGCCCCCCCGGTCGCCGAGCGACTCGGGAGCCGGTTCATCGACCGCGGGATCCCGGTCGGGGTCGCCGAGCAGCTGGCGGTCCCGCTCGAGCACGCCCTGGCCCACGACGAGTCCGCCGCCGCGCCCGGTCTGGCGCGCCTGGCCGTTGCGCTCGCCGCTCCCAGCGGCGTCCGGATGCCCGAGCCCCCCGACGATGCCTTCTGCCGGGAAGCCGAACGCGTGATCATCGAGGCGGCGGCGACCGATGAGTTCCGCGCCGGCCGCCGGTCCAAGCGTTTGATTCCTGCTCGAGAGGAGCCGACCGCTATGAGCACCGCCACCCACCACACGTCGCCTGTCAAGCCGACGGGCGCTTCGCCGCCGTGCGCCGCCGAGCGCTCGTCCAGCCGGCGCTGGAGCTGACGATTCGCGGGCCGATCGCGCGATCAGACCTACCCGGCCTCTACCGTCGGGCCTGCGCCGCGCTCGAGGGGGCCGCGGACAGGGACCTGGTCTGCGACGTGACCGGCGTGCCGGTCGATGCCGTGGCTGTCGAGGCTCTGGCGCGCCTGGCCTTGGGGGCCAGGCGCCAGGGGTGTCAGATCGCGCTGCGCGGGGCCGCAAGTGAGCTGCGCGAGCTGCTGAGGCTGATGGGGCTCGACGAGGTGCTGGGGCTGAGTGGCCGGCGCTGATGGGGCTCGACGAGGTGCTGGGGACTTGAACCGCCGCTGACTCGCGGGTCAGCGCCCGAACCGCGGGTCAGACGCCGAGCTCGAGCGGCAGGCCGAACAGCGGGAACAGCGCCCGGGCGCCCAGAAAGAAGGTGAGCTCTCCGATGCGCTCTCCATCGAGCTCGAGCACCTGCAGCGCCCAGGGCTCATAGCCATGCCCCGATGCGGCCGGCTTGTACTGGCCGAAGGCAGGCGAGCCATTGGCAGAGACCGTGGGGAGCACGCGCGAGCCGCGGCAGCCGTTGCCTGGGCCCACCCACCACGCGAAAATGTTCTCTCGGCCGGCTAGCCAGAGCTCATAGGGCGGCATCGACTGGGTGGCGTCCTCGTGGATGAGCGCAGTCAGGGCGTCCATGTCATAGCGTTCGAAGGCCTCGACATACCGCGCCAGCAACGCCTGATCGGGAGCGTCGAGGTCAGCCGCGCGGGAAGCGGTGTCGCTCTGGCCGGCGGCCAGCGTGGACCGGGCCCGCTGCAGCGCGCTGGTAACCGAGGCGACGCTGGTGTCGAGCAGCTCGGCCGCCTCCGAGGCCTTCCATTGCAGAACCTCGCACAGGATCAGTGCCGCCCGCTGGCGAGCTGGGAGCTGCTGCAACGCAGCGACGAAGGCCAGGCGAATGCTCTCTTTTCGCACTGCTACCGCGTCGGGGCCGGGCTCCTGAGCGATCAAGGTGTCGGGCACCGGCTCGACCCAGGCGTCGTCGGGTAGGGCAGTTAGGTTGGCCAGCTGGGCCTCCCTGGCGGGGCCCAGATCCATGGGGCGCGCACGGCGCCGGCGGCCATCGAGGTGATCCAGGCACACATTGGTAGCGATGCGGTACAGCCACGACTTCAGCGACGCCCGGCCCTCGAAGCGGTCCATGCTCCGCCACGCTCGCAGAAACGTATCCTGCACCGCGTCCTCTGCCTCAAACGGCGAGCCGAGCATCCGGTAGCAGTAGCCAGTCAGGGCGCCACGGTGAAGCTCCAGATCGGCGGCGCTCGGAGCGCTGACCCGCGAGGCGGACATGTACGCATTTTAGGCCAAGCCAAAGGGCGCTGCCAGTCCCGGCGCACCTACGGATGTCAGGTGACCCGGTAGGACAGGTGCGTCACGCCGTTGGCCTATGCTTGCTCGATCGCGTGCTCGATCGCGTGCTCGATTGCGCCGGTGACGAACATCACCGTGGAGCCTGGACGTGGCCAGCCCTGCGGGATGCTGTGCGTGACGACGATCACGGGTACGCCCATCGGGTGTTTGCCGTCCCACCCCTTGGCGACCTCGAACGTGCGCCGGCCGTACACGATCCCCCTGAGACCAGGGCTGTCGCGTTCAGGTGCGCCCTCTGCTTGCCGGGGCGGCTGCGGCTTGCCATACCAAGCGAACACGCGGTCCACCCCGTCCTTGGGATCGGCTATGAAGCCGTCCAGAGACATCGACATGTCGGCGACTACTGCGGGCATCGCGTCCTCCTTCTCGTCCGATCGGTGCTCTGGTTCTGAGACGGTCACGACCTCGCAAGCTCATCGACCGCGGCGTCGCGCTTCGGTCTGTCTGGCGACTGGCGACTGGCGACTGGCTGAGCGATTAGTTTTGCCCTGGGGCGGGTCTCAATGCCTGTAACCACAACTCCAGGAGGATGAAGCATGTGTATTACGGCGACCAAAATCCGCCAGATCAGCCTAGTGTGCGTTCCGACGCTTGACCAGGACCGCGCGATCGAGTTCTACGAGTCAGTCGGTTTCGAGAAGCGCACCGACACATCATTTGGGGACAAGTACCGCTGGGTGGAGGTCTATCCGCCCGAAGGGACGACGGGGATCGCCTTGGCGCCGCCGCCAACCGGACAGGAGGTCGCGCCGACGCAGACTGGCATCACCCTGACCACCGACGACATCGACGCCACTCACGCCGAGCTGAAGTCCCGCGGGGTGGACGTCGACCCCGAGGTGTCGCGGATGGGTGACCCGGTGCCGCCGATGTTCTGGTTCCGCGATCCCACCGGCCATTCGCTGATAGTCGTCGAGCAGCGCTGAGCGCCCGCTTTCCGCGTGAGACCGCGACTTCGCGGCTGTGGTCGCGCCACCGAGCCGAGCGCCACGCATTGCCACCGAATGCTCGGCTCGGTGCGCGGCGACGCCGATGACGGGTGCATAAGACGCCGCTCCCGCGCCTGCCTCTCCTCACGAGGCACAGGCGGATCGCCCCGATCCGGCATCCTGTGAGCGGCATGAGGATTGCTGTGGTTGGTGGAACGGGAACGATCGGGCGCCGCATAGCCGCGGCTCTCTCGCGCGACGGCCACGAGAGTCGCGTGCTCAGCCGCAGCGCCGCTCAGTACCCCGTCGACCTGATAACCGGAGCCGGTTTGGAAGCGGCGCTCGCGGGCTGTGAAGTCGTCGTCGATGCGAGTAATGGACCGCCGTCACGGAAGGCGCGAGCGGTGCTGGTCGAAGGATCGCGTCGCCTGCTCGAGGCTGAGGCGCGCGCAGGAGCCCGTCATCACGTGTGCGTGTCGATCATGGGAATCGAGGACGTGCCGATGGCGTATTACCGCGTCAAGCTCGAGCAGGAGCGCGTCGTCGAGAGCGCTGGCGTGCCGTGGACGATCGTGCGCTCGACGCAATTCCACGGCCTTCTCGCAGCGGTCCTCTCGGCGGCCGGGCGCCGGCACGTCCTGCCGGCGCCCAGAGCGCTACTTCAGCCCGTCGACGTGGACGAGGTAGCCGCTGCGGTAACCGTGATTGCGACCGGCGCGCCCCGCCTAGCGCGGACAACCGTCGCGGGACCGGAGGTTCAGGACTTGCGCTCCCTCAGTCGCATATGGCGAGCGGCGACTGGCCAGCACGCAATCGCGATCCCAATCCCGCTGCCCGGCAAGCTCGGCCGAGCCCTGCGACAGGGGCTACTGACCTGTGCGAACCCCGACGTGCGTGGAACGCAGACGTTCGCGGCCTGGCTACGGGCGAACGCCATCTGAAAAGATAGGTCTAGTTGCGCTAACAAGCTTGTATAGGCAAGCAATCCATCTTGGAGGAAAGATCCTCATACAGCTTGATGGCATTCATCACGTGACCGCGCTCACCGGCGCCGCGCAGCGCAACTTGGACTTCTACACGCGGGTGCTGGGACTGCGGTTGACGGCCAAGACGGTCAACCAGGACGACCCATCCGTCTATTACCTGTTCTATGGCGATGAGCTGGCGCGTCCGGGCGCCGACTTGACGTTCTTCGAGTACCCGTTCGCGAAGCCTGGCCGGTCGGGCGCTGGGATGGTGCACCGGATCGTGTGGCGCGTCGCCTCGCCCTCGGCGCTCGATTTCTGGGTTGCTAGCATGTACCTTTCTCCCTTTCCGCGCTTCTCGGGGGTCATATCCGTCCCCCCCGGTCGGAGTGCTGATCGAGGGTCAGGCGCTGGTGGTGTAGGCGGTGGTGGGCACGGCGAGCAGGTCCAGGAGCTGAGCTTGTAGG
>JAABUX010008488.1_pt1 | contig 11830 bp, 23 predicted proteins | sample 5561851 | NCBI WGS metagenome assembly JAABUX01 (sample SAMN10711883, study PRJNA513361) | rock metagenome | isolation source: Antarctica rocks | place: Antarctica: Victoria Land, Richard Nunatak red sandstone | collected 2016-01-03 | reverse complement strand
TGCCGACACATCATCGCATCCTGGCGCAGCTGCATGATGTCTCGACAGCAACAGGGGGCCATCTTGAACGGTGCGACCGTCACTCAGCCAGCACGTTGCCCGGCCATCAAGCCGTGTTCTGAACGGCGTGAACCTAACTACAGAGTCACTGTGCACACGGAAAAGTCAGGAGGTGACATTGATGATGCGCTGGCCAAAACTCGCGTAGCGGAGTGCTTTGGTCTCTGCCAGTTCTGGGCGATCTCCCTGCACACATCCACGCGACAGATGCTGACATGATCAGCTAATACATCGACTTGCGGGTGCAGGACGCCGTGACACTGCGGCCGACGAGCGGCATGCGTGCACGGACCTGACTGATCTGCGCTGCGCCCTGGCCATTATGACGCTGGCCGTTGACGTCGTCCCAGCATCGGATCTGGACCTGGTCAAGTACTACTCGAACCAGGTCTGCCTGCGGGCTTGCCATCCTATTGGCCGTCCTCGCCTGTGTCGTGGGACCACCGCAGAAGAAGCGCAAGGTCAGCCAGCTTCAGTGCTCAAGCTGCATAGCTATGCGACCTCTGCAGGCGCAGTCTGTGCCAACAACAGGACTTTGTTCGAACGCAGCACTGCCACCCCACTTGTAGCTAGCCCAATATAAGGGTCAAGTCATCAATGACTGGCCTGTACTATGCAGGAGCCGTTCCTGGACTGGCAACAGAGCGGCGTGCCGGTGTGCTATTGGTGTCCTGTGTGTTGTTGCCTGTTCTGCACATGCCTGAGGTTGTAGGCAACGATATAGACAGGAGCATGTCTGCTGCAGGCTCGCTGGCTGTTGCTCAATGCCGCCCTCAAAGCCGCAGCGCACCTGCAAGCGCAGCGGGAGGTTGCACAGGGCCAGGAAGACGTAGAGAGGGCCTTGAACAGCGTTCTGCGGGTGCGTAATGCTGCCCCGTACTAAGCTTGGCCCCACACATGCTGTGAAACAGAATGCCTGAAGCAGCGCCCACATCTGAAGCCACAGCAGTTGAGGCAAGATAGCGATGCAGGGACTAATGCGGATGCTGTCATCTTTGACGGCAGAGCTCGACGAGGTCACCAGGGCACTTACAGCCAGCATTGGCATGGACAAGGTGAGTGCAGCTTGAGCTTCATGCTTCTGATGTGCCAGGCATGTGCGAACATCACACGTTGCAAGCGCTAGCGCAGACTGCGCAGCCCATGATACCACTGTACACAGTCGACCGAACCCTGAGAAGTAAGTGCTGACGTGTAGCTTCACGCCCGCAGATGCTGAGATCTCCACAAGTGGCGGGGTGCGGACCGCACAGCTTCAAGGAAGACTACGAATACTTGCAACAGGTGCACACGTGTGCGCGTTGTGCATCAGGTAGGCTTGGTAATGGCCGACTTGACACATGACGCGGTGTAAGTGGCCGTGCAGGGTATTCAAATGCTGATTGAGAAGCTCCTGCAGCGGGCGGAGGACTGGGCGAGCGACCGTAACGCCGGCTTGCTCGTACTGCTGCAGTGTGAGCCGCCCGATGACTCACAGCAGCAGGCGAGTCCCTGAGCCCTGGACAGCCCTGGCACCCTTACGCTCGTACTCCTGACGTCGTGAACGGAAGCATGTTCCAGCATCTAGCCTGCACATGCGCGAGTTGGACACACTTTAGTTATGTATCTGGCCAGGACGCCTATCCGAATCTGACAAACGTCTGAAGGCTGGCTGCAGCCTCAGGCTCAACTGTCTGGCCCGTTGGCTCTGCTGACCGTCAGTGTGCACCGGTTGCAGGAGCTGCCACCAGGGCCCGCGGCACCGCTCCTGCTGCAGCTGCTGCAGAATGAGCTCGTCGTGGACAAAGGCGTCCGAGCCGCAGCTCTGCGTGTGCTGACAAAGGCCCTGATGGCCGCAACGTCCGACATGGTGTGCAAACAGCGCGACCAAACCTTGTGCAGCGTGCTTGCGACAGCTGGGCACAGATACAGTGGCAGAGTGTCAATGCCTGCTCTGCTGCAGCTGCAGTTCGTGGGTGCAAACCACGTCTCCACCATGGCACAAGATAGCCATCGCCGTGACATGTGGTGTGGCAGGTAGCAAGTGAAGGGGACGGCGAGTTTGATGGCTCAGCACGGCATGGAACCGTGAGCCAGTCCGATCTTCGGCGCATCCTGGCACAGCTTCTGGTGGGCGTCGAGAGAATGTGCTTGTGGCTTGTACGCTGCATCACGGTGCAGATCGTAGCTACGTTGTCCTACATGGCATTTTGCCCAGCAGCACAGCCGTCAGCATGGTGTTTTGCGGTGCAGATGCTTCGCTCCATGGCTGACACTTCACATTATGACGCAGGAGGCGGGCGGTCTTGATACACTCCGACTTCTGGTCAACCTCGACTACCCACTGCGACAAATGATCACACCATCGGGCAACTCCCCAACAACGGCAGGGGCCGATGAAGCAGGCCCAGCAGCTATGCCGTCGGATTGCTGTCTGGAGGCTATACCAGAGGCTGCGAAGGTGCGTGTCAGGTGTGGCGTTGTAGCTGAGCCGACACAGCAGCCACGTAGCATCATGGAGGCTGAGGAAGCTTGCTCTGTAAAGCCAGCACCTCAACCGCAACAAGCTATTTGCATGTCTGGTCCACCCATCATACCATCTTGGGCGTGTATGCAGGCCTGCAGACCAAATGCACGTGCCTGCTAATGCATCCGGTCATGCTGTAGATACTCCACTGTCACGCCCTTCGACCCCATTCCTGGCAAAACCGTGTTCCATGGCCTGGCCCGATGCAGGCCGAGGCGCTGGGCTTGGCGCTGGGGCTGCTGTACCAGCACGGCCAGGGGCTGCGACGCTGGAGAGACGTCGAGGCTGAGACGTGTCATCCGTGGCCGGCAGCAACGTTCTGGCGCAGCGCTAATGCCCTGAGCGCTCGCCTGCACGTCGTGCTCACGGACAAGACCCTACAGGTGAGCGCGCCCCAGCAGGATGCAGGCATCGGTATGCTGGCCATATGACATGGCCTTCCACCACGTATCCTCGACCATGAAGGCCACCTATGTCAGTTGAGATGTCTGACAGTGCACTGCGGTAGACATCAGCAACGTTCCTCACGGCGCATTTGGTTATGGCATGCACATGGCTTGTGGCAGACCATTGAGTGATGCACCAGGCCCAGACGACCGGTACCGATGACCGGGGCTCCTGTTGTCTGGTAGGCAGCAGGCGTACAGTCGGTGTCGATGGACACGGCAGCGAGGGTCAGCGTCCTCAGCACATGGCTGCGATCGATGCTGGACCCGTACGTGCGGGCGGAGAGTGCCTCGCTGACGGTGCAGCTGTCCGAGCTGCCCGCATTTGCCGCCGTGGCCCCCGCAAGGCAAGATGCTGTCAACCTCGACGCTCAGGCAACGGGCGTCAGAAAGGTGCGACAACCTGGCTCTATCTGCGACAATGCAGATCATGGTTGGATCTGATCAGCCCCACAGCACTGCGTGTGCGGCAGTGACGATCTGTGTAGTCCTCATTTACAGTAGTTGGGCTGCAAGGGCATACTGAGTGCGCACTGTCGACTGCGCAGGAGAGCCGGTGGCAGGGGTCTCCTTTGAGGGCCAAGCTCGTGTACCAGGTGTTTGCCGCAGCAGCCGCACGCGCCGAGTGGGCTCCGTTGCTGCCAGCCATTGTCGGCGACTTGGCTGAGGTGATGATCTGCCTAAGACAGGCACTCTCTGATCAATTCCATGATGCATTGCGATCAAGCCAAAATTCCAGATGGGATGTGGGCTGGAGGCAGCGGCGCAGTCATGTGTAAAGTTACCTATAGCGTGTGCAATCCTGCCACTTCGCCTCGTAACATGGGAGTGGCCTTGTGCAGTACTGGTAATAAACCGCACCTAACACGAGCCCAGTGATTCGTTGCCTCACTCCAGCTTCGAGGCGACATGTGCCATGACATGGACCTCCTGCGCAGACCATGGAGCACGTCCGCAAGCGCGTCAGCGAGGAGTTGCCACGGGGCCGAAAGGAGCGGCTGTGGGCGGCGGGCGCCTCTGCGGTTGTGTTAGCGCTGGTGCTGGCGGCCGGGCCGCAATTGTTGACGCCGATTGCAGGTAGGCGTTCAGGTTGATGTATAACCTCAAGTCAGCGTCCTCCGATTCAGTTGTTGCTCTCTAATGAGCTAGACTCGCTGTCGTGTGATGCTCCGTTTGGTTATTTGTGGGCTGTCATGTAGGTGGGCCGCAACAGCATGGCGGCACGGCGGGTGCGTCTCCAGCGCCGGGCCCCGGGTCCGCGGCTGCCAGTCTGCTGCGCTGCGCCGCACAGCACATGATGGCAGCCGCCATGGACCTTCAGCGACCCCGGCAGCCTTTCAGGGGGTGCACGGTCGAAGCATCCGCGCACCTGCGGCTCCAGGTAAGCAGCACGGCAGATGATGCACCATGCGATGCGATCAAGGCTGTGTCCCATCACACGCGGGTCTGCACGGTGTTCTGGCATCCAGGCTGTAGGTTGCATGTGCACCCTTGCCTGGTGGTCGATTGGCGCAGCTGGCTGCAAGCAGGGTTCAGTGCAGCTGACCCCTTGAGTCCACCTCCCGGACCATTCGTACACAGGCTTCGGCGCTCGGCCTGCTTCCGCAACTCATAGCTTCTATGAGCCGCCTGCACCCGCCGCAGCCGCAGCAGTTCAGCCGCCAGCCTAATGGCGCACGACAGCCTCAGGAGCTCCACCATGCATGTCTGCCGGCACTGCACCACCTGCTCGCGGCCTTGTTGGAAGTGCCAGCTGCCGCCGAAACAGCATCGCCAGCCGACACCGCGCTGCACCTTGCTGCAGCGGACGCCCTCCTGCAGAGCCGAACTGCGTTTGATGGTGCGCAGCCTCTCAGACCTCGTATAACATTGCCCTTCCGACCTCGCATCTCATGCACATGAAGCACTGTACTGCGACATTGCATTGCCCGGTCATTATTTGGTTTGGATGCCATGCGGTCCCCTCAGTGCTAGTCGTGTCGGTACTGCAGAGCTGGTCCACGTGCGGTTTTGACCTTGACGCAGAGCAAGACCACCTCCTGCGTCATCTCGTCGGTGTCCATCTGCGGAGCGCGATCGCTGCTGCGGCGACCTCGTCAGACCCTCACAGGCAAGCTACGCGTGCTCTGTGCTCAGCTGTGCACATGCTCGAGGACCATACGTAAGTTCCGTACAGATTGGCTGCAGCCCGAGCATTGCCCATGGAACTCGCGAGAGGCATGCCCTGCAGCCTCATACATAAGAACACCATTTCCACAGGCAGCGAGTGGCAACGAATGCGGTGCGTCTGGCGGCTGCCATTCTGCGCCAGGCACGCCAGAGCCGTGACTCGGCAGCGCGCCAGCTGCTGACGCATCTGCTGAAGCCACTGGCATTCCAGATCCTGGCCAAGGTGCGACTTCCACCCTGCAAGCGCCTAGCACGGCTGGTCTCAAGCACTAATGGTTGCGGCATCTCTGAGCTTCATAGCGCAAGCCTCTGTGGTCTGTGACACAGCAGAGTATCAAGTCTCCTAGGCACCAGCGTATTGTGAAACCATGTGCGTGCTACAGGCTGACAGGGCAGAGGGGGCGAAGGCAGTAGCGTGGGACCTCTTCACGGAGGCGTTTCAACCGGCGGCAAACGGCGTGGCTGGGCTAATCGTTCCCTCGGCATCCCCGGAGGCCCTATCAGGTCCGTGGTGTTGCCTGACAGTGGCCAACATGTCAGCTGCTCCAACCACCATGTTGACCTCTCGTGCAGGCTGCTTCCGTGACGCCCATGAGGTTGACATATATGCAGGGTGTTGTTTGTTCGTACTGCGGTGGCCCGATCGCGTGGCCCGTCATGATATAAATCCCTGTGAGCAATTGCTGACACAGCACCTATGTTTCGCAGCTCCTGCCGGTCCCTGGGATCCATCCAGAGGCCCACTGCAGCAGCTGGAGCCAATGCCTGCAGCGCTATTCGATGCGGCGCTGCGCCATACGTTGGCGGCACTGATGCAGTCAGCGCTGCGCTGTGTGCGTGGCGCCGTCGACATGGGCAGCACCCCCGGCTCAGCGGTATGCCTGGTCTGTCTGCGAAACCCAAGTGCTGCTGGGATCTCATGGGCTGCAATACCACCAGCGAATGGGAGGCACGCATGCCAGCTCAGCATAGAGTGGCTGAGACCTCCTGTTGAGGCTCAGCAACTGGCTCGAAGGTCTCTGCAAGCTCTCTGACCCTCCGCGGCGCTGCTCAGGATGTCGCCCAAGCGGAGAGCCAGCTGTTTCGGCTGCTCGGACAGCCGCTGACCGCGCGCCAGGGCTTCGCGTGGCAGCCGGGCGGCAGCGCTGGCCTGCACCGAGGCGCCGACGCGAACCCCGGCGGCGGGCAGGAGGCCTTCCGGACGCCGGGCTTCCGTCTGCACCTGGGCGTGCAGGCGCTGCAGTTCCTCGTTGCCCTAACCAAGGTGCGCTGCAACCAGTGCCGCACAGACGGGCCGACCTGCTGTCATTGACCAAATGTGCTGGGACATGGTGGTCGGGGTCGACATCCTCGTCCCAAACCATTTCGGAAGGCACGAGGCATGTGTGACACGCGTTGACAGTGCTCTTGTCTCTCTGTAGTGCGCCGAACCACACGAGTTACGATGTTGGTATCTGGGGAGAACTGCGAAGGGAAGTCAAAGCTGGTCATCAGGTCAGGCTCCTGTGCGCAGGCGCCTGGCGACGGGCTCGCGTGGGTGCGGGGCCTGGTGCCGCAGCTGGCGGCCGCGATGCCCGCAGCGCCCTCTCGGACCACCCCGGAACTGCGGGCGGCATACGATGCCGTCTGCACTGCCGCCTGGGGCGACAACCACATTGTGAGCGCCTTTGTCTCATCAGGCCTGCGTCGACCTTGTTATGCCGTCATATAGACGATGAAAGCTCTGTTCAGGCAACAAACCGGCAAATGATGCAGTACGAGCTAGTCCCATCAGTGCTAGCTTTAACAAGAAAGGCAAAACCTGGTGTGCAGGTGACCCGCAACTACCAGCTGCCCTCCGTCAAGGATGACAATGAGGTAAGAGCCTTGTTAGCTATCGCTTTGCGTGAGGCTTGCTGTCTTAGCACGTGTTACCATCTTGTTGTATGGACGTGCCCAGGTGTACCCTCCGTGAGCCTCGATCCTACCTCAAGCCTAAGCTGTGGTTGCGCAGGGCATCAAGGCAGCCCCCTTCGATCAGCTCCCGCCATGTTGCGCGGCGCGCACGGTGGCCATCAGTGGCGTAGTCAGTATGCAGCCCAGGCTGACGGCTGCAGAGACAGGACCGGGAGGCGTGCCTCTCGGGGACTTGCTGCGGGTGCGGCTCACCAGCAGCTGCGGCGGCAGCAGCGCGAGCGCGAAGCTCATGTGCATGCTGGAGGGCTCCCGCCGGTGCGCATGTTGGTTGCATTCGTGGTGTCGCTACCCTGCTATGGTGCCAGGCTACTGGTGTGTGCAGCGCCGCAGAGGCTTGTCGTCCCGTGCCTCATCACAAGACAACCTGCGGCAATGCACTCTGAGGGGAATGCAGGGCTTGCGCAACTTTCACAGGCATTCAAACCATGTAATCGCCCAGTCACCACGACAATTCCCGTGCTGCGCGCAGGCTCCAAACGATGCTGGACAATGCGCCACCTCTCCCCCTGCGCCTCACCGTCACCTACTGCCGGCAGCCACAGCAGCAGCAAGGAGGCGAGACGTTCTTCTACAGCACAGCTTTCACGGCGTTCTCGCTGGATTGCGTAAGCGAGCAGCCGCCACAGCCGTGGGCGCAAACACAGCAGCAAGCCACGGCCGGTGCATCTGCGTCATTGGCAGATATAGGTGGCAGGGCAGTGTCACAGCATCGGCAGCAGCAGCACACTCAGATCTCCGCCAGCCAGCCCGCGTCGCAGGCCACAGTCGAGTATCACACGCATCCCGTCAGCCAGCCGCACTCGCAGCGGGGCCCCAGCGCCAGGCTGGGGAGTGCTGGAGTCTTGTCACCACTGGATCGTCAGTCTTCCGTTGCAACTTCCCACCTGGCAGCACCGGCTCCGCACGGGGTGCAGGCGCTGGCGCCGAGCGGTGGTTCCCAGTCTGGCGCGGCGAGGACAGCCCAGCAAACGATCGAGGTTCGCATTTGCCGGCTCTGCGCTTGCTGTGCCGTGCTGTCCTGTTCCGCAGAACCTTGACAGCTGACAGCCCGCGGCTTGCGTTGCAGTGGATGCAACAGATGAAACGGGAGCTCCGCAAGCACGGCATCGACATCAAAGACAAGGCCATCAACCCCGTTCTGAAGCACTGTCTGAAGGAAGGGATGCCTGTCCTCACAGCGGCTGCCATCGTTGTGGCCAAGCACAAAGACTGAGCGCTCAGATCACAGGCAGGTCGTAAAGGCAGCAGGAGTGCTTGTTATATGGCAGGTCTCGCAGTTGAATGGCTTGTGAACCCAATGATGGGAACCCGAGCAGGTTTTTGCTCAGGCCTTCACTTCAGCGCTCGAATACCAAACCTGCTGCTGTTACAAGTTCTGATTTCGTGTCTCGCTAGACCGGGCGCCAGGAAGCTGTTTCAACCTCACTGCATTGTTCTGAGATCGAAACGCACTTCAGGCACTCGGACACAAACTGGGCACGGGCGAGCTCGTGCACAGCGCATCACTGGCACTCTCTACGCACTGAAGGCCGTCACCAAGCCGCAGGCTGTTTCCCTAGAGATCGAGCTGTCAGTCATGCTGACCTCCGCCACCAGCGTCGCTGCAGCTGCGGGCACCTCGCGCCTAGTACAGCTCCTCCTCCTGGTGGGTGGTGATGGTGCAGTCGCCGGACGGGTACGCGACGCACGTCAGCACGTAGCCCTTGCCCACCTGCAGCAGACACGTCGCCAGGTTGAGAAGAGCGGTGTGGAGCATCGGCGAGCACACAGTGCCTCAAGCAGCCGCCGGAAGACACGGCTAGTCATGCCTTCGTCCGAGCAGCATTGTCACCATGCTGCGGTCGATGTGCCTGACGCCACACTTTGAATGACATTACTGCCACGCGGGCAGGAGCAGGACTGCAGGTGTGACGCTCGCTGCCGTCGGTAAGACGTAAATCAAGCACCTGGTCGTCGTCCAGGAAGGACTGGTCGGACTGGTCCACCTCACCAGTCTCCAGCTTGCCTGCAGCAACCACGAGTGGCCCATTAGAGAGTGATCACGTGACGCATGAAGCAGATCTTGAGCCATCAGGACTCTGCGCACGCGCCGGCAAAAACGTGCCGTATGGATGAGCAGTGCACGGGCTGCAACTCTGATCCTATGAATCAACACCGCCACAAAGTGGCATCCCCTGTGACGTGACCAGTCCGAACGCCGCAACCTGGCCAGCAACCCTGGGAAGCGACGTCTGCACCAGCCCCTCATCATGTGCTGCTCTGCTCACACTCCGCACGGGCAGGCAGGCAGGCAGGCAGGCAGGCAGGCAGGCAGGCAGGCAGGCAGGCAGGCAGAGCTGGCACAGGATGGGGGGGCAGTCTCTAGCCACAGGACGAAAGAGGGGCCGGCTGCGTCGACCCCCAGGGGGGGATGTGGCGAAATCTATATAGTGCATAACGCCAGGCAGTCCGCCCTACTCGGGACACCCACCCCTGGCACTGCTGTCCACCGTCTGCATGAAAGTGGGCCCGCCAGACGATGCCGTGAGGCCCAATGCGACCCGACAACCAGACCCCCAGCAGCTAGCGGACCCCATCCCAGCCACAGATCGCCACGCAGAAGCTGGCGGCTCAGGAAGGGGCCGAGGATCCATCAGGAGGCGCACCTGCGCACGATGAGCAGGCGCCGGCGCGGCAGGAGTAGGGCAGGTCGAGGCCAGCCTCCTCTGCGGCATCGAGGATGTATGTGTCGGCATCGACCTCGATGGTCTCCTCGCCGCTCGGCGTCTTCAGCGTGACCTGGAAGGCGTTCACCTGCCGACCACGCACCCCCCTCAGACCGATTGCTGGTGCTCAGAACGCCCAGGCTAGAGCGGCTCCATCAGGCAATCGCACCTGGAACTTGGCTGCGCTGCGGACGGGGCGGGCGCTCCGTGCGCTGAAGGTGCGGCGGGCGGAGGGCCCCTTGCCCAGCCGCGCGACAGTCGTCGAGGAAGCGCACACGAAGGCCATTTCTGCTGGGTCTGGATGCGACGGAGTGCTGTGAGCTTGAGATCAAGCACCAATCTCTGGATAACCCGCAGTCGCTGCTTTGGGGCACAAGCACGCCCATACCCTGGCTCGGGCATCCGGGCACCGATGGCCAAGTGCATTTTCATCGCAGCATCCTCGCGACAGCATGTCCGCCGCCATGGCCACCTGCCTGTCCGCCCTCCCCGCGACCTGGTCCAGCTCCAGGGCAACGCAGGTGCCGACCTGCGGCGCCAGCCCGGCGGTGCTACTGCCATCCGTGCGGAGCGCCTTCCGGGGCAACCGGATTGCCGCCCCCTCCCTGGGCTGCGCCAGGCGGCAGATCGATGCCACCTGCAGAGCCGTGCGTTCGCAGACCCGCTGCGTGTGCTGTTTACCCTGTCTTCCAAAACTACGTGCATGAGATTGCGCCATGCACGGCTACTGACGTGCACTGTTCGTGTGGTGCGCAGCTTTCGCACCGCTTGTGGGCAATGTAGCGCCGGACTTCACGGCTCAGGCAGTCTTTGATCAGGAGTTCCAGGAGATCTCGCTGTCGTCGTACCGGGGCAAGTGAGTGTCCGTGTGTCTCCCTACTATTGCTGCCACGCTCTGTCAGCAATGAGGTTGCTGCGGCAAAAAGCGGTAGCTCCTGACTGCGAGTTTGTCTGGCGCAGGTATGTCATCCTGTTCTTCTACCCTCTGGACTTCACCTTCGTCTGCCCGACTGGTACGTTGCCCGCCAGAGGTGCTCAGAGGTTGCCTTGTTTTGGCTCTCTGCAGCATTTGCATATGGTCATGTGGCATGGCCGCGCGGGGTGTAGTGCATACCATGGTTCGCCGGTCGTCTGACCAGCGACGCCTGCCGACGCAGAGATCACTGCTTTCTCGGACAAGCACGGCGAGTTTGCCAAGATCAACACCGAGGTACGACTGCCGCAGCTTAGCATATGCGCTGGCAGTAATCCAGAGTCGTGCGAAGCCTTCAGGCTCAACCTGCCACGTCCGTACATGCAGGTCCTCGGCATTTCTGTGGACTCCCAGTTCTCGCATCTCGCCTGGATCCAGACAGGTGAAAGCGCTGCCCAGGCTGCAGCGCAGAGGCTCTGCTTGCGGGATCAGTGAGCATTTCTGGACGCCGTCATGCTGCCATCGGTGTCATCGTCGTTGAAGCACAAAGCACCATCACGATAGGCAGCACCGCCTGCACGTTATAGCGGCAGCGCCCTACATAGCTCTCACTGGACCTCTTGCCCCGATCCCACTCATCCATCCGGATGCACTTCAATATCCCTGGCGGTAAGCTGGACCCGGCTGATGGGGTCACATCGTCGCGCAGACCGGAAGGAGGGCGGTGTGGGCGACCTGAACTACCCGCTGGTCAGCGACCTGAAGCGCGAGATCAGCGTCAAGTATGGCGTGCTCAGCGAGGAGGGCGTCGCGCTGCGCGGCCTCTTCATCATCGACAAGGAGGCGCGCCCCACTCGAGCATGCTGCTGCGTTGTGTCAGTGAGCCCGCATGCTGAGGCCGGACCGACCTCCTTGGCAATGGGTTGCGCTTAATGTCAGCAGCAGCTTTGCCTGAAGACGAGCCGGTCGCAAGTCCGAAGCATGGTGGCCGGTTATGAGGATCGGTCTGCCTTCTGATTGTTCAGCAATGCTGATTGTTTTGGGTGTTTCGACTCTGCAGGGCGTGATCCAGCAC